>OGXJ01000099.1_pt1 | contig 57264 bp, 93 predicted proteins | sample 1576231 | NCBI WGS metagenome assembly OGXJ01 (sample SAMEA3541539, study PRJEB24748) | human gut metagenome | biome: human gut; feature: human-associated habitat; material: faeces | place: China | collected 2012
CAATACGATATTATCGAAATCGGAACCAAATATATTTTTTCTTCTATCAAATTAAGCGATATTGCCGAATATATGAACGATGAAATTCGCGAGGATATGCACACGAATTTTGAAGCTTATAATACTGACGGAGAATGGTTGAAAGAGTACATCAATAGAGATCCTGATTTTGAGGATCTGCTGCGTCAAGAATTTAATATTTTGGATATGTAAAAAAAACCGGGCCGGGGCGGATCCCCGGCAGAAAGAGAGGACATCGTGAAAAAATTAGGAAAAACATTTAGAAGAGTAGAATTTGACGGATCGGAGATGTCAGAAAAGGCATTTAACGTTTACTCAAACAGCGACTTCTACGTTTGGCGAGATCTGCGCGGCACGTTCTACGTTTCTGACAATGAAGCGGCTGATCCGATTGAGATTGGAACGCTGCTTGATGTGATTGATTATATCGAAGATCTGGCAAAGGAGGTATGAGCCGATGAATAAAATTGAAGAAATGCGCCGCAACATGACAGCTGCTGGAGTTTACAGCAGGGAAGATATAGAAAAAATCTGCAGACTGGAAGCCCAGTATCTCGAAGAATGCGAGGACATCGCGGAACAATGCGAAGCTGAAGGATATCCTTCTTTTGGCGGCAATTATGATCTGCGCTGCGCAGAATCACGAAAATATTATGATGAATTTAATGAATCTATTATCATTTGATTCATTAAAAAAATTTTCACACCCCCGGCCAATGAATGGCTGGGGGTTTTTAGATTATAAAATTTTTATAAACAAAATATAAAATAAAAATAAAAATGCCTGTTTTCTGATGAGTTTAACGTCTGCCGTACTTATGGTTGCATATGTATATATAAAATATTCATAAATGTATAATCGTTCGTCAGATAATGCTTGTATAGATGTAATTATGAATGTTTGATAGTAATTTATAATTACAATAGTTATACTGTTTTCGAATGGTCAACATTCGAACAATAACAACTCTATATAGATATAATATTACAATAGTTATACAATGCTTTGATTTTTTCGGATCATGCAAAAACGATCATCCCCAGCCATTGAATTTCAGTACATTTCAGATATTTGTATACATAATGTATACATTTTTGTATAAAATCCCCTTATATAATATATATATAATTTAAATAATAATATTTAATATATTAATATACATATAGGCTGACTGCCTATATATAATATTTAGCCACTACTATATTTAGCCTATACATATAGGCTGACCGCCTATACACTAAATAATAATTTAATACCAGCCCCTAATATGGGGGGCTGGTTATATAATTTACATAGTGGGTAAACCCACTACATAACGTAAAATATTTATATACAATAGTGGGTTATTAGATATATAATTACGTACCTAAATAATTTATATTTTTTTCAAAATACCCCTTGACAAACAAAAAAATCTATGATACATTTTGGGTACGATCAAATCAAGCGTTGATAGATTGCTCCAGCTGACCGAGGCGGATATAAGCGATCGCTTGAGGAAACGCTTGACAGTATATGAGCAAGGACGGTCATTTTATTACAAAAGTTACACGCTCGCAAGAAAGAATCTACCGGGGATAGATCTGGTTACAGGTTTCTTTTTTGCGGGCGTTTTTTATTTGGCGATCAGCCGGAAAGGGGGCAGACATGAGCAGGGAATTTTACGAAGTAAAGCAGACTATTTCATGTGTCGAAGATATGCCCCCAGTAGCTCGGGACATTATAAAGAACTACTGCGATGTGTGGGGATTCGATGAGTTTAATTTAACACCCAACGTCTGGAGAGATGTATTGACTGAGCTAAGAATAAAACTATTTGAGCCGTGTAAGTATACATATGTAGAGAAAACTACTTCCGGTGGTTATGATATACCAAGTGTAGAGTGGATCTATAATAATATATATAAACGTATATGTGATATGCATAATAAAGAGTGTAGTATACATGGTTTTGTTACAATGGTGGGTATTGGTAAAGATCAGTTGTATAGATGGCAAAATGGAGAATTTCTAAGTGGCCGCCACAGCGATTTATTAAACACTATAAGGGATGATAACGAGGATAGTCTCTTCGGTTTGATGCAGCAAATTAGGAACCCTGTCGGAGTTCTTGCGAAGCTGAACAAAAATCACGGTTGGAACCTACCCGGAGCAAGCAGAACCAACGAAACAAAACCTGTTATATCTGCATCAAATCTGCCAACAGTGGAAGAACTACGGGGGATAGATCAGCCCGGAATAGGGCAGAAAACAATATATAGTGGTGACGATGGCGGCTCACACAATATATAGTGGTTCGTCTCTTGGCTAAACCGGAGTTTATCACAGAGAGTTTTTCGAACATATGTTCAAGCACGCCGGGTGCGTTATAAACTGCTGACCCCACCCACCCCTTATGGTGGCGGCAGCCACACCCCCCCACTAAGTCCCAAAAATATTCTCCAAAACAAAAGTGGGTTTACTGAAAGGAAATTATAACATGAAACGAATCAGAGTGCAAGATTTAATGCTGCTAAAGCTACATGGAGTAAAGGTTATTCACATCGTATTTGGTTTGTGGGCTGTGCCGGAAGTTGTGAAGATACGAGGTAGCAAAGTAAAGCATTCAAAATATAGGCTGTATAGGCTTGAGTGAGGAGATATGAGATGACAGGAAACGAGTACCAAGAGTTGGCAATGAGGACAAATGATGGAGAGTCTACAGAGCGTTTAGGATATCACACAGATTCGGGACTGAATGAGGTTAAGGATTTTGGTGGAGTCTTAAATGGATGCTTAGGATTAGCTGGAGAGTCCGGGGAAGTGCTGGACATGGTTAAAAAGTGGGTATTCCATGAGAAAGATCTGGACAAGGATCACTTAAAGAAAGAGATCGGAGATGTAATGTGGTATGTAGCTATGATATGTTACGCTATGGGATTTGATCTTGATGATGTGATGCAGACAAACATTGACAAGTTAAAGGCAAGATACCCGGGTGGGTTTGACACATATCGAGCCAATCATCGTGAAAGGGGTGATGTGTAATGGCAGAAGTGCAAAGCTTTCTGCTTGATGACGATACAGCGAGCATTCAGCAGTTTGCTGTGGATAAATCAAGTATGCGTGTAGATGATCCGGTGAATCATCCATCACATTATGAGACAGGAAAATTTGAGTGTATAGATGTGATGGTAGAAACAATGGGGATTGACGCAACAATGGACTTTTGTGTGTGCAATGCCTTTAAGTATCTGTATCGTCACAAGAGAAAGAACGGCATCCAAGATTTGGAAAAAGCAAAATGGTATATTGAAAAATATATTGATTTGCAATCGGTGAAAAATGAAAATAGGTCATAAAGATATTGACGATGAATGCACAAAATGTGGACAAATGCTTGAATGTAAATTGTTCCGTCAAGGGCATGGAATTGGATTAGAAAGAGAAAACGTAACTGAAATGTTAAGGTGCCAATTTAGGCACGAAAGGGAGAAGCATAATGATACAGATGTTAAATCAAGTAGTTAGGCTGCTTTTGTTGATCCATGAAGAGAATCTAAGTATTATGGCGGCGGTGTTTCAGAAAGATGTTGCAGACAATATCGCAAAAGAAGCAAACGGTAGTGTAAGAGAGATTTTATTTGGAGAAGAAGCAGATACTACGGCACGTCAGCCCCCGGAAGATGAAGAGACTTCCGAGGAAAAATAAACGTGTCACAAGCGTTCAGATAATAGCAGACTACTATTATCTGTTGCCCGGGTTGGTTTTGGCAGGTTCGAATCCTGTGCCGGGTAATTGCCATTTTTTGGCATATCTTATACGGGTTTCATGTTGACTGTGTAGGATAGTCCTTTCTCCACCTAGCGGAAAGCTGTTAAGGACCGTCACAAGGTCCGGGTGGTGTTTGTGAAATTCAAACTGGGATTTTTCACTTGTTTTTCCTCTCAGCAGTTATAGTCTGCACTCCATAAAAAGACAAACTTGAGTGTTTGTTGGTGGTCTGAACAGGGAAACCGCATACCCTCCCATTGACTTTGATTCCTGTTGGTTGTTATTTTCCCATGTGCGGTAGTGGGTTCGAGTCCCACACAGACCAATCTGCAAGGTATAACCCAAAATACTTTGCAGTTGTCAACGGATAACCTCCAATTATCTGATTGTAAGGGACATTGGATTGCTTGAAGTTGCTACTGCCTTTGCAACGGATGGTATTGCGGATCGTTTCCGCAAGTCCCTTTTAAGTAACTGTAAACAGTGCATATACAATGTGTATGTGCAATTTTTTTATAAGTGGGTGACATATGAAAAGTAAAATTTCACAATTTATTTACAACAAACTTACGAAAAATAAAACAAAAATTTTGATGTTTGCAATCTCCTTTGATTATGAAAAATATAAGAAAAACTGAGAAAAGGGATCATGTGATTTGTGCGCACATCCTGCACTTTTTGAAGATGAGAATTTCAAGAAAATGGCAGAAGATTTGGTGGATTATGTACGTGCCAACCATGATATGGAGAAATTTACACATTTGTAGAAAGAATTTTTATGAGAGAAAAAGCTATAAACGGTAAATACATAGGCAATGCAATTGGATATTGTCATTGTGATGCTCATAAAGGGGCATTGAACAGGGAACTGGCATATAAGCATAAATGCCTTGCAAAACGCTGTAAATGGCTTGAAAAGTACAATGAAGATGTGTGGAGACCAAAAGAAAAGTGTTTTAGAAGATAACCGACCGGTAAGAGTGTTCCGGCCGCTAACCTGTAAAAGTTTTAAGGCAGAGGTAGAATACCTTTGCTTTTTTGAAAGTGAGGTATTTTATGCCAAGCGAAGAATTAAAAAAAGCAGTAAGCAGTTATGAACAGTTTATAAAAACAAATGGAATAAGTGAGGGAATCATAAAGGCTTATTTGCAGGCCGTTAAAGTTGCTGTCGAGACTGAAAAAGAATCTAAGTATGGTCTATATATTTCTGCACGTGTAAAGCAATTGATTGAACAATATGTGTTTTCGAAGTCAAGGTGCAGCGTGTGGGATTTGGAAAAGTATGCTTTTGCAAGAAAAGAAAAATATGCAATTATAGATACATACTATGAGATCCTTCTAATCGAAGCACGACTGAATATTGTAGATAGTGCCTTGCAGTATTTGGAGAAAAACAGAGAGCCAAGAGAACGGTTTTATATGCCTAAGCGAAAGTGCTTTATGCGTATAGGGCTTGTAGAAGCGTTGCAAGGTATAATAGATGATAAATACGACATATTATGTATCAGTATGCCGCCAGGAACAGGAAAAACAACAATAGAGAAGTTTTTTCACGCATTGGTTGCAGGGTGGTATCCAAACGACTTTAGCTTGTTTTACTCGCATAGTGGCGATATTACACGAATGTACTACGATGGAGTGTACGATATTGTCACCAACTCGCAAGAATATACATGGGGTGAGATATTTCCAGATCTACAAGTTAGTGGAACGAATGCAAAGTTAGAGCAATTTAATGTTGGTAAATATAAACCGTTTCCGTCTATACAATGTACTTCTGTAGGCAGTAAAAATGCAGGAAAAGTACGTGCGTCCAAACTCTTGCTAATTGACGATATGATCGGTGGCATAGAAGAAGCTATGAATCCAAATACGTTGGATAAGCTGTGGGGAAAGTATAGCGTAGATGCACGTCAGAGAAAAACAAATGATTCGAATGATAGGCCATGTAAGGAGATACATATTGCTACAAGATGGAGCGTACATGATGTAATTGGCCGAGTGCAGAGAGCATACGAGGGAAATCCTAGAGTAAAGATAATCGCTGTGCCGGATATTGATCCGAAAACGAAAAAAAGTAATTTCGATTTTGAGTTTGGCGGTTTTACGGTAGAATTTTTCGCAGATCAACAGTTGCTTATGGATGATATATCCTACAGATGCCTATACAAGCAGCAGCCAATTGAACGAGAGGGATTATTATTCCCAAGTGAAAAACTTAGAAGATACATGAATTTGCCGCATGGTGAAGCAGAGATCATAACAGCACAATGCGATACAAAGGGAAAAGGTACTGATTACTTTGTAATGCCTGTATTTGCACGATATGGGGATGATTATTATTGCATAGACTGCGTATGTGATAATGGAGCAGATTATGAAATGCAATATGAAAATTCTGCAAACTTGCTTGTTAGAAATAATGTGCAAGACTGCGAATTTGAATCAAACTCTGGTGGTGATCGAGTTGCACGAGAAGTAAATAAAAGAGTTGAAGAAAAGGGTTGGATTTGCAACATAACTGATGCTCCAACAGAGACAAACAAAGAAGCAAGAATATTTCAGTGTTCCTCTTGGATTTTACAGCACATTATTTTTAAGGACCCAGATAATTATAAACCAAACGATCCGTATGGAATTATGATGTCGTTGTTGACAAGATATTCTGTATCCGGGAAAAAGCAATTGGATGATGTTCCGGATGTTTTGTCAAACTTTGCTTTAAGAGTAACAGAAGTAAAGAAAAAAAGAACTGCAAATATTCTATCGAGTATGATTTAGAAGAAAGTGAGGGAGTTACAATGAGTACAATTGAGTATCTGATGCAAATATCAAAGATCAACTGTATTATCAACAACAAATTATCGGAAATTGCAGAAATGCGTCAAATGTCGCAAAGCATTACTGGATCTTCTGGAGGTGAGAGAGTACAAACAAGCCCAGAACCCGACAGAATAGGTGCTATATGCGCTAAAATTGATGAAATGGAACGAAAAGTCGATGCTTTGATTGATGAATACTACGATAAAAAGCAATATATATTAAGGCAGTTGGAAAGCTTAACGCTTATGCACTATAAAATCCTTTATATGTCATTTGTGAAAGATAAGACTCTATTTGAAATAGCAGATGAAATCGGATATACAGAAAGACACACAACAAGAATTTACAGCGAAGCACTAAGAGAGTTTGAGGAAAGATACGGAAACGACTATATGTCTTGAAATGTCTGTAAATGTCCGTAAATGTCATTGAATGTCATAAAATACTGTTATATAGTGTAAATGTGAAAGAGTTTAAGAACTCACTTTCTCATACATACTCCTGTGTATGCTCCCGCAAAATTGTGGGAGCATTTTTTGAAAGGAAAAATAATGGGCAAAACAATATATTGTCCTGCTTGCGGTCGAAAAGTCGCAACATGGGACGGAAAATCAAAAATAAACAAGATTGCACGATGCAGAAAGTGCAACAAAAAAGTAATTTATGACATAGAAAATCAAGAAACACGGTTAGAGAAGTTGCCGGAACGGCAATCATCTAGCGGTGTTGTTTTTATTTAGAGAGGTGTAAACAGTGGCAAGACATATGCGTGGTCGAACAATGATAACAACAGATGAAGTTGTTATTGACGAATCAAATATCTTGGATGTGCTAAGAAGATCACACGCTTTGCATGTAAAAAACGCAAATGACATCGAATATTTGATTAACTACGAAAAGGGAGATCAACCACTCCAACGAAAAAAAACCTATAGACCGGATATAGATTGCCAGTGCAGCGACAATGTGGCAAATGAGGTCACAGAGTTTAACACAGGGTTTAAGTGGGGAAACGCAATAACGCTTGTGCAGACTGGAGACGGTTCGGATGAAGAAATATCAGAAGCTGTATCAGAACTAAATAAACAGTATGCAATGGCTAGGATTAAGGCTAAAACACAAGAGTTGGGAAGATATGTAGAAATCTGTGGTATCTGCAACGTCTATGTTGATATTAACATGGACTGGAGAAAAGGAAAGCCACTTTTTGAATTAGATGTGTTAGATCCTAGAAGTTCATTTGTTGTGAGATCGAGTTATTATCCGGACAAAAGAATCATGCTTGGCGTCACATACAGGCATGACAGCATATCAGGGAATACATATTACACTTGCTACACAAAAGACCAAAGATTTGAGGTTGTAAATCTACAGTCGGAAGTAACATTACCTAGCAAGTGGGCACACATGGAAAGAAGTGGTGAAGAAAATCCGCTTCATATTGTTCCAATAACAGAATATATCAGATCTTATGACCGAATGGGAGCATGGGAGAGGTATATTGATGAGATGGACAATTTGAACTTGCTAATATCTGACTTTACAAACGATGTAGAGCAGAATACGCAAGCAATGTGGCATACGAACGATGTAGATTTTCCTGTTATAGAAATAGAGACGGAAAGCGGTGAAAAGGTTGAAGAAGTAAGAAAGCCAAAGTCGGGAGAATGGTTGCAGACATATACCAATCCAGACGGAAAGACGCCTTTTGTAAAGCCACTTGCCATTGATTACGATTATCCGGGTATGTTGGAAAACATACAGTATAGAAGAGCAATTATTTTGCAGAAATGTAATGTTCCTGCAAGAAATGACAATACGTCTGGAGCAACTGGAGTAGCCATGAGCGATGCAACAGGGTGGTCACACGCAGAATCAGCGGCGGCGAAACAACAGTTGATAACTGATTCCAACAAATTGGATGAGGTGGAAATTGTATTATCTGCGATCAGAGAAAATCCAAACACTCCGCAGGACAGTCCGTTAAGGGACTTAACAACAGCGGATGTAGAGCCAAGTATTAAACGTCAAAAGACCTATGAGTTATCAACAAAATGCAATTCCATCGCAACATTGATAAATACTGGCGTAAACGGAAAAGATGTTTTCAACACAATACCTTTGTTTGACGATCCTAACGAAGTTTGGGAAAACAGCAAAGAAACGATAGAAAAGAATCAAAATCAAAATGCAGAAAGCAAAGAACAATATGATCCTAAGAACGACAGGATTATGAGCGATTTGTCCGATCAAGTGGAAAACAGTCCATTGATTGACAAGAGCAGAACGGAAAAGTGATGCCTATGACAAATAGATTTGATAAGCTGAATAATTTGTCGATGGACTATTCAAAATATTTTGGAGAGATGGCATTGACAGACGAGCAGAAGAAACAACGGATTGCATTTTCGAAACAAATGGAAGATGTGATGTTGTTTCTTTTTGAGTTATTGGACGTAATGGCAGACTTTGGGAACAAAGACGAAGAATATGTCAAGAAAGAAATTGCAACACGTTATTTGAGCGTTCTGATGGCTTACACGGCTATTGATGATTTCTTCAAAATGTATGCCGATTATTTTGCAGAAGAAACATTGAGAACGACATTAGAAAACATAGATGCCGAATGGATTACATCTAACGACAGAGCAAAGCTAATCGCAGAAAATGAAGCAAATACATCATTAAACAGAGTTGACTATATAAACGCTGTTGCAAACGGAAAAACAAGAAAACAATGGATTACCATGAAAGATTATCGTGTAAGAAAAACACATCAAGAAATTGACAATAAGGTTTTGCCAATTGACGGGGTATTTATTGTTGGCGATAGCATGATGTACTTTCCGAAAGATACATCTTTAGGAGCAGACATGAAAGAAATAGCAAATTGCAGATGCTCCGTTAAATATTTATGAAATTAAGCCTAAGCGAAAGCAAGGGCTTTTTTATTTGGTGCAGAGAAGCACCTAAAAAACACAAAATACAGAGAAGTAAAAACACAAAGAAAGTAAGAGGTAACAAAAATGAGTGAAGCAATTGATGTAACGACAACAGAAAAAAATGATCCAGCTGTAGAAGAGCAGGCAAAAAATGAGAATGAAGAGACTCCAACAGTGGAAGAACTTATGGCGCAGTTAGCAGAGGCTAAAGCGACAGGAGCAAAGCAGAAACAGGCATTAGACAAGGCTCTTAGAGAAAAAGGAGAAATCACTAAGGCTTTAAGAGCAAAGCAGACAGCGGAAGAACGTGCTACAGAAGAGAAAGAAGAAGCAGAAAGACTGCAACGTGAGAAGTATGAACAGGTTGAAAAAGAACTGAATCATATGAAAGCAGTATCGGCCTATAAGAGTTTGTCTACTGAAAAAGCAGTTGAGAACCTGATTGATGCAATCTCTGATGGAGATCACAATGCAGTCGCTGCATTGATTGAAAACGAAGTGAAATCGGCAGTTGCTAAAGCAGAAGCAGAGTGGAAGAAATCACGTCCAAGAGTAAATGTTGGCGGATCATACACTGGCATGACCAAAGACCAGATTATGCAGATTGAAGATCGTGCGGAGCGAAGAAAAGCAATTGCTATGAATCAAGAATTATTTTGCTAGGAGGTAGAATATGGCAGCAGAAGAGAATTTGATTAAGAAAGAAGATCTCAAGAGAGCAAGAGAGATCGAGTTTGTGGAAAGATTTGGATATTCCGTCAAGAAGCTGATGGAAGCACTTGGAGTAACAAGAAAAATTCCAAAAACATCCGGAACAATGTTAAAGACGTATAAAGCGTCCGGAACTCTGGTAGATGGAAAAGTAGCAGAGGGAGATTTGATTCCTTTGTCTCATTACAAAGTAGATCCGGTTTCCTACAAGGAGATTGTATTGCAGAAGTGGAGAAAAGCCACATCGGCAGAAGCAATCATCGAAAAAGGTTACGATCAGGCAGTGGAAATGACAACGGATGAAATGCTTAGAGACGTACAGAGAGGAATTAAGAAAGAATTTTTCGATTTCCTTAAAACTGGTACAGGAACAGCAACAGGAGTTGGTTTCCAGCAGGCATTAGCACAGGCATGGGGACAGTTGCAGGTCCTTTTTGAGGATGACGAGATTGAGCCTGTATTTTTCATGAATCCGCTTGACGTTGCTGATTATCTTGGCCAGGCAAACATTACCATTCAGAACGCATTTGGTATGCGCTATGTGGAAGATTTTCTGGGATTAGGAACGGTTGTTTTTGCCAAGTCCATCGACAAGGGAAAGGTCTATGCAACTGCTAAGGACAATATTGTGCTGTATTACATTCCTGTAAACGGTGCTGGATTGGACGAGGGATTTGTATTTAGATCTGACAGCACAGGACTTATTGGCATTCATGAAGAGGCAGATTACGATCACATGACAGTGAAAGATGTTGTTGCATCTGGAATCGCCATTTTTGCAGAAAGAATTGATGGAGTGGTTATATCAACTATCACACAGGCAGAGGGTACTTCTGCAACTGGCGAAGATACTAAAAGTACAGGAGCATAATAATAAGGAGTGGTCAAATGTATAAAGTAATACATTTTTTCACAGACTTACAGGATAATTCACACCCTTATAACGTGGGAGAAACATTCCCACGTGAGGGTGTTTCAGTAACAGTAGAAAGACTGGAAGAGTTATCGGGCAAGAATAATTTGCAGGGAAAACCACTTATACAACTTTTAGATGATTTTTCAAAATATATGAATGCCTCGGAAGAAACTGTGGAAAACAACTCATATTCAAAGGATGAAATTGCCAAAATGCCAGTTGCTAAATTGAGAGAACTGGCAAATGAAAAAGGTATTGATAGTGCAGATAAAAGCAAATCAGAATTGAAAAAGATTTTGATGGAAATTTAGAGGTGATCGTAAATGGATGAATACACCATACTTGAGCAAGTGAAGATTCGCTTATTGCATTATAAGGTGAGTACAATCGAGGGTGAAGATGTGGTTGTATTCGATCATAAAAACGAGAACTTGTTACTCGAACAACTTATAAAGCAAGCGAAGCAAAAAATCAAAGAAATCCGAAAGTATCCATCGAATTATACAGATGAAATGATAGAAAAAGATCTGAATAACTATGAAAACATAGTTGTTGATGCGGTTGTTTACTATAGATCGCAGGCCGGAGAGTCTTTCATGAAATCATATACTGAAAATGGAATATCTAGGAATTGGATTGACAGCGGAAAGTTGTTCGATACTGTACTTCCAATATCGCATATTAGCTAAAAAAATCTGATTTTATCAGTTTTTAGAAGATTGTGCGTTATCATATTGCTAATGCAGGTAATATGATAGCAGGCGGCACACACTAAAGGGTGGTGGGCGGTGTGCCAAAAAAAAGAAAGGCGGTATATGATTATGACGATAGAAATTTCGACAGCAATCATTATAAGCGTTTTATCTCTTGGTTTTTCCGTCTTTATGGGTATGAAGAACAGCAAGCGAACTGACAAAAAAGATATCGAAGAACGTGTTAGAGAAAACACCAGAATAAACATGAAGTTGGACAATATCAATTCGACAACGCAAGATATAAAGTCAGAGTTGTCTAGTGTTCGTACAGACATCCAAAAGCATAATGACAAAATCATTATTTTGGAACAGAGCTGTAAGCAGGCACATAAAAGAATTGATGAGTTAAACATCCGATTAAACATGAATGAAGATGATGAGGTGAAGGCTTATGAAAAATTGGAAAAGTTGGGCAAAAGCCGCAACGATTAGAGCAGTAAAGACAATTGCACAGACTGCGGTTGGTGTGATTGGAGCAAGCACAGTGTTAAGCGGTGTTGATTGGAAAGTGGTTGTTTCTTCTGCGATTCTTGCAGGTGTTGTTTCAATGCTGACAAGTATTGCAGGACTTCCAGAGGTAGAAGACAATGCTTGAAATCAATAAGCAGGAAATGAGATATTCAAAGCAGGGAGAACGAGTTACCATCTACAAACGTGATGAAAACGGTAACATTGTGTATGAATCTTATAAAGATTCAGCAAGTGGTTCTGTGATTTATTACACAGATGAAGATGGTAACAAAATACCAAAAATCCTAGGAGAAAAAGTTGGTTTTTCAGAGCCAACTTATTTTTATGCAAATATCAGCAATAAGCTAAGCGAAGTATTAGTAAAAGAGTTTGGTATTGATGATTCGTCAACATATGTTCAGATTGTCACAGATAAAGGTGAACTGCCAATAAAGGCAGGGGACGTTGTTTGGAAACAATCAGATCCTAATTATACGGAAGATGGGCTTGTTGATGAAAAGAGTGCTGACTATGTATGCAAAGGCGTTGCTGATGAGGGATTGTCGGTTGATTTGTTTTTACTGCAAAAGAATGTCAAATAGGAGAAGCGATGAAAACAATCAGTTTCGGCTTAAGTCAAAAATCCATACAAAATGCAATTAAGGAACTGCAAAAACTAAAGCAGGAACTTAGAAAAAAGACAGATCAGCTTGTCAAGGAATTGACCGAAGTTGGAATACCTGTGATCGAAAAGAATATGCAGAAAGCAAATTACACATACGATTCAAAAGGTGTGCGCAGCGGTTCTGACACAGAACATTATACGCACGTAAAAATCAATGCGTTTGATACCAAATCAATTGCAAATTTGATCGTAGAGGGAAAAGAGGTTCTGTTTATTGAATTTGGAGCAGGTGTTTATTACAACGGATCAGCCGGAGAGAGTCCGCATCCAAAAGGACAGGAATTTGGATTTTTAATAGGTTCATATGGAGCAGGTCATGGACAGCAAAAAGTGTGGGGTTACTATGACGAAACTGGAGAACTGGTAATGACGCATGGTGTTGAAGCAACAATGCCATTGTTTAATGCAGAGCAGAAAATCATAGATGAATATGTGTCTGTTGCAAAGAGGGTGTTTAGCAAATGAACGAGTTGAATTTGTGGGCATTAGAATTTGAAGATACAGTATTTAGTCTTTTTTCTTATGCCTACAACAAAAAATTTAAGAAGAAATACAAAGATTTATACATAACACAAGATGAAGAACAAGACGGTACGGCAATTTTCCCGACTGTACTTGTAAAACAGATTGATTTTAGAGAAGTTGGAAGAGATATTTCCGGGAATACAATAAACGGAATAGATTCAACATTTCAAGTGACCATTTCTTACAAGGGAGATAGGGAGACCTTGAAAGAACTCTCAAATTATGCAGTTATGTTTTTTAAGTCGAAGAAATTTGGTGTTTCAAGAGTTTTTTATAACATTTCAAACAAAATACGCACTGCAACATTTAGGGCATCTAGGGTTGTAGGAGCAAATGACACATTAGTATAGTACCGGGCGTACATTTTGAGTGCGCTCGCTGACCACAAAAAGTTTAGTGGTAGAAAGAGAGGTAAAAATGGCTGATGCAGGTATTAGCACATTAGGTGTGCAGTTTGGCTATGCAGTTGAAACAACGGCAGGAACAAAGCCAACAACTTTTAAACAGCTAACAAGAATTAATTCCATTCCGGGAATTACTATCGAACCAGAACAAATTGATGCGTCTGCTTTGGAGGACAAGGTAACACGATACGTAAAGGGTCGTGCTGACACTGGCGGCGCAATTGCCGTTGTAGTAAACATTACAACGGAAACGGTAAAAGAGTGGGAAGAGCTTATCAGTGCTTATCAGGCAGCTACTGGTGGTCTTAGAATGTGGTTTCAGTCATACGTTCCGGGGCTTAATAAGTCGTTCTTCTTTGTGGCACAGCCGCCGGAACTTATTCCGGAACCAGAATTTACGCAGAACGAATTACTGACAGTCGAAATGAATTTGACGATTGAAGAGTATATCGGTCTTGGAGATGCAGTTACTCTTCCTGTTGAGGCAGCATTGGGGGAATAACTGACCATTCGTCAGAAAAAACAGAGGCTGTGACGAATGGTGAACAAAACGCCAAAACAGCCAATATGGATTATTCATCTTATTTGAATGATTCGAAAAAATAACAGTAAAAGAAAGGGCGGTCTACGGACTGCCCCTTTCCAGTATAAATACTGGGGAAAGGTTAGGAAAAAATGTATAAAACAATTAAAGTAGATGGAAATGATTATAAGTTACAGTATTCAGTAGAAGCGGCAATGTACGATGAGTGTACAGCAAAAGTTATTACTTTAATGACGGCTATTGGAGATGAGAAAGAAGATGAAGAAAATCTTAAAAGTAAAATCAAAGAGATTTCAAGTATCCCTAATTTGGCAGTATCTATGTTTTATGCGGCACTTTTACAGCACCATGGAACAGAAGCAGGGGATGGAACTGTAAGAAGCATTTCAGAAGCAAAAAACATTTTAGCGAGATATATTTTAGAAAATGATAGCGACTTTTTCAGCGTTGTAAATATGTTGCTTGAGCAGATGGGAGAAGATGGTTTTTTCAAACTGATCGGACTGGAGAAGATGATGCAGTCCGAGGAGGAGCAGAAAAAGGAAATGACCGAGAAGAATTAACATTCGCACAGCAAATCGAAAAGAATCTTTTGCCTGCGGCATTGAAAGCAGGAATAACGCATAAGGAATTTTGGCAAATGACGCCAAAAGAAATAAAAATGCAAATAGACGTGTATATTGAGACAAAAGAAGAAGAATACAAAGCAAAAGAACATGAATGTTGGTTAAACGGTATGTACGTTTTACACGCCTTGGGTGCGGCATTTACCAAAAAGGATTACCCAAAAGATCCGTTAAAAGAAGAAAAAGACGGAAAGACAAAAGAAGAAAAAGTGAAAAACAAAAAGAAGAAAATGTTAGATTTGTATGTTGCTCAAATGCTTATCAGACAGGCTAACTTTAATTTGTGTAAAAAGAAAGAGAGTGATAGCAATGAAGAAACAGCATGACGTAAGAATTGACAGATCAAAACTGCATCCATGGCTTGACTACAAACTTACTGTATTGTTAAAAAAATGTGCTAAAAAGGGGATTTATCTCATCATCACAGAGGGATTCCGCACAAAGGAACACCAAGATAAGTTGTATGCCAAAGGACGCACAAAGCCGGGCAAGGTAGTGACGAATGCAAAAGGAAGTACATACTCTAGTCAGCATATGTGGGGAATTGCGTTTGATATTGCGATTCAGTACAAAAAGGATCTGTATGATATTAACACAATCAAGAAAGTAGCAAAAATTGCTAAAAGTATTGGTCTTGGATGGGGTGGAGATTGGAAAACAATTGTAGATACTCCACATTTTTATCTGCCGAAGTGGGGAAGTACAACAACGGAGTTGAAGAAGATTTATAAAACTCCGGATATGTTCAAGAAGTCTTGGGCAAAGAAAGTAACAAGAGATAAGGGATTGTTACTATGGAAAGCAACAACTAAGCTGACAGGAAGTTACTTACGAATCCCTAAGTCTGCAAAAGTAGAGGTTTTATTCGTAAAAACGGATAAATGGTATGCTAAAGTACGATACAAGGGAAAAGTGGGACACGTAAACAAGAAATATTTAGGTTAAAGAAAAGCGCACCTTTATGGTGCGCTATTTTTTTGAAGTGTGAGGTGCGAGAATGCCAGAATTAGATAGTTTAGAATTAAAAGTAGAAGCAGATGCCAAAAAGGCAGACTCTGCACTCGACAGCCTTATTGAAAAACTGCAAAATTTATCAAAAACATTAGGCGGTGTCAACACAAATAACATAAAGAATATTGCAAGTGCAATAAACGGAGCGACAAACAGTAACGGAATAAAGGTTGCGCAAAAGAGCGTTGATAATCTCAATAAATCAATAAAAAACATAGGAAAAGGTACAAAATCAAAAGACATTGAGATCATAAGAACAGATGGAGCAATAAAGAATCTTTCGGGATTTGAAAACGCATTAAAAAAATTTGATTCATTCATCGAAGAATCTGGTAACAAGGTATCTAAGAATGGATTTTTAGATACTCCGTTGCAGAATCTGAAAGAGAATTTAGCGCAACTTAAAAAGCAATTTCCAGAAGCAAAAGAACTTATCCAGAGTTATCAAGAAGAGATTAAAATGATACAAAATATGCAGGCAAAGTCTGCAAGCACTGGAAATGCACAGAAGTTGAGTGGATATTCCATAGAAAATGCACAAAAAACATTACATGCAGCACTTGGAAAAAGTATGTCGTCAGCAACGACAAAAAGTGTATCTGGAATGACAACAAAATTAAGTGGACTAAAAACTGCTTTATCAAGTGTTGCCAAAACAGCATCTGCCAATATGTTTAATAATTTTTCAAATGGCATAAATAAAGCAAAAACTGCATTAAGTGGATATATTAAAAATGCAATCAGATCAATAAATGTTTCAAAAGGGTTCAAAAGTATAGTCGGACACGTTAGAAATTTGTATTATTCGTTCTTATCATTACGTGCAGTTGGCGGAATTTTGAAAAAGTCCATTACATCGGCAATGGATTACATAGAGGAATTTAATTATTTTCAAAATGCAATAGCAAAAATTGCAAACGAAAATAAAAACAATTACAAGAAATACGGATATACAGATGCAGCATCATATGCAGATAGTTTCCAAAGCAGACTTACATCCTTATCATCTAAAATGACAGGGTTTGACATAAGTAAAAACGGAGAATTAAGCAATAGCGGAAAGCAGAGTTTAGGACTTGACGTAACAGAAGTAACTAATTTCCAGTCGAGAATTGCACAAATGACTAATTCTGTAGGAATGTTTGGAGAAGCATCTATTGTATCTGCAAAAGCACTTACAATGCTTGCTGGGGATATGTCATCATTAACAAATGTTGATTTATCAACAGTAATGAATAACTTTTCATCTGGTCTTTCCGGTATGTCCATGGCGTTAAAAAAATATGGTATTGACATTACGAATGCAAGTCTGAAACAATTAGCACTTAGTTTAGGTGTAAAGAAAAACATATCAGACATGACACAGGCAGAAAAAGAATATTTGCGTGTTATTGCTATGGTGCAGCAGTCTAAAGTATCATGGGGTGATCTAGCAAACACAATCAATCAGCCTGCGAACCAGTTTAGAATGCTTAAAACAAATATTTCCCAGTGTGGAATGATGCTTGGAAGATTGTTTATGCCGATGGTTGCAAAAGTATTGCCATGGCTTAATGCTATGACAGGTGCAATTAAAGACCTTATACAGCATATCGGAGATTTGTTTGGGATAAAATGGGCCAACAGCAAAAAGATGAATGCAGGAACTGATGATTCTGGATATACCGACATTGCGGATAGTGCTGATAATGCGGCTGATTCTATCGGAAATGCGACAGACAAGCAAAAGGAATTTAATAAGCAGCTACAAGGTTTTGATAAATTAAACAATCTTACATCATCAAAAGACAGCGGAAACAAAAAAGGCAAAGGAAACGGTTCTGGTGCAGATGTAAGTGGTAAATTGTCAGATGCTCTTATCAAGGCAGTAGAGGGATATGAAAAGCGTTGGAATAAGGCGTTTAATGGTATGTCAAACAAATCTGACGAGTTAAAAAAGAAAATCGAAGATTTGTTTAAGGGTGCATGGCTTACAAATGATGGAACAGAAATCGGAAAAGCCGTTGCAAACGTATTAAATAAAGGCATAAACTGGGTAAATTCAAACACTTCTACTTGGACCGCAGGACTTAAAAAGGTTGCAACCATTATGGGTACTGCACTTAACGGTTTTGTATCTACTTTTAACTGGGATGGACTTGGAAAAGCAATAGGAAACTCTATCAAGGGTGCGCTAGAAGCAACACAGACGTTTTTTGATACGGTAGACTGGACAAACCTTGGAAAAGGAATTTCAAAGACCTTAAATGCGGCAATTAAAACTGGAGTAATTCAGCAGTATTTGAAAACTGCGGCATCCGTACTTAAAAGTGCAATCGAGACAGCGTTTGGCGCAATAACGACATTTGATTTTGCAGGGCTTGGAAATGCTATTGGACAAGGTATCAATGACTTTATTTCAAAGATGAATGAAATAAACAAAAAGACTGGTCTTAATGGATGGCAAGAACTTGGAAAAACAATATCTGATGGTATAGGTGGAATATTGACATCTATAAACACAGCATTAAGTACAGTTGATTGGAAGTCAATTGGGGGATCAATTGGACAGTTTGTTGCCACCATAGATTTTTCCGACTTGGCAAGTAAGTTTGGAACGCTTCTTTGGAATGCAATTAAATCAGCATTTTCTTTGTTAAAAGGATTGATTAAAGAAGCACCGTTAGAAACCGCACTTATATCAACATTTTCACTTTTTAAGTTAAGCGGAGTTGGGTCGGTAGTTGCTACTGTTTTATCACAGGCGATCGCTAAAAACCTTGCTGCAAAATTAGGTGTTGAAATAGCGGCAAATGAGGGTATAAAAACTGTGTTAAAAACTGCAATTGTGGATAAAATTGCAACGGCAATGAGCGGATTGTCGTTTACTGCAATATTAACTACGTTGGCCGGAGTTGTGGCAACAATTGGAGGAGCAGTTGTTGCTGTAACAAATTTCTTTTCAATGTGGAAAGATGGTTTCAGTTGGCTTAAAGAAGCACTCATGGTAATTGGAATTGCCATAGCTGCGGTTGGTGCGGTTATATTAGGTGTGCCTGCTGGGATTGCGGCGGCAGTTGCGGCAGTTGTTGCCGGGGTTGCGACAGCAATAATTGTAGTGAAAGATAATTTTGGCACAATAAAAGAGTTTTTTTCATCGCTGTGGGAAAATATAAAAGGGATATGGGGAGCAGTTTCTGGTTGGTTTAAGGATAATGTAATAACTCCATTGGTAGGATTTTTTTCGCCTATTGTGTCTAAAATTACTGGTTTTTTTAAGGCATTGTGGTCTGGTATACAGGAAGTTTGGAAAAGCGTATCTGGATGGTTTAGCAAATATGTAACAACACCAATAGTGACTGTATTTAATGCAGTTAAAACAAGGGTGCAACAGGTGTTCCAAGGGCTTTGGATTATCGTGCAAGCGATATGGAAAGTTGCCTCTGGCTGGTTTAAGACATACGTTGCAACACCTATATCTACGGTGTTTAATGTTGTAAAAACAACAGTAGGTGGAGTATTCAAAACATTATGGGGAGGAATAAAAAGCGTTTGGAATGGCGCTGTTAGCTGGTTTAAGAAAATAGTTGTTACACCATTAGAGTTAGCGTTCAAAGGATTAAAAACCATTGGAAATATATTCTTAAGTGCATGGAATGCAATTAAGGGTGTTTGGAATGGTGCTGTTGGATGGTTTACAAAGTATATAACAAAGCCGCTACAATCGGCATTTAAGGTAGTAACTAAAAATGTAGGTGGATTTTTCACATCATTATGGAGTGGAATTTGTAAAGGCGTAGCATCTGCATTTAACGCAGTCATAACAGGAATTGAAACGGCAGTAAACTGGATAGTGGGAGCAATAAACGGTATCATTGGTGGTTTTAACAAAATCGTGAGCGTTGCAGCAAAGATTGTTGGTGCAGACTGGAGCGGAGTATCTAAGCTAAAAAAAGTTAAGATGACGAAAATTGATGTCAATAAATTTGAAAGCGGTGGATACCCTAAGAAAGCAAACTTGTTTTGGGCTAACGAGTATGGAAAGCCTGAGTTGGTAGGTAGACAAGGAAGTAAGACGGTGGTTGCAAATAACGATCAGATCATCAAAGGTGTTTCCGAAGGTGTATCAGATGCGGTATACAATGCAATGAATCCAGTTTTGACAGGCTTAGCAATTGCAGTAAACAAAATGAATGAAAGTAAAAATGGCAATGCACTTTATGTTGAGGGTGTATCTGATGGTGACATTGTAAAAATTGTAAAAGCCGAAAACGATCAATACAAGAGAACCCACAATGGAAATCCATTATTTGCGTAAAGAAAAAGGGCAGAAATATTCTGCCCTTTTATTTTTTAAGAATGAGAGGTAGTAATAATGGCAGGATTTGTGTTAAGCAAAGGTCTTGTAATGATAGCGACAGGATATGAAAACGGTGAATACAAATATACAAAGTTGGATAAATTTATTGCGGCTGACAATTTATCTATCACACCGGGAAGAGCGCAAGACTTGGACAGTTATGTAAATGCAAATGGATACCTAAAAAGAAATGTTTTGAAACATATGAGAGATGGAATATCGTTTAGTACACCTTATATGTCATATAGTAAAATGAGAGAATTTGTATCACTTCTGAAAAAAGGAATGAAACAGCCAAAATGTGCATCACTACCAGAGAAAAAGGTTAGAATTGCATACTTTAACGAATGGGAAGATGACTACGATCATGGTTTTTTCTATGTGCCAGATATTGAATGGAAATATGGTGGAACATATAAGGGAGAGCCAACATATCAACCGATAACAGTAGAATTTATAGAGTATTAAAGATCGAGGTGATACAATGCTTAAAATTACAGAGGATCAGAAAAGGCCATTTTATCAATCCGGGTATTTCAAAAATTACAAATTTGCTTTTAGGGATGTTGGACTTACGATTGATAACGAAACGCTGCATCAAGAATCTGTGACAATAAAGGAATCAATTTGCGATGATGAAGATTTGCAACTTGGTGGTTGTGTCGCATCATCTTGTGAGTTTGAGGTTTCTGAAATCTTAGACACAGATATTGCAGGATTAGAGTTTACAGCTACGATAGAAGCAAGAGATGCAAGTGACAATATCATTTCTGGCGTTCCAATGGGCGTATATAGGGTTTTTTCTGCAAAACTTGTAAATGACACTGATTACAAGAAAGTTGTTGCGTATGATGCTCTATACGATGCAGGCGTTGATGTGTCAAATTGGTACAACAACTTATTTCCTGTATTGGCAACGCAAAGAGTATATGTAACTGGAGCATTAGAAGATGTTTGGAAACATGGTGAATACTCTATTGATTCTAGCGGAAATGCAGAGCCGTCTAAACTTGGAGTATCAGCAGATGAAAATCAAGGAATGACATATCTTGATACAAGTACAGGAAAGCTGTATCAGTCTATATCTGTAAATACTGGGCAAGAAGAGGAAGTATACCGGTGGACAGAAGTATATCAATGTGAAAAAAATTATAGAGATGAAGAGATTTATAAAAAAATTACTGTAAAAGAGATGAGAGAATCTCTATTAAAACATTTGGGCATTTTATACGAAGTGCAAGACCTGCCAAACGATACAATGCTTGTAGAAAAGACTGTAGAGCCGTCAGAGGGGAGTTTGACAGGAACAAGCATACTGAAATACCTTTGCGAAGTAAACGGTGGATTTGGACGGATTAACCGCAACGGAAAATTTGAGGTCCTTATTCTTGGTAGCATGGGACTGTACCCAGAAGAAACATTGTACCCAGAAGAAGATCTGTATCCAATGAGCGGATCTGACAACTATGAATATTTTGGAATGTCAGATGAGGAAGAACGACCTGAATTTAAGAATACAACTTACGAAGAATATATTGTATATTCTCCAACTTGTATTACAATAAAAGGAGATTCAGATGATTACGGAACAACAGTAGGTGACAACACAAGTAATCCGTATGTTCTTAGCGGAAACATACTTCTTTACGGAAAAGGAGTAGAGAGTCTGCAAGAGGTAGGGAAAAACATCTTAGAATATTTGCAGTATGTATCTTACAAACCGAACACAACAACCTTGCAAGGATTGCCGTATATGGAAGTTGGAGATATGTATTCTTTGGACAAACAGAACGATTCTGTAGACAGCTATATTTTTAGCAGAACATTGTCGGGAGTGCAGGCTTTATCTGATGAATATGTATCAAAGGGTAGCGAGAAAAGAACAAATGATCCATCGGTAAATAGTGAGATAACACAGTTACAAGGAAGAACTCTGAAAATCAAAAAGGACCTGGATGTATACAGTATTGAAATGACTAATATTGCCAAAAATACGGCTACAAAATTCGAGCAGACAGATTCTACCATTGTTCTTAAGGTGGATAACAACGGTAATTTGTCTCAAGTAGAATTGAGTGGAGATCCTAACGAGGGTACAGCGTTTAAGGTAACGTCAAACAACATTGAACTTTCTGCTGATGATGTCTTAAATTTATTATCTGGTGGAACAATCGACATACAAGCAGGCGATGGTATTACTATATCAAGTCCAAACTTTACATTGAGCAAAGAAGCGATAAACATTATTACCGATAATTTTACGCTTGACGAAAACGGATCAGTTATTGCAAATGACATAACAATAACTGGTGGAAAATTACAGATAAAAGCAAAAGAAGATATTCCATATATTGAAATGGAATTGGAAGATGAAAATAGCGAAGAAAGTGTATCTGCTGGAATGTCACCAAGTGGAAGTTTTAATACAGGCGTATCATCTACTTGGGAAGAAAGAAGCACAAGTGGATTGCTGACTTACTATAGAACACTTGTGTCTACAGAAAATAAAAATGGATCATGGGCAAGTAAAGTAGTAAAACAATATAGAATATCAGATAACGACACATGGAGTACGGAAACAGAATATCCAGAAGCAACTATAAAATACGTATCTCTTTCTGGAGAAAAAATAAGCACGTTTACTTCTAGTAAAAACAGTAGCTACTTTCAGTGTGATGTTCCGTTTTTTACGGAAATTGATCTGATGAATGATACCGACACAAAGTTTACGCTTGCTGATGGTTTTACATCAAGTAGCGACTATTGGAGTTATTTCAAAATGGTTGGAGCAATGGTGCAGTTATGTATAGATGTAAGAGGTACACTTACTAAAAGTGCATGGACAACGGTTGCAAAGTTTAACCACAAAGCATCGTTTGCAGGAATCAATTTAACACCAAAAGGAGCAGATGCAACCAATACAAGCATATTATATCCAATTGTAACAAGCCGAACAGGTAGCGGAAATAATGCTGTTGCAAGGCTTGTGATAAAGCAAATGGAAGTAGGCGGTATAAAATTTGATGAATACTATACAGAGGTGCAAGTGTACCAGTATGGCGATACAGATGCAACGTGGGCGCAAATAAACATGACATATTGTATAGACGTGTCAACATTGACGGAATAGGAGCGTGAATTATATGGCATATACGAAAGTAGAATACACACCAGTAAACTGGAAGAACAAGTCAGAGGGGCTGTTGACTCCACTTGGAAAAAAGAATCTAAATGTTATGGATGAGGGGATTTCAAAGATTGCGGAACAGTTGGATGAAGTGTATCGCTCATTTGCAGAAGAAATAAGCAAAATACCAACAATGCAGACAAAGGTTGATGAGTTTGAAAGTACAATATCAACACTTAATGGTACAGTGACTGCATTAAATTCAGACTTTACAACTGTAAAACAAAATGTTGATACATTGAGTACAACCGTTACAGGATTAAATAAAAGCGTACAAGATAATGAATCGGCTATAGGACGTGTAACTGTTAAAGTTTCAAATGCTCTTGTTCAACCAAGGCTCATCAAAGCAGAAATACAAAACGGTGATGAATTTGACTTTTATGATTTTAGCAAAACAGTTGCACTGATTGTAAAAGGGCAGGCGAAGTTTGGAAATTCAACATCCGAATATTTTTATGAATTTATTCCATTTCAGGAAAAAGGAGTTTTCCCGACAAAGATAGTGCCGCTTTTGATTAAAAGTGGAGTTACTGGTGTTGGAATTGACAGCATGGACAATCCGTCAAATTCTGTAACAATTGGGTATAGAATAAGAATTAGAATAACTCCAGATGAAAATACAGGAACGGTTACTGTGTCAGAATATAGTGTAAAACCTAGCACTGTTGGAGCAAACGTCACAAAAAGCAGTTTTGATTTGTACGTTCTAGAAACATCGAATTAAGAATGTGAGGTATCAGCATATGGCATACACAAAGGTAGAATATAATCCTGTAAATTGGAAGAATAAGTCCGAGGGACTTATAACTCCATTGGACAAAAGAAACCTAAACAACATGGATGGTGCAATAAAGACTTTAGCGGATTCTCTTGATGTTGCATACAATGAATTAGATACAAAAAAATTGTCGGTAGATGGAAGTTATAAGATCATTTCTGAAACGCCAACATGGGATAAAAAGACTGGAATTTTAAGATTTAAGTTTTATGACGGAACAGAATTTATGGTGGATTTTAATGTGGAAAAAATCCCGGTATCTTTTTCCATGAATGAAAAAGGTGTAATCACAATGACAACGGAAGATGGGACAGAATGGACTGCTGACATTGGAAGTTTGACACCAAATTACGTTTATGATGATAATGAAAGAATTGCAGTCACAACAAGTAAAGCAGAAGATGGTAGCACTCATGTAAGTTTTGATTTGAAAAAAGGAAGCATTACAAATGATTATTTAGCAAATGATTATTTAGCTTCTATAATTGCCGAGACTGTAAAGGCACAGACTGCATCTAGTGACGCTAAGAAATCGGCAGACAGTGCTAGTGAAAGTGCCAGTAATGCGGCATACGATGCAAAATTAGCACAGTCATATGCTATTGGCGGTAGTGAAATAAGAGATGGCGAAGATTTAGATAATGCCAAATATTATGCAAACGAATCGAAGAATCAAGCAAAAAATGCTACTGATTATGCAATATCAGCTTCTGCAAATGCAACTGCGGCCAAGAAATCAGCAGACAGTGCTAGTGAAAGTGCCAGCAATGCAAGTGCAAGCGCAAAAACTGCAACAGATGCGGCAACATCTGCAAATACAAGCGAGACAAATGCTAAGAAGTCAGCAGACAGTGCGTCTAACAGTGCGACATCTGCATCGTTGAGCGAGACAAACGCTAAAAAGTCGGCAGACAGTGCAAGCACAAGTGCAGCTTCTGCATCTAACAGCGCAACATCTGCAAGTACAAGCGAAAACAATGCAAGAGTATCAGCAAACAGTGCAAGCGCAAGTGCAAGCAGCGCAAGCACAAGCGAGACAAACGCTAAGAAGTCGGCAGACAGCGCAAGCACAAGTGCAAACAACGCAAGCACAAGCGCAAGCAATGCAAGCACAAGTGAGACAAATGCTAAGAAATATTATGAGCAGACAAAAAGCATATCTGAATCATTTGCAGGGACGCTAAGACCAAAAGGAACTGTTACGTTTGCAAATTTACCATCTGTAAGTTTAGCGGAAACAGGTGATATGTATAATGTGTCTGATGAGTTTACTACGACTACAGATTTTGCAGAGGGAGCAGGAAATACAATACCTTTAGGGTCGAATGTATATAAAAATTCTGATGGGAAGTGGGACGTATTAGCAGGAAGCCCAGTTACAGGAGTAAAAGGGAGCGAAGAAACATCATATAGACGCGGAAATGTAAATATCACAAAAGAAAATATAGGACTTGGAAATGTTGACAATACAGCAGATAGTGAAAAAAGAGTTAGCTATGCTACGAGTGCAGGAAGTGCTGATAGTGCTACGAAATCAAGTAACGATTCTGCTAATCAAAAGATTACATCAACATATATCAAGGGTGTAGGAATTAAAAATCATACTGTTACAGTTACAAAGGGAGATGGAACGTCATCATCATTTGAAGTACCAGATACGGACACAAACACAACCTATAGTCTCAAGAAAACAGGAAGCAAGATACAGCTTGTTGGCAGTGACGGAAGTACAACGGAAGTCACTGATGAGAACACGACATATGACTTGGATGCGATGATAAACGCCCTGCCTGTAGGTACGGATGATCCTGTTGATAATGACTACTACGTATCACAGTATGCAGACGGAGGAACAAGTAACACTGGCTATTTTCGTAGACCTGTAAGCAAATTGTGGAATTATATCAAGACCAAACTTGCTACTGTAGCGACTAGCGGTAGTTATACAGATTTGTCTAATAAGCCGACTATAGGCAACGGTAAGGTTACGGTCAATCAAAACGGTACGACTAAAGGCACGTTTACCATGAATCAGACAGGCGATACTATTATCAATCTTACCGACAGTGATACAAACACATGGCGTGACGTGGTGGACGGTTTAGACAGCACGAGAACCGATGCTAGTTTGAGTGCAAATCAGGGTAAAGTGCTGAACGAAAAGTTTGCTAGTTATCTGCCATTACATGGTACAGCCGACATTGCAGCATCAGTAGTGGATTATGGCAATACAGAAAGACATATACAGATTGGATTTCAAGGAAATGGCATTACTGGTGACGATATTAAATATATTGCAGGATATACAAGTGGCGATGGTGGTAATTTAAGTGCTAAAATCAAGGATATATCTCAAGATGCACTGAAATCATGGCTCGGTCTTGGATCTAGAGCGTATGATTCTACTAGCTATCTGCCGTTGAGCGGCGGAGACATGACTGGCGATATTACGTTTAATGGATACGGTGCATCAACAATTGGACTTGGAGACAAAGATGGTGCAGGGCTTGACGCAAAGAACAATCTGAACATTGCATCATGGTATGGAGTCAGCTTTACATCTAAGTGTGCAGGATTTGCATATTCGGACAAACCGGGTGTATCAATAGATTGTCGCAATGGTACTTTAGCTGTTGCTGGTGCAATATATGCTAATGGTGGTGTTATTGGCGATTTGACAGGTAATGCGAAGACAGCTACAACAGCTAATTCGGCAAATAGTGCAAACGAATTAAAATCAATAACACTGACTGGCACTGATGATAATACCGCAGGATTTAGGCTGATTGCAAGTATAAATGTTGGTGCTCACTGGTCTAACTATCGTGCGAATTTTATAGTAAGAAGCAGACATCAAGGTAATGGTTTGTTATGTATAGCTGCTGGCTGTAATTCGAATATTCATAATAAAGAAAATACATACGTCCAAATTCGATATTATGGTAATACTAGTTCTGCTGATATTATTAGAAGTTTTAGATACCAAGCATATTTATCGCCAGATTGCAAAACCGTTTATTTATTCTGGTCGTATGAAGACTATAGCGAAGCACGTTTAACCCCTGTATATGGTAGTGATTTTGAGGTATCTAATGGGATATGGATGACATCTATTGATGAATCGACATATGGAACGTGTATAGCACAAACAGAAATCAATTGTGCAAATGGTGGATATTGTGATAATAGTATTGTATCTGAAAATGCAAATCATTTGTATAATACTCAAAGTGACGGATTAAAGAATTCAATGACTTTCAACTGGGTAGGTAAAGATGGTCAGCCTCTGTGGTTGTGGGGTGGCGAAGATGGGAATAGTATGTATGTATACAATCCTGCTAATTTTAGCGTGAATTATGCTAATAGTGCAGGCAGCGCAAATTCGGTATCATGGGGTAATGTTAGTGGTAGACCTACTGCTTTAAGCTCATTCACAAATGATAAAGGATATATCACCGGTATTACTAAAGCTATGGTAACTGGTATTTTGGGCTATACTCCTGCATTGATTCGCCCGTCAACATTTCATGGCACAATGGGGACAAGTGCAGGAGATGGTGGAAGAATCGGAACTGCAACATTTGAAATACCAAAGGACAAAAGTGGAAAGTCTGTAAGAATAATACATCTTGAATCAAATTACAGCCTAACAACTTGTAGTTCACCAAGTACAAGCGGAACAACTGTAACGGTCAACGTACACTCTGATACAATCACAAGCGGAAATCCATCGTTTGGCGGTAGAGTATTGTATGTGATTGAGGGAGAATTTTAGAAAGGAGACTAATATGTATACTATAGCAATTGATGATAACGGATATTATAAGTTAGGGGATGGAAACCTTGTGGAGGTCAATGATATACCAAATGTATATCCATTAGAACGACTGATGGCATATAAGTATAATGAGAATACAAAAATGCTTATACTGGACGAAGATAAACAAAAAGAAATTGATAAAGAAATTGGATATACAGATAACACCGACAAACCGACACTGGAAGAACGACTAGAAGCAATGGAAAGTCTCATGTTGGATATGTTATCAGCAGATGGGGGTGAGTTATAATGACAAGCAAAGCAATTATAACATTTTACATCTATCAGATACAGTTAGAAAGAATTACAATTGATGATGTCCCTGTAAAATACAGGAAAGATGTTGAAAAAGCGTTGAATGATGTCAGAAAATGATGATTCCTTGACAGTTTGCAAGCCTAAAATTGTGAGATAATGATTATGCCGAAAGGCAATCAAGTTTCGGTGGGGACAGGGTTTAATTGGCGTTGGCTCTGTCCCTATTGACACTATCGAACAAATGTTCTATAATGGGTGCAACGCTACCAGTGGACTTGCAGGGAGGTATTTCAATGGGAGAAGAAGAAATAAAGGCTGAGATTATCGGTTTGATTCGCAAGTGTAAAAGCAGAAAGATTCTCTTGATAATCAAGGGATTTGTTGAAAAAATAGTGTAAATGAAAAGGGCTGACACAATAAGCATGTCAGCCCGATTTTTTTGTTGTCAGAAACATATTCGTTACCTTTTTGTTTTTTTTATATATTTAGGGATTATAGCTACGCCGTTGTATCCATCCCAACTTAATGTTGAATATTCTACTATCTGCCCATATACCATCACATAATCCCCGGATTTTAATTTGCTGTACTTTGATTTTGTCCTTTTGCTAAAATAGATTTCTATGTTCCCTCCGCTTACATATGATTTTTTGCCTTTTCGTTCCGGTTTTGCATAAAAAAGACTTCTCTTTACTTTGTATTTTTTAAGATATGACGGAACATCATAATAACTTTGAAAATATCTACTTTCCGACAAGTAACATTTAACCTTTACATATTTTCCTTTCAGCTTTTTCTTGCCGAAAAACAATTTATCATGGTACATTCGCTTGCATTTTTTCTTATATGCTTTCCCTTTTAATGCGTCAATCTTTTTGCTTGCATGTGCCGTGCTTGGATTGAAACTTACTGGTGTCACAACAAGTGACAGTGCTAAAACTAAACTTAACATTACTTTCTTCATAACAATCATTCCTTTCTTTTCTTTTCATACAAGTCATTTACTATTAGAAAAATGTGTTCTTTATCTGTTTCTGACAACTGCCACAATTTTTCTATATTAACTATAAATTTTTCGTCTTTTGAAATCTCTGCTAAGAATCCACCTATGTTTTCTAAAAGGTTATCAACACTTTTCGATTCTTTCCATCCCATTAAGTATGCAGGCGAAATCTCAAGCACAGTTGCAATTGACTGTATTTTGTCACTAGGTATATTTGTGACTATGTTGTTCTCATACTTATATAGCGTTTGCTTTGAAACGTGAATTTTTTCGGCAAGTTCAACTTGCGACATTCTTGATAACTCTCTTTGTTCCTTTATTCTATCACCGACTGTCATTTGTACGAACCTCCTCTCTTTATGTATGACTTAATTATAGCACAAAAAAGTTACAAGTCAAGAAAAAAATAACTTGACAAGTCACGAAAATGATGTATAATGATAGTAACTTAACAAGTTACCATAACAGAAAAAAGGAGGTAGTAACGATGATAGATGTTGCGAAACTGCGTGGTGTAATTGCCGAAAACGGCAAGACACAATCTGACGTAGCAAAGATGATCGGAGTCACTCCAAAGACGTTCTACATGAGAATGCAAAAAGGCGTATTTGGCAGCGATGAAATCCAAATTATGATCGACAATTTGAAGATCGATCAACCAATGGATATTTTTTTTGCTAAAGAAGTAACTTTATAAGTTACTAAACAGAAAAGAGGTGATAAACATATGGATAGTTTAGGACAAAAATATCTCGACAGCAGAGAAGTGGCTGAAATGGTAGGGAAAGAGCATAACAAATTGTTAAGGAATATAAGAGTTTACATAACTCAGTTAGATGCGTCCAAAGTTGGACACACCGACTTTTTCACAGAGAGTCAGTACACAGACAAGTCTAACAGACAGAAGCCTTGCTATCTTGTCACAAAGAAAGGTTGCGAGTTTATAGCACACAAACTGACTGGGGTAAAAGGTACAGAGTTTACAGCAAAGTACATAAACAGGTTTCACGAAATGGAAGATACAATTAAAACTCAACTTCCACAGGGAAATGATTTGATTGCACTTGCGGTTATCGAAGCTCAGAAAATGATTGCTGAGAGAGACAAGCAGATTGAACGCATGAAACCTAAAGAAATATTTGCTGATGCTGTAAGTGCTAGTAAGGGCGCAATATTAATTGGAGACCTTGCTAAACTTATAAGTCAAAACGGATACCGCATAGGACAAAATCGTTTATTTGATTGGCTAAGAAATAATGGGTATTTGATTAAAAGCGGTTCTTCAAGAAACAGACCTATGCAAAGGTATGTAGAACAAGGACTGTTTGAAGTCAAAGAAACGGCAATAAACATGCCGAACGGAAATGTCAGAACGGCTCTTACTACTAAAGTCAGCGGAAAGGGTCAGCAGTATTTCGTAAATAAATTTCTTCAAAAAAGAGGTGAAAACGATGAACGAAGTGCTGAAAGTAAACTTTGACAACCAAACTGTATCGGCAAGGGATTTGCACGAATTGTTAAATATCGGAACAAAGTTTACAACATGGTTTGAACGAATGAAAGACTACGGTTTTTCAGAGGGAGAGGAGTTTTTCCCAAAACTGGGAAAAACATCTGAACTAGGTGGCAGACCGCAAATGGATTATGAAATCACTGTAGACATGGCGAAGCAGATTTGCATGATTCAGAGGACACCAGAGGGAAAGGCTTGCAGGCAGTACCTTGCATAGAGAAAGGAGATGATCGAATGTGGATTGATCCATTTTGGGCAGGGGTTGCATCTACGATATTCGTAGAACTTGCACTGGTTGTAATTAGTGCATTTGTTACCAGCCATAAGAAGTAGGGGGTGCATGAGTTGGCTAAACAGTCAAAAAAGCTGACAAGGGAACAGAAAAGAGTTGTAACCAATCATTATATGAGCGTAAAAAAATGGCGGCTTATAAAAGAAACTGACTTTTATCTGTACCTGTCAAATATAGACACAGGAAAACAAAAAATAATATGTAAATATTGAGAAAGTGAGGAACTGATTATGGTAATTACAGATTTGAATTTATTGAGCGTTGAGGAATTAGAGACGATTGCAAATGTTTTGGGAGTGTTTACGGTGATTGAGAATGGACGAATTGTCGGATTGGAAAGAGGGGGAAATGATGGGAGATAATAAGAAGATTGTTTATTGCGTGGATGAGGTTCACGCAAAGTATGTTGAACTGCAAACAAGAATTGATATTTTGAAGTCAATACTTGAAAAAGATGATTATATATCTGAAAGTATGCTGTTCCATGTTTTAGGTATTTATGATTTTGTACACGATCTTAGGAGAAAAAGGATGGAGGAAGAAGAAAATGAAAAAAATTGAGATCAAGAAGTTACGCCTTGAAAACTTTATGAGTTTTGTAGGCGAACATATTATTGAATTTGGACACATTACAAATGTATTCGGAAGAAACGCTACAGGGAAAACTACAATCAAACGTGCAATTCAGTATGTTCTCGGAATAAAGGGAGAAGATGGTAAAAAAATAACAGGTATTATTTCACACGATTCAGAGGGAAATGATATTGCAGATGGTGCCAGTGTAGAAATCACATTGAGCATTGATGATGATACCTACACTTTGAAAAGAGAGTTTTTTAACACATACTCAAGAAAGGGAGAGCCTACAGGAACTGCAACAGATTGTTATGTGGATGGTGTAAACAAAAAGCCAACAGAGTTTTCTAAATGGATCGCAGATAACATATTACCGGTGGATGCCTTGCAATACTGCATGAATGCAAATTCATTTTTTTTACAGGATTCTGTTAAACAGCGTACAATTTTGGAAAAGGCATTTTCTAAAAGCAAAGATGAAGAAATCCTTAAAACCATCAAAGACCATGAATTGATCGATGATTTATTAAAAAACGGAACAGTCAGCGAGATCAAAAGCACTATAAACAAAAAGATTTATGGCGGACGTGGAAGAAGTGCAGAGATTGGATTAAGACAGCAGGCAGACCAAATTGAGCCTAAAATCAAAGAACTGGAAAGACAAAAGGTAGATGAAGATTTTGCGGAACTGGAATTGCAAAAGGCAGACCTGCAAAAAAGATTGTCTGATATCGAGAGCAAAATTTCTGGCGATAAAAATGATTTGTTGGAAAGAAAATCTGACGATATTATGCGTCTGAAATTTAAGGCGAATGATATTTTGCGTTCTGCAAGTGAAGATTTGATGAACAAACGATCAGAATTGTCAAGGAAATTGGCAAACTATCACAGAGGTGCTAGTGATGCAGAAGAAACGCTGCATGATAGTTTATGTGATATTGAAAAAACAAAGAATGAAATAGCAAAATTGCGAAAGGAATGGGAACAAGTAAACAATATTTCTTTTGCCGAAGATAATGTTTGCCCAACCTGCGGTAGACCTTATGACGATGATAGAGTAAAAGAGATTATTGAAAAGCAGAAGAAAGCAAAGGAAACGGAATTAAGCCGGATTGAAAATGATGCAGAAAAGGAAGAAATAAATCTAAAAGAGCATCAGGCGTTTTCTGACGAATGTTCAAAACGATTGCAAGGATTGAAAGATGCAATTAAATCACTGGAAGATGAAATTGCAAAAATGCCATCAGAAGTTGATATGACAGGCAACAAAGAATATACAGATCTTCTGAAACAGATTGAGGATGAAGAAAAGGAAATTGATTCCATGAAAAATGTATCTTCTAAAACAGTTGCACTAGAGGATCAAAGAGACAAGATGCTTGCGGAGATTTCGAAAGTAGATAAAAGACTATCTTCTGCCGAATGGAATGAGAACATTGACTCCAGAATTGAGGTTTTAGAGAAACAGAAAGATAACCTTGAAATCGAGATAGCACAGAATGAAAAGACGTTATACGTATTATCAATGTATGATCGCGCAAAAAATGAATGCCTTGAAAATGATGTAAATGAAGCATTTTCTCAATGCAGTGTTCGGTTGTTTCGAGAACTTGTTAATGGAGATACAGAGCAATGTTGCGAGATCCTTTACAACGGAGAACCTTATAGCAGAAATCTTAATTTAGGTTTTACGATGTTGACGGAAATCGAAGTATGCAGAGCATTTCAGAATGCTTATGAAGTAACTATGCCGATTATTGTTGACAACATGGAGAGCTTAGATGAAGAACGATTGCCAAAAATAGACGGACAATTTATATGCATATCCAAAACAGAAGATGATGAACTTGTTGTATTTGCAGATGGAGGTAAAACATATGGGAATTAAAGGATACAAAGCATTTGGAAAAGGGCTTATATGCAATCCTGATGGTGTTGCAAAGCAATACAAAGAACATACAACTTTCGAAGAAGATGGAGATGTTAATTTAGGGCCATGCAGAAAGGGAGTTATGCATTTTTGTGAAGATCCGTTTGATATCCTGGGGCGTTATCCGTTATTTAATTCGGATGGAGAAATAACAGAAATTGCAGAAGTAGAAGCTGTTGGTGATGTTCGCAACTTCTGGGATCAATCTATCACAAACAAATTGCACATTGGAGCAAAGCTAAATTTTAAAGGCTTTGTTAAGGCTTGCGTAGATTTTACAATCGAAAAAACAAAATTTGAGATAGACAAAGATAGCGATTCTGATATTAACAGTGGAAATTACGCACAGATCGGCAGCAGTGGAGATTCCGCAAAGATCACATCAGTGGAGATTCCGCAAAGATCACATCAGAAGGTAAGAACTCCGTGGTTATGGCGGCAGGTTTTGACTCGATGGCAAAAGCAAAAATTGGAAGTTGGATTACTCTTGCCGAATGGGTAAGAGTAAATGATGATGATAAAACCATTTGGAAACCAAAATGTGTAAAAACAGAGTATGTAGACGGAGAAAAAATCAAAGAAGATACATTTTACAAGCTGATTGATGGAGAATTTAAGGAGGTTAAAGAAAATGACTAATGAAACAGTAGTTGTGGAGAAAAAAGAATCTGTAAGAACATTTGATGTTGCTCTTGCGGAGAAGTTGGAAGAAAACAAAATGGCACTGCCAAAGAATTTCAACAGAGAGAGGTTTGTGCAAAATACATTAGCATTACTGCATGACAATCCAAACCTTATGAAATACAAGCAGTCTGAAATTATGATGGGTCTGATGAAAGGTGCAACATTGGGATTGGACTTTATGAACAAAGAGGCATATTTGATCCCATACAAAGACCAATTGCAATACCAAACAGATTATCGTGGAGCAATCAAACTAGCAAAGCAATATTCGACCAGACCGATCAAAGATATTTATGCAAAATTAGTAAGAGATGGGGACGAATATGAAGTTGCGGTTGTTGACGGAAATCAAACGGTAAATTATAAGCCGTTGCCATTTAATGACGGAGAGATAAAAGGTGCATTTGCGGTTGTCATATTTGAAGATGGCACAATGAAATATGACGAAATGAGCAAGAAAGAATTAGAAAACACCAGACAGCACAGCAAAATGAAAAACGGTTCTGCATGGACGGATTATACCGGGGAGATGTATAAAAAGACAGTTTTACATAGACTGTGCAAAACCATTGATTTGAATTTTGAGAACTCGGATCAAAGAAAGATTTTTGTTGAAGATGTTGCAATTGAAACAGACATAGAAAAAATTGCAGAAAATGAAATTGAAGAAAATGAAAACTCCGTTGATTTTGATGAAGATGTAATTGACGGAGAAGCAACAGACGTTGAATAACAGAGAGGAGATTTAACTATGATTAAAGCAAATGGTGGAAATGTAGAATTTTCTGGAACTACAATTGAGTTGATGGCTGAATATGCAGCTGTGACAGAGAGCTTGTTTAAAACGCTTGTGGAACATCACGGAGAAGTAGGGAATAGTCTGGTTAAGCACGCATATAAAGCTGGAAAGAATACGTATAAAGAAAATGCAAAGAGCGATATGAGAGGAGAAGATAAAAATGAGAATCATATCTAGTGAATGCGATTATGACGCTCCATATGACAAGTGCTTTTTATCAATTAGAGAGTCAAATATAAGCGGAAAGTTTCAGATTATAGCATCACAATACATGACGGAAACAAGCGAAAGTCATGTTATGGGTAACTATAATACAGCAGAGGATGCTTCCAAAGTGCTTAATTCATTGAGAAAGTGTTATTTTGATAATTACGCCTATTATGTATTCCCTAAAAATTTGGAGTATTCAAACAGGGAAAGGAGCGACAGGCGTGATTCTAGAATGCATAGCAACAGGAAGCAGTGGTAATTGTTACATTTTACAAGCTGACACTGGGGAAAGGCTTGTATTGGATGCAGGGATATCAATATCTAGGTTAAAGCAGGCTATTTATTTTGACATTAAAACCTTAAGAGGTTGCTTGATAACACATCATCATAAGGATCATGCAAGATGCGTTGATGAATTGGAAAGGATTGGGGCATATGTTTATATGCCCTACGATATAGAAAATCCAAAAACACTCAAAAAAAATTATTGGGGAGGTTTTTCTGTATCATCTTTTTCACTGGATAATAACAATGGCAGTTTTTGTCATACAGATGCAGACGGAACAGAATGCCCATGCTACGGATATATTATAGAGCATGAAGAGATGGGGAAAATGCTTTATATAACGGATACGCAGTATGTAAAGTGGAGATTCAAGGGAATAAATCATATTTTACTTGGCGTAAATTATGACAAAGAAATTGTTGATGAAAACGACACAAAACGAAGCCATATATATAGAGGTCATATGTCAATAGAAACAGCTTGCAGATTTGTAAGCGTGACGGACTCTAAATGCCTTAGAGACGTCATAATGTGCCATTTAAGCAAGAGCAATGGAGATAGTGACAACTTCATTGCAAGAATGGAGAAATGCGTTAAAACAGCAAATGTAGACGTTGCAGAGGCAGGTAAAAAATGGAGATTAAGAAATAACAATTGTCCTTTTTAGAAGGGAGATATTTTGAGCGAAGCAGAAACGATTGTTGAAATGTTTAGAGACAAATTGTTTGAGTGGTTTAATTCTGATGAGATATTTGATAGCAGGGCGTACAACACGTGCAAACCATATCAAAAACTTGTTGATGAACTAGAGGGTACGGTAAACAAAATAGCAGACGAGTTGAAAGCGAGGCATTGAAATGAAAGACGAAGAATTGAAAGCAGAGAATACGGAAGATATTGTAACTTACAAATGTCCAAGATGCGGAAAGGAATTTGAACAACTTGAGAGCATTAAACCTAATTTTTGCATGAACTGCGGATGCGGATTCTACTGGGAGGATGATGAAGAGGAATGAATAAAAGAAGTTTTGCACAGGCAATGGCAATAGAAAAGAAGAACAAAGAACGTCTGTTGAAGCTGAATCCTAGGCTTAACGAAAGAAGTGGAATTTATTTCTTGACAAGGATTGATGAAAACGGATTCAAGTATGCGTATGTTGGACAGGCAAAGAATTTGTTACAACGACTTGCATCGCATTTGTCGGGGTATAAGCAACACATAGATTTGTCTCTTAAAAAGCATAAACTATGGTCGCAGGAAAATCCGTATGGTTGGGTCGTGAATTTTGAGAATTTTTCACAAAATCGGCTAGATGAGATGGAAAAATACTACATTAAGAAATATGCAGATGACGGTTACCAACTTCGAAATGTCAGTGTTGGTGGTCAAGGCTCTGATCGGTCTAGCGGACAGATTGGAGAAAGAAAGCCACCAAAGGGCTATAGAGACGGTGTTGAGCAAGGAAAAAAGAACTTGGCAAGGGAATTATCCAGTATTGCCGAAAAGCACCTTAAAATCGAAATCAGAGATGATAAGAAGAATAACAAGGTTTCACAAAAGCAATACGATAAGTTTATGGATTTACTGAAAGTAGGTGATTCAGAGTGATATTTATGATTAAGCAGTTTATAAAAGCATGGCTGTACTATCCGGAATTAGTTAAATACCTAAAGGATAGTCTGAATATCGATTATCCAACATCGCGTTTCAGATATTCTGCGTTTTGCTGTTTAACGGCAAGAAAAATAAAGAAATCTGGTCGTTGGATCAATGAATGAAAGAAATTGAATGTAACAGCTAACAGAAATCAAAGAAAGGAAAGCATGGTGGATAGCAATTATTTTTGTGATGGTCAAATGAATTTATTTGACTTTTCAAAAAAGCCTATATGCATTACAAAACCAATAAGGTTGATAGAATTGTTTGCAGGATACGGTTCGCAAGCTATGGCATTGAAAAAGATTGGTGCTAAATTTGAGCATTATAGAGTTATTGAATTTGATAAGTACGCCATTGCAAGTTATAACGCAATACATGGAACAGATTTTCCTACAATGGATATAACAAAGATTCATTGTGATGATTTAGGGATAGAAAACACTTCGGATTTCACTTACTTACTTACTTACTCATTCCCTTGTACTGACCTGTCTGTTGCCGGAAAACAAGCAGGAATGTCTAAGGGGAGCGGTACGAGATCAGGATTATTGTGGGAAGTTGAGAGAATACTAAGTGAAATAATAGATGGTTGTGGAGAATTGCCACAGATATTGTTCATGGAAAATGTACCACAAGTACACGGAAAGAAAAACATTGAAGATTTCAAAAAGTGGTTGGAATTTCTTGAAAGTTTAGGTTACACAAATTATTGGCAAGATTTGAATGCTAAAAATTATGGAGTGGCACAGAACAGAAACAGATGCTTTATGTTTTCGTTCCTTGGCAATTACTTATATGATTTTCCACAGCCTATACTTCTCAAAAAGAAGTTAAAAGACTATCTTGAGGATAATGTTGATGAGAAGTATTACATCAATAACGAAAAGGCTGACAAGTTGATAAAGCAACTTATTGACAACGGAACATTGCTACAAAAAAGTCTTAACAGAAAGAAAGACAGACAGACTTGCGTTGATGGAACAATCAATAAACCGCAACAGAGAGAAATTGCAAACTGCATTAAGGCAAGATATGACTGCGGAATATCAAGCTTGCGGTCAGACGGAAACCTTGTTGTTAAGCAATCAAGCAACGCAGATTGAAAAGCATGATTTAAGAGTGATTATGGCATATGTAAGTGTAATAGGTTCTCTTGAAGCAAAATTTGAGAGTACAAACAGAATTTATTATGTGGGGGGGGGGTGTAGTCCAACATTGAGTACAATGCAAGGTGGCAATCAAGAGCCGAAAATTCTTGAAGTAAAGCAGTTAGGATTTATGGATAATGGAACAGGCAAGCACCAATCAAACACAGTATATGACGAAAATGCAATTTGCCCTAATATCACAACAGTTGATGGTGGCGGTACACAACAGATTAAAGTGTGTGAAAGTCAGATAGTTGCTATGCGTTGCAGAAATCCTGATAATGCGTCAGATAGGACTGCGGGGAGCCCGACAGAGCAGAGACTAGAGGCAAATAAACAAGGAACAAGTAATTGCTTAACTAGTGTGCAGAAAGACAACCTCGCTATAGAAGAAAGCATAATACAAAGGGCAAGAGGTTTTAACAAAGGCGGTCAGTACGAAATATGTCCCCCTATTACTGCACATAGTTTCCAAGAAAACAATCTATTAAAATGCCAATACCGTATACGAAAATTAACACCAAAAGAGTGCGGACGGCTGATGGGTGTATCTGATGAAGATATTGACAAAATGGCAGCGGTAAACAGTAATACACAGTTATATAAGCAATTCGGAAACAGCATTGTTGTAGATGTTATGTGTTCTATGTTTCAATGCTTGAATATTAGACAAGGAGAGTGATTTTAATGAAGATTTTAACAAACAAGAAACTTGTTAAAGCTCTTGAAGAATTAAGACACCAACGTGACATAGTTATGGACGAATGCGATATGGTTGCAATGATTTGCGAAACTATTTACACGTTAAAAATTAAAGAAGAGACAAAGGTTGATTGGTCGAAAGTACCAGTCGACACAAAAATATTGGTATCAAATGATGGATTAAATTGGCACAATAGACATTTTGCAAAATTTATATACGATAACGTGTTTGCCTGGGATGCTGGTGCTACATCTTGGACAACTTGTAGGGTAACTAAATGGAAATATGCGAGGTTAAAAGAAAATAAAAGGAGGAAGAAAAATGACTAATCAAGAAAAGTATAAAGAAGAGATATTAGATCTTGTAATATCTAATGCGTGTATAGGAGTTGATAATGAAACTGGTGAATTGGCTGCTTGCAGTTCGAGGGGTGGTTGTGCGTGGTGTAAATTTTATGATGATCCAGCACCTTGCGCTAAACTAAGGAAAAAATGGTATAACGAAGAATATGTTGAACCTAAAGTTGATTGGTCGGAAGTGGCGATTGATACCCAAATATTGGTATCGAACAACGAAGTAAATTGGTATAGGGGTTATTTTGCTGGCTTTGACGGAAACTTCGTGTCTGCTTGGAAAGGTGGATCAACATCATGGTCGGCTCAATTTGCTGATTATGTAAGTAAGTGGAAATATGCAAAGTTATTAAAATAATAAGGAGGATGAAAGCGATGAGAAATTTAGAGGTTTACGAAGAAAGTTTAATGGAGAATTATTTAAACTCTAACTACAATTATGTAGGTGTAGAAGAAAAGACCGGGGAAATGAGAATCTGCAAAGACATAAAATGCTCTGAATGTTCAATCGGAAAACTTAAAGAAGAAAACAAATTACAAAAATGCTCTGACGCATTTAAGATTTGGGCAAATGAAGAATATAGAGCACCAATGGTTTTTTGGGAGAATGTTGATGTTGATACCCCAATACTTGTAAGAGATTATCCTACCGATTGTTGGCATAAAGCACATTTTGCAAAGTATAAAGATGGAAATGTGTTAGCGTTTAAAAATGGGAAAACATCTTGGTCGGTTGACCAATATTCTTCATTGATTGAATGGAAATATGCAAAACTTGCGGAAAGTGAGGAGAACGTAGAATGAAGAAATCAGAACCTAAACTTATTTTGAATGTATCGCTTACTAGCGAAGAGCTAGAGGAAAAGGTCAAGATTGCTATTGATAAATATGCAGAAAATGTTATCTATAAAAATCTTGATGAAGAAATCGCAAAAATATTTGACAGAAGAATTGAAAGACTTGTATCTGCTTCAAGCTGGAGTAGTGACAGACAGATACAGGGTGTTTCTTTTGAGCAGTTTGTGAGAGACAGAACGGAAAAAGCCATTGAATATTTCGCAGACAAAAACATTAAAGAGATTCTTGCTAAAAGATTTGCAGAAATTATGACTGATAGGAGTTTTGGAAATGATTAAAGGAAGCAGAGTATATGATCCACTAACTAATACGTGGAGTACAGGATGGTGGATCGTAACACAGAATGGGTATTATTACCCTGTATGGAGAGGATGATGGAAATGAACATTGACGAAGCAATAAAGAAGCATAAAGCTATGGCAACAAAAGGCAATGTCATATTTTCAAATAATCCTGATCTTGCCGAAAAACACAACAAGGAACACGAACAGATTGTAGAGTGGCTTGAAGAGCTAAAATGGTATTGGAGTATGCTCAAGCGATGCCGATCTTTTTCTTTCTATGTGGATAAGCAGAATCAGCATATAAAAAAGTGTGAACATACATTTGCATCCTGTCACCATACAGAATTACAGTGTTCAGAATGCCCAGTGACTGAATTGTTAGGCGAAGAATTTTCAAATGTAATAGTTAGGTGTTATGAAGATTTTTATACTGCTGGAGTCTATGCAGGAAGTGCGTATGGAAGGTATGAAGAGTTGGAACACATAAAGCGAAAGAACCACGAAGCATCGGAAGAAGCAAAGCGTGAAGAATTTATAACTGGCAGAAAAAAGCATAGAAGCATAATTCAAAGATTTATAATAAGGAGATGAGGAAGATGGACATTGATGAAACAATACACTGGTTGAAGGAAATGCAAGGTCCAGCAATGAGTGAAGCGGAATTATACTGTGCCGGGTCTTGCTATGGTACGGGAGAGATGGCGTATTCATCTCCAGAAGATTACGCTTTAGACGAAGCAATCAATGCTTTGGAACAGTTAAAAGAGTATTGGCAGTTAGAAGAGCAAGACAGACTTATCAAATTGCCTTGCAAGGTGGGAGATAAGATATATAGTATTTATCGTTGTTTCGATGATGGTGTGCAGGAACTTATAGTAAAAGGAATACATATGCATTCTTACACGCCTACTAAAACAATATTATCCATTGAATTTGAATCTGACGATCAAAGATTCCGCGGTAAATTAAGAGCAGAAGAACTTGGTAGAACATTATTTCTAGCAAAAGGCGAAGCCGAAGCAAAACTGAAAGAATTGAGAGGTGGAGAAAATGAGTGATAAGCAGAGCAATCTCACAGACAAAGAAATGGAAGATTTACAGAACATAGTAACTGACACATTAGCAAGTGTATGTGCTATGGCAGACAAGCACAACATCGACAGAGATAGTATGCTGAAATACTTTGCTGATATGCTCGCAGCTTTTGCAGAAGTGGCAAGCATACAGAATTATGAAACTAACCACACCAATGCAGACAGGATAAGAAATATGTCGGATGAAGAATTAGCGGAGCTTCTTATAACTTTTAAGAACACATTCGGCGAAGAATACGAGGGAGAAGCTAGTTGTATGAAGTGGCTTCAATCAGAAGCGGAATAGGAGAGAACAATGAAAAAAGCAATTTATATAAAGGAAAATCTATGAATGATAGTAGATTTGTAAATAAAAACCTGAGATTAGTCGGGGTAGACTCGAATATAATTTCTTCTATGATATGTCGTGCGAAAACTAAAGGAAAAGAATGCCGTTTTGCAAAAGTGGATATCAGCGAAGTATGAAAGGAGAGAAAAAATGAAAAGTAACAAGAAAACTTATAGTGATAAGGAAATCTATGGTGCCTTAAAAATTATAAGGGACATATGTAAAAACAGTGGTTCAACATGCAGAGATTGCCAATTGTCTTACATCGAGAAGGGTATACCATATTGCGGCTTAAGCGACTCACCCATTACATGGAGACTTGCCGAGCTACCGAGCGAATGGAAACCGTTTGAAAAGGAAGAGGAAAAAAATGAACAATAAAATGAGAGTATATATCAGCGGAAAGATTACTGGTACTGATGATTATATCGAAAGATTTCAAGAAGCAGAAAAACGCATAAACGATCTTATGGACGTAGATGTTATAAACCCAGCAAAGATATGTTCTATGATTCCAAAGGATGCGTTTACACACAATGAATACATGGAGTTGTGTATGCTCTTGTTGTCTAAATGCGATTACATCTATCTTATGAAAGGATGGGAAGAATCTGCAGGAGCAAACATGGAATATGGCTATGCAGTTGCCGCTGATAAAATCATACTAAAGGAGTGATGACTTATGCCAGATAAAACCCATTGTAGAAAATCAAAAGTGATTAAACGTAAGGATGCAGATTCGAAAAAATGCGTTTTCCCAAACTGCTTTGTATGTCCGTTGCCAGACTGCACTTGCAATAAAATGTTTAAGTCTGAAAGACAATATCTTCGCAGGATGGATATGTTTAGAAACTTTCAAAATTCTGCATTAAACGGTACGACAGAATACAATTTGCAAAGACAGTACCCGGAATGCACTGATAATGAATTGACGGTAAGTATAAAAAGTATTTTTGAATCAATGGAACGGCAAAGGAGATGATGAAATGTTGATTTTAGGTGATTTGCTTGAGCGTATACATGATGAATGCGAGGTTGAAGTGTGTAACGGATCAGGAACAACACTTTTTATATTAACATTAAAGGCGTTGGAAAAATCAGGTCTATATATGTCGGATCAACTATTAGACAGTGAAGTTTTAACTATAAACTGTAGTAATGTAAATCGGTTGCGTGTAAACGTGAGCATGCATGAGTAGGTGACAGAATGAACCAATTGGATGATGAAATAAATAATGCCATCTTAAAAATAGCTAGTCAAGTGGAAGAAACAGAAAGCGAATTTATATTTCGGTTTCTTAGTGACTTTGCACATTCAACGTATCAAGTTGTTATTGAGAAAGAAGAACTTTTTAAGGCTATTCAATTGATTAGAATGACTAAAGAGTTTGGTCCTAGTATTGATATGCGATGGGAGACGGCCACGCAACAGTCAGAATGGTACAGACACGCATATGATCGTGGCTTTCAGGACGGGGTTGAGAGAGAGCATGAAAGAATAAAGGAGGTACTAAATAATGATTAAAATTATAGAACGCGGCGCCATTGAAAAGAAGCGATGCGAGAGTTGTGGTTGCTTATTTTCTTATGAGAAAGAAGATATTGAGCATAACACACATTACGATTCTGGATATTTTGGAGATTATGAATATATAATCTGTCCACAATGTAAAGAAAAAATACGGTTAGGAGGTATTAGATAATGATTAAATTAGAACACGTAATATTAGCTTCACCGGAGCAGATGGATTTTATCGTTGAAGGTATGAGAAACGCAAAAAATTCGTGGGATAAGAGCGATAGTGAATTTGAAACGGCTGGATATGACATTATCGATTTCAATCTTGGAGAGGCGGACCATGGATTAATGCAGCAATTATCCGAAGCAGGCACGGATCACAGAAAGTATATGCGAATGATGCCGGTGTATGCTAGAATTACTGCACCTTTATATTGGTGGAAAGAGTTTGATACTTATAAAGTCGGTACTGTTTCAAACTCTTGCAGTACCATGCATAAGATTCAGGCAAAAGAGTTTACATTGGAGAATTTCTCGATTGAGCATTTGAAAACAGGGTCTATTATATGTCTTAACGACATAATTGACGAATTGAATAAATATCGTGATAAATTCATTAACTTCAATAGTCTTGGTTACAGTGATGATATTTATGACCCAGAACGTAAAGCAGAAATAAAGAAAGATATCTGGTGGCAGATGATACAGCTTCTTCCGAGCAGCTATAACCAGACTCGTAATATCATGATGAACTACGAAGTATTGGCGAATATTTATAAGTCACGTAAGAATCATAAACTGGATGAATGGCGCGAATTCTGTAAGTGGATTGAAACGTTGCCATATTCGGAGTTGATTTGTGGTGAGGATAGTAGGCCTATGACTCCGAATGAAATAAACACTATTGTAGATAACATTAGAGGTACCGGACTATGGCAACCTGGAGACGAATTTTAAGGAGGAGTAAATATGTTTTGTGATTTTAATAAAGAATTTCACCCAACACCAGAACAAAACCATAAAGATGCAGAACGTTTTAATAACATAATAAAACGGGCATACGAAGAAAAACAATGTGGTACTTGTAAATTTTTCATTCCATTTCCTGACGATTTACCCGCGTACGTTGACGGATTTCCGGATTGTAAACTAACTGGAGATCCTGCAATTAAAACTTGTGAGAAGTATGAATGTGATGGAATGATGGAACAACGTCTTATTAATAAATGAAAGGAGGATTGATATTATGAAATGCCTTGTAATTTGCGTTTGCGATGGCGATGGTGGTTCTAGTTTATTGAATTTATTTTACACATTTAGATCAGATCGTCCTAGCGAAGAAGAGTTAGATTGTATCTCTAATGAACTTAAGGCACAAAACAATTATGAAACAGTGATTATCGTAAACATTATACCACTGAGTCAGGAGGATTGATATTATGATAATAGTTTTATCTGACGAGCAAGTTGATGCACTTAAGAACGATCAATTAATAGAAGCCGCATCATCTATTGACATTAAAGCTGGTGAGACTTTCGGAATTGCAACTAAGAAATTTATGGATAATTGGAATGATGATGAGGAGGATTGATTATGACTCAGGATGATGCAGCAGAAATTATGAGATTATTAGACGAAGCTGATATAACGACATGGACAATGGAAGATCAGCTTGCAATTTCTATGGCGTATTTAACTATGGTTAACACTGTTGCGCCGATAGTGCTACGAAATGCGTCTAAAGACAAGATAGCAACGTTTTTATTTAAGATAAGAAAGGAGGACTAATTTGAAAGAACTTATTGGTATGCTGATCGTATTTTCGGCTATAAACTTTGGTGGGTGGTGGGCATTCGGTTTTGATCTTACTACTAAAGATAAAATCATATGCTCGTTAGGACTTGAAGTGTTTATATTAGCTATTAGTATTGGCGCATATTTATTGGGCAGTTGAAAGGGGTGATATTTATGGTAGCGATTGAAAAAAACAGCAAAATGGAAATTTGGTGTGCTGACTATATAAACGATCCGGTTAAAAAATTACACGGTGACTGTAATATTAAAATTGTGCAGATAGAACATGCTACAGGCGATGACTATATTGTTGAATTTGTGAGAGAAGAGAGGTAATGTTAAAAATGACTGATGAAGAAAGAAATGTGCTTGTAGAACAATCTATGGAGAAGAATAAAAAGGGTTGTGCTACGAAAAGAGCCTTAGAAGCACAAAGAAAACTATATGAAGAAGCATATCCATTTCACGATGTTGGTGGTTATGAGGATATGGATGAGATTGCATTTGGAACTAACGATACAAGTGATAACAGATAACGGAGAGAAAACAATATGGAATGTTGTAGATATTGCACTGCTGAAACTGGAAGAAAGGTAGGTTGTCATGGCACTTGTGAAAAATACATTAAAGAGCGATCAGAGTATAACCAAGAAAAGAATCGCATTTTTAATGAAAAAGTACGGAATAACGTGATGGTTAGTTACATTACCGATCCGGTCAGAAGCGTAAAAAGAAAGAAACTTAGGAGGAAAAATAATGGCACACAATAAAAGAGCAGCTATGCGAAGAGAAGCGAGAGAGCAGAAAAAAACGAAGTTGAACAGTTTGGAACATGAATGGCTTGCAAGAGCAACAGTTCACCCTGTAGGCGGCAAGGCGTTAGACAAGATGGCCATGAAATATTATAAATTTGGGTTGGCAAATGGAATGTCAACATCAAGTTGCATTATATTTCTAGCACTTCATGAATATTTTGGATTTGGAGAGAAGAGAATCAATACTTTGATGAAGTGCGTAGCGAAAGAATCCATGAAAATGGATGAAGCACCAACAGAATTTAATGTTGACTTCTATCAGAAGAAATTAGAAGATGTTATGGACATTTCTTTAGAATCTTATAGCGAAGATAAGATTCTAAATACGGATTATAAATAAGGGGGCTGATATTATGGCTAGAAAAAGGTCATTTAGTCGTGATGTAATCACATCTACGTCATTTTTGGATATGCCATTGTCTGCACAAGGGTTGTATTTCCACCTGTGCATGAACGCTGACGATGATGGTTTTATCGACAATTCCACAAGCGTTGCTAGATACTGCCAAGCAACAGCAGATGATATGCAATGCTTGTTCGATCGGGAGTTTATACTTCCGTTTCCAAGTTCTGATGTAATAGCAGTGAAGCATTGGAAACGGCATAACACGATACAGTCAGACAGATACACGCCTACGGTATACAAGTTTGAGATTTCTCTTTTGGGTCTTACAAAGCAAGGGGAATATACTTTTAATGAGAGAGAGGCCAACTGCTTGGCAACAGAAGCAGGTGCGTCATGGAAAAAAGTTATTAAAGATTTGGAAAGACCGGGTACTGGTCTGCGTAGACCAAAAAGAAAAATCATTAAAGACGATAAAGGAAATATGGTTCGCCAAAAAATAGAAAGAACAAAAGGTGGATATGTTGCAAAGACGAATCATCTCGATCGCGGAATAGGTACTCCAGTAACGATAGTTGTACCAAGATCATTTGTAAAACCAACAATTTCAGAATTAAAAGAATACTGCGAACACAGAAAAAATAATGTGGATGTAGAAAAGTTTTACAAATACTATGAATCAAGAGATTGGTTCATAGGGAACAAAAAGATGATTGACTGGAAAAAGGCTATAAGGGACTGGGAACTGATGGAGAAGAAATCCTTGCCCTTAAAACAAACAAATGACAGCGAGGTAAAAGCTAATGACTAAAGATGATGCAGAAAAAATTGTAATGATGATGGAAGCGGCTTATCCAAACTATCATCCGAATAAACGATATACTGTAAACGCATGGGGCGTACTTCTGAAAGACTATGATTATGATGTCGTTGAAATGGCATTAAAATCTTATATTATGAGTGAAAATAAGGGATTTGCTCCATCAATCGGTCAAATTGTAGACATCATACATCGTATTCAACGCCCTGATCGGCTAAACTGTGCGCAGGCGTGGGCGTTGGTGTCAAAAGCAATGAAGAATAGTATATATCATTCTGTGGAAGAATTTGAGAAATTGCCTAAAACAGTGCAAAATGCCGTTGGCTCTCCTGGAGAACTTAGGTCTTGGGCAACTTCTGAAAATTTTAACGAGAATGTAACAAGAAGCACATTCTATAAGATTTACAACCAAGAACTGGAGAAAGAAATACAATTAGAAAAATCAACCAACGAATTTAGGAACGTTATTGAGATCAAAAATTCCAAGTCAGAAAGAATGCTTATTGACAGCGAAAACAAGAAATCTTATCAAGCTGTCAAAAACAACACAATCAATGAAATTGACTTGGACGCAGTAAATAGTGTTCCAATGCCAGAAAGATACAGAGAGGAATTTTGCAAATGAATAAAGAAGAGTCAACATCTTCGGTGTCAAGACAAAAGAAAATGACAGACAAAAGAATAAGACTTGGTTTGTGTCCTAAATGCGGAGAAAAGCAGGACAGGGACGGATGGTATTGTTCAAAATGTTTGAAAGAAAGAAACAGTTACCTAAAAGAATCTAGAGAGTTTTACTCAAAAATAGGTATATGTCCAATATGCTGTAAGAATAAACTGTTTGGCGATGAGAAATCCTGCATTGAATGCAGAGAGAAGAAGCGCAAAACAAGAAAAACAACCATAAAAGAAGAAGATAGGCAAAAAATAAGAGAACAAAAGAGAAAGATTTACAGAATCAGAAAAGAAAATGGAATTTGCACAAGATGCGGAAAGAAAAAAGCGGCATATGGTCGCACAAAATGCGCTCTTTGCTTGAAGAAAGATGCACAGAATCACATGAAAATGGATATTAAGCCAAAAGAGCATTATATCAAAAGAATGACTGCTGCGCATCTGTGCCTAGACTGCAAAAAGCCTGTGGACAGGGAAAATAGTAAACTTTGTCAGTCGTGTTGGCAAAAGCATCATGATATAGGCGTAAAAAATGCCAGTGAGAATAAATATTGGAGAGGATACGACAAATTGATTTTTAAGAATTAGGAGATGTGCTTATGAGGTTTTCAAAACTGACTAAGCCGGAACTTGATTATTTTCTAGAAAACGCCAATTTTACCGAAGAAGAGGAAAAAATATTTAGGATGCTTTCCAAAGGGAAATCAAGAAGTCAAGTAGGGTTGGAAATTTCGGTATCCGACTCTACTATTGACAGAAGAATACGTGATATAAAATGTAAGATAGCAAGGGTAGGTGATGGGATATGCAATTGAGCGATTCTGATCTGTTGAAATTTGCGGTTGAAAATGGTATTATCGACATGAAAGCCGTGCAGGAACAGATCAACATGAATGAGCGAAAAAAATATCTTGACGGACACAAGTTTAGAAAATGGAAAGGAAGTGGTGGCAAGTATTACACATATCTTCCAGACAAGACATCAGAAAGCGGTAGAAAACTGCTGAAAAGGAGTACACTTGAATCTCTGGAAGATGGAATAGTTGATTATTACAAAGAACACGAGAATCAGCCTACATTTCATGAGGTTTTTGATGCGTGGGTCGAGCAGAAGCTAAAATACGGAGAAGTGAAATTGCAGACTGCGCAAAGGTATAAGAGTGACTATTTGAGATTTTTTGCAAATTCAAGAATCTCAAATATGGAGATAAGATTTATCAATGATGATATATTGGAAGATTTTGTCAAATCGACTATACACAACGAAAATCTCACATCAAAAGGATGGGCAAAGGTTAGGTTGATTTTGAATGGTGTGTTTAAGTATGCGGCAAAAAGAAAATATACAGAAATCAGCATTACACGCTTTATGGGCGATTTAGACTTGTCGAGAAATATATTCAGACGCAGGGTAAAAGATCCTAAAAAGTCAGTATTTACTAAAGCGGAAGAATATATGATACAAGACTTAGCATATAAAGCAAATGACGTAATATCTCTTGGAGTTGTTCTTGCATTTAAGACAGGTCTTAGAGCCGGGGAACTTGCAGCACTATCATGGGATTGTGTAACGGCTGATTATCTGCGGATCAGAAAAATGGAAATAAAATACTTTGGTGACGATGGGAAAGAAGTATATGAGGTGGTTGATTCCACCAAAACAGAAGCAGGGGAACGAGATGTTATAATCACAGACGAAGCAAGGAAAACTCTCATGAGGTTAAAACGTCTCAATCCATTTTCAAAATATGTTTTTGTGAAAGATGGGAAAAGAGTTAAGGCAAACCATTTTTCAAGGCGTTTGTATCGTATGTGTAAAACACTTCACATAGAGCCAAGGTCGTTGCACAAGGCAAGGAAAACCTACGCTACAAATTTACTTGATGCAGGAATACCTGAATCTATCATAATGCAACAGATGGGACATACGAGCATAACAACAACAAAAGAATTTTATTATTACAATAATCGAGCCGTGAAAGACGTATCATCTATGTTAGAAGCGGCAATTTGCCCCAAAGGTAACCAAGGTAATCAAAACAAAAAGTACAGTTTTAATAGTTAAAAAGCGGTAAAACCGTTGTAAATGCTTGCTTTTTTGTAGTCCGAAAAGTGAAGAAGAAATCCCGATTCGGGGTTCAAATCCCTTTTCCGCTACTAACAAAAAAATACTTTGATAACCTTGAAACCCTTGAAAACACTGGAAGAAAGGAGAGACTGCACGGCTTCATCTTTTAGAGTTTTCAAGAGAGGTAATCAAAAAAGTATTCAAAAGTAATCAAAAATCGAACGAATGTTCGATATTTTTTTGCCTTAAAATAATTTACCTAGGTTTTGTTATATAAAACGGCAAAAGTTCTAGGATTTGTGATAGTTTTTTGACAGGAATGTGACAGTTGCCTGTCTTTTTTTTATGTAAAAATTTATTCATAACATAGGAGGTGCATAAAATGTTTTCAGAAGAAATTTTAGAAAAAATAAGAAACAAAGAAGAGGTTTTGCGTGTTCCACTGGTATTCCAGTGTGCAATGATTCATGCGATACAGGAAGTTTTGGATGAGGAAAGAGAGGCAGATGTGGATGAACAATCAATATCAACAACCGCAGAATAATTTTCAATACAATCCCGGATATAACGCATATCCATACAATCCTTGGGCAAATATGCAAAGAATGCCGCAACAGGAACAGTTTCAAAGCATTTCACAACCTGTTCAATCTGGAATCAACGGAAAAATTGTATCTGATATAAATGCAATTGCCGCAAATGATGTACCAATGGATGGATCTGTTGCTATATTCCCGAAGAATGATTTATCGGAGATATACGCAAAGCAATGGGCATCTGACGGGAAAATCTCTACGGTCGTTTTTAAGCCTGTTCAATCTGAAAGCCCTAGCAATTTATCGGCAGATGAACAAAAAGCGAAATTTGGGCTATCTGATGATGTTACAGAGGTATTTATGCAGAAGTTCGATGAATTATTCGAGAAAATAGAACAGATTGAAAAAAGCATCGGTAAAAATTCCGCTTCAAAAACAAGAGCGGTAAAAAAGGATGGTGAGTCATAATGAATCCTATGAATATTATCAAGAACAAAATTATGAATGATCCACAGATAAAAAATAATCCTATGGCACAGAATGCTATGCAGATGATTCAGAGCGGAAATACGCAGGGCTTAAAATCTATGGCAGAAAATATGTGCAAAGAGCGCGGGATTACAGTAGAACAGGCAAAAGAAGAAGTTATGAAATTATTTAATTGATACATTTTGGGTCGTGCGCACATAAAAGACAGTCTACCCGATGTAAATAAAATTTACGGAGGTAAACAAAATGTTCAATGGAAATTCACCAAGTCTTGCTGATATTGCAGCAGTGACAGGTAACAATCGTGATGATGGTTTTCTCGGTGGTGATGGGATCTGGGCAATTATCGTATTTGCTATGATCTTTGGCTGGGGCGGTTTTGGCAACGGCTGGGGTAATGGCGGAAACGGTGGTGCTACACCTTTTGCGACTGGGGCATTAACACAGGCAGATTTACAGAGAGGATTTGACACGCAGGCTATCGTTGGAAAGCTGGACGGAATCACAAACGGAATCTGTGATGGGTTTTATGCGGCAAACAACAATATGCTTACTGGATTCAACGGAATTAACACCAATATAATGCAGACAGGCTATGGCATTCAACAGGCTATCAATGCGGACACAATCGCAAATATGCAGAACACAAATGCTTTGCAGTCTCAGCTTGCTAACTGCTGCTGTGAAACACGTGAAGCTATTCAGGGCGTAAACTACAATATGGCACAGAACACCTGTGCTTTGCAGAACACCATGAATACAAACACGAGAGACATTATTGACAGTCAGAATGCAGGAACCAGAGCTATCCTTGATTACCTTTGCCAAGAAAAGATTTCTTCCTTGCAGGCAGAAAATAATGACTTGCGCATAGCAGCTTCGCAGGATCGCCAGTCCGCACTTCTTACTACGGCAATGTCTGCACAGACACAGCAGATTATCAATTCTGTGAACCCACAGGCAGTTCCGGCCTATGTAGTTCCTAATCCGAATGCTTATGCGTATGGATGTGGATGCAGCACAGGGTGTTGCTGCTAAAAGTAGCAGCTAAAAGTAGCAGCTAAAAGTAGCAGCTACGCAAAAATGAATAATTGAGTATCTTAATTGGGTTTAACTCGATTATGTCTGCTTATGCAGTATTACAATTTATGGCAAGGGGCAGGCTTTAAGGTTTTCCCCTTGCTTTTTTCGTACATTGACAATCAAATATTGGCTGATGATTTTTGGGTTTGAAAAAAATAAAACAGTTGCGCCCCACAAAAGAAAGTGCGCAACTGTACGGATAACAATCAATCCACAAGGATCGATAGGTGTATTTTATCAAATCCCTGCGGAAAAATCAAGAAAAATGATTATAATTTGAAAAAGTGCTTGACTAATATATGTGTGACATTTATAATATAGGTGTGACAAGAAAGGCGGTGATTATTATGTCACCAGTAGGCAGACCTAAATCTAACAACCCTAAATCAAGTAGGTTTAGCATTAGACTTGATAGGGAGACAGAAAGCAAGCTGAAAATATATTGTGATAAACATAACATCACAAAAGGCGAAGCTATTAGAAGAGGAATACACCTACTTTTAAGCAAAGAAAAAGAGTAGTCAAACATTACTTAGCGGTAATTGACTACTCTAAGAGCGAGATAACTCTCTATGAAATATTCTATCATAAGGGTTATCTCATTTCAAGCAAATTTTGGAAGCGAGGTAGAATCCATGAAAGATGAAATTATCAACAAAATTATTGACAATCTGAAAAACACAAATGAATACTTTCTAAAGTGCATACTTGCTTATACAAATGTATTGGCAGATAGAAAGGACGGTGCAGAATAATGGGCGAATTATCTAAACTTGAAACAAGAACACCTATTGAGATTGCACTTGACATTGACAGTGACGGAATGACAACAGCAAAGAAGTTATATTCATTCTTGGAATTAAGCCCAAGTAATTATTCAAAATGGTGTAGAACTAACATCATAGAAAATGAATTTGCGGATGAAAACATTGATTATTGGGCATTCGTACTTAATGACGAATGGGGAGGACAGTCTACAACAGACTACAAACTTACTGCACACTTTGCCAAGAAGTTATCTGTGAAAGGGAATAGTGAAAGAGCGGAACAGGCAAGAGAGTATTTCACAACTATTGAAGAGAGAGTAAAGCAGAAATCAATAGACAGAACGCAGTTATCGCCACAACTTCAAGCACTGTATGGATTGATTGAAACGCAAGCAAGACAGGAACTAGAGCAGAAGCGACAGGCAGAGCAGATAACCAAAGTGGAGCAGACGGTCGACAACATGAAAGAGATATTTACGCAGCCTATAGGTGACTGGAAGTCAGAAATCAATGCTAGGGTGCGAGAAATATCACTAAAGAGCAATATCGAATATGCAACTTTGTATAATCAGCTTTATGCGGAACTAGAGACAACTGCACATTGTAGTCTTAAGCGGTTGCAGGAGAACAAGAAGAAACGCATGGAAAAGGCAGGAAACACAAAAACTGCAATAAGACAGGAGACAACCAAAATCGCAATTATATATGAAAAGCCACAGCTAAAGGCAATTTTTGAAAACATTGTCAAGAAATACGCAATGCGGTATTGTGCATAGTATAATTGTTTCGAATCTGAAAACCATCAGCCAATATTTGGTTGGTGGTTTTTTTGATGGAAGGAGAGGTTATATATTATGGCAGAATATGTATCAGTTGCAACACAGGAAGTTGCATCAAATGGAAATGTTGTATTTACAAACACAGCAGTTAAAGGCTCTGGCTGTATCCAGCACAGAGAGGGGAGCGGAATAATCACCCTGCGTGGGCTGACAAATCAGTGTAGAGCAAGATTCTTTGTTGATTTTTCAGCAAACATTGCGGTGCCTACTGGTGGAACAGCTGGGGCGATTTCTTTAGCAATCGCAATTAGCGGTGAGCCTGTATTATCTTCGCAGATGATTAGCACACCTGCCGCAGTCGAACAGTTTAACAACGTATCCGCAGGAATTTATGTGGATGTTCCAAAAGGATGTTGCATAAATATCGCTGTAGAAAATACAAGCGGCGTTGCTATAGATGTGGCAAATGCAAACATCGTTGTCACAAGAGAAGCGTAGGAGGTGTATAGCTATGGATGTTAAGAGAATGCATGACATGATTGAAAAGATTTCAGAATGTGCAAAATGTGAATTTGACAAAGGAATTGAGTGCATTGATACCCAAGAGATGGGGGAAGTTGTCGATATGATGAAAGATTTGTCAGAAGCTATGTATTACAGAACTTTGACAAATGCAATGAATGACTTCGATCCGTATGAAACAATGGAGATGTTTGAAAGATACGGAGACGGTCGCAGACATTACGACAACTACAGATACAAAACCACAGGTGAGTACGCTCCAAAGGGCAAAGGCACTTACGTTGGCAGAAGAGGTTATGAAGAGCCGCCTTATTGGCATATGACTAAAGATGATTATGACAGATGGTCAGATATGCCTAGATCAGAGCGGATGCGTGACCTTGATCGTGCAAGTGGAAGAATGCACTTTGCCGAACCGGTATCTCATGGTATGGACTCTATGAGCGAAAGTCATTATGATCGTGCAAAGAGAAACTATACAGAAAGCAAAGAAATGCATAAAGACAATACTATGCACGACAAAGAAGCAAAGATGAAAAGTCTTGATGATTATTTGAAAGTATTTTCAAATGATGTAAAAGACTTAATTAAAGATGCTACGAGCGAAGAAAAAGCACTCTTTAAGAACAATATGACAGGATTGATGAACGCAATGTAATTTGTTTTCTCTGAATTAAGCGGCTGGGGATTATTTCCCCGGCTGATTGCGTACAAGGGGCGATATCATGATTTTTTATATTAACGGTACAAATTGGCGTGTTGTGTTTGTAAAGCCCAATAGCGAGGCAATTAGACGCACTGACGGAAGTTATAGTGTTGGCACAACAGATGCAAATACACATGAGATATATCTAAATGAAAATCTGCATGGTGATTTTTTGAAAAAAGTGTTTATTCATGAAGTATGCCATGCAATATGTATATCTTATGAAATTTATTTGCCGATTGAGCAGGAAGAGATGTTATGCGATTTTGTGGCAACATACGGAAAAGAAGTGCTGGACATTGTAGAGATGATGTTTGGTGCGGTTAGGATGGTATCATGAGTATGATAGATGAGATTTTAAGATTTGTGCAGAGAACAAACCCAAATATGACAAAAGCTGATCTTCTGTATCAAATGGGCATAACCAAATATTCGGCAAGAGCATTATATATTTCTTGTATGAGCAAACCGTATATGTTAGAATCTAAAGAAAAAGGCAGGAGGATTTGTTCTAATGGGAAAGATTGACATGGGTTTCATCAAATTATCTTATGAGTGCAGTGATTTGATCGAAGAAATCAAGGGAGACATAAGCGAATTTGGCGAAGAACTGGAAGTGTGCGTTTTGGTAAAGGATTTTCATGGTTGCAAGATTTATAAAGAGTATGATTTTGTGGATACAGTGTTTGAACCTTTACACGATGATGAATTTATCGAGAAGATGACAATAGGAAAATTGTTAGAATTATGTGAACAACAGAATAGTATATTTTAACGAAAAAAGAGCCAATGGAAAGGTCTAAAATCCGTTGGCTCTTTTCTACTTATCTGTTTTGTGCATAATTATATTATCATGTTTTATTTTATGTGTCAATACACAAATTAAAATTATGTTGAAATTTATTTTATGATATGTTATTATATATTTAATGATACAAATTATAATGTATCATTGTTTATTTTTCACAATATATGTATTGTAGCATACGCACGCACATGTGCGTTTTGACGAAAGTGAGGTGTGCCGCCAATGGATATGGAAATATCTGTAAACACAAAAAACGATGTTATGAGAGAGCGTTTTCTTCTCGGTGCGAAACTTACAGGCAAATACGGCTTTCCACAACTTCCCGCGGTGATTGTTCATGCAGACGGCTTGAGATCCGCGCCATTTAATCTAGCATTAAAAGAACGAAATCCGAAAAAGTGTATTTGTCATTTCTTTATTGACGATATGCAATTTGAGAGAGTGTGGAACAACCCGGACAAATACATTCCTGCGTTGCAAAATTTCAAATATGTCTGCGCTCCAGACTTTTCTTTTTACGAAGATATGCCGCTTGCAATGCAAATATGGCAGGTGTATAGATCACGTGCGCTTGCTTGGTATCTTCTGATAAATGGCGTAAATGTCGTTCCTGTTGCTGGCTGGAGTGATGCGGGGTCCTTTGAGTGGTGTTTTGATGGATTGCCGCAGCAATCATCTATAGCGATTTCTTCCGTTGGTTGCGCTCGTGATGATCTGTCTAAAAGATGTTTTTCTGCCGGATATAGCGAACTGATCGAACGTGTGAACGGTGCCAGGGTTGTTTTGTTTGGTGAAAAAATAGTATCCGGGAACGTGGATCAGTTCCCGACTTTTTCAAATGAGATCCAAAAAAGAATAAAAAGGGGGCGATAGAATGGGCAGCAGATCGGGTAGAAAGAAAAGGACAGCGGACATATACGGCGTTAGAGCTGTGCGCCAAACAAAAAAAGACGAAATAAACGGGGTTACTGTTATTAGATCAAGTTTCAAATTTGAAAAATACAAGAAGAAAAATATAAATAGAAAAAAATAAGCCCCCAGAAATGGGGGCTTTGCTAATTTAATTATTTTGTTCAAATTTCTTTGAACATTTCCCACGGGGCTATTATTGTCATGCCGTCATCACAGACGGCATATATTATTACATCGCCGTTTTTCTCAATTTCATACGTTACAAAAATACATTCTATCTCATTCCCATAAATTATTTTATCTCCTGTTTTCATATTTTAAGCCCCCCTTTTCAAAACATCTATTACTTCCGATCT
>OGXJ01000118.1_pt1 | contig 54220 bp, 48 predicted proteins | sample 1576231 | NCBI WGS metagenome assembly OGXJ01 (sample SAMEA3541539, study PRJEB24748) | human gut metagenome | biome: human gut; feature: human-associated habitat; material: faeces | place: China | collected 2012
GGAGCCTGTGGCTCACACGGAAGACATGCGTGTCGACAGCCATAGCCGAACGTCCGAACGCCACAGCCTGCATCACATTGGCAGTCTTGCGCCCCACTCCCGGAAGCTTGAGCAGCCGGTCGAAATCATCGGGCACCTCTCCGCCATGACAGTTCACAAGCATTCGCGCCATCTCTACAAGATGTTTAGCCTTTGCGTTGGGGTAAGAAACGCTCCTTATATATTCGAAAATCTCGTCGGCATCTGCCTCCGCCATGCTTGCGGCGTCGGGATAGCGTTCGAACAAAGCAGGTGTTATCTGGTTCACACGCTTGTCTGTACACTGCGCACTGAGTATAACAGCCACAAGCAACTGGAACACGCTGCCGAACTCGAGTTCGGTAGTGACCTCCGGTGTTCTGGCACGAAAATAATCGAGTACGTATCTGTATCTTTCTTTTTTCGTCATATTTTCAATCATTAAATACTCTTTCTGAGATACCGCAAACGAGGAAATAAGGCTTGCTTTCTATTTCCCGAGTGCAGCTTATCTTATACAAAGATAACGCAAGGCGAGTGCGGCAGCAAGGCGGGAAAACGCAGTTTTACCGGACTTGATATTGCCGAGCCGATGCTTATCTTATACAAAGATATGGATAAAAAACGAAATATGATGAAACAGGGAGAGAATTTGTCATAAATGAGAGTGTCAGATTAATCAGGCAGTTCGTTGAAATATGGATGAAGATAAGCGGCTTTATCCAATATTTCAACAAACCGCTGTCTGCTTAGTCCCACCAAAAATGCCAGACAGTTGATTCTTTAATTTGAAAAGCAAGTGATGTGAGGCTGCCGTCTTGTAAAACGTCCGCACTATATCCCAGATGCTCCTCAGCAACTGACATCGTATCGCCAGTCACAGGACTTGGCAAATAATATCCTATCAAATCATCCGAGATATATGCCACGCGCGCGCCATATCTCTCATACCAATATCTGGCTATTGCCATATGCTCTTCAGCCATAGGACATTCATTCCAGTCGCCTACTGGTATGTAAGCAAACACTTGCCAAGGCTCTTTTACAGGAACTTCAACAAGATACAGTTCTGCTCCTTCTACAATATCAAAATCATTGACCGGCTCCAGACGCTCGTCTGTCCCTACAACATAGTTTTGCCATTCTTCATCATCATACGTCTCCTTTACTTGTCTTATTCGCTCCTGAAGGACAGACGAGCCGTAATTAATGTCAGCATTCAATACTTTTGACTTCCACTCCCAGAACCCGTTCTCGTCAAACCACTCGGAATTGTCATCAAAATTGTAACAAAAATATTCAGTCTCAGCCAACAATACAGGACAAAATCCTTCCCGCCGTCCTCTTTCATAAGCGTCAAGCCACAACTGCTTTATCTCAGTTGAACCAACATCTATACGGGTGACTTTGCAGTCATGCAAGAAATCGCAGACAGACACTTGCGGAGGCATATTATCACAACCTTCCATTGTTTTCTTGTTTTGGTATGATATTATATAAAGGTGTAACACCTTCAAGAATCTCCATGCCAAGAAAGCGCATACAATTATATGAGTATAGAATTGTCCGCCATCCATTATTCTGACGACCAACACCACCATAGAAAACATAAACAAAGAGCCCCAAATAATCAATTGCTTGCGTAGGATACAGCACACACCGTCCCAATCGTCGGCGGCAATGAGGACGTCCAAATCATCGTTCATTTTGTTCTCCCTCTTTTTCTTCCATCCGTATGCCAAGATAAGAACAATTACCAATATTATGATAAAGAGAGTCTGTTGCATAATAATTAATTTTACATCTTAGTATATCACCAAGGCTCTATGGCGGTATTCTTACCGTCATATCTTATCCTGATGTAATTGACACCCATTTTTTCGGTAGGAAGTATTGTCTTATTTGAATACTCTATGGACTTAATTCTGATACCGCTCCCTCCGAACATGGCGGCATCCTTCGAGGATGTAAAAATAAAGTTCACAATCATAGGCATTTTCATACCTTTGATATTCATCACCAACTCTACTGTTCCCTGCGCCTCTGTCCTGTCCTTATTGAACACCATATATTTCATGTCGGGCAAACCAACGTCAAAGGCAAGCATTTCCGTTCCTTCATAATCACGGACTGCCACTTTTGCCCTTTTCTTTGACTTCTTTTCAATAACGGAAAAGCCGCCATCGGAAAGCAACTCCGCACTATTCATCGGCTCACCTTGTTTGTCCGAGACAGAGACATAAAGCGAGTTAAGAACGGACGAGGCGACCATCGGGCTGTACTCTTCGTCATTGGAACATGAGCAAAGCACTGTGGAAGCGATGAGAACACTAAAAAGCATTTTGAATGTTTTCATAATGACTTAGATTTATATATATTTGAGAATTTGTTTTAAAAACAGTGCCAGTGAGCGCAATGAGAGCTTGCTCTCTGATTGCCGAGCGCAGCCTGTTTTCTGTAAAAAGACTGACTTCCTTATCTCCCGTGATGACCGGACACCATCATATGTGGTCTGTCAAGTCCATTATAGAACAAATCGGCATAAATTTCTGACCACCTCATGCTTGACTGCACGTTTTGGCTCAAAGAACCATTCCCATTTGGGCTTATTACACCATCTGCATCATACTCATCCATTTCCGAACATGAAAACAGACGAACTGGTGCCGGCAAAAATATCCGTTTATTCATTTCCGCACAATTTCGTTTGTTAAACCTGTCATATACCTATTAATTACCGGTACGAGTGTGTTTACGAAAATCGTGTCAGAGATAAGTCTGCCTTGGAATAATCAATTCAGGCTTAGGGGTGACAAAGCAAAGTTAAAAGAATATTCCCAAATTAAACAAGTATGGATATGCTTTTTTTTAAATATTTTATTGGAAGATCAATAAACGAGTATTATAACACAGTGCTGTTCACATTTAGTAGAAAGAATTCTCATTTAGGCATTCCCGTCAAGAGCATTAATAAAGGAACATCAGAAATTTTGCGGGCATAAATTTCCAATGTTTCCATATATAACTACAGTAAAAGTGTACAAAAAAACACTCCGCTGACACACCGGACATCCCAGACCGGATAATATCAGCGGAGAGTTTATGACTTTGTCGGGTGTATATACGGCCGACATCAGGAAAGACACACGGTCATAACGTCACATCTGTATCGTCACGAAAATATTTCACGTATAAACAGCATGTGAGTCGCCCCCTGTCGTCACATACGCTATCTTAAACCCGACTATTTATTTCTTTTTACTGTCAGCATCCTTTTCCTTTGCAGGAGACGACTTGTATGCCTTGTTAAGTCCGGCTATGACCTCGTTTGTTATGTCGTGAGCTTTGTCGGCATAAAGAATGTTGTCGCCAGCCTTGCTGAGAATAAGGCTGTATTTCTTGTCTTTATTGTACACAGCGAGGAAATGCTGTATGCTGTCGCGCAAGGCATTGTTGTACTTTTCGGTCTCCGTCTGGAACTCATTGCTCAACCGCTGGTTGAGAGCCTGCAGGTCGGTGTTCTGCTTCTGCAGCTGCGCACCTATTCTTTCTGCCTGCTCGCGTGTGTAAGCGTTCTGCTGCAACTTTTGCTGGAAATTGGCAGCAGCAGTCTCAAGCTGTTGCTGTTTCTGTCCGAGAGTATTCTGTATGTTCTGTCCTTTCTTCTGCAGAATGAGAGAATATTCCTTACAGAATTTGTACTGTGTCATGATACTGTCTACCTCGACAAATGCAATCTTTGTCTCGGTCGGAGCGACCTTGCCGCTTTCCGACTTGTCGTCCACCTGCGATTGCGACTTGTCACATGAGGTGGCTGCAAAAACAGCGACGGCAGCGACAGCAAGCGTACCGAAAAAGTTTTTCTTATTCATTTTATCCGTTATTGTTTTTAATTATTATTTCAGTTCTGTCATCTCGTCAATATGCCTTGCCCTTTACCTGCGCCTCACGGTCCTGATCCATAACACAGTGTATACCGTTCTTGCGCAAAGCCGGATTGTCATGTATATGCTGGGAAGAGAATCTACCATTCTTCTTCATTACTATTTTTACACACAATAATGCCACGGCAATAGCAATAATTAACATGCAAAGGAGCAATGTTTTTATCATTTTTATTTAATTTTGTGCCTACAAAGATAATGTAAAACACGGACAGAACAAAATTATTTATTTATTTTTAGCCCTTGTTCCGCTTATCTTGCATCTTCTGATGACTGCGTGGCTCGTCAGGACGACATACAAATATGTAAAGCATACCACACCTGTCACTGCGGCATCATTAATAAACCACAATATAAAAACATTAAAGAATATGGAAATGAAAGAATTGAAACCGTCACTTGTTTTTGAGCACTTTGCCAAAATCAACAGTATACCACGCCCGTCAAAGCACGAGGAGAAAATGATAGAATATCTTAAAGAATTCGGCGCAAAACGCAATCTGGAAACCAAAGTGGACGAAACCGGGAATGTCATCATACGCAAACCTGCCACAAAAGGCTATGAAGACCGCCCTACAGTGATACTGCAGAGCCACATGGATATGGTGTGCGACAAACTCGTGGACGTGGACTTCGATTTTCATAAGGATGCCATACAGACCTACGTGGACGGTGAGTGGCTCAGAGCAAAAGGAACGACAATGGGAGCAGACGACGGTATCGGATGCGCCATTGAGCTTGCATTGCTCGACAGCGACGACGTGGAGCACGGTCCGATAGAATGTGTGTTCACTCGCGACGAGGAGACAGGACTGACCGGAGCGTTAGGCATGAAAGCTGATTTCATGACAGGAGACATGCTCATCAACCTTGACTCTGAGGACGAAGGACAGATCTTCGTTTCGTGTGCAGGAGGAAGAACAACACACGCAACATTCAGATTTGAAAGGGAGAACGCCCCTAAAGGACATTTCTTCATTAAGGCATCCATAAAAGGACTGCTTGGAGGACACTCTGGAGACGATATTGAGAAAAAACGCGCAAACGCTATAAAGATTCTCACAAGATTCCTTTACATAGAACAGGAAAAGACAGACCTGAGACTGGCACAGTTCAATTCAGGTAAAATGCACAATGCGATACCTCGCGACGGAAGCATTGTCTTTGCCGTACCTGACAGTGCGAAGGAGACCGTACGCGCAGACTGGAACATCTTCACAAGCGAGATTGAGGAAGAATTCCATGTCACCGACACAAATATGGTGTTCATGATGGAAAGCACAGAACGCTGCACAGTGATTCCAAAAGAGACAGGCACCAGAATAATACGGGCTCTGCAGGGCATCGACAACGGCATATTTGCAATGTGTCAGGACGAGGCTCTGGCTTGGATGGTGGAGACATCAAGCAATGTGGCAAGCGTCACGACAGCAGACAACAGCATGGAGATCGTTGCATCACAGCGTTCGAACGTGATGAGCAACCTCGAAAACCAGTGCAATACGATAAAAGCCGTGTTCGAACTGGCAGGAGCCGAAGTCGTTCAGGGTGACGGATATCCTGCATGGAAGATGAAGGCGGACAGCAAACTGACAAAGACCGCTGTAGAATCGTACAAGAGACTGTTCGGCAAAGAGCCAATCGTTAAAGGCATACACGCAGGACTTGAATGCGGACTGTTCTCAGAACGTTATCCTAACCTTGATATGGTTTCGTTCGGTCCGACACTACGCGGTGTGCACACACCTGACGAAAGTCTGCTCATTCCGACTGTGGAAATGGTATGGAATCATCTGCTTGACATACTTAAAAACGTTAAATAAAGTATGAGACTGGCGAAAACGCTTTCTTTGTTCTGCGCCGCAATTCTGATGACGGGTTGCGGCAGCGGAAATAAAGAAGAAAAGCTCGTAAGTGATTTCCTGAACAAAAACCTGAAAGAAAACAACATCTCGCAGGTGACGTTTTCCGAAGTTGACTCCACATCACACGTCAGCGACAGTGTAATAGGCATCATGCGCAATGACGCGGAACGCTCCGGACTGTTCAGAAGCGGCTTAAAATACACTGAAAGAACGAAGGGACAGAAACTGCATTTCATAAGCGTGAGCTACACGGCATCCAACGGCAAAAGGATGAGACATACCTTTTATCTTGATAAAAAAGCGGATAACGTCATCTGCATAAAGAATGATGACGTGGTTACAATGAACACCGGAAATAAAAAATAACTGCAAATACACGTCATAACCATGATAAATAAGAGAAGCGCATCATCAAAATACGCTTCTCTTATTTCTTTTATACAGGTGGCGACAAGATTACAAGACATCATGACTGAAACTAAAACATCATGATTTTACTTCATTGCGATGTGTAAATAAATAAGAACCCCGTCAGCAGTGCGTTATGCTTTGGACCACAATCCAGACCGCAACTTTATCAATGGCTCGAAACATTTCGCATCAACATTCAGTACATAAGATTGGCATGAAATATCATTCGGTGCCAAATAAAGCAGTATATTCAAAGAGGATATTTTAAACCCGGTATGCATTTTATTTTGACACAGCCTTGTCGGAGTATTGTTCTAGGTTCAGCACGAAAAGGCATTCCTTTATTACACAATATATAATAATGCGTTACCCCTTGACAAGCGGTTTTATAATGTGTGAGACATGAAATCTGATATAGCATATCTTAAAACATATCTGTCATTGACAGAATTAATCAATGTCAGCCCATCATCACCACTCAACTTCACTTAAATTTTCCATTAGGTAAATAAAAAACAACTAAAATAGTTGCAGTTTCAAAAAAAATCATTACCTTTGCACTCGCTTTAAGATTTGTACGACATTACAGATTTTTCTCAAAGGAGAGATGGTAGAGTGGTCGATTACAACGGTCTTGAAAACCGTCGTACCGAGAGGTACCGGGGGTTCGAATCCCTCTCTCTCCGCAATAAACATTGAAAATCAATGTTTTACAAATTAAGCACCCGATTTTACACCCGAAAAATGTAAAGTCGGGTGCTTTTGTATTCTTAAATTTTAGCGATTAGCCCGAAACGGCCACTGCTTTTCTATCATTATACCATCGCGCGTGTAATATCTCCATGTCCCGACATTATCGCTATAATCTGATTCCCTGCTCCAATCTTCGAGCATCCAGCCTTCTGCCGCCAATTGCCCGTCCTCATAGTATTGACGGCAATAAATCAACGAATCAGGTGCAGACGTATAAATCGTATTGATGCTGTCGGTATTTGCACGGAGGCTATCATATTTCCATACGGGCTTATATGATTGAAAGACTTCCCTAAACAGTTCTTCTTTCCTTTCCTCTATTTTTTCTGTATCAGTATCAGTTGCAAAAGCTCTTCTGGATAATACCACAATCGCAATCAAGAACGCGGTTATCAACAGCACGATAAGAATGCGCCAAATCCAAAATCGTTTATCGGTCAGTTTCATATCTATTCTATGCTTTTTTGCTATGATAATATCAGAGGGGTATATTAGCGTATTGGATTCCCACTCTTCAAGCGTCGCTTTTGCGGTAAGAGAATGTATATCCTCCCTTTGTGCTATTTCCTTGAGTATAGGAACTGCGACATCTGGAAATGCTTGCAGTAAACCATAGGCAGCAAACATTCTTACCCCTACATTGGAATCAGACAACAATGCTTCCAATTCATTCACTCGTCCTAATCCATTGAGGTATTTTATAATTTGGACAATTTGCCTAAAGGCTTTATTGCCCTTTTTGTAATCGCCATTTTCTGTCGCGGCGGCCTGAGTAGCCGCTAAAGTTTTAAAGGTGGATAAGACTTTGTCTATATCATCAATCTTTTCCATTTTATTGAGGGTTGAAACCCTTTTCTTTGTTATTCCTTTATAGGCATAACAGCAAAGAATAACAGGAAAGGTGGAAAACAGTGCGTAATAACAAACTGCCGACAAGTAAGTAGTAGCATTGAAAGGCACTCCATATATGGGGTACAGTATAATGTGAAACAAGCAATATATTATTGTAGAGAGAAGCAGGCTATATCCTATCAGTTGCCAAACGCCATTGCCCTTGGTGATTTTCCATACCGCTATTCCGCTAATGCAAAAACATAACGGAAAGGTAACCAGATGGCCGATGAGATAAAACGGACTAATCCCATAGTTCAATGCTTCCACACAAGTTGTTGCTACACCACACAGCAACATCATTACTTCAAATATCCAGAATCGTTTATCAGTCAGTTTCATCGCTTATCTTCTTTTTAAGAATCAAATTCTATTCCTTGCTTATAATCTTCTAAATAGTCTGAGTATTCGTTGGCACTTGGAACTATTATTGTAATATTTTCGTATAGTTCACCGCTCCCTTTGGGAAGGACTTCAAAAACAATCAATCTTTCATCCGACAATTTAATAATGTAATTCGCAAGTCCTGTTGTTGCACGAATACTTATAATATCACCTCTATCTATTTCAAGACTATCGTATTTATCAAGCTTTGCGTCATCAATGACAACTTGATTGAAAGAGCAATTTCTATAACAGATTGCCGTTTTGTCGTTTCTGACAAAATAGACTTCCATACGTTCAATGCCACTATTATCAGTGACGACTCCGATACGGCAGTAAGCTCTCTCAAAAGTGAAAGGTATAGTTGTTTTTTCATCTGAAATAGTTTTAATGGGAGAAGAGCAAGTTTTGGTCATACTTTTCCTCCATAAGTATATAAACAAGAATACTGCTAACGCTAAATTCATCCACATACCAAAAGACAAAGCGTCGATATATATGTAACTTTGTTCAATAAGCAAGTCATTGTCTGTTGGCTCTACCACATATTTTAAGTATACATAAGTATTAGCCCATGTCAAAAGTTCATATATTGCGATAAGAGACAATGCAATTAAACCTGTTATTTTCTGCCATTTCTTCATAAGTAAAATATTCTAATCTCAACTGTACAAAAATACAAAAAATGCCATTCATTATCCTATAATGAACAGCATTTCTTTTGTGATTCAGCAATATAGATGGTTTACAGCTTCATTCCTCTACTTTTTCTTGGCTCTTCTGCTGGTTGTCGCAAACCTTGCCTTAATTTCTCCCATTATTCCTTGAACCATTCGCCAATCGATTGCCTGTTTATGGTCAGAACCAATTTATTGTTATCGGTCGGATTCCTTTCCACTTTGAAAATATCATTTTTGATGTCAAACTTCCGCCTGTGTTCTTCGGAATAAATCCTGCCGTTGCACCTGATAGCCTCTTTCTTTGTCAGGAGGCTCTCTATCATTTCTTTGGTAAAGCCGATGGCAGCGCACAACTTTTCCATTCTCAACGTCTCCCTGAGCATCGGAAACCACTTGAAAGCCTTTTCAAGCAGGATATTCAGCCGTGATATTTCCTTGTCTCTGGCTTCAAGTTCCCGATTATGTATTCCTTGAAGATTGCGTATCTGCTTGCCATGCTGCTCTTGCATGAGTTGCATTTGGGCTTTCAAGTCATCAATGCCCTTGTCCCGTTTGGCAATTTCCTGACGCAATTCTTCATTGGATTGTTCCAGTTTCTTCATTTTCCCGCTGCCGAAGAGAGAGCCCACTCCGCTTGCTATAACCGTAGCGGCATCGGTGGCTGCACTTTTGAGCTTGTCCGTGCGTATCTCCGATTTCACCTGTCTGAGTTCCTGTTCGGCAAGATTCACCTGTTGCTCCTTATGCCGCTTTACGGCTTCTATGCGTTGCAGTTCGGCTTTCTGCTTCTCAATGATGAAATCGTTCCGCTCCAGATGTTTTTTGCCTGTTACAGCCTTTGACTGCCCACGCTCCATCAGAAGGATGTCGGATGCCAAGGTCTGCATCTGCATCATGTCATCGTCATTGAGTTTGCGGCTCTTGCCTGTATCGTGGTTCATCCAATCGAATACGATATGCGCATGGTAATTCGGTTTGAACCACCTTTCGCCAACCTTGAAACTCTCCCTGTCCTCCGGGTCAGGCTGTCCGTTCAGCCAATGTCCTTCGTCTTTGTGCAGGAAGATTTGGAGCGGTGTAATGCCCCAGCGTCTTTGGCACTCCTCGCCAAATTTATGCACATCTGCCAGTGTGGTGTCAGGTCTGATGAGCAATACTCCCTCACGTATGGGTGAACATCCTGCCACTTTGATAATCTTGCCGTTCTTCCCTTTGCGCTCACGCTCCTTTTCCTGCATGGCACGACCAGTCTTTTCCTTGACCATCCGTTTGATGTCCTCATAGTGCGCCTGCAATTCGGGATTGCCGAAGTCCGGGTTTATCCACTGCTCGTTATTCGCAGAGAGTTCGGATACCACATATACCTTGGATTTTCCGATGTTGCGCATATACTCGGCAGTTCTCCAGTTATGAGCCTCGCTTGATGGCATATCCACTATGTGTCACGAATTTTCACATTGTCTGGGACTGCCCGACTTTTACGACGTCAAGAGCAACTCATCGGGAAGTGTGGGTAACTACGGCATGAACCAATGGAGCATAATGGCATCGGGAACAAGAAATGCCGACGGAAACATACCTCCGTCATTTACGGGCTACGAAAAGGCGTTTTGTGGTTGGGATACACCTATTGAACTCAATGAGCCGACCAACATTTCACATCTGCAGCCGATTGCATCAGGAGGCAAATGCTACAAAATTGTAAACCCGAATAATCCCAACGAGTACTATTTGTTGGAAAACCGAAACGGCAATACAAATTGGGACAAGGGTCTGAACTCCGATGGAACGGGGGATGCCGTGAACGGATTGCTAGTGTATCATGTAACTTATGATGAAAATATATGGGCAGTCAATGAAGTGAACGCGTCAACAAGAACCATACAAAGAATGGTGCCCATACCAGCTGACGGAAATTTGGAAAACTACTATTCAACTATAGGAGGCTATCATATAAATCCGGACGGATTGGCAGGAGACTTGTATCCATACCGGACTAACAGCGGTTCGTTTAACAATGCCCTTACAGACGGGACATCGCCTGCGGCATCGCTTAACACTCCAAATACAGACGGTACATACCTGATGCACAAAAACATTACCGATATTACAAAAAACACGGACGGGAGCATTTCTTTCTCATTTACTTCCACCACCACAGATATAACATCGGCAACAGCGCATGATAATTCAAAAAACGATTACTATAATTTGAAAGGAATGTTTATGGGTGCGGACGCACAGAAACTACCAAAAGGAATTTACATTCTAAATGGAAAGAAAGTGGTGATTGACCGCTGACAATGGCGTATGGCTGCGATAGCCGTAAAAACCGGTCTAATCCGCTCCCTTGACCAGCACTCATACCGGCATACAAAAAAGAAGAGAAGCATACTGTAATGTCATGCTTCTCTTCTTTCATTAACGTCGGGGCGACAGGATTCGAACCTGCGACCGCCTGGTCCCAAACCAGATGCGCTACCGGACTGCGCTACGCCCCGAAAATGCAAGCTTTCAAATTTGCGAATGCAAAATTACTCGTTTTTATTGAATCTTGCAAATTTTATATTCACTATTTTATGATGCCCTGTTCTACAAATATCTTTTTCAGAATCTGTACACCGCGCTCAACCTGCTCTTCTGTATGTGTCGCCATCAATGCGAAACGCACAAGCGTGTCCTGCGGAGCACATGCCGGAGGAATAACGGAATTGATGAACACACCGTTGTCATAAGCAAGTTTGGTGACAACGAATGTCTTGGTAGCGTCTCTTACATATAAAGGTATAATAGGACTTTCCGTATCGCCTATTTCGAAGCCCTCTTCCCTGAAACGGCGCAAAGCGTATTTTGTTACCGCCCATAACTTCTCAATGCGCTCAGGTTCCTTCTGTATGATGTGCAACGCTTCCATAGCCGCAGCCGTTGCCGCAGGCGTATCAGACGCACTGAATATATATGTACGGCATGTATGACGCAAATAGTTGATAGTGTCGAAGTCACCAGCGATAAAGCCTCCGATGCTTGCAAGAGATTTCGAGAAAGTGCCCATAATGAGATCCACCTCATCAGTAAGACCGAAATAGTCGCACACACCACGACCGTCACGCCCGAACACACCTATACCGTGAGCCTCATCAACCATTACAGAACAATTGTATTTATGCTTGAGTTCTACTATTGCTGGAAGATTGGCGAGGTCGCCCTCCATAGAGAACACTCCGTCTACAACAATAAGTTTAACGGCATCATATGGGAGTGATTTGAGAATATTTTCCAAATCATCCATATCATTATGCTTGTAATGAAGTTGTCTGGCAAATGACAGACGACGTCCGTCTACAATGCTTGCATGATCCCGGTCGTCGCATATAATATAGTCACCACGTCCTACTACCATGGCGATGACACCCGCATTGACAGAAAAACCGGTTGAGAAGCACAAAGCATCATCCTTGCCTACAAATTCGGCAAGTTCTTTCTCAAGCTGCACATGCAAATCTAAGGTTCCATTAAGGAAACGGCTTCCCGCGCAACCAGAACCGTATTTGTCCAACGCCGCCTTTGCAGCATCTATCACACGCTGGTCTCCGGTAAGTCCGGTATAAGCATTCGATCCGAACATAAGCACCTTATGGCCGCCCATCTCAACCTCTGTGCCCTGCTTACTCGTAATCTGACGGAAATAAGGATACATTCCAGCCTCCATTATCTTTTGAGGCTCGCGATAACTTTTGTATCTTTCTTGTAATTGTCCCATTTTAATTTAAATAGGTATAAATCCTCTATTTTTTTATTCAGGGTGCAAAGATACAAAAAAGATATTATAATCTGATTATTTTAATAAGAAATGTGTCTGTACGTTATTTTTGTACAACAAGCAGCTTACTCATTACTATTTTTTTATTATATTTGTCCATGCTGTTTTTCGATAAGAAAATCAATGTATTATCAAATAGTACAAAATAATTTACAAATAGATTGAGATACGTCATTAATTCAGACAATAATAATGAAAAAGAAGATTGTTTTCGTAATTAATCTCACATCAGGAACGTCTGACAAGACTTCAATACCACCACTTATTGATGAACATCTCGACAAGGACAAATTCGAATACGAGATTGTAACGACTGAATATGCGGGACACGCTTCCGAAATATCCGCAAAAGCGAAAAACGACGGTGTTGACATTGTTGTGGCTGTAGGAGGTGACGGAACGGTGAACGAGGTGGCGCGCTCTATCGTACATTCGGAAACTGCCCTTGGAATAATTCCGTGCGGATCCGGCAACGGGCTTGCGCGGCATCTGCTTTTGCCCATGAACACAAGAAAGGCGATAGAAATAATCAATGCCTGTGAAATCCACGAGCTCGATTATGGTGTAATAAACGAATATCCGTTTTTCTGTACATGCGGCATGGGGTTTGACGCGTTCGTAAGCATGAAATTCGCGGAAAGCGGCAAGAGAGGCCCCATCACGTATGCCGAAAACATACTACGGGAAGGACTGAAATACAAGCCTGAGACTTACATCATAGAGGATGAGAACGGCACAAAGACATACAAGGCTTTCCTCATATCATGCGCCAACGCATCACAATACGGGAACAATGCATACATAGCACCGCAGGCATCCATGAGCGACGGACTTATGGACGTTATCATAATGGAGCCATTCGACATGCTTGAAGCTCCTCAGATAAGCATAGACATGTTCAACAAGACGCTTGACAAAAACACAAGAATAAAAACGTTCCACAGCAAAAAAATCCATATTCACAGAACGAAACCGGGCGTCATACATTATGACGGAGACCCCGTGATGGCAGGAGAGGACATCAATGTGGAGATAAAGGAGAAAGGCATAAAAATAATAATAAACCCTTATGCCAATAAGAACATGCGAAAACCGAACGCGCTGCAGAACGTTCTGTCTGAAATATTCAACGAAATAAACAGCATGCGTGAGGATATAGCCAAACACAGAGAGGCTACTTACCGGTTCATGGGTAAATCACAGAGAAAAGAAGAATGACAATATGTTTTTACAGAGAAAGCAGCAAGACGGGATGAAGAGCTTTTCTTCATCCCGTCTTGTCCGCACTCAGGCATCATGCGACAATATTCTGACCAGATTGCATAATACCTCCGTAGCTACATTCTTTTTATTTTATTACAAGCACGAATCTCATGCAACGATTACGACAAAGACAAACAGAATCATTTGATTCTTTGCTCCGGCAGTCATGGCATACACCTTTTATTTGATATAAAAATCCTCAGTAAGACTCCTATACCATTCAGACTTATTTCCGTCATCATCAAACAGGCACACGTTCTCAGGCACACACTCTCCTACCCTTCGTCTTGCAAACGAGAGAAGCATGCGTTTCGGCGATTTGCGCGGCACTGTCTTTACCACGCACCTCTTTATTTCAAGCATACCGTAAATGCTTGCTTCCGCACAGAAATTCTTTTCAGCTTCTGTGGGTATGACGACACTGAACACACCGTCTTCCGTAAGCAGACGCGTCACGCTTCCGAACAAGTCCGAATAAGGAAGTGTGTCTGCATGACGTGCCACCGAACGTCTGGCATCAGGACACTTCAGGCTGCCTGTGAAGAACGGAGGATTTGATACTATACTGTCAAAAGAAATCCTGGCAGGAAAATCCTGCAACCGTACATGCTCTATCTCTATGCGCCGCGCAAACGGACTTTCCGATATGTTCTCCTGAGCCTGCCGGCATGCATCCTCATCCGTATCAATGCCGCACACCGTGGCTTTCTCAAAACGCTGAGCCATCATCAGCGCAATAAGCCCAGTACCGGTTCCCACATCAAGAATATTCCTACCGCCTGCAGCCCACGCGCCAAGCAACACGCCGTCAGTGCCTACTTTCATCGCGCACTTATCCTGACGCACACTAAAACGTCTGAATGTAAACCCTTGTCCGCTCATTCCCATTATATGCAAAATCAAAAAAACATATACTCCTTATTATATAAGGACAACGCCGTAAGACTCTTTTTATTTTATCCGTAACGCAGATTTATCACAACTTCAGACTACACACACATCCCTCCTGCACGGCAGCCACCCTCACAATACTGCCAGATGCCATCGTCGCTTCCTCATATTAATTAATTATAAATGCCCGTCCATCTGAAATCTTTTGCTTAACTTTGCAGAAAATTTAAAACATACGCGCAAATAAAATACTTTTTCAACAAAGCGCACATTATAATTTTATTCATCAAAACATTCAAAACTAAGGAACGCACTCGGAACAATCGGGAATTTCGGCACATCGTTTGCTGTATATTCACGATAAAACAACACGAATTATGAATAAGAAGCCTAGCACATCCATTCAAATGATAGCAGACTACGAAGGAGATATAACCAATTTATTTAAAGTAGAAGTGAACGAAGAGATTCCGATTCTTGCGACACGCAATATAGTGCTTTTTCCGGGCGTAATATCACCGATTCTTGTCGGACGCAAGGTTAGTATCAACCTTATAAACCATCTGAAAGAAGCACAAGACACCACATTCGCCATATTCTGTCAGAAGGACGCAAACAACGACCATCCGCAGCAGGGCGACCTTTACGAATATGGTGTATATGCCAAACTGGTCAGGCTGCTTGAAATGCCAGGCAACGACCACAACGTGACAATAATCGTACAGGGACTGGGACGGTGCAGACTCACCGAGCTCACAGACACACGCCCGTTCCTGAAGGGAAAAACCGTCGCCGCAAACGAGGAAATGCCGGAAGAAGGTGACAGCGAGTTCAAGACGGCGCTCGACGATCTGCGCAGTACGACAGTTGATTACATAAAGCAGAACGAGGAAATACCAGATGAGTCGCAGTTCGCACTCAACAACATACAGAACGACATCATAACCGTAGACTTCATCTGCGCGAATCTGCCGTTCACCATTCCTGACAAGTTCGCGATGCTTGCCACAGATTCCATCAAGGAGCGTGTGCTGCTTACGCTGAAGACTCTCCACAAGGAGCTGCAGCTTCTCGAACTGAAACAGAACATCCGTACCAAGACACGTGAGGACATAGACGAGCAGCAGCGTGAGTACTTCCTGCAACAGCAGATAAAAAACATAAAGGAAGAACTCGGCAACGGTGAAGGCTCACCTGAGTATCACGAGCTGGAGAAAGCCGCCAAGAACAAGAAATGGCCGGAGGAAGTGGCGAAAGTGTTCTATAAGGAACTGGACAAACTCGAGATGTTCAATCCGCAGAGTCCGGAGTTCAGCGTGCAGCTCAATTATCTGCAGAGAATGATAAACCTGCCGTGGAACGAATATACAAAAGACAACCTCGACCTAAAAAGAGCACAGAAAGTGCTCGACCACGACCACTACGGCATGGAGAAGGTCAAGGAGCGCATACTTGAATATATGGCTGTACTGAAACTGCGCGGTGACCTGAAATCGCCCATCATATGCCTCTACGGACCTCCTGGAGTTGGCAAGACAAGTCTCGGAAAGAGCATCGCGGCAGCCATGAAGCGCAAATATGTGCGGATGTCGCTCGGCGGACTTCACGACGAGTCTGAGATACGCGGCCACAGGCGCACATACGTCGGAGCGATGCCCGGACGCATCATCAAAAGCATACAGAAGGCTGGCTCGTCCAATCCGGTGTTCATTCTCGACGAAATAGACAAGGTCACGCAGAACACAGTAAACGGCGATCCGTCATCAGCTTTGCTCGAAGTGCTCGATCCGGAACAGAACAACGCGTTCCACGACAACTATCTTGACGTGGACTTCGACTTGTCCAAGGTGCTCTTCATCGCCACAGCCAACGACCTGAACACCATTCCACGTCCGCTGCTCGACCGCATGGAACTTATTGAAGTGAGCGGATACATCACAGAAGAAAAGATTGAGATAGCCAAACGCCACCTCATTCCAAACGAGATAGAAAACACCGGTTTGAACGAAGACGGGCACAAGCCGCAGTTCAACAAAGCCGCAATCGAGAAAATAATCGAGCAGTATACACGAGAGAGCGGAGTGCGCCAGCTTGAGAAACAGATAAACAAGGCTCTGCGCAAACTCGCGCTTATAAAGGCGCGCGACGGAGAACTGCCTTACGAGAAGATCACACCGAGCCAGACCGAGGACCTTCTTGGCAAACCTCCTTTCTATCGCGACATATATCAGGGCAACGCATACGCCGGTGTTGTCACCGGTCTGGCATGGACAAGCGTAGGCGGAGAGATTCTCTTCATAGAGACATCTCTCAGCAAAGGCAAGGCAGGCAAGCTGACACTCACCGGAAATCTCGGAGACGTGATGAAAGAGTCAGCCGTCATAGCTCTCGAGTATGTCAAGGCACACATCGACAGTCTGGGCGTCGACTACCGCATCTTCGAACAGTGGAACATCCACATCCACGTGCCTGAGGGAGCCACGCCGAAGGACGGTCCGTCTGCCGGAATAACCATAGCCACATCAATAGCCTCTGCGCTCACACAGCGCAAGGTGCGCAAGAACACGGCGATGACAGGCGAGATAACGCTCCGCGGCAAAGTGCTTCCGGTAGGCGGCATAAAGGAAAAGATTCTTGCTGCCAAGCGCGCAGGCATCACTGATATAATAATGTGTAAGGACAACAAGAAAGACATAGACGAGATTCCAGCCATCTATCTCAAAGGAGTGGAGTTCCATTATGTTGAGAATGTCCAGGATGTGTGGGACTTTGCCCTCACCGACGAGATTGTAAGCCACCCGGTGAAGTTCACCATTGAGGAGGAAAGCCACAGGCAAGACTGACCGACACATGATAAAGAGGAAAAAGAAAAGGAATGACATTCGAACTGCAACACACTGACAACGCCTCTGACGCGCGCTGCGGCATCATAACGACCGACCACGGACAGATAAAGACACCCATCTTCATGCCGGTTGGAACATGCGGCACCGTTAAAGGCGTGCATTTCTCAGAACTTCGCGAACAGGTGAAGGCACAGATAATCCTTGGCAACACCTATCATCTATATCTGCGTCCCGGACTTGAGACGCTGCGTGCCGCAGGAGGGCTTCACAGGTTCAACACGTGGGACAGACCCATCCTCACCGACTCGGGCGGTTTTCAGGTATTCTCACTCACGGGCATCAGAAAACTGCGCGAGGAAGGATGCGAGTTCCGCTCCCACATCGACGGTTCCAGACACATATTCACACCTGAGAACGTGATGGACACAGAGCGCATAATAGGAGCCGACATCATGATGGCGTTCGACGAATGTCCTCCGGGTGAGAGCGACTGGCAGTATGCCAGGAAAAGCCTCGGACTTACACAACGATGGCTCGACCGCTGCATCAGACGTTTCAACGAGACAGAGCCGCTCTACGGTCACAGCCAGAGCCTCTTCCCCATCGTACAGGGCTGCAAATACAAGGACCTGCGCCGCGATGCCGCAAAATATGTCGCCGACAAGGGTGCCGACGGCAACGCCATAGGCGGACTGGCTGTTGGCGAGCCCACGGAAGTGATGTACGAGATGATTGAAGTGGTGAACGAGATACTGCCCAAGGACAAGCCACGCTATCTAATGGGCGTAGGCACACCGCAGAACATACTCGAGGCGATAGAACGTGGCGTCGACATGTTCGACTGTGTCATGCCTACACGCAACGGGCGCAACGCCATGCTCTTCACCTACAACGGTACGATGAACATGCGCAACAAGAAGTGGGAGAACGACTTCTCCCCCATCGACCCTGACGGATGCGACATCGACCGCATCCACTCCAAGGCATACCTGCACCACCTCTTCAAGGCGCAGGAACTGCTTGCAATGCAGATAGCAAGCATCCACAATCTGGCATTTTTCCTCCGTCTCGTGACCGATGCGCGCCACCACATCATGCAGGGCGACTTCGTCGCATGGAAACGCGGCGTCATCGACAACCTCGGCAAAAGAATCTGACACGACAGTATGACAACAGGAATGAAAAGAAAACACCGCAGGCTTCTGGTAAGGGCAAGACACACGGCAAGACATCTTGCCTGGCTCGCCGACGCCATGAGGCGGCTCAGACACCGGCTCGGATTTCTTTCATTTATCAGTCCGTCACGCTACATCAAACGCCTTGACTGGTATATCATAAAGAAATTCATCGGCACATACATCTATTCAATTGTTCTCATCATATCGATATCCATCATTTTCGACATCAACGAGAACCTTGCGAAGTTCACGCAGTATCACGCCCCGCTCAAGGCAATAGTGTTCGACTACTACGCCAACTTCGTGCCTTACTTCGCAAACCTGTTCAGTCCGCTGTTCGTATTCATTGCCGTAATCTTCTTCACAACCAAGATGGCAGGCAACTCCGAAATCATATCCATCCTCGCATCGGGCGTATCGTTCAAACGTCTCATGCGTCCGTACATGATTTCGTGCGTGCTCATTTCCTCACTGTCCTTTTATCTCAATGCCGAGGTCATACCCCACGGCACCGTCGTACGCCAGAACTTCGAGACGATATACAAGAACAAGAGGAAGAACACATCTGCCGAGAACGTGATGCTGCAGGTGGGCAACGGTGTCATAGCCTACATCCAGCACTACGACAACAACATGAAGAAAGGCTACGGATTCTCTCTCGACAAGTTCGAGAACAAGAAGCTCGTGAGCCATATGACAGCCATGGAGATACAGTATGACACAATATCAGACTCCAAGTACCACTGGACGGCTACCAACTGGAAGATAAGAGAACTGCGCGGACTGCGCGAGCACATCACGCAAGGAGCGAAGAAAGACACCCTCATACAGATGGAGCCTACAGACCTTGTGTACTCTAAAGGACAGCAGGAGACGTTCACCAGTTCCGAGCTGAAAGACTACATCTCCAAACAGATCGACCGCGGAAGCGGCAACGTGGTGCAATATCAGGTGGAGTACCACAAACGCATAGCGTCGTCTTTCGCGTCGTTCATCCTCACCACAATAGGCGTGTCGCTGTCATCACGCAAACGAAAAGGCGGGATGGGACTTTATCTCGGATTCGGACTGGCACTCAGCTTCACCTACATCATGCTCCAGACCGTATCGTCAACGTTCGCCATCAACGCCGACACTCCGCCGATACTGGCGGCGTGGATTCCTAACATCATCTTTGCCGTAGTGGCTTACTTCTGCTACCGCAAAGCTCCAAACTAAAACAACAGACATGTATTTCGATGAATTAGACTTAAACGACAACGTGCTCGACGCACTGTATGACATGCATTTCGAGACGTGCACTCCGGTACAGGAACAGTGCATACCGGAGATACTCAAGGGAAACGATGTGCTGGGAGTGGCACAGACAGGAACAGGCAAGACAGCCGCCTACCTGCTGCCCATACTCAGCAAGCTCGACGACGGAGACTACCCAAAAGACACAATAAACTGCGTCATAATGAGTCCCACGCGCGAGCTGGCACAGCAGATAGACCAGGCAATGCAGGGATTCGGCTACTATCTCAACGGTGTGAGCAGTCTCGCCATATACGGCGGAAACGACGGCAACCGCTACGAACAGGAACTGAGAAGCCTCAGCATGGGCGCCGACGTCATCATCGCCACCCCCGGAAGGCTCCTGAGCCACCTCACCATGGGCAACGCGGACTTCAGTAAGGTGTCGTTCTTCGTGCTCGACGAGGCAGACCGTATGCTCGACATGGGTTTCTCAGAGGACATAAAGAAGATAGCCAAGCATCTGCCGCCCACATGCCAGACCATCATGTTCTCAGCCACGATGCCCGAAAAGATAGAGGAGCTGGCAAAGACACTGCTCAAAAATCCGGTAGAGATAAAGATTGCGGTGAGCAAGCCGGCGGAGAAGATAAGGCAGAGCGCATACGTGTGTTATGAGGACCAGAAGATGGGCATCATCAAGGACATTTTCAAGCAGGGCGGACTGAAGCGTGTCATCATATTCTCAGGAAAGAAGCAGAAGGTGAAGCTCATCAACCGCGCGCTGCAGAAAATGAACATAAACTGCGGAGAGATGCACTCCGACCTTGAACAGGCACAGCGCGACGAGATAATGTACAAGTTCAAGAGCGGACAGACCGATGTGCTCGTCGCCACCGACATTGTGGCACGCGGCATAGACATCGACGACATATCAATGGTAATCAACTTCGACGTCCCGCGCGACGCGGAGGACTACGTGCACCGCATAGGACGTACGGCAAGGGCTGACCGCGACGGTGTTGCCATCACATTTATCAGTGAGGCTGATATTGTGTACTTCAAACAGATAGAGAAACTGCTGGAGAAGGAAATAGAGAAAGTGGCGCTTCCGGAGGAACTCGGTAAAGGACCTGAATACCGTATGCCCGGCAAACGCGGAGCAAAAGGACGCGGCAGACAGGACGGCAGACGCGACAACCGCAGCGGCAACGAACGTAAAAAACGGGATGAGGCTGACGGTCAGGAGAGGAAAGAAAAACGCAAGGGACACGGTAACCGTGACAGGCACGACAGCCGCAAAGAAAACAAAGAAAACGCAAGACCGGAGACCATCACAGGAAACACTGAGGAAAAAGCACAACAGCGCAACAGAAACAGGAAGCCGAAACGCACAGACACCGACAGGCAGAACACCGCACAGACTGCCGCTACAGCGGAAAAAGCTGTAGCACCATCCGCCACCAACGACAGCAACGCTACGACAGGCAATAAAGAACAGCGCAGACGTCAGAAACGCCGTCCGCAGAAGCCTCAGGCACGACACGCACAGAACGCACGCAAGCATGGCGAAAACAAGCGTCAGAGCGAGGCTCCGGCACCCAAAAAGCCTGAAAGCATGCTTAAGGCTATAATCAGCAAACCGCTGAAATGGCTCGGGCTTAAGAAATAAGAGTCTGACTCCATCCATACAAATGCAATTCAGAACAATCCGTATGCCAACGCGGCTGCTGCCGCACAACGGGTTCTGAATTGCATTTTGATTATTAAACCCTGAATCACATATAACGCCGATGTCTCTTTTTCACATGCCCAACGTGTTCCGAGCAGCCGTCGTGTTTTTACCGCTATAGCCCGCCACATCTTCTGAAAAACGGGAGACAACATGTCTGACAGCAGCAAGGAATATAGATGAAATCTGATGCGGTTCAGGTTTACTGATATCAATTCACATATCTGTTACGATATTTCTTTGCAGCTTTGCCGGATAATTTCTTTGCATTGTCAAATATAAGCCTTATCTTTGCATAAGATAAGCGGCACTCGGGAAACTAAGAGCAAGCTCTCTTTCCGCTCGCTTGCATTATCTTTGCACAAGATAAGCTTCGCCCCGGCAGTATCAAGCACGGCAAAACGTGGTTTTTCCGCCTTGCTGTTGCTCGCGACTTGCATTATCTTTGCATAAATTGTCTGCAACCATGTAAAAAAAGGAATACATACGCTTTTACATTTTGAACCGGACATGTTTTATGTTCGGTGTGTTATTCCGTTTTCACTATTTTTTCACATCATAAATACTTGAAATGATTATGAGCTTACAAGTTCAAGGCTTGTCTTATGCGCATCCAAATAAAGACATACTGTTCCAAAATATAAGTTTCTCAATATCTTCGGGAGAGAAATGTGCCATCATTGGAAATAACGGCATAGGCAAATCAACTCTTTTGAAAATCATATCCGGTCTTAATGCTCCTGCAAGCGGAAGCGTGTCGTGCGACTATACTCCTTATATGATACCGCAACACTTTGGTCAATTCAATAACACCACTGTTGGAGAAGCGTTAGGCGTAGCCTCTAAAATACACGCACTTTCGGCTATTTTAGATGGCTGCGGAACTGAGGAAGATTTTACACTGCTCAATGATGAATGGGATATACAGGAACGCATCTCTGACGCTTTTGCCCATTGGGATATTGACTATGTAACTCCCGACATGATGATGAGTTCCCTTAGCGGCGGCGAAAAGACAAAGGTGTTTTTGGCAGGACTGGATATTCATCATCCCTCCATTGTCCTGATGGACGAGCCCACCAACCATTTGGATACAAAGGGACGGACATTGCTATATGAATTTATTCATCGGACAAACAGTACTATAATCGTTGTCAGTCATGACAGGACACTGTTGAATATGCTGTCGGCTACCTACGAAATGTCCCCCACAGGCATGCGATTCTATCCAATGAGTTATAGGGAATATAAAGAAACCGTCGATGCGGCTGTTGCGGCGAAAATTGCCCGTTTGCAAAATCAGCAAAAAGAGTTGGCTAAAGCAGAAAGACTTGCACATAAAACAATGGAACGGCAGCAAAAGCACGCTTCAAGGGGTGAGAAACAGAGTGCAAAGCAATGCGTGGCACGCATTGCCATGGGAAATATGCGCAACAGGTCGGAAGTGTCAACATCGCGTCTGAACAAAGCGCAGCAGGAAAAACTGCAAGACATGCATCAGGAATTAAATGAAATAAGGAAATCCATATCTGAATCTACAACGATGAAAATAAATATCGGTAACTCAAACTTGCCGGACAGAAAACGACTGGTGGAAGCCACAGACGTGACATACAGATATGACGGTAGAGAATGCCTGTGGCAGGATGCTCCTTTAAATCTATCCATTTACAGCGGTGAGCGCATCTGGCTGCAAGGCGATAACGGAAGCGGCAAAAGCACATTGCTCAAACTTGTAACCGGAATATTGCGACCTGCCGATGGGGAAATATGGCGGAGCTATCCACTTAATATTCTATACCTTGACCAGGAATATTCGTGTATTGACGGTGAAAAGACAGTGTATGGCTTGTTGGAAGCCTGTAATACAAATAAGCCTGAACACGAACTGAAAATGCTTTTGAACCGTTTTCAGTTTCCTGCTCCCACATGGGACAAAAAGTGCGCAAGCCTTAGCGGAGGCGAGAGGATGAAACTTGCTTTATGCCGTTTACTCATTTTGGACAATGTGCCAGATATGATTATCGCAGACGAGCCAACCAATAATATTGATATATCAAGCATGGACATATTGGCGGAAACATTGAAGAGCTATAAAGGCACATTACTTATAGTCAGCCACGACGAGCAGTTCGTTCACGATATCGGGTTTGAACGTATTTTAAGGATTTGAACGTTTTCGTTAAGCCAAATGAGCAGAGTCAAGCTTGCTTGAGCTATGCCATGGCGAGAAAAGGTGCGCGAAAGCGAACGTTTTCGTTAAGCCGAATGAGCAGAGGCAAGCTTGCTTGAGCTATGCCATGGCGAGAAAAGGTGCGCGAAAGCGAACAATATAAGAACCAATGTAGCTGTATATATGAAATCAAATACCGGGATAATAAGCGGCTGTTCAGAATCTACCGATTCTTAAGTTCGAATCGCATTAGCCTTACATTCTTATTTCGTACAGCTGCCAGCCAGATTGTTTTCTACTTTTATCGAAGATGGATCGGTTTTACAAAGACCAAAATATGAAGTAAAATACACCGACGATGTCTATGAGGAAAGGTAATGGAGAGCCGATAACTCAACTAAAAGACTGTTTTAATGGTCTTATGATTCATGGTGGATTGTTGTTATAAAACAACTTATTATTATTACGCATAACTTAAATTAAATTCTATATATTTGCAAATATTATACGCTGAATTAGATAATCATAAAAACACACAATATATTATGAAAGCCAGATACATACTATTTTTCATGTCCTTATTATATTGTCAGATTTTAATATCGCAAAATATTGACAACAATACAGGAGTGGTTTATTATGTAGACAGCATATCTGCAAACGTGCCATTGAAAAAGACGAAACCGATTGCGTCAAAAGGTGTATCCAAGACATCAGAGAACGGGACCATTTCATCAAGATTAGGAAAATTCATAGCAAGTTATTCTGATAACTATTTCATGACAGACGGTGTAAAACACTGTTTAAAACTTGCTATGGACATATGGGAAGAAAAAATAAAAATACAAGTTCCTGTCTCGTTTTACGTGCATGTTTCGGAAAATATGGATCCTAATGTATCCATTTCAACACAAGTGACTTACAGAAGAAAATCAAAAGATTTGTCTCTGCCGGACAATATGTATATTCAGGAATATCCGTTTTCTGAAGTAAATGATACTATAAAAATCAACGCAATGGTAGACTGGAACTCGTCATGGCAATATGATGACGGATATAATGGAACGTATTGCCTGCTAAGCGGATTTTTACGTCATATAGCCCATATCTTAGGCTTTGGCTCTTCTGTAGTTAACAGAGCCTCAACTATCGGCTTTGCTGTAAACCGGGCACCATCAGTATTTGACAGATTGATATATAATGGAGAACAGTATCTGTATGAACTGAAAAATGCCAGCAATCAGGCTCTTGAATCATTTTTCTCCAAAGATATAAGAATCAAATGCGATGATTTCAATTATGACATGTATGACACAGATAGATTCATATCGGGTAGAAGCGGCATATACTTTTCTCTTGGATATGACAATCTCTTGGAGTATCCAATACATGACGTGACACGTATGTTCACAATAAATCATGAATCTCCGGAATATCCGCCGAATTTCGGCAGATTAACTCAATATAATCTATGAATTAAGCAGTTAGAAGAAAATCGCAGAAGTTGGGCGAAAGACTGAAAAGCGTTTCTAAGCGGATTGAAGCAGGAGAACGGTTTCCTATCCGTTACCCGATGAAAGTGCAGATTTAACAGTCACAGTTTTATTTGCTGCGTTCTGCGTAGGTTTGCTTGCCAAGGTTTAACTCGTTGATTTATAGTTTTGCAACCAAAATTTGATAATTGAGCCAGAAATTACTAAAGATGAGCTTCTTATGAGCGTTTCTCAAAAGACGAGGTAATGAATTGGAAACAGTCACAAATTCTGCGATATGCGGCTTATTTCTGTCAAACAACTCTTGTTCTATTTGCAAAATTAGCACTTTCTTTTGAGAAACAAAAATATACCAAATAAAATTTTGTAACTTTGTACCCGTCAGACAAAAGAATGCGAATATGAATCGAATAAAAGAGGTATTGGAGGCTAAGGACCATTAGTCAAACAGAATTGGCAAATAGGCTTGGAAAGACTTTCAACATGGTCAACCTGTATGCCTCTAACAAAGTACAACCTCCTATTTCTGTTTTGTATCGGATTGCAGATATCTTGAAAATAGATGTGCGTGAGTTTCTCATTTCCAACAATATTGATACCGAGTAATAAATGAATGCCTTTATTAAACTATGCATAATATAATTTGTTTTGAAACAGAATGGCTATATAATAGCCACAAGGGTAATCAGTTCAACCTTGAAACAAAATTGCTTTTGGATTGTTTGAGCAACTTCTATAACTGTAGCATTGTACATAGACATATTCTGTCGAGAGAAAATTTACAGTATTATACGGATTACTTCACTAAAGACAAACGTAAATTTAACAAATATGATGTTGTTTATTTTGCATGTCATGGAAGAAATCACACTATATCGTTTGAAGGAGATAATGATAATATTGACTTGATAGAACTTGCAGGCATAAGTAATGACTTTTTTGCCAACAAGATTGTACATTTTAGTTCATGCCGGACATTGTATAACGAAAATTTAGCTTTAAAATTTAAAGAGCAAACAGGAGCGAAATTAGTGACTGGTTACAGGTCTTCTGTAGATGCAATGAGGTCAGCAATAGCAGATATGGCATATTTCAATGAGCTTATGCACATCAAGAATACTGGTGTAATTCTAAATAAAACCAGCAAATTCAGGAAAACATATCAATCACTATTAGACGAACTTAAATTCATAGCTGTATGACCTTGTTTGAACATCTATCTAATTTCAAGCGGCATTCTTCTGAAAAAGAACTGACAGTAGCATTTGAAAAATTGGCTCCTCATTTCATCTATGGAGGCTATATTAAGGTAAACGATGTATATAGAGTATATATTCGTACCATTGAATTTTACTATCATGACGAGAGAGACAAACCAGATGCAATCAAAGACCCAATCATGTATCACAGGAATCATACAAAAGAAGAAATAGGAGGACCTTACGAGGAACCTTATTTGCCACATATGTCGATTTACATGCACAGCTCTGGATATGACATCACTTTTGAGAATGAAGAACAGGAATACAGGGCTTCGGCACTGATTCGTGAATATTCAATATATGATGTTGAGCAAAAAGAGTTTCTCCGCCTGACTTCTAAAGGGATGTTTCGTGATGAACGAGTTCTATATTTGAAATATTATCTTAACGGCTTCTCGCTAAACGGTAAACCCGGTATCGTATGGGTCGATGATGAACACTTCCCACAATCTAATCTTTTGCAAAATGCGAGAAAAGGGGTGTATATTATAAAAGACGGCAAGAAAACGACAGAAAAAGACAAACGGCAATGGAGCTTTAAACTCAATGAAGATATATGGTTACCGACCGACTGACTGATACTGTGTATTTCTCGGAATGGGCATTGAAGGACTTTCCTGTGCCCATAAATAATATCTGCAAGTTATTGGACAAGTATGGGATTAAATATGATTTCCTGCGCCATACTAAAGATTATTGGTGTAGGGACTATATGCCAATACAAGTCAATGAAACCAAATTTGTACAATACGCTTATGCTCCTGACTATTTGCAAAATGAGAAAGACAGGAGGTATATAACCGACCCGACAGCCGTTTTGCATGACCTGAACATTTCGACCGTCAAAACAGATTTGATAATAGATGGCGGTAACATTATCAAATGCCCCGACAAAGTGATAATGACTAAAAAGGTGTTTTGTGAGAACAAAAATATCCCGCGTAATAAGGTAATTGCCATGCTTGAACAGATGTTTGAATGTAGCATTGTCTTTCTGCCATGGGATAAATCAGAAACATACGGTCATGCAGATGGCATTGTCCGTTGGGTTAACGGAAATACAGTTTTACTGACTGCTTACGAAATGTCCCGCTACTTTGCAAACAAGTTTCTCAAAGAGTTGGAACGGAACTTTGATGTCATAGTTATGAAATACTCCACTCGCCCACGGAACAGAGAACATTCTTGGGCATACATCAATTTTCTTCAGACAAATAATGTTATCATAGTACCTATATTCAATATAAAGGAAGATGAGCAGGCTTTACAGCAAATTGAAGCGACATTCCCGGACTATCAAGGTCGCATTGAGCCAGTTGACATTTCAAATATAATCAGTCATGGAGGGGGTCTTAACTGTATCTCATGGAACATAAAACAATCCTCAGAAATTCACCGAACAGACATTCAATGACAATCTCTAAAAAATAGGGAATTGACCAACGGGAGGATAGCAATCGGTTTTGGACAGACCAAAACGTGCTGTCATCACCTAAGATTTGTATTCGATGACATTATATCCTTGTAAATTAGCGAACCGAATAATTGGTTGTATGGTTTGAATTTTCCATTGGTTGCAAACTACAAACTTTATTCCATCTTGACTTATTAGACACTCGCTTTCACCTGTAAAATAATTGCGAATTTGATTTCTAAGCAAAGAATCAAATTCTTTTATTACACCTTGCGCATCAGGCTTTAGAGCATTAAATATTTTTGCATATTCGCTATAAGTGTTAGGATGTTCGTTTACAAACTTTCGAACAACAGCCAATACGAATCTATTCTTGGCTAATGGTTCACCACCAGAAATGCTATATTTAGTATAATCCCTATCATTTTTAGTTTCAGAAAGACTTTGCTTTTCTGTCGATACAGGTAATAATACCTCTGTTCTTTGTCTTTCTTTAGCCGATGATGAAACAGTCAATGCAATTTGGTTGAGTACAGACTCTACCCACTCTTCAGAATGCCCTTCACTTAGGTATTTTCCCCTTAACGCATCCTTAAAAATCTGGCCGCTTGTATCAGATAATATATGAGCAATTTCATTCTGTATTTGTATTTGTTTTTGAAATATCATTTTTTGCTCTTTGCAGAAATCTGTCACAGTCTGCACATTGAATGAATCCTTAGAAAAGAGTTCCACAAACTTAAGGCCATCAGGATTGTTTTCTTTTATGTCAATAGAAAAAACCTGTTCTGGAAGTTGCTGGGAAGCAATATCATCATAATACAAACGAATTTTATCCCCTATATAAAGTCCGAAAATTACTTGATGCTTTAATAGGCGCATGTAAGAAAACAACTGCCTTTCATCTTCTTCTTGTAATATGTGATTAGGACGTTTGATTTCTATTACGAACTGTTCAACATTGTCTTGCAGAATCACAATATCTGCATATTTGTTCTCATGCCCAGCTTGTACAGGGTACTGCGTTACAATTTCTCCTCGATATTTTTTCCAACCGAGAAGCACCATACAATTACAGACTGCATTCTCATATTCTTTTTCCAAGACGTTATTTTGAATACAGGTGCTCAACTCAAAACATATTTCATTCCAAATATCGTTCATTCGGCTTTTTATTTGCAAAGTTAATGAAAAAACCTTTTGGCATATTCAATTTACTTTTTTTTCTTTGCATACCAAAGAGTTACCCGAACAAGCAAAGCGATGCAGACCACGGCATTTAGGACGGTTGCCTACTCATTACCCCAAAACGAGGTAATTCTTCTAATCTTCTTAACTTCAGAGAGGTTTATTCCTTATACAGATTTACATAGAGACTTTGAATGTATTGAAACATATCGGATGGAATATCAGTCCGCACGACAAGGATATCTTATGCGATGGTACAGATGTCTTGGGATATGGTTCCGTATATAAAAATTATAATTTCACATTAAATGACGCTGTCAGCAATTCCGCAGATGCCGCTATTTGGGAATATCAGATATATGACAACCTTTCACGCAGCTATAAGACGTTGAATACATATAAAGGAACGGTATTCCACGTAGAACCACATATTATAGCTAAGTCTTTGGATGAATATCAATGCGTACAAGCTCGCGTTACAGCTAAAAACTCTGGTAAAGAATACCATTTTCCTCTAACAATGGAAACACGGCCTTTTATTGAAGATATCAACATCTCAAATATCAGACCCATCGGAAACAGACAATATCAATTCAGTATTCTTATACGTCAGCGTGGAGCGACAAGAGGGACTGTTCTTGTTTCCGATGATTCAGGAAGCATACATGAATATGACTTTAACGGAGACGTAATTAATGTTTCCGGATTGATTGAAAACCTTAATGCATACATAGACGTCTCCCTTGAAAATGAATACGGTTCTGCCAGTCGTTTAATACAAGGACGTCTTTACTCAGGAAAAGAAAGCATAGTCTCTATAAGAAATGATAACAACGCTATAAAAGCAGAAAACAACTCAGGAATAAAAACGCTCCATGATCAGGATATCATAACCATGACACTTCCTGATAATATTGCAGACATGTCAGATTCCATAAAATGGTATTTATGCGTAGATGATGTGTATAAAGAACTCTGTACTAAAAAGAATGGAGAAAAATCATGTACTTTCAAGGTAACACAGGAAATGCTGGATTTTAAATACTCGCGTGACTCCGAAGAAAACAAGCTGCGGTTTGTCGGTGGTGAAAGTTGGGGTAACCGTAGTTGGGAGACGTCCGGACTCACACATTTTGTAGCAAAAGCATATCGCCATGATAACAATGGGGCATTCACACAGTCATATGTAATAGAAGACGTGATATTCGACGTTTTACCAAGCGAACCTGTTATTAAAGTTTCGGATGTATGGACAGATGAAGACGATTACGATTATCCACATGCCAGAATCTCGTTTGACATAAGTAATTATGACCATGCCGCAGTTTATGTATATGTTCCACAGACATACAGATCCGCCATTCCTACCAACATATGGATGGACACCACGTTTGTCGCAGGCGGTTGTGACGAATATACAATTAATTTTGGAGGATGGGCAAATCGCGTTTATTGCAAAGCATACAACAGATATGGCAGTCACAAAGGGCACATGGTAGGATTTCAAAATACCGGTATAGAAAACAATAATACCAACAATCCAAGAATAAATGTTTACAACAACACTGTTGAGGTTAAACATGACACAGATTTAAATATAACAATACATACAATAGACGGGAAAATAATTTGCAATAGAAAAAAAACCAGACACTTCATAAAGACTTTATCACCAGGATATTATGTAATAAAACTGGAAAACATAAAATATAAGTCATCTATAACTAAAAAAATAATCATACAATGAAAAAGTATTTATTGTCATTAACGAGCATTATTATTTTATTGGGATATATTTTTACTGTTCATATCAGATATGTTATCCTCGTCAGAATTCCAGTCATTTTCTTACAAAGAGAGCTTAGTTTCAATACCGATTGGGGATAAGACCACATATGCCAAGTCTACTCGCATTGACATTATTTAACTTTTCAACCTTCCGATTTTAACACTCAGTTTTCCCTCCTTCTGTAAATGGAATACGCATCTCACGCACAAAATGCTCCGCTTAAACGTCAACAGAAAGCGACTTTTTCGGTGTAAACAACGCGGAAGAGACCGTTCCGTATTACAGGAAAGGCTAATCCGCATGTCAGTAAAGTCTTTTCCGGAGTATGGAAAAGCACATATGGCGATGCGAAAAAGTCTTTACGGCAGTGCCGAGAGACGGTAAGGAAACTGCAGGAATGGGAAAACGGCTGAATATCAGACAGATAATGAAAACGCTGTATTCGACGTATTTGCAGACGTTGTTCCTGTTGGAAGCCTACAGGCTAATTATGGAGCAGTTGTGGAGGAGTTTTTTAACATTTCCAACATACCTAAAGTACGCAATGGAAGCTGTCCGTGATAAAGGCTACAGTTCAGAACTGTCATTTTCTGTATCCGCACTGTTCAGTGCCCGTGATGCGCTTCTACCGTTCCACTTAGGGACGCGCCGTATCACTTACAGCGGCTGAGCCGCCGGCAGACCGGATTGTGATGAGTCCGTCAGAATCTATGCTGCATGAGCTTGTCTGTATTCCCGCCTCGCTGCTTTCTCCGTCTGAAGACGTGTATTTCTGCCTTATGTCCAGCGCGAAAGGCGTGGGGTGTCCTGTTATCTCAGCCTCCCAACAGTCCCCGATACGCGCCACCGGATATACGTCAATGTTGCGTCCGTCCTTTGTGAACACCCCCACTACGCATTCAGCGTAAGGATATCCATAGCGCGGCACACTGCAGTCTTTCAGCATAAGGAGAATGTATCTGTCTGCTGTCTCTATTTTGCGTCCTGCTGTCCACAGTGTGCGCATGGGCGCGCAGTCGCAGTCGGGCGCAGGGTTTATGAACGCGCGTACATATGCATGGTCTATCTCTTTGCCCTCCTCCCCTTCATGCAAGAACGAACTGAGTGTTATCCTGTCGCCCTTTATTGGTGTGAACAGTGCCAGCAGTGTGGCAAAATTCTCCTTTGTCCCAGTCATGGTGCTTGCCATAACGGTCTCACTGCGCGGCGCGCCGAGCGAAGTGCGCGCTATGAGTCCGTCCCTGCCAATGGTGTAGCGCGTTGTCGTGACGGTGAACGTGAGGTCTGTCTCCTCCTCTATCATCGAAGGCACAGGCAGGTCACGGCGCGTCACAGTCATGACGATACCGTCCGCATCATCCACCACACCTTTCAGTTCCGTGCTCCAGGCGCGTCCGGAGCGTCCTACAATCCGGCTGTCTATAAGGTTTCCGGCGGCGTTGTATGTTGCCACAACATGGTCGTAGCGATAGAGTGCGTTGTTGTGGGAGTCGTCGCACAGCCTGTTCATGAATTCCACCGTGATGCTGTCGCCGAGCCTGACTGTGCTGCCCTTGTACCAGAAGATGTCGCCCATCTCCATGCAGTCGTACGGCAGCAGGGAGGGGATGAACGGAGAGTCGCGGCTGATGGAAGGTGCGTCAGCCGTTCCGTGGATGTCCGTGTTGAATATCTCGACGTCGAAAGCCTTATCCTTATATACTATGAAATGCTTCCCGAACTCCTCGAACCGCGCGCTCCTTTCTGTCTGCGCGCAGGCTGCAAGCGGAAAGATTGCAGCACAGACTGCCACCAATGCATTTATAACAACTCTCATATACAGTTTGATTTTATATGTTTTTCGTATGCTCAACGCAGAATGTACCTGTATGTAAACGCTTTCTCACATAAACAATATACAGGCAATCGCATGCATCCTATTTATCATGTATCCACGACATACAACAGGAAGGAAGTATGTGAAAAAAAGATTAGCCTTAGCGTCTGCCCCAACGTAAATTCCGGAAGACAGGTCTTTGTTATTTGTCCATAATCTTTGTACTATATCCATATTACAGGTATTAAACTAATAAGACTATGTAAATATAAGCATTATATTCTGTAATTATGATTAAATACATGTTAAATTACCCAAAATGTAACATATGTTACCGTCGTAAGGACTTGTAAGGAGTATTTTTGTGGCACATACATCATAAAACAAGTAAGAATATGACAACAATAGAGAAAGCGAACGGACAAGGTCTGAACAAATCGCAGTATAAAAACAAGGTGTTTACACCGAAAGAGATGATAGACTATTCTGATGGCGGCATCGTAAGTAAGGAACTGATACACACGCGGGCTGGCAGTGTCACTCTGTTTTCTTTTGACGAGGGGCAGCAGCTGTCGGAGCACAGCGCACCATTTGATGCGATGGTGACGGTCATTGATGGCGAACCGGAGATTTTCATTGATGGCGTGGCACATTATCCCAAGGCAGGTGATGTGCTCATCATGCCTGCCAACCATCCACATGCTGTCAATGCGAAGACGCGGTTCAAAATGATGTTGACAATGATTGGAGGATAAGACGGTTATGGCAAAGTGTATTGATTTTAACAAGACAGTGTATGAGCTGGCAGGTGAGTACCCGGAGTTCACTGAGGTGATGGCAAGTGTTGGCTTTACGGAGATAACAAAGAAGGTGATGCTTAACTCTGTCGGGAAACTGATGACAGTCCGCCAGGGAGCCAAAATAAAGAAGATTCCGATGGAGACCGTCGTAGCAGCGTTCAGGGAGCGCGGCTTCGAGGTGACGGGCATAGATGAGCCACAGGAGTCATTGCCGCAGACATCGCAGTCAACGCATGCTGCCCATGGTTCCTGCGACAACCGTACGGAACAGATAAAAGCATACTTGCGCCGTCTGTCGGACGGAGAGTCTCTGGAGGCTGTGCGGGCTGACTTTGTGCGTAACTTCAGCGATGTCTCGTCAGAAGAAATAATGCAGGCGGAACAAGGGTTGCTGAAAGACGGTATGCCGCTGAACGAGGTCAAGAAGATGTGCGACGTCCATTCAGCACTTTTCCATAACGAGAGTGTTCATGAAGAGGAGCGCAACGTCGCCATGGCTAAGGATAATGCAGACATGGCATTGAAGCTTGCCGCCATCGAGGGGCATCCCCTTCATACCTTCTACCGTGAGAACGAGCGTTTGAAGACATTGCTTGATGAGGAAGGCGCGCCCAATGATAAGATAAGGAAAGTCCGCGACATCAGGATTCACTATGCGAAGAAGGGAGACCTGCTCTACCCGTTGCTGCGTGTGAAGTACGACATCAGCGGTCCTTCGCAAGTGATGTGGACAGTGGACGACGAGATACGCGACGAACTGTCCAGGCTGTCGCGTGCAACAGAGCAGGATGCCACTTGGACAGAGCGGGCAGAAGCCGTGTTGAGACGTGTCGGGGAGATGATTTTCAAGGAGAACAACATACTTTATCCTCTCTGTGCCGCCAACTTCACCACAGAAGAGTGGTATGGCATCTATCGTGACAGCAAACAATATGAGACATGTCTTGACATAGAACCGAACACATGGAAGGATGCGGAAGATTGTCTTTCAGACGACATCACAGCATCTGAAACGTATAAAGATGTTGTTAAAACAAGCGATGGAGATGAAATATTGCTGGCTGGCGGACATCTCACCATAGCACAGCTTTCCGCCATGCTTGACACAATGCCTATGGAGATAACCTTTGTTGATGCTGACAACATTAACCGTTTTTTTAATGACAACGGACATAAAAAGGTATTCAGACGTCCTCAAATGGCGATTGACCGCGAGGTGTTCTCATGTCATCCTCCCAAGATAGAGCCGATGGTGCGCGCCATAATAGAGGACTTCAGGTCAGGACGTCGCGACAGCCTACCTGTATGGATGGAGAAGGAAGGTCGCACCATGCTCATCACTTACATGGCAGTGCGCGACAAACAGAGCCGATATCTCGGCACGATGGAACTGGTGCAAGACATGACCTTCGCAAAAGAACATTTTAATTTTTCAAAACAATAAACACACAACACTTTAATTATGAAATATATTGTTAATGACGCTTGCATAGGATGTGGTATGTGCGCATCCACATGCCCAGAGGTGTTTTCCATAGACGGAGATGTGGCTGTAGCCATAGACTCAGAAGTGCCTGACTTGTTGCTTGACTCCGCCGCAGAGGCTCAAGAAGGATGTCCCGTGAGTGCCATTGAGCGAATTTGACCATTCGCGTATGGTAAAGCATATTTACAGCCATGCAAGGAAGCGTAAAGCATAACATCAGACAACTTTGAGTTCCTATTGCGGATACACACTTCCGGATTCTTCTATTATGGTCCTTACGGAGTTTGCAACGGCAACGGGGTGGTGATGCGTATCAATAGAGTATGACAGTTATATGGTTCTGTCAGCAGATTATAGATTAAGACCGACCAAAGAGGAGGATAAATGCCTCCTCCTTGGTTTTTCTCAAATCGCGTGAACGCGCACAACTGACAGGCTCTTAGGTGGAGAGAGAGACAACAGTGTCATATTAAATACAATCCGGTCATTAGAACGTCGATTATACATTTAAGATTGATTGTCAGCTCTTCATCCTTCTTCCGCACTGCTGTCGTCATCTTGTCTTCTGCTTTTCCCCGGTATATACCGATGCATTTTAGGTAAAGATGAATACAATATGGCTGACAGCAGCACGAAATAAGAATGTAAGTCCAATGACAAATTATGGTTAAATAATTACAGTAATGCATAAACTGAAGATAAAACGTGTATATGAACAGGTGGAAGAATCAGACGGCTTTCGCATACTGACAGACCGCATATGGCCTCGAGGCATATCGAAAGACGCTGCCTGCTTAGAAGAGTGGGCAAAGGACGTCGCTCCCACTCCTGCTCTCAGAATATGGTTTGCTCATAAAGAGGAGAACTTTGAGAGTTTCAAAAAGCAATACGATGCGGAATTGTCTGCCAATCCTGCGGCGGCGTGCTTTGCCAGACATTGCAACGAACTGCTGCAGGAGGCGGACGTCACCTTGCTTTATGGGGCGCGTTCTAAAACATGCAATCATGCAGTCATTCTTAGAGACTGGATTTTAAATAGAGTATAAACAAATGAGTTTGTCCTCAATGCTGAGGACATCTCATTTTGAGAAAAGGCAAGTATGGCACATTCTATGGATGTGCAAACTTTCCAACACTCAAGTTCATCATAAATCCGTAATGGCGGTTCTTGTTGTTTCACATAACATCAGAACATAAAACCCAAACCTTTCTTTTGTTAAACCCCAACAGGTAATCAGCCCGTCATAACGTTTTTTACCTGACTGCATACCTCTTCATCCTTCTTCCGCACTGCTGCCATCAGATTGACTCACTTTTCCCGGTGTAGCCCGCTACATACTTGATAAAAGCAGAAAACGATCTGACTGACAGCAGTACGAAATAAGGATGATGCCTGATAACCGATTCAGTTTTAAACCCGAATCGGTCAATATATATAGAAACCGGTCTCTTCAACTGACATTACATAAAGTCTAAAAAACGGAAGAATGTTTTCTTCATTCCGACATTGGCACAGAGAAAGAATCCTTTTTGTTGTACGGTTTTGAGGTTTATCGGTTCCCTATGTCGGATTCTTCGAAAAAAAACATATATTAACCGTTTGACATATAGAATTATTTCGTATATTCGGGCATTATTCATAACATAATAATTTTATACTATGAAAAGATTGGAATTAAGCCTGATTTTTATTAGTAGTATACATCTTTGTTCTGCGCAGGAAATATCATTCGCTCACAACATGTATAGAGGAGGAGATGTCCTGATAAAGAAGATGGTGTCACCGGTTGATCCAGGCAGCACAGGCAATAAGAAGGTATGGAGTCTGGAGGATGTCACAATAGAACAAAAGAAATATAAACAAGCCTTTAAAGATAATCCGGATGACATCCATTCTATAAAATCTACTGAGTCAGGAAACCGCAACTACTATCAGTTACGCCATGACACACTTTATTCACAGGCTTTTGAGAATAATCAGACTAAGATTACTTTCGATCATCCGGAAATTGAACTCTTGTTTCCTTTTTCATTTGGTGACAGTATACAGGGAGTCTATCATGGAACGGGAACATACTGTGATAAGCTACGATTGAGAGTTTACGGGCAGTATTCGATGAAAGCGGATGCGTATGGTACACTTGTTACACCGGAAGGCGATTCCATCAGGAATGTGCTACGTGTCCATACAAAGAGGAAAGGAATCATGGAATTATTTCCTCGGGATACAATTCTATCATCATTCTCTGAATTCGGTACAGACAGTATTGTTGAGAAAGTATATTCTGAAGACAATATAATTGTTGAGGATGAATACCGCTGGTATGTCACAGGGTACAGATATCCTGTATTGGAAGAGAATATAATAACCATGTATGGACAGCATATAACATCAGCTTTATATACACCACTTTCCCTGCAGGAGACGCTTCCTCTTGACGATGATAATCTTCAAATAAGGAATGCCGGTCACTTCCATGATGAAACTGATGAAGGAATGGGGCAAGGAAATGTTCCAATCAGATATGACTACGATGTGAATACAGCTTCTCATACAGTCCACTTTTCTTATGACTTGTCCCGTCCGGCAGAGGTGACCTTCATTCTTTCCGACCAGCAAGGTATTGTATACAGAAAGCTCTCCAAGAAGCAACCTGCAGGCAGTGGCTTTACTGCAGATATAGACTATGGAGGATTGCGTAAAGGTCTGTACGTTATTTACATCAAAGTTGATGAAGAACAGTTTGTAGAAAAATTTAATAACCGATAGCATGAAAAAGCAGTACCTAATCCTATTGTATGTGCTCTTGATTATAGCGGGTTGTTACCCCGAATCAATTATAGCACAGGGCAGTTACGAGGCTCTTGTCGCTGAAGGCACACTTAGAATACCGCGAACCTTCAAGGACGAGACCCAGTTGCCATCTCCGGAGGCAGCCGGTATGAACCGTTTCATTGATCATCCTGTATCATATAATACAGGAGTGGTTTCTCCATCCATCCCATTGTATGACATACAGGTAGGACGTTACTCTATGCCTGTAACTCTCAACTATCATGGAGCGGGCATCAAGGCTGATGACGAGAACTACTATGTCGGACTGGGTTGGTCTCTGTTTGTCGGTGGATATATATCACGAACCGTTCGCGGGCGACCTGACGAGCAGCAGGAGTTCAATATACGCTCAACCAGGACTTTCACTTTAGGAAATAAAGATGACCTTACATATTTGAAAGATGTCCTTCATCGGCAGATTGACGCCAACTACGACCGTTACAATTATAGCTTTGCCGGATACTCCGGCAGTTTCATCTTGCGCAAATCGGTAAGCGGTATGGATGTTGTCCAACTTCCGGAAACGGATTTGAAGATTGAACTTATAGGTGAGGTTCTTGAAGGCGTGAGAAACTTTAAAATTACGACGCCTGCCGGTGAGCAGTATTCATTCACAGAACGCGAACACACCAACTACCATTACAACCCACATGTGTTAGAAGCTAACCCCGGATACAGAACTGCTGATTACATGTGTGTTTCAGGTTGGTATCTGAGCAGCGTGGTCACATCTTCAAATGAGGATACTATCCGTTTTGCATACGATCGCTATAGTGAAAACCGGAGAAAATCGGAAGAGTATTCTCTGTATCGTTATTTCAGACATGTTAATAATCAATTCTATGAGGGTGGAAACGGTACTCCCCATCTTCGACCAATTCACATAATCACATATCCTGACAAATGTTATCTGAAAAGCATCACTTGCAGAAGCTGCTCACTACATTTCAAGAACAGTGTCGACGGAACACTTGGAAAGGTTCATCTTGACCACATATCTGTTATCTCTGTGACAGGTAAGGCTATTAGAGATATATCTTTTTCTTTCACTGATTCTAACAGCAAAGGAAAACTGCTTAAAGACCTGATTGTCAAGTGCGGTGACCAATTATTGGACTACAGGAACTTTGAATATTATCCGTGGTCAGGGTCTTTACACAAAGATCTGTTCGGCTATATGAACAGCAATCCACATTTGGAAGGATATGCTGACGATGAAATGAAATCAAGCATAAATCCGAACAGTGTGAATGATAATAATATTCCGTATAGCAGAATTTCCATATGGGAAGGTCTGATAACGACTATTGATACATTAGGCCGTGACACGGCAATTCGTGGTCCTATCGACAATAACGATTCCGCCCCACGCAATACTTGGTCAGAAATAAATTATAGTGTCCTTGACCGTGATGGAAAACTTGGTGTGGCACGAAGACACTATTTCAAGAGTGCCGTAGGTTTGTCTTTAAAGAGCATAAAAGATGCCAAAGGCGCAGTGACAACTTTCGAGTATGAGTCAAGTGAATGTGATTCATTCCGTTATACTGTAGGTGTCGGTCTGAGAATCAAAAACATCACGGTCTCCGATCCAATGACAGGCAGGACAAAGACAAGACATTTCGAGTATGAGAATCCTAAGAGCACCATCGATTTTGACCGACTGTCTTCAAGCAGTTTCATATCATTAGGCGGACTTATCAGACATCATGGTCTTTCGTCTAAAGAATGTTCGTCAGGCGCGACCTTTACGACAAGCTGTCGTGTCCCGGGTGCTTCTGTTGAGAATGCGGTGATTTACTATGGGAAAGTGACAGAGGAAATATCAGGTACAGGAATTGAGCATCCCATGAAGATTGTATACGAATTTGACACGTCTGATGTAGACCAGCCTTTTGTGTCGAACGGTGGCAGATTCCTACCGAATATTACGGATTGCTTCAGTGACCGATATGAGCGATACACCGGTACTAATGTCAATTGCGTAAATTCATCTGATACAAAATCATTTGTAAACGTATTCACACCAAAGTATATATATGACCATATTCAGGAAACATGCTGGGAAAAGGCCCCCTTAGTCCATAAGACGATTTATCGATATAATGGGCACAGCTACGAACCATTGCTGGAAGAAAAGAACATGTACAGCATGGATAAGCAGGAACGAATAAATGTGGGGTTCTTCGTGGAATGCATCACCCGCAGAGTGGAACAGAGTATAGGCAGGCCTGTATTTGAAAAAGAAATAATAGAAGATCTGCATGACCTGAACTTTCTGGAGACAACCCTTGTCTCAGGACGTTTATACAAGGACAGTACCACTACCATCAGATATTTCAGTAATGGTACGTCCCGGAAATCAACCGTATCTTACCGGTATAATGGTCACGGCGCATTTATCACAGAACTGATACCGTACGGTCTGTTTACAAGAGTAAAAGTAGACCCGGTTGAAGGCTTTAAAGACGTAGACAGGCTGAAGGGTTCCCCTCTGCATCTGCTACAGTCTGTCAAAGTCAGAAGCGCCAATCAGTCTTTAGACCGTTACTTCTGTTATTCATCCAACGTCAACAGCGGCTATTATAACGCTATCTCCGACAAAGGACATCAGAACCTTCCGGTTATGGAGAGAATAGTTGTTGACGGGACGGACACTCTGATGATAAATAACAGCTATGGTTACTTCGGGAATGGCAATAATCTGCAGCGGTCTTCCCGTGAACTGCTTTATAAAGGTTCTGTTGTATCCCGACAGGACTTCCTTGATTATGATTATCGTGGAAATCTGTTGGCTACCCGCATCAACGGGGGAACTACAAACAATTACAGATGGGGATTCCACGACACATTGCCAGTCGCTTTAATAGTAGGTGGAAAATGTGCGCCAAGCATTTCTCTTTCTGACATCAACGACAGAGACAGCCTGCTGGTTACAACATATGATTATGACCCTCTGATTGGCTGTACCTCAATCACAGCTCCAAACAACCGGAAGAGAAGCTATGAATATATGGGCAACAGACTTGCTGCCGTGAAAAACAATAGTGGACATACCATGGAATCGTACGTGTATAGCCTTAAAGCACAGAATGGCAGTTACAATATGACCAGCAGGAAAATTCATACTGCAGCCGACTCTCCGGCTACAATTGAGACCATGACCTACTACGACGGTCTGGGCTATCCTGTGAACACTGTCCGACGTGGTATTGCCAATGACAATAAAGATATTGTTTCTTTGGTCACTTATGACGCATTGGGGAGGAAGACAACCGAATGGTTGCCTGTTCCCGTGAATAAGGTATCCTCTATGATAAATGAGCATGATGTCGCTTCCGCAGCTCAGGCTTTCTATGATAATGACGGTAAGCCATACCGCCGGTTCTTCTATGAGGAGTCTCCTTCTGAAACTTTATTGATGACACAACCGGCAGGAGATAATTTTGCAGACCATCCAATCTTGCAGGAGACTCTCGGTTCTGACAATTCTGCAGATTTATTGAAATGTAAACGTTTCAGACTTCAGCAGGACTATATTCTCCATGAAGACGGTTTTTATGGTGACGGAGAACTTTCTGTCAGTAAGACTACAGACAGCGACAAGCGTACTGTCTTTACCTTTACAGACTTCCGTGGAAATAAGATACTGGAGCGCATCGCTATCGATAATAGTACTATGGCTGATACATATTATATATATGACGCACTGGGCAATATTCGCTTTGTGCTTCCTCCCGGTCTGAAAGGCATGGAGGAAGAGAGCGGCAACTCATGGGATATCCGCAGCAACGAGGCACTCAGAAGCATGGCATACTTCTACCGTTATGACAGAAGGCTGAACTGTGTGGAGAAAAAAATGCCTGGAACAGAGTCTGTAATTTATCTTTATGACAAAACCGGGAATGCCGTATTCAGTCAGGACGGTAATCAAAGAAATAAGCGACAGTGGCATTTTGCTGTTCCTGACCGCTTCGGACGTCCGGTTTTTGAGGGGTTGTGCTCTACGCCTGACAGCGCATTGCTGGCAGACACGTGGATACACGCGGTGAGGTCCGGACACAACAGCACCGGCAATGGACTCAGTATGAACGGATATGAAGTGAACTTTCCGATTGATGTCGAGAAAATCCTGACTGTCAAATATTATGACAATTATGATTTTATGACAATGGAAGGATTCTCCGCACTTCCTTCATACCGGTCTCGCGGCAGTGCAAAAGGATTGCTCACTGGTATGGCGACAGCAGTATTGCCATCAGACACATGCATATTCAGCGCACAATGGTATGACGACGAAGACCGTGTGAATGCATACTTTACAACAAATCTGATAGGAGGCTATGACGTCACGACCACCAAATACTCTTTTACAGGCAAGCCAGTATCTGTAAAGAATCTTCATCGCACACGTCTGGTAGACGTAAAATACGCATATGAGACCCTTACTAACACCTACGACAGTGCGGATAGGCTGGTAAAGTCGATTAAGTATATTCCAAGAGCAGGCAACATTACTCTCGCCGAAAACACATATGACGGACTCGGGCGTCTTGCTACGTCAAAACGGAATGGGAACGAAGCTTTCACAACCACTTATAGATATAACATAAACGGGTGGCTGACAGACATTCAGAACCCGGTTTTCACAGAGAATCTGTTTTATGAGAAATCCCACAACAACAGCCAGGCACAGTATGGCGGAAACATTTCAGCTGTCGACTGGAAGGTAGGGGGCGCGTCTGACAACAGGCGGACACGAGGCTATACGTTCCGCTATGACAAGATGTCACGTCTGATAAAGGCAGACTATTTTGAGAATGGTCTGGCGTCCGACCATTACAGCACTGCTTACGGCTATGACCTTATGGGGAACATCACAAGCATTAAGCGAAACGGACTTCTCGATGATGATGAGTTCGGACTGATTGACGACCTTACATTAAGCTATCAGGGCAACCAGATGGTCAAGGTGTATGATGATGCCGAGGGACCGGTATACAAAAATGCCATGCACTTTGCTGATGGGACGGACAAGGATGTTGAGTATAGTTATGATGCCAATGGCAACATGATAATGGATTTGAACAAGAACATAGAAAGCATCACGTATAATTCTTTAGGTTTTCCGGAGCATGTCAAGACCAGTCGTATCATAAGAATAGAATCGGTTCGCAATGAAAATAATATAGAATATACCTATGCTGCCGACGGCAGAAAACTGCGTGTAAAGTACATAACAACACATCCGACAGTGAATCGGGAAGGAAAATGTCTGATACCGTCCTTTCCTGTGATAAAACCTAGTTATTATACATTTGAATATTGCGGTAATTGGATTTTCCGCGACAGCACTCTGCATGACATATTATTTGATGGCGGATATATCAGTTTTGAACGTAACACGCCACATGTCCATTTCTATTTCCGTGACCATCTTGGCAATGTGCGTGTGGTGACTGATAGGGATGGTAATATAGAGCAGTCAAACCATTACTATCCTTTCGGTGCGACCTTCGGAGAGAGCACGAATCCCAACCTACAGTGGTTCAAATACAATGGCAAGGAGCTGGATACGATGTATGGATTGAATCTTTACGACTATTCAGCCCGTGCTCATGACCCTTTATTGGGCAGATTCACAACACAGGATCCGTTGCAGGAGAAGTGCTACGGGATGAACCCGTATGGGTATTGCGTGAATAATCCTGTGAGGTATATTGATCCGGATGGAGAAAGACCGAAAGCATATGAGGCTGCATTAATGGCGGCATATGTATATGGAAAAGATGCCGAGCAATATAAGGAACGATTATTACAAACTGGTTGGACAATCTCTGATTTTAAACCATCTATCCAAATGAGATACACCCGTTTTTATCAAAATGGTTTACAATCTGTACTATTTCAACGAACAGTAGAAGGAGTGACCGAATACGCATATGTCTATGCTGGTACAAATTCTATCGAAGATGCCGTTGAAGACTTTGCACAAATTGCAGGTGTTGCATTTCAATATCACACAGCTATTTATAATGCAAGGATTTTATCTGACGAATTAAAGAATAGTGAATTGACATTTGTCGGACATTCACTTGGAGGAGGAGAAGCTATTGCCTCAAGTATGGCAACAGGTAGAGCGGCTATAACATTTAATCCTGCTGCTGTCAGTTGGTTAACAAAACAAATAGAAGGTTTGAATAAAGTTCCAAATGTTGTTAATTACCGCGCCATAAGATCAAAAATTGGTATTGGGAATATTAGACTTGGAGGTGACATGGTGAACAATTTCCAAGAAAAGCTCGGACTGCATCTCCCTGGAAAAACAATCGGGATACCAACGGGATTCATACCGACTCATACTATATATGAATTTTTAAAACACAAATTACCGGAGCCATGAGACGTTTATTGATAAAAAGGATGATAGTGGTACTATCAATCTTTACATTACTATATACATGTAGATATGATGAAATGACACATATGAGTGATTATGAACTTGAATGGGTGACAAACAGACATGAAGGGGAAATAATGTATTTAAAATCTCAGGATGGCGTTGTTGACACTGTAACTATATTGGAAATTTATGTTGACAATTTGTTGGATCCTATCAACTGGGGGTACTTCAATACAAGCAGTAGAGTCTATATAGCTTCAGCAGGTGTGCGATATGCTACTAATGAGGGAGGAGGTATCTTGCAGATAAATAAAATAAGCAACTGCAGACCTATTTGTTTCTCTACTATATGGTTGTCTAACATACCGTTGAATACTACGAGTTTGCGGATAGGTGGTATTACAATGAACGACATTATGTTTTTTGATATCAGTAAATCAGAAGCCGTCAATCGAAAAGATTCTAATGTCATTATAAGCTATTCATGGAGCAAGAAGTATGGACTTGTACAATACACGCTGAAAGACGGGACGGTCTTTTCAAGGGTTTTAGAAAATGAGAATAGTCATTAAAGATAATAAAGTTAATCAAGTTTGGGGAATATGCGTATCAGAATTAACAAAAACGACTCTATAGAATACCTGAAGGTTGTCGACAGCCCTTCAAACCATAAAAGAATAATGCAAAAGATGTACGGTAATTGGTATATTGCAGAGGCACTGCATTTTTAAGAAGTTGCCCGCGAGTTTCACGCCTGCATAATTGCATAAATCACAAATAAATCTCATTAATTATGAAAAAGATTGCAATGTATTTCAAGTTCGCCATAATCTATATGCTGGTTATAATCTGTGTAGATATTTTTGTTATATGCAAAAAAAATGTCAGTGATAGGAATGGCAGGGTTTCTGTAGTATATCTTATGGATAAAAAAGACATTGCCTCAATGTTTATTGAGAATGTTGAGGCGTTCAGGCTGGCAATATTACAAATGGAGAGAAATCCTGTATCCTCTGTAATCGCGGACACGTCATGGTGGGATCCTGCTCCTCTCTTTTCACCTTATGCAATAATATATGATGAAGATAAAAAAAGGTCTGTAGCTTTAGATGTTCCAGTATCCTCAAGACTTAAAGCATATACCGATACCATATTTTATAACAAGGACAGTTTGTTGGCTGTGGCAATAGTAACATTGGAGATGAAGCGGTATATAGGAGACACTGACAAAAAGAATATTTTACGATATGATGCAAGGGCTCTATTCTGTTGCCGTGGCTCCGTCAGTGAGAAATTCTCAATATATCCTTTTACCCTTTGGAATGTGATAGGATATAATAATAAAGAACTTGCTACAAAAGATATGATATACTTATGTACGCATAAAGTCAAGGGAATAGGAATGTCGGCAGATACAGTATGTGAGGGCGGTCTGTATTTAGGCAATGTGGATGAGCCATCTTTTTTCGATTCAATCATCTTCAACAAGAGTTATGAAGGACTGTATTTGTTCCAATACTATGTTTATATGGGAGAGGTTGGGTTGTATAATTACCACAGTAACATCCGCGCAAAATAATGGTTGTGCCTGCTCTTTGTTTTGTGGTTCTTGTTTCTGAATTAAGATTACAACAGTTGAAACTACAGCTGCATTTTGAGTCTGCATACAGAAACATAGTGAATAAACCACTGATGTCTATTGAGAGCAGTGCTTTTCTTGCAAAACTTGCTTATACAACATCAGTAGAGAATTTGATGAAAAGACGTAAGACCAAAGATTCAAGAATAAATATAATATAAAATGGTGGGAAAATTATATTAATCAAAATAAATAAGTTATGAAATACAAAATAAATATTCTAATACTATTGTTCATGATATGTTCGTGCGACAATCATGACTTTGAACTCCGTTACAAGGAACAGGCTTTATATATTCATAATATGTTGCACATTTCTATTGAACCTTTAAATAACTTGGATAAAGCTTATTCATATCTTGTTTTTTTGCGTCAGTATAAACCGTATGATAATATAGATACCATTCATTTGGAAAAAAGATTATCAAACTCGTTTAGAGTTGTTGAGACATCATCTGATGATTGTACAAGCGTGTATAGAAGTAACGTACACTATATAAGGGTGTATCCCAACACCAGATATAAAATAGAACATCTCGGGATGGGGGCAAGAGTAAGAATTATAAAATATTTCCAATCAGACTCTTCAGGTAAATTACATTCCGTAGAATGATAAAACGTGCGGATAGAGGATGGTTTTCCAAATTCTTCATCATTGGTGTAGCCCGCTGCATTTACTTTATGAATAATGAAAAGCATCCCCTGAGAAACACACAATCTTACGTAAACTGATTCCGGGCATCTTATTACCGAAGTATAAATTAAAAAAATAGACATTATGAAAAAAACTGTTGCTCAATGTTTCGTGTTAACACTTTTATTATTCATTTCTTGTATAAGAATAAGTGATGAAGGAATTCTTAAAAATATAGACAAGATATGGAATCCAAAGCTTGTTGATATTTTTGTGGCATATAGAGGTACAAACTGGCTTGATGGCACTGATACATATATAATAGGAAAAGCACGTGGAGATGTTCCTCATTATTTTGTCGATTATTCTTATTTCACCGGACAATTTGATGTTATTGAGAATGAACAGATAAAAAAAACGTGGACTGGCGACTTTTTTTCCAAACAAGAAATTGCTGACATAATTAAATTCTTTCAAAAAGCAAGAGTTTTTTTATTATCAATAGACAGTTTGGGGAATATGCGCATCCGGATTAACAAAAACGACTCTATAGAATACCTGAAGGTTGTAGACAGTCCGGCAAAACATAAAAGAATAATGAAAAAGATGTACGGTAATTGGTATATTGCAGAGGCAATGCATTTTTAGGAAGTTGCCCGGGAGTGTTCCGCCTGTATATTTGCCAAACTTACAAATAAATCTGATTAGTTATGAAATTATTTAGCTTTATAATTGTTGTAATATTGTTTTCTACATCTTGTTCAAATATAGACCATCCCGTAGATAAGACAAAACTTTACTCTTACGATTATCGATTGTTTCAAGGAACTCCAGTTTGGCCATTGGCTAAGGCTGCCCATTATGAAGACATGGCAAGTGTAAAAAAATATTGTCAGCCAGTCCTCAGTTAGCCAATATACCTGATTCCGTTTATGGAAATACCATGTTGATGATGGCAATTATCAATCAAGATTACGATTTGTTTAAATTGCTAATTGATAATGGGGCAAATTTCAACTACCACAATACATATGATGGAAGTTCTCCGATAATAGAGGCTTGTTCTTATAGAGAGTATGATTCCAAGTTTGTAAGGGATTTGGTTGCAAAAGGAGCGAATGTAAATGACACTACTGATAATGCTCCTTATGCACAAAGCAGCCCTTTAATGGAGGCAGCCGGGTGTGGCAACTCCTCAATTGTAGAGTATCTCATAAAGGAAGGTGCGAATATTAATTATAGGAATAATTTTGGCACAACACCATTAGGAGAATCAATCCTTACAGAAAAGTATGATGTCGCATTAATACTATTAAACAGTGGCGCGGATTTTTCTTCTCCAATATATAATAGTGTGGATAGACATGGAAGACCTACCGTACCCGTTAAATTGCCGGAGGCATTAAGAGATGCGATGATAGATTTATGGACTATCAAATATTATAGGAAACGGAAATTAATAAAGTTTCTAAAAACAAAAGGTATTGATTATAATTCTGTCCCAATACCAGATTATATAATCGATATGGCAAAAGAACAATATCCTTCAACATGGAAAGAATATCTTAAAAAATATTAATTGTGTCATATTTGTGCTAATACAACGGAGACTGTATCTTTAGCAGCAACCGCCTCTCATGGAGAAGCAAAAGATACTTCCATTCTGCACAAATATAGTTATTCCTGAATTTGGTGTGATAACTTAACGATTAAATAAAAGAAAATCGCTGAATATTTTGTATATTTGAGTATGACTGCCATATATCTACTTGTAAATTGGAGGACATAAACAACAGAATAAAAGTGACGGAACGAAATGCATACAGCTTTAGATATGTTAGATATGAAAGAAATTTCAAACTAAAGCTATATGCACAGCACGTCTGCTGTACAGCCCGAAATATCGGACAACCCGGAACTAAGTGAAAAAACTGTTTTGGCGGTATAATGACTCGGCGTTAATATGAAAGCCTTCCGGTTCGGGGCATGATAAATTTATTTATTACATAGAGTGAGAACGACACATTGCACACTTCATCCCTGTTTTACGCTACAATTATAACAACATTCATTTTTATATCCGACATAAAAGCATTAACTTTGCATCTGCTCCGGCACAACTGCATGCAGCGACATGCATTTAACAGCAACCCGAATAATATAAAACATAATAAGATTATTAACACTTTAAACAAGCCCAAACAACGAAGAAAAATGTCAACCAGCTACATTGCCTCAAAACCACGTTATGAGATTCTTGACGGTCTGCGCGGAGTGGCGGCAGTCATTGTCGTATTGTTCCACATGTTCGAGTGCTATTCTCCCGGCACGTTGGAACAGATAATAAACCACGGCTACCTTGCGGTGGACTTCTTTTTCGCCCTGTCAGGATTTGTCATTTCCTATGCCTACGACAACCGATGGGACAAGATGACGATGACCGACTTTTTCAAACGACGCATCATACGCCTTCATCCGATGGTGGTATTCGGAACACTGTTCGGCGCATGCTTTTTCTATATCAACGCGTGCGACAGTTTCCCGGTAATAGAGACAGTGCCGTGGTACTTCTTCCTGCTCGCCATCGTATGGTGTCTCACGCTCCTGCCCATACCGGCATGGCTCGACATGCGCGGCACAGTAGTCACAAATCCGTTCACAGACCCCGTTTGGTCGCTACAGTTCGAGTATATTGCCAACATAATTTACGCCTTCATACTGCGCCACCTGTCCAAGCTGGCAATAGCAATACTGTGCGTCGTGGCTGCCTTCTTCACCGTCACGCTGACCATGAACATAGACCTGTTCGGATTTCTTGGCACACGCACATGGGCAGCCTACACAGTCATCGGAGGATGGTCGTTTGAGCTGCCGCAGATATACATAGGACTTGTGCGCCTTGCCACACCTTTCCTTCTCGGCATACTCGTGGCACGCATAGGACGCTTCATCACCATCGGCAACGCATTCTTCTGGTGCGCGCTCCTGGTAGTCGGTGTGACCGCGTGTCCGCGTCTGGGAGGCGAGGAACACATGTGGATGAACGGCATATATGAGTCAGCGGTCATAATCATCGCGTTCCCGCTCATACTCTGCATCGGTGCGGGCAGCAAGATACGCGGCAGGAAAGCATACAGGCTGTGCAACTTTCTCGGAGAGATTTCATATCCGCTCTACCTGACACACATCATATACATATACATGCTGTACAACTTCAAGAACAATCATCCGGACGCACCGCAGAGCATGATAATATGCGTTTGCGCCGGACTCTTCATAGCCTCGCTCTTCACAGCTTACGCAGCTCTGAAGCTGTATGACATGCCTGTGCGCGAATATCTTAAAAAACGCTGGTTCAGCGGTAAACGGACAGAAAAGAACATAGAAAAGAAATAAAAACAAAAACACAATATCAAAAACAACGATGAAACGAATAGTCTTTCTGGATTACGTACGCGTGTTCGCATGCTTCCTTGTCATGATAGTGCACGCAAGTGAGAACTTTTACGGTGCAGCCGGCTCTACCGACATGGCGGGTCCGCAGTCGTTCCTGGCAAACGAGGCTGACCGTCTGTGGGTGAGCGTATACGACGGATTCTCACGCATGTCTGTGCCACTGTTCATGATAGTGTCGGCGTTTCTGCTCGCCCCGATGAAGGAAGGGCAGACCACGTGGCAGTTCTACCGCAAGCGGAGCCTGCGCATACTGCCACCGTTCTTCGTATTCATGATACTCTACTGCACGCTGCCGCTGCTCTGGGGACAGATTGACGGAGAGACGTCACTGAAAGACCTGTCGCGCATACTGCTCAACTTCCCCACCCTTGCCGGACATCTGTGGTTCATGTATCCTCTCTTCAGCCTCTATCTGTTCATACCCTTCATATCACCGTGGCTGAGCAAGGCGACAGCGAAGGAGGAGCGTTTCTTCATCGTGCTCTTCCTCATCTCCACATGCATTCCGTTCCTCAACCGCTGGTGCGGCGAGGTGTGGGGACAGTGTTTCTGGAACCAGTATCACATGCTCTGGTACTTCTCGGGCTATCTTGGCTATCTTGTCATGGCACACTACATAAGGGTGCACCTCACATGGGACAGAAAGACACGCCTCGTCCGCGGCATGGCACTCATGGCAGCCGGAGCCGCCATCACCATATGGTCGTTCTATGTGCAGGCTGTTCCGGGCATCACCCACTCCACCCCTGAGATTGAGATAGGCTGGGCTTTCTGCACCATCAACTGCGTGATGCTCACTGCCGGAGCGTTCCTCATGTTCACATGCATAAAGGCGAAGAAAGCTCCAAAGATCATAACCGACCTGTCCAAACTGAGCTACGGCATGTATCTCATGCACATATTCTGGCTCGGCATGTGGGCTGGTGTGTTCAAGTCTGTCCTCACACTGCCCACCGTGGCTGCCATCCCCTGCATCGCCATATGTACGTTCGTATGCTGCTACATCACAGCGAAAGTCATATCGCTTATCCCCGGCAGCAAGTGGGTGATAGGATAGACACAAGTCAGCCAAAGCGTCAATATCTTATCTTTTTTGCAGCTTATTCTATAAAAAAGTGTCTTTTTGTTTGTTTTTCAAAATAAAACATGTATCTTTGCAACCGAAAAATTTAAAAGGGAGATAAAAGGAGTCTTCTCCGGAAGGCTTCCGACATATCCGCCTTGGACGACAGGGCAATGGTTTTTCAGGTAACATAACAAATCAAATAACTAACATTAAAGAAATGAAAGCCACAGAAGTTGTAGAAAATCTGAAGAGAAGATTTCCGAATGAGCCTGAATACATACAGGCAGTAAGTCAGGTGTTAGGCACCATCGAAGAAGAGTACAACAAGCATCCGGAGTTTGAGAAAGCAAACCTCATCGAACGTCTGTGCATTCCAGATCGCCTTGTAGAGTTCCGCGTGACGTGGGTTGACGACAAAGGCAACGTGCAGACAAACATGGGATACCGTGTACAGCACAACAACGTGATTGGTCCGTACAAGGGTGGTCTGCGCTTCCACGCATCAGTAAACCTGAGCATCCTGAAGTTCCTCGCATTCGAACAGACATTCAAGAACTCGCTCACAACCCTGCCTATGGGCGGTGCCAAGGGCGGATCTGACTTCTCGCCGCGCGGCAAGAGCAACGCTGAGGTGATGCGCTTCTGTCAGGCTTTCATGAACGAACTCTACCGCCATATAGGTCCCGACGAGGACGTTCCGGCTGGCGACATCGGTGTGGGCGGCCGTGAAGTGGGCTACATGTTCGGACAATACAAGAAACTGACACACCAGTTCTGCGGCATTCTCACAGGAAAGGGTCTGGAGTTCGGCGGATCGCTCATACGTCCGGAGGCGACAGGATATGGCAATGTTTACTTCCTCGAGAACATGCTCAAGACACGCAACATCGACCTGAAGGGAAAGACGGTGCTTGTGAGCGGTGCAGGAAACGTGGCTCAATACACAGTGGAGAAACTCATACAGCTCGGAGCGAAACCCGTGACACTGTCTGACTCGGACGGATACATATACGACCCGGACGGCATAGACGAGGAGAAGCTGGCTTATGTGAAGGAACTCAAGAACATAGAACGCGGACGCATAAGCGAGTATGCGGAGAAATACGGAGTGAAATATGTTGCCGGAGCCAAGCCATGGTTTGAAAAGGCTGACATAGCACTGCCCTCTGCCACACAGAACGAGATAAACGAAGAGGCTGCAAAGGCACTCGTGGCAAACGGAGTGTTCGCCGTAAGCGAAGGCGCGAACATGCCGTCCACACCTGAGGCTATCAAAGTGTTCCAGGATGCCAAGATTCTGTACTCACCCGGAAAGGCTGCGAACGCCGGCGGTGTGGCAGTGTCTGGACTTGAGATGACACAGAACTCTGAGCGCCTGCGCTGGAGCAGCGAGGAGGTTGACAGCAAACTGCACGAGATAATGAACGACATTCACGCCAACTGCGTGAAGTACGGCACCGAGCCGGACGGATACATCAACTACGTGAAGGGTGCCAACGTCGCAGGATTCCTGAAGGTAGCCAAAGCTATGATGGCGCAGGGAATAGTCTGACCCCTGCATCAGAACATAAATCACGGAAATGGAATATAGCACAGCACGGCACACCGGCTGTGCTATATTTTTTTCCAAGCACATGTTCCGAATTAACCCGGTTATGTGTTTTAGTATAAAACCTTCAGACTCATCCTAATTCTTGAAAAGTATTCATATTTAAGTTTTTCAACTTTGACATCCACACATTCACTCTTTGTTTATGCCCAGAGCCCTATATACATTAGCGTTGCCTGACACTATCCTGTTACCGTTTTCATCATATATGAACAGTGTCGGATAGCCGTAGATATCCCATATTCCCTTTAGGCTCTTGCCATTGATGAGATAATGCTCACCGCCGATATACTTTACCATATCCTCCCATTGCGCCATATTGCTGTTGTCCGCAATATACACAAAGTCGTAACCTTGCTCACTAAGACGCCTCTTATGCTTCCTTATTATCTTATGTAAGTTTAAGCACGAACCACACCATGTGTTCCAGAAATCAACCACAACCTTGCGCCCTTTGTGACGGCTCATGATATATCTCTCCAGATCTTCAGCCCTGACCGAGTCAACGTCAACTATCTCATACTTCTGTATAGCATTGTCGCTTTGCGCCCATTCGGACAGATTATCGTTGTATTCCAATATCATGTCGGCAACATCTGGGTTTCTGTTTGAATAGAAACGTTTTATATCCTCCTTCTGTTCGGAGGTCAGTGCCTGTATGCTGTCGCATATCTGTCGCACATATGCTGTTGCGAGCAGAAGGTCGAGAAAGGTGTTGTCTTTGAATCTTATTACGCGTCCGAGACTTTTACGTGCATGCTCCATCCAGTCCTCAGGTGTCGTATCGGATATGGGCTTCAAGCCGAATTCCTTTATATCAAGCACCGATTTCATGAATGTGTGTATCGGGGAATGGTCTTCTCTGAACGCTATCGAGGCATAAAGAAAGTCGGGGCTGCCGAATCCGAGACTGTCAAGAAAAGAATAATACTCTATTCCCGGTTCTTTTGGAACAATTGGTTCCGGAACGAGCGAGCGATACGGATTGTCCGGAGAACAAATGTCATCCTGCTGTCCCTTAATCTGTTTGGTATAGTAGAGAAAAAGTTTCGGGACACATTCCACATTGATATAATATTTCATTATTTTCTCTATTCCCGGTGACAGATTCATGCCTAATGAAAGAATGTCATAATTCAGTGCCGTGAAAGCCATGCGTTCGTCAAGAAAATCCCTTGGGGAAAGAAAGTGAGGCTTTTTGAGATACCTTTCAGCACCTTTGATTGCGAGGATTTCAGGTTTGT
>OGXJ01000127.1_pt1 | contig 53203 bp, 70 predicted proteins | sample 1576231 | NCBI WGS metagenome assembly OGXJ01 (sample SAMEA3541539, study PRJEB24748) | human gut metagenome | biome: human gut; feature: human-associated habitat; material: faeces | place: China | collected 2012
TGGACACAAAAAGGCAATCATTGCCATTGCAAGAATGATGATGGTCTGTATTTACCACATGGTTTCAGAAAAGAAGCCCTTTACCCCTACTGACTATGAGGAATTGATGGACCCTCAGAATCATGTAGAGAGTGTCGTCTTGAATGAGAACAATGTGTTTGCTTACCTTGAAAGCCTTGGTTACGACAGCTCTAAGTTAGTGAAACGCAACGATAACTAACATTTTTTCTGCTTTCTATACTTGTAAAAACAGGGTTTTATGAACCCTTATATAAGTGCGCCCAAAAATCTACTTTATTTTTCACTCTTCACTCCTCCTTATGCTACTTTCCAGTACAGTACGTTGTCGTCAGTTACAAAATCCACACCCACGCCATCCTTCATATAAAGGTTCATCGTGGTTTCGTCTAAATAAAATTTAGGTTCTGTGATGCTGGCGTAGGTCTCCGCCCGGTCTGCATCTATCTTTGCCTGCGCTGCGGATGCTGCAGATGCTGTGGCCTGCTGTTTGGCTGTTTCCGCTTGTACCGTAATGTCTGCCAGGTAATCTGGCTGCAGCTTATCCGCCGTAATACTCCCTTTCTTTATATCTGCTTTTACCTTGCCATCTTCCCCAATGGTCCAATAAATGGTATCCGAGTCTAAAAACTCAAACTGCGTGATGAGTGCAGACATATCTATGTACTGTTCTGTTCCATCTTTTAAGTAGATAATAAGCTGCTCGGTAACCGGATCATAGCCGAAGTTGATGGCAATCTGTGCCATCAGGGTATGTAATACCTTGGTTGCTCCAGAATAATACGTAATCGTAATATCGCCATTATCCTGATTAATGGTAATTCCCGTGATCATCCCATTAGCCTCTGTAGTTGACAGCTTAGTCAGATCCAGTGTAATCACACGCTCGTCAATAATGCGAGTCGCATTACTTAGCTTGTCCATGTTGGTCTTATTTAATGCTGTTTTGATAGATGGTTTATTCTCCCAGTAATCCTCTTCCCAGTCATACGCTCTCTGCATCCTGCTTCACCTCCTGTTTTGCAACCTCGGCAGCATCCCTGGCCGCAATCTCTGCCATCAATGCATCCCTGGCTTTCTGTTCCTGTCGTGCCAAATTCTCCTGCAATGCCATGCGCTTAACTTCCTCCGGCAACGGAGATGCTTCTACAAAATTTGCGATTGCCTGACTAAATTCCTTGATTTCTAAATTGCTCATATCTCTTAATCCTCCGGTCCCAAATAAGTTATAACAGTCCCACTAATGGTTTTTGTTCTCCACGCAACTACTGTACCTTTATAATTCATGTACCCGCTGACACCCATTGCTCTTACGCTGACCAGATCAACGCTTGATAGCTTATTTACGATAGTCGCAGCGCTGATTCTGTCCGCTTTAATCACCCCAGAGGATGTCCAGTTGGATACCTCCATGTAGTCTGCCTTTACAGTGCTGGCGCTGATATAGTTGGCTTCCACGTTGCTCAGACGGGCTGATACAGCTGACAGATCAGATGTAGTCACATGATCTGCTTCCAGGCTCCCCACGCGGCCACTGACAGCATTCAGTGAATCAATAGTCGCCTTGGTAGCAATCAGGTTGTTTAACTCCAATTTGGTTATATTCAAGTTCTCAATGGTCGCATATTTTACTACCATTTCATCTGCATTGACGATACCAACCAAATCTATCCTTTCGGCTTTGATTTTTATGCTCTCCGCCGTCTGATTGATCTCAGATACGATATTGTCCTTGGATACCTTGGTAAGTATCTGCTGTGCATTGATGCTGATCTGCGTGGACAGATTCTGGTTGATATCTTTCATTTCCAGACGAGTTTCATCCACCGTCCTAGTCAGTGTGTTGGTTTTTCCCTTTAACTGGATAATCTGCTTCTGCAGTCCATTGACCTGTCCGGTCCTGTATTCCTCGCCCTCCGCCGTATAGCTGTCACGAAGTGCCTGTATGCCTTTTAATGTGCGCTGCAGGATGTAGGTATAGATGGTCTCCCGGGAGGTATACAGCAGGATACCGTCTCCTACCTCCAGACAGGGATTGCCACGGGCTTCCACCTGCGCTGGCCGATACCAGACCACTCCAATCACGCTGAGGACGTTGTCTGCGATGGTCTGCAGTTCTGCCGCAGACTTGCCATATACCAAAAAGTTATCCTCAATGATATAACAGTTATTCCCGGTACCGGAGATTGCCCCGATGTCGTTCTCTTCCTGGCGAATCTGTAACTTATCAATGTGCTGAACTATGAAATCCTCATATTGGCAGGAGATATAATTGCTCCGGGACACCTCTGTGGTTCCCACCGGATCCGCAGGATAAAGGTCATCTGCTGGATACAGATCATCCGCCGGGTACAGTCCCTCAATCATCTGTTTCAAGATTACATATCGCAGCTTACCATTTCTGGTGATATGTCCAAAACAACCATTAATCTCGCAGATGGATTCTATTACGGTCTTTCCGGACAGTTCCTGCGGATCTATAGTCTTCTCTACGTTCATACCATCATTGATCAGAGTAATTTCTTCCTGTTCAACGCCAAAGTAAGCACAGAAGCTATCGCGGAACTGGCGAAGTGTCATGGGAAAAGCAAGGCTGTTGTACCATTTAGAGGTCTCAGCATTAAGAATGTCATAAAGAGCATCATATGCGGTTATCTGCCGGTACCGGCGATCCGCAGTAGGCTTGTCCGAATATACCTTGTACTTCCCAATCTGATAATCTTTCAGAGCACCATCCAACCGTACTGACACATTCATGGTATTTCCTTTGAACGATTCCACAGTGTCTAACACAGTGATTTCAAAGGAAGAGGCCACGCAGCAGCCAAACCGTAGTTCCTGTTCATCGCAGATTGACTCTGTCACGGTCATCGTCTCTAGTTGGAACTCCGCATTGTCCAGAGTAGTACCGGATCCCTGATATGTAATTATTAACTGTTTATCGACAGAGTCATCGTAGAACATCTGCCGTATACTCTTGTTCATGCTTAATACTCCACCAACGTAACCTTAAAATCGTTGTAGTCTATGTCACGCTCCTGCTCGGACAACGTATGGATGCTGTAAGTCGTGTCTGACATATAAAAGATCCCGGCAGAATACTCCAGTGTCTCATCATTCCAATAGGTACACCTGACTCTTCTCTGATTCTTCTCCGTCTGAGGAAGCTCCGCAAGCCCAATGATATTGTTCCACGCTCTTCTCTCTTCCAGATTCATCTCTCTAATATTCAGAGTCAGTTTCGTTTTAAAATTTGGTGATGTCTCCCGGTGCAGCAGAATATTGGCATCTCTGTAGGCATCTATCTCCACACGCTGATTCGGAGTACTTTCCCAACCATCCGCCAATAAGAAGGAGTTGGGGAGAACAACGTCCCCAAACTTAATTAACCATCCTCCAAATTTCTGCATTGTTCTCCCTCCTTCCTAAATAAATGCACTCTGTCCATGTGTATTCTGGTACATCCTATCCTGCCGTACCGTCTCACGGAAGATTTCCTTTCCATCCAGTTGCGCCACAAACGTATAATTTCCACCACCATTTTCCGCCTGTGCCTGCTTAAATGCTTCAATCATAGTAGCCAATGGTGTCTCGATGTTGGTCTGCCCTCTGGGCTGATCTCCGAGAATTGCCGTAAATGGCTTCCCGCCCTGAATCACTGCACCGTTGGCCAGGCGGGGAAGTGATACTTGTGCATTCCAGTTTGGAATGTTAGGGCTCCATTTCTTTCCACCCCATCCAAATGGTACCCAGTCTGGGATGTCAATGCTCAGCGAATTAATAGCGTCAATAATAAAATTGATAGCTTTTATGAATCCATTTGCAAAAGATTCTGCTATGATATTTCCCATATTCACAGCATCCTTTGCAAATCCTATAATTGCATCAAACGCACTCTTCCAGTCCCCTGCAAATACACTCTTTACAAAGGTTCCCAACTTGCCAAGCATATCTTTAAGCGTCGCAAGAGCCTCCTCTCCGTTGCCAGCCCATACAACAACTCCTGCGATTGCTGCAATCACCGCCATAACGGCTCCTACGACAACTGCCGCTGCCCCACCTAACGTAATAAACACCCCGGCCAGTATCGCACCGACAGAGATCAGCAACAATGTCATATTCTTTGCATTCAAACCGTTTTCTGTGATATCCTTCAGTGCCAGTATCAGACCGGCTGCTCCTCCGACAATCAGCCCAATTCCTGCGGCTACCGGCCCGAATAATATCAGTAATCCGGTCACTGCCAGTGCCAGTCCAGAGACATATCCTACAATACCTTCCCAGTCCACACCGTCTTTCCACATTTTTACATAGTTGTATACCATCAATGCTGCCCCGGCGATCAGCATAATCAATCCGAGAGCCGTAGACAGATATGGTGCAAGTCCGCCAAGATCTTTCAGCAATCCTGCTATGCGCCATGCAAGCAGCGCAATTCCTATCGCAATCGCTAATGGCTTTATAATTTCCAGCAACTTCTTGGCTTTTTCCAGAAGTTCCACCATTTTCGGATCTATCGTAGCCTCTTCAAAAGCATCCTTACCGGTCAGTTCTCCTCCACCTGCTGTAGATCCTCCTTGATCACTTAACACATTCAGTTCGTCGAATGCTGCCAGCGCTTTCTTTGCAGACTTCGTAGTAGTGTCCAACGACTTTGCATAATCAATATTCTGCTTTTTTGCCCGAGTATAAGTACTTTTCCCTTGCAGGATTGCCATAAACTGGGCAATTGCATCCGCTGCCTTGATCAGCCAGTTAATGAGCTTTACCAGATATGGGATAGCCATATTGACGATAGGTTCAAATGCTGCTGCCAGACTGTTCTTAAACTGGGCACAGCTACTTTTCAGTGCAGACATCTGTGCATTATAGTCCTTGGAATATTGAGCAAGATTCCGGAAGCCTTCTTTCATTGCGGATACCATTGCATTGAATCCCTTAGATATCCAATTAAATATAAATAAACTCAGCAGAATTCCCTTCAGTCGGCTTGCCATTGTAGATAACAGGCCCCCCGATTTCTTTGCACTGGTTCCGCAGGAATCCAGTGCTTTTCTTCCCTTGGATTCCAGTTCAGAAAAACCATTCCGGATTGTATGGACCTCTTTGTTGATCTCCGCTAGTCTGGCCGACAGCTCATCATATTCCTGATATCCATCTGTGACTCCAGCCTTTTTCAACAGTGCCATCCGTTCTATGATCTGCTCCTGCTCCTGCATCAGGGCAACCATATTCTGATCAGCTACCACAGCATTGTTTTTTATATCAATCAGCTGTTGTTCTGCTGCCTGCTGCTCCCTGATCTTCTCTGCAATCTTTTCTTCCTTTTCGCTGACCTTATCTGCTGCACTGGCCTGCTGCTCAATCTGTTCCATGATGGCAGCTGAATCATACTGTTGATACCCTACGGTGTCCTGCGGAATCGTTGCTTCGCCTACTGCAGCGCTAGCCTTAGCCATTTCGGCTGCTGCCTCTTCTGCTTTTTTCTTGTTCCGCTCCATGATACTGTCAAAATTCTTCTCGAATTTATCCCAGTCTTCTTTTGACCATCCCTCCGGTGTCAGGCTGGTGTCCTTGGCTTTCTCCTCCAGTTCATCCAGCTTTTTTTCGATGTGTTCAGCGCCCTTATCCAGTTTTGAATTGTCCAGATCAGAATGTAATCTGATCTCAGTATCGTACTTTGCCATGATGCCTCCTTAATCAAAAAAGAGCCTGCCGACACCTATCCGGTATCAACTGGCTCACTGGCTCTTTGTCGACTTATTGATTTTGGCATATTTCATAAATTCATCAATTCTTGCCTGCTCCTCAGGTGTGATTTTCTCATCCTTTGGTGCCTTAATAGCAAATATCTTTTTAGCGCTCCTATATGCGTTTTTCTCTTCCTGTGACATTTTTGAGGTAATCTTCTTCTGTCGTATGTCCATTACATGGGTCAGGGAGCTCTCCTGGAGGTTCCCCAGCAGTCCCATAAAAACGAACCAGTGCATTTCTGCCTTCTGCAGATCTATATGATACTGGTTGCGGAAAGCTGCATATATTCTCCACTGGTCCATATCCCAGTCCATGATAATATCTTCGTTTTTCTTCTGCTGATAATTGTCATGGTTAAATTCTGTCATAAACCATTCAATTGCCTTCGCAGCTTCCTGCGGTTCCGGGCATTTCTCGGGAAAAAGCAAATACGATGCAATATAAAATCGCTCCATATCCGATAAATCAGGATCCGACATGCACATGGACATTTTTATTCCCGTCCGGAAAGAAGCCGAAATAGGATATCCTTTCCAGTCTGTCGGAAGCTGATCCAACATAATATTAAACATATGACTCCCCCACTATTTATGGTGTCTTCGGTTTTGACGATTCCTATTGTGATTTATGTTTCCGCCATCTCTTTCTCTGCTGTATTTCTCCCAAAGTTCCTTATTTCTACCGTTTGCATATCTCTGTGCAATCGGGATGATCTGATCAAAGAAATCAGTAATCAGAATAGGACTTGGAGTGATCTCCCCAAATACCTTCTTACATGTCCTTTCTCCGAACACTCTGTCAATGTCAGACATGATCTCGTTAGTCTTTCCAATCATGATCCGAAGCTGCTCTATTTCCGGTTTTTTCGTAAATTCTTCCGTAGCTACATATTTCTTAACTTTTTCCAGATTATCTATCAGCTCTATGAAATCTGCATAGAATTCCTGACTTCCAAAATTGCAGACAATCGTATCGCCATTGTCATTTACCTGTACTTCTGTGCCACCCTTAATAGCATTTATTTTTTCCATGTATTACCATCCTCTCTGAATGTGATGGACGACAGAGAGGTGCGCCCACCACATATGTTAATATTGATTAACACCTGTATTATTTTGCGGAATCCGCTGTGAATGTATTGGTTTCGATATTAAATTTACCCTTGATGTCATCACCAGCCTGCTTTACACTCAGCACATTATGGACATAATCCCCGCCATCTCCACCATTGGAAGTAACCGATACTGTACACGGTACCCTGATTGCTTTATAGGTTCCCTCCTCGGCCTGCACCGCATCTTTCAAACGCAGTCTTACAAAAGATGTGTGAGCCTTTGCACCTACAGGAAGATCATCCACCAGTTTATCGATCATTTTCTGTACGTCATCATCTTCACAGTCTTCCTTGTCCACATTAAACGCTCTCTGATAGGACTTTACCTTATTGGATGCCTTTGCCATATTAATATAGTGCTTCGTATCCTCCTCCGGGTTCATCTCCTCTGTGAGGGATTCTACACCATTGCCAAGCAACGCATACTTCGGTTCTTCTGCTCCCATAGTGGTATCAATGTAATGCCTTAAATCTTCTCTCATTTTACCTGAGTTCCTTTCTTATATTCGATAAAAATCGTCATTTGATACAATGCTTCGTTCTGCCCATTCTCTCCCATAAAAAACGGGCTTGACACTCCTACTGTCTTGACGGTTCCACCCTGGATATCCGGAAAGTTTCTGTTACGGTTCCTATCCTCGATCCAGTCCGTTAACTGCTCCATCCAACTGCCGTTTTCGATGCAGCTTTTATCCGTCTGAGTATCCAATCTCACCACGAATTGATAGTAGTCCTTGTGGATTTCGTCTCCGCTGATGTATTTTCTCACATTAGTCATAGGTTCTTTGACTAACGCAAAATTGACATTGCCACGCATCCGGTCCGTATCGATATGTTTCATACTCTCCGGAGAGAATTCTTTCAGCCATTTGATAATGGATTGCGATACCGTCATTTCTGTAATTCCTCCTGCAGTTTCTTCTCTATCTTTTCCAGTCCACCGTTCTGCAGCATACGGTCCGCCCAGTGAGCTCCTCGCAGCGTGCCGTTACCATATTCCAGGCTTCGTGTTGTTGGAATCTTTTGCACATTTTTTCTGGATCTCCATCCATTCTCCGTCTGGAATCCTGCACAATGCAGATCAGGATCCTCATAAACAATGCCTTCCCACATGTAATGAGCGTATGGTGCATTCCACACAACATCCGTATTGTCCTCAATATGACCACTATCCCTGAGTGCTCCCTCATCAAGCGGAACATACGGATCTGATAAACGCAATATTTCATTTGCACAGATCTGTTGCAGTCTTCCTTTTTCTTCCAGTCCCAGTGTCTTTATACACACCCCCGGATCAAAATTACGGGTCAATCGTAAGGAATGATTTGCCATGCTTCACCTGTTGCACCGGTGCAACTTTACCTTCCTACAACTTTTATGTTCTTCAGTCGAGGTCTTCCTCGATTATCCGATACTTCCGTGACGGTGACTGCATACTGGAAATCCTCTTTCAGGTCAGTCAGGCGATAGTGTTCTCCTATTTCTTTTTCCGATTCTCCCAATACCAACTTGTCCTGATCCGTCTGTACATCCAGCGTCCAGTACCCTGCTGCCTCTTCTGCCGGTAGCTTCCGGAATTTCTGCGGTTCCAGGTAAGGCTTGTTGCCATATCCCCGCTGGAAGTCTACTGTGATGCTCTCAACCTTGCTTTCCGTCTGCACACCGCCAGAAGATGTTACATCTGTTTTGTTGTGGCGCCACTGAACTCCCTTCACTACTGATCTGATCCATGATTCCTCGTCTGTCTCCGGATCTCTGTGGAAATTGTATACCGTCATGGTATCCGTAAAAAGTACACTCATAGCGCACCTGCCAGTCCCGTACCGGATAGTCCGGAATGTATCACAGAGGTAAGCTGCTCTTCCTTCTCCTGCGCTGTTGTGACCTTGTAAGACTCTGAATACCCGTCGTTGCTTACGGATGTAATACCGGTTCCCATCCCAGACGCATCCTGCACAGCCATAGTATTGAGCAGCTGGCAAAATGTATCCTGGATCTGCACATGTACCTGCTGTTGAAAGTCCGTGGCCGTATCCTCGTCATATGCCTCCTCAAATCTCTTTGCCCGCATATGCGTAATTGCATTCAGCTTGATCTCTGCCCGTTTGGATAATCGGTTAAATTCCTTCTCATCCGTGATGCTATTATAAAGGGAGCCGTATTGCTCCCACGTTATGTAAGACATACTGCTCCCTCCTCTTTTCTCTTAGCCTGCTGTCTTAGGTTTTACCTTAATTCCCTTAAGAACACCTGCCATCTTACTATTCTTTAAAACAGCACCCGCAAGCATTTCGACTTCACCCTTCTTTACTGCACCAGGTGCATTCAGATCAGGAAGATAGGTATGTACCATCTTACTGCCGTCAACAGAAATTCCGTGAAATGCATTGAGTCCCAGTTTTACCGCATAAATCGCTGTTTCACCGTATGCTGTAGCAGATGGGGTAGTTGTCTCGATCACATCAACAGTCTTGGTGCCATTATAATACTGTCCAACATCCATCATAGGAATGCCGTTATATTTCTCCACGGTTCTGCCGAAACCGTCCACGCTTCTTTCATAGAATCCCGCGCGTCTTGCTGCTGCTCTTGTCTTTGTCAGTAATTCATTGTTCATCAGCAGAATATCCGGTTTTTCTGCCAACTTACTGATGAACCCATCCAGTTCATCCAGATAAGCATTGTAGTTGCTGTCCATCAATGCACTGGTAGAGATGTCAACCGCAGATGTGTATTCTGTGTCAGAACCGGATAAGATTTTTTTGAGACCGTCAAAGGTTTCAGTAACATATCCTGTACCAGATGCAGCAGATGTTCCATTGATTACGAGATTATGGAAATAATTTGCTCCTGCTTTGGTTTTTTCCTTGATCTGGAAGTCGATTTCATCAATAGCGCCTCCGGTCTCTGCAATAACACGGTCTACCTCAAAGGAACCACCGAGGATAATAACCTTCGCGGTTGCTTCCTCTCTCTTTGCCTCGTTAGGTGCGTACTCAGTATTGATGGAACGCACAGCCACTGTAGACGGTGTTTTTAATCTCATATATCCATAAGTAAGCGTAGAGCCACCGGTTCCAGGGGATACAGAATCATCGAATGTAAGCATATCAAGCAAGAGGGATGCTCTTCTGAATTCATCAATAACATTCTGATCTACTTTGTCAGCCATTCCGACTTTTGCTTCCTCTAATGTTAAAGCCATTTTTTATTCTCCTTATTTATATTTCTCCTTAAGCGCATCCTTAAGGGTGTCTGTTGACTGGCCGGTTGTTTTATGCACCTGTCCAATCAGATTTCCAGTTCCTACCGGATTCGGCTCCGGCTCTCCGAAGAGCATTTTACTGTCTTCTGCTTCTGTTAAAGTTTTCAATGCTACGGCAATGTCTTCTTTCTGGTTTTTGGATGCTTTCAGCGCATTTACATCCAGCAGAGCCATGATTGCCTTAGGATTCTTTCCCTTAGCAGCTGCAATACTTTCCTTTACAAGATCACTGAAGTCCCGATCCGCAATCTTAGAATCGTAATCTTTCTGAATGTTCTTCTTTTCCTCTTCCAGATCACTGATTCGTTTGTTGAGTCCTGTGACATCCACATCCTTGAATCCATCTAACTGGGTCTGCAAATCTTTCATTGCAGTATCATTAGCTTTGATGGTTTCATTCGCTGCGTCCAGCTTCTTGGTCTGGTTGTCATAATCGGTCTGGGTCTTGTAGTTTTCGAGTACGGCTTTTTCAAAGTCCTTTTTCTTATCTTCAGGTACTTCCAGTCCATACTCTTTCATGATTTCAAAAATGTTCTTCATATTGTCCTCCTAAAATATTTTGTGAATCGCACTTTCTGCGATATGGGATAAACGCGGAAGCAGGGATCGAACCTGCGACCTCCGGGGTATGAACCCGGTGAGCTGCCCCTGCTCTATTCCGCCATCGTAGAACAAAAAAGAGCCAAGGATCAATTCACTTGGAATTGATCACATCGGCTCTTGGCTCTACATTGATCACTATTTCATTTTTACATTTCTTGCAGTATGCCGGGAAATTACATATCTTCGTATTCGGCAACACTTTTAAGAAGTGCGGATTACCACATTTCGGGCATTTGCACCACTTAGAACTCATATATTACCAACTTTCTCCTTTTGGTTGGCTTAAGTGTCTCACAAGATGTATTATAAAGCAAACTTATGTTTGTTTCAATATTTTTTTACTCCAAAACCCATTCTTTTAGTTTTGCAGACTTTTCTTCCTCTTCTTTCAGTTTTTTTTCATTTTCTTCCGGAGTATCATTATATATTTTTACAACATCCTTTAAGTCTTTTCCCTTCATTTCAGTTCTCTCCACTCTATTCCATAATCCTCCATCATGGTTTCCAATGCTTTTATATGTGCTTCCTCCACTGACAAATAATGAGGTGCTCCATGATATTTATATATCCTTCTGTCAAGTACTCCTGATGTAAAAGGCTTATCCCCTACGTTATAAGTATACACCTTCCCGTTATGTGTTGCAATAATACCTTGCCTGTATTTTCTGTATCCAAGGCTTACGTAGTCTGCTCCATCCGGCAAAATATTAGTCGGGTGATTATGTATTGCTATAAGCTCTTTCTCCTTGTTGTTTTTTATAGCATTTCTCAATGATTCATTGTAATCTACCTGTAAAATATCTGCACTTTCAGTCTGTGATCCTTCTATCGTTCCACTCTTCGCATGTATCAGATACATGTCCTCAAAATCCGTGCCACTTCTGTGCTGAAGAATCTGTTTTGCCACAGTATATATCTGATTATTAAGCTCTGAATTATCGGAAAAAGAATCAAATTTTTTACGATACTCTGCAGAATCAATATATTCCATATCCACGACATTGCTATCTACTCTGTAAGCATCAGCCTTTTCCGATTCTGTTATATTATTATATTTTTCCCAGGCCTTCGTTTTTGTCAGATCTGATGTCTTACACTCATATCGCAATCTGTTAATATCCGGCTTTATTTTTGCATCCTTGCAGAAGTCCTGATAATTCTTGATCCTTTGCTTAATTTTCCCGGAGATTTCCTTGGTATCCTGCCCCAGCGCTGCCATTGCTTCACGCTCACGCTTTAATGCCCGGATTTTTCTTTCCAATGTCCGCATTTTCTGTGTAATCTGGTAGTAATCGTAAGTTTTTCCATCTATCGTGACGGGATCCGGCTGCGGGTCCTCATCCGGAAGACTGCTGCCGATGAACCATACATAATGCTTATGTCTGCAGTTATACCCGTGCAGGCCTAAAGGATCGTTCTCATGAATCCCATCCGCACTATATCCCGTTGCCCTCCACAGATCTGTTATATAATCCTGCCCTATCCGTCTTGCCTCAGAACTGTAGTCCTCCCCCTCTTTGATGTAATATACCCGTCCCTGCCACTGTTCGTGGTTGGCGTGACCATCACCGGTATTACGTGCTCCCCAGTGTTTGGATACATATACCAGGTTTTCTTCCGTTCTAGCAATATTCTCATCCATAATTTTAGCTGCAATTTGGCTGGAACCTGTCCGTACTGCCAGCTTCACTGCCGTATCAAGCTGCATACTGTAGCCGGAAGAAAAGTCAATGGTACGCAGGCCACTATCTGCAAGGCTATGGACCGTGTCATATATCACCTGCTCCCGGCTGAATGTTCCGGTACACACCTTGATCATTGCCTTATCCAACTCTCTTCGATATAGGTTTTCCATCGTTTCAAAACCTGACATGGTTTTAAAGCCTGTCGATCCTGCCAGACTTTTCATATTCTCATTTGTTTGTTTCCGTATAGCTTCCACCAGCTGCGGCAGATAAGAATTGTCTGTAATCTCTTTCCCTGCCTGCTTCCATGTTCTCAGATCAGCCAGATAGGACAGGTCTGCCGATTCCTGCATTACCTGCCCGCCTGCTGCCTCTGCGGCCTTCAGTATTTCCCGCAGTAGTTTTTTTACAGTCTTCTTGTGCTCCAGCGTATTCTTTGCTACCGTTTTCCGAAATTCCTGATTAGACTGCAGCAGCTTCATTGCCGCTTTCCGTATTCTGGCCGGACTGTACCCTAACTGCTGAAGGCGCTGTGCTTCAATCTCTGCTGTCCTGGAATATGCCATTGTTGCCAGGATCCGTTGTGCCACATCCACGATCACACTGTGTTCCAAATACTGAAACAAAGGAAGCAATGCCTCGCCGATGATCTCTTCCTGTTCATTTGTCAGCATTAGTCTTCATCCTCTCCGGTAGGCTGTTCCTCTTCTTCCTGAATTTTTTCTTTCACCAGTTTCGTTGCCTCCTCTTCCGTGAGACTGTATGCGTCCATCAGATACCAAACCGTGAGCTTCGGAATGTCGAAAGAGAGCGCATCATTACGTTTGCGTTCCAGTTCTGCTTCCTTGTCTGTGATATAGGAGTCGTCAAAGTCTACAAGAATCTCCTGCTCCAAATTGAAGGCTTTCCCCTGAAAGGTATTTGCAAACCACATTACTGCCTTACAGATATCCTGTATGTAGCGGATGGCCTCCTGTCGCTGCCGGTTCAACTCCTGCATCTGATCCTGACGCTCACCCACGTACTCGGTCGCCGTAGTAATCTGACCGTTCTCAAAAGAATATTTTTTCGTGCCATATCCAAATGACATAGATAACAGGGACAACGCTAACTCAAATGCCTTGGTGATCTGGTCAATACGAATTTCCGGGTTATATTCTTGGATCAATGCTTCATCCTGTGGATCTGGCAATTTTTCACCTACAAGTACAAAGAGCTTTTTCTGCTCTGTGGTCATTTTAGGCTTGCCATTATCGTCAAATTCACACAGTAGTTCATTCACAAGGATAATTTTTTCTGCCTTGTCCAAATCGGAAAAAAGAACGTTATAACACAAATCCACAACTTTCAGTGCCGGGATTGCATCCCACAACTTCGGCAGCCCATAGCCTTCCATATCGTCCAGATTATTGACCTCAGCATTTCGCATCACTGCAAATGGCTTTACATCACCCAACTGCACAATAGTTTCCTTGTCCTTTACCTCACCGCCTTTATCATCAAACACATGTGTCTCTGCGGTGTACAGTCCATTTTCGATGGTAAATAAGACAAGCGTGCTCTGCTTCCTTCCTTTGACGAGAGTACTGCCAGAAAACGCTGCTTCGGTCACAATGTCATTATCTACAGTCAGCGGCAGAAACGCATCCGCCTCCACATAATTCAGTTTGATTTCGCCGCCCTGCACTGAGCCATCATCCATAAAGGTGACATTGTCCAGACGGATGTAACAGGCCGTTGTCCCGTCCGCCGAGGTCTTTTCCAACTGCTTACGGTACTGAGTATTAAATTTACTGCCGTCAAGTACTGCTGCAACATAGTCAGCCTGTTCACCGTCCCCGGCATTGATCTCTAATACTTCACACAGGTTTGCATCGTCCGAACAGCACCGCTTTCCAAAATTCAACCGGCTCAGTTCGTATGGGATCCCATTCAGCGTTTTCCGTTTATGAAAGTCCTCTATAATCCTGTTGCTGTACCAGTCATCGCATACCTGAATCTTGCTCAGAGCATTATCATTGACTGTGTATCCCTTTTTCTGTAAAAAATCCTTTACGCATCCTTCCATTTTCTTCTCCTTATCTTTTTAGATCTATATACTCCACGAAATCCAACCACGTATAGCAGAAGCTGTCCCACCTGTCGTTGACATTTCCTATGTTCTTGTCTTCCGGCTGATCCGGGTGGTCCTCATCCCACCGCAGGGAAGCAATAGCTTTTCTGGTCTGCACACAGCGCTTATTGATTTTGAGACGCCCACTGTTAAACAGCAGATCAACGGTCTTGGGGCGCTCTGATATCTCATTTTTACGACACCCCTTGATGTTCTGGTAAGGCAGCCCTGCCTCTTTGGCAGCACTCCGCAGACTGTTGATCATGGTAGGGCTGGCGCTGTCTGGGAACACCCAGTCCACCCTGCCATACTTTTGAATGCATGTACGGTAGAACTCCACAAACTTGTCGCAGATCTTTTTGCTGTCAATATCTTCTGACAACGGTAACCCATCCTCTTCCAGTGCCTTGAAATCATGATACCTGTTCTGATAGCCGGTAAGGTTGTATGTTGTCATAGAGCCGTTACCGCCGAAGTCGATACCCATTACAATCTTGAAGAACGGAATCTTCAGTTTTCCTTTATCGTCAAAGATATCCGCATCCTCAAACAGATACGGCGAATCATCATCGGCAAAGTATCGGAAGATGATACCGGATGCCAGCACCCACAGCCCTAATATGAAGCGATCATAAAACACACCCTTGTACATACGCTCATACCGTTCGATAATCTCCTGTGCAAGGCTCGGGTTGTCCCGCATCGTGAAATGTACCCGGATTAGATTCTTTTCAGTGATCTTGTCGATCCATTCCAGTTTTATGTAATGATCGGGACCTTCCGGGTTGCAGTTGAACCAATATTTAGAACCTTCCACAGAGCATCGGCCTGTTGCCTGGTTGACAAACGACTCCGGCATCAGGGCTACCTCATCGAAGAATACTCCGGCCAGTGTGATACCCTGGATCAGATCCTGCGATCCCTCATCCTTTCCACCGAACAGATAAAAGGTATTCTCCTTATCCCCGTTCCGGACAACCAGATAATTCTCCGAACGGTGCTCCTCAACCTGATACCAACGGGACAGGAGCATACGCTTTAACTGTCCGATCACATTACGACGGAGTGACTGTATTGTCTTACCACAAAGTGCAAGGTTCTGCTCGTCAAATGTTTCCATTGCCCACAGGACGAACGACAGTGACATAACCGTGGTCTTGCCAGAACGAATAGAGCCATCACAGATAATGCCATCTTTATCAACATACGGGCTCCCGGGCATCCACCATTCCAAGACTACCTTCTGCTTATGGCTAAATGGCGTGAACTTAAACAGTGCCTTACGTTTCAACCGCATCATCCTCCTTGAAGGTTGCCACTACATCACCCTGCAGTGCATCCATAAAGCCGTCATCTTCGTACTCGGGAGTCTCGCCGCCCTCTTTCTCGGCTCTCCGCTTCTCGTACTCCGCCCGGTACTTGCTCTCCGGGTGCATCAGGAAGTACTTGGTCAGCCAGTCGAAAGCCTTCTGCTTGTCCGCCAGCTTTATGGATACCCCGTCCTTTCCCTGCTTCACCTCTTGTATGATCTGCGTATCCACATTACTAGAATCGGACAGTCTAACTGCGTTCACCTCTTTGGTGAGGTACTGCTTGGTGTCGGGATCCTTGACCGGGCCGAACGCTCCCATAATCTGCACGTTCTCTCGCCCGAACGACATATAATTACCGATATCTGCGAACGCAATCCGCATCTGCAATTCCACCACGTCCTCGGTGCTGGTGACTATCTGTTGGCGCTTAATTTCTTTCAGACGTTCAATTTCTTCCCTAACCTTAGGTTTTCTTAGTAGCATGCAGCCATTCACCATCGCTGTTTGATAGCTACAGCCATATGCCTTCTGGTAGCTCTGCGCCGCATTGAATGTCCGGCTGTAATAGATGCAGAAAATCTGCTGTTCCGGAGTAAGTTCATCGTTCTGCAAAGTATCCTTTGTGCCATCGTCAATAGCTGCATTTTCTGCCTGCTTTTTCTTACCCGAACGTTCGCTTTTTGATGCCGAACGTTCGCCATCCCAATTATGGGTGCTTTTCCATCGTCTGACCGTTCCAGGAGGCACCTCCAGGGCATCGGCAATCTCTACCAGTTTCATTCCCTGCTTATATAGTTCGTATGCTTTATCGCTTAATGGATTCTTCTTTGCTGCCACAGGTTACCTCCTTTCTGGCAAAATAAAAAGAGCCGGCACGTGGATTTCTCCACGTATCGGCTCTATGGCTCTTCTTAATATTTATTCATATTAAAATTATAACATATCTTCTTAATACTTTATAGCCTCATTTGTTAATAATATTATTTATCAAATTTTGTATTGTATCAATAGTGTATATTATCATTTTATTCATCATATTGGCAATAATTTCTGCCGGCAAACTATACAAATCATATATACCTCTTATTGTATAACTCTCACCCCAAGCGGTAACATTTAATTCTGTATGATCTTTACATAGTTTTCTGATTTCATTACTCATTTGACTTATATCAGGCTTTTCCCCTTCTATTTCTGCAAGTTCACTGTTAACCTTTTCATACTCTTCCCATAGCCTTCTAATATCTGATTCTAATATTTTTTTTCTTTCTACCAATGCAATTCTCTTTGTATCGTTTCGTATATAATTGAGTAATTCATTCTTTTCTCTCTTAAGACGCTTAATCTTTTCTTGCTCTGTTTCTGCTCTCTCTATCAAATTATCAATTTCTGGAACCATCGCTAACTTTTTTAATGTTTTATCTTCTTTTCGTATAGAATATCCCAGCGCAGATATTCCGACCGGCGCCACTAACGCAGAAGACAGCCCAAATAAAATTATATAAATATTCCCATCTTCCGTCTTTATTCCTAAAAAAATAACTATTCCTATTAAAATAACCCCTAAAATCGCAGAAATAACTCTTTTCATAGTTCACCTCTCTTTTGTAACAAAAGGAATTATACTCTTCATATATCTAATGTTCAATTTTAAAATGAAGTTTTCATCGACAAAATTGACAATATTACTATATTACCTAGCTTACCGTTTAGCAATTTTTATTAACATCATCTCTCTGATATAATAAAAAGCCGACACATGGATTTATTTATGCATCGGCTCAAGATATCATTCTGTTAGTATGTTGATAATTATAATTTAATCAACTTTTCTTGTATTTTCTTACTTTTTCAACATTCTCTTTTTTATCAAAAAATGTATTATGATAAAAAACACTCATTATTCCCACAATTACGTTCTCCGTTTCTTCATTTATTCCTATTTCTCTACAAGTATTATAAATTACTCCATCTATTTCTTCATCAATCTCAAAAACAGCAATCATGCACTCTACTAGTGCTTCTCTATACTGCCATTGGCTTAATCCATTCATAGCCATTTCAAAATAGTCATTACTTTTTATTCCATTACTATTATCAAATAAATTTTCTATATGTCCAACTGATGTCTTTACCGTTTTGATACCATCGATAATTTTAGTATATGAATCATTTTGGTCTTTCAAAGTTTTTCTTAGCTCATCCATGATCTTTTGTGATTCATTCACGGTTTCTGACAATTTATCCGATGCCATAACTACCTTTTCTTTTATTTCATTAGTCTGCCGCTCTCCAGATATGCTCATCCAAATTGCAATTACAGATAATATTATCGAAGTTATAGTACTCGCAAATGATACTTGATCAGCAAATATACTGTTATCACCCGTTTTTATTGTTAATGCTAATATTAGGAGTACTACCGCCACCACAAGCATGATTATACTCGTTCTCCGCATAAGGGCTTGCTTAACCCTGTTTTCACAACACTCAGTCATTTCTTTTCCCATATAGCAAGAAACCTCTTTTTTGCACATTTCAAAAATCCCCCTTTTGTTAATCATCAGTTATATTATTTGTTGCTACATATTTTCCATCTATGCGCTTTGTTATAAATGTGTTGTCTAATAAATTAGCTATTTCCATTTCGACTATTCGTCCAATTCCGTTTCCAAATTCTGCACAGAGCTCATCAAAACTTACCGGTCCATATTTTTGAATAAAACGTAGCATATCTTTGTTATATGGTTTTTTCATACCTGTCATATTGCTTATTCCCCCCCTAACTTAATATTAAAAAATTATATCACCGCTTTCAATGTTAATCAATGATCTCATGCCCCTTCAAGTTTCACCAACATATATTACACTGTTTTTCCTTTTTACATAATCATTTTTGTATAAAGAAAGGCAGTCGTCAAGCTTTGAGAACTGCCTTTCTTTTCATAAACTTTCTTCATCAAGATCATTATCATACTGGCTCATCTTCCTGCCAATAACATTTCCGCATTCGTTACAAAACCATGTACCCAGAATGACAATATCCGTGTCTTCTCCATACACATCCTTTTTATATACCCTATTTCCCAATATTATGTCTTTACTCATGCATTTGGGACAATGTGTCGGATTTTGAGTAGTCCACATACTTAATTCCACCTTACATCTTGTAATAGAAGAATTATATCACCTCAATACCCAATTTTCAAATGTGCATATTTTATATGCTTTCCATTTTTCTATTTTTTCTTACTCTCTCCATGCGTTTCCCCTGCATCATCCCATACCGAAATGCTATCGTTACTGCCCGGGGAGAATCGTAGCCCTTGATCAGAGCATCCAACACCAACCACGAAGATTTACTTTTAATGGTATTTTTCTCTGCTAGAAATAGTTCTCTACTAATCCTCCTACGTTTCAGACAGTTCTCCATAACTCGAAGAGTCTCTTTCATGTTATTCGGGCATTTTTCCCACAACTGCTTTCTTAGTTCTGTGGATCCGCCCATGTACGTTTCAGCCAGTTCTCGATAAGTATCATACAGTTCGTTATCCTTATTCAAAATCAATATGTTCTTCTCATCATTAAAAACTGTTAGTGTACCAATACTGGCTCCTTCTTCCCACTGGCCCAAAAAGCAGCTTACCTGCTCCGCTGTCAGATCGGATAAGTTACAAGCATCAATTCCCAGTTCTGCATTAAGTGTTTCGTACATACCGTTATCCCCCTATATCTGACAGGCCGCAGCCTGCTTCTGCCGTTGCACCAGTGCAACCCGTACCAATTCTTCAAGGAATCTCTTTTCATCGGGATTACTTACCCCTCTTACATATTCAAGAAATTTCTGAAATCCTTGCTCTGACATTTTTTCTAAGGTATTCACCATTTCAATGATTTCTATCTCTACCATTGTCTGTCCCTCCAGATGCTCACATAGTTGTCATGCTTATCTGTGCATTGCAATCCCTTATTTCTTCTGTAAGGACAAACGGTAATTCATATTCATCAATGATAGATACTGCTTGGTCACACTGGTTACGCTTTATAGCCTTATAGGTACTGACTCCGAACTGGCGTTTCAATTCTCTATGTATGTCCTGATACACCTTGCTACGCATGGATGTATCTCTATACGCATTGCTCTGTTTCCCGCCCAGTGCATCCACTCCGCGCTTATGCACCGCCGTAGTGATCCGGTCACACTCCACTGCCAGTAATGGCATGTCCAACTTGAAATCATCAAGTTCCTGCCGGACACTCTCAATTTCTTCCCTAAGTTCCGTATGCCCCTGCGCTAAAAGAGCAATTTTGCCATCAGTTGTTTGTGGAATTTGATTTTGCCCATATGTACCTGTCTTACGAATAGACGGAATGACTTCGGAAGTTACCCACTTGCGAAACTTCTTTGCTGCCGGTTTATCACTACGGAGGACAACTGCATATAAGCCGGACTCGGTAACAAAGTTTGTCTCCCCTGCACGCCCTAGATTTAATCTAGTGCGTTCATCTTCATCAAGCCTTTTAGCAACATCTGTAACATTTTTAATCCCCAATGCTTTGCAAATATCACCAAGGCAAAACATCGGTTCACCATTTACTATGACTGTTCGAATTTCTCCAAACTCGTTATTTTTAAATACTTCAATCTGATTCATAATTCCAAATTCTCCTTGATTTTTAGGCTAGAATCTCTTATTATGAACATAGAGATTCCGTTTACGGGTTTCTTGTTTTTGAGCAAGCACATCGGTCGCCAAACTTACTGTGTTTGCTCTTTTTTTCTGCTTTCCAAATCTTTCTTCACACATCCACTAATGTAATCCTTTAATGTGATTCCGTTGGTAAAGCAAAAAATTTTCAGTTGTTTGTGGAACTCTTCATCAAGTTCAATTATTACTCTCTTCATTTCTATCACCTCCTATCAGAAATTTTATTTCAGAAACATTATTCTGTCAATAGATATTTTTTCTGTTTAGAAATTTTATTTGTAATTATATGTTTTTATGCTATAATTAAATTGAAAGTGAGGTGTATGTAATGAATTCTATCTTTTCAGAGCATATCAGAGAGCTGCGCAATAATATGAAAATGAATCAAGCTGATTTCTCCAAACTTATAGGTACCAATCAGTCCACTCTATCTGCATATGAAAATGGTGATCGTTTTCCACCTTATGAAACACTAATGGCAATCGCACAACAATGTAATGTATCACTTGATTGGTTATGTGGTCTTAGTGATATTGTAACCACCAATGGTCGTTTAGAAAAATATAGTGATGTAATAAGGTTATTATTCAAAATAGAATCTGCCGGAATAATTGGATTCTCTTTAAGATCCTACATTGATGGCTATGGTTCTAAAAGTTCTGAAGTATCTTTCACGGATAGCAATTTGTATGATTTCGTAAATGATTGGCAAAAAATGCGTGAAGTACACACCAACTCTATTATTGATGATGAAATGTATGATTTATGGATTGAAAAAACTTTAAAAAAATATGATAAACCTATTAATCATAATGACTGGATGAACATTCCTGATGGCATAGATGATGTACTTCCTTTCGATTAGTATCTATAACAGAGCCCCTACTGAATAAGTAAGGGCTTCATCTATTCCCTACTCTTTTCTGCATCTGCCATTTCCTCTCCTTATTCACTTAATCTTTTTACTCTTCGGATACCCACACTATAGACTTTGTAAGCACCTCTGTAAAGCCAATCTTTTGGACACAATTCTCTTATTTTTCCCCAATTGTGCATATTGCCAGTATGAGAGATCTGCTAATGTTCCTTATCTTTGCATTGCTTATCTTTTCCACATGTTTTAATCAAAACTGTTGGCTTGTTCCCTGTGTCTATTGTATAATAATTTTTTTCAAAGAATTGTCTGACATCTTAATTTTATGCATTTTGCCGTTTTGTGCTTTTCACTATAGACTCTGGTAAGAGTCATCGGCTCTCTCCTTGATTTTTTTATTTGACTGTAGTACTATTTAGTAAATAATTTGTTTAGGTGTCTCCTTGGTCATCGGTTCAAATCCGATCTCTGCTGTGTGTTAACAGGAACGTCACTGTCAATTCTGCTTTATGTCGCTTATGAATTCTATAGCGACAAGAAAGGTCTGGTGCCTATGTTAATCAGTTCAATACTTAATTTTTTAGCTAATCTTGGAACAAGCAGCGTAGCTCAGCAGGTAGAGCAAGGAGCTTCCTAAGCAAATTATTTTAGTTTTTTAAAAGTGATTTCATTTGACTCATCTACAGGCTCTTCGTCCTTTTCACAAGCTGTCACCATTTCTGCATCCATAGCTTTTTCTTCTCCGACTTCTATGCAAAATACCGGTTGCCCCTGATCTGTTACTCCGAAAGTGTTGACGTTCTCATATAATTTTCTTTTTCTCGGATTAGCAAGGATAAAACTTACCGGTGCATCATCCGGGAATGTATTCAGGTATTCTTTTAATTCTTTGTTTGTCATTTTTCAAAGGAACCCGATATATCGTCACCCCGGCCGGAGGTTCGGCTCCTTTCTTGATTTTTTGATGCTAAAGTGCTAATATATTTCCGTATTAATAAGCCATACGCTACATTACTTACATTATTTTTATCCTGTTGCTCTGTCATGTGGTCGCACAGCCTAAAAGGTAACCTAAATTTTAGATTCATCTTTTCTGGAGGTACACTTATGACAATATTATCTGAATTACAAAAAGTTTCGGCGGGTGCTGGCGAGCGTGGGTTTGGCACACAACCACTGATTCAGGGGCATGGGTGTAAGTAATATTTGGACGCCGAGGGGTTCAAATCCCCTCAAACCCGCTACCTTATAAAATCTTCCAGGCTCATCTGTCCTTTACAGTTTCCGCCAATCGTGGTCGGATCCCATCCAACACCAATATACTCCAGTACTTTTGCCCATCCATAGTCATTGCCGTCTGCATCCTTACACATATGGAACATCAGATAATCCCATTCCTTGGGATTGCTTTCATATAGCAGATCGAACCTGTGTGGTCTCTTTTCCATGTGGATTCCAAATCCACACATGCTGCAACCGGTTCTCTGTGCTTTGGTGGTATACAGAGTTCCGTCCGGTTTCTTTTCAATAGTCCCATAGATCTCCGGGATCAGAGAATCCGGCATAACAAAATTCTCTGTAATCCTGCCCTCACGTAATAACTGCTCATGGAATTCATCTTTCCATCCATTCCGCCACTTCTCGTCCATCTCAAGTGCCAGGGACAGAATATCCTGCCGGTGGAAAATAGCAAACGGCGCTGATCTGATTGTGGATGCTCCGAAGTAGTTGCAGCCGTTCATCCGCAGGCTCTTGGCACGTCTGCCGCCCTCGGATGCCATCAACCCTAAATACGGTACACTGTTATGCTCTTTTCCCCAGTCATCACAGTTCTTTTCTTTGAGGTAATAACAGCACTTGGAAGATACCAAGAAATCAGGCTTCTGATAATCACATCCCTCGTTTTCGTTCTCATACCCACCGAACAGCTTCAGCCATCGATGATTAAGCTTCATTTTGGAATCTTTCTGCCAACCACCATATTCCCCAGTCTCTCCGGTAATAATTGCGTGGCGTACCGTCTTATTCTTCTCAGATGGATTCTGCAGCAACTCAATTTTCCCGGCAATCTCCTTGGATATGACTGGAAAACCGAACTCCTGGATCACCTTTGGCTTACTCCAGTAGGTCCCGTCCTCTCGTTTCAGCGGTGGCACATTTATGATCCCGATTGCCCGATGTACCCTCTGAATGCTTTTATCTTCCAGATAGGATGCCGATACTCCCGGAACATCAATGTTGCATACCTTTTTTAGGAATATGTAAAGGATGATGCTATCCAGTCCTCCTACCGATACATGGCAGTTCAACCCCCGCTTATCGCATTCCCGCCGAAACTCTTCCGCGCGGATCTGCGCATACTTTCTCTTAAATTCATACGGCTGCTTCTCTTTCTGCATGAAGGTTGCAATCTTCTGCTTCGTTCCCAGCCGTTCCATTCTTTCCTGTACGGATTCCACTTTCTTCTTGGAGTAAAGAGCTCTTTATCGCTGGCCAGCAAACCTCTCACTCCTTTCTTCATATTATCTGTTGACGAAATAAATAATCAGGGATAAGATACTTGAAACACTTCCAACAAAACCAATAATGTCTAATATTTTCTTTTTCATGGCCTTTTCTCCTTTCATATAATTCAAGACAGGTAGCTACTATCTTCATAATTAATATGTTAGAAAAAAAACAAAAAAAGAAAATTTAGAGCAGAAAATCATATATTTTATATTTTTTTAATATTTTCTGCCTGCTCCTTGTACTGTCTCCCTGCCATATGCACCAGATAGTGCTGTAATGCTTCATCCACGCTGACACGATGCTTGGTGCAATATCGGTTAACATAGCGCTTAAAGTCCTCATTCTGCTCGTACAGGGCGGTGTAATCAATGGGTTCCATCTGCATCACACTCCTTTCGGTTTTTCGCACCGCTCAAATTCGATAACCCACACCCACGGATTAGCATCCCAGCCGTATCGGTCAAGATCGGATTTCTTGATAGTACTGTTCCAGAGATTTTCCCATTCTTTTAATGCAATCTCCATATCTCCACAATGGACGGCTAAGGAAGAAAGTCCCTCATTGCGAATACTATCAGCAGTAATATCCTGCAACCGCTCTACTCTCACATTCGTAACCTTAAGCCAGATCCGTGCGGCTTCTTTCGGCATGTGGATGGATGGTTTCCACTTCGTAACATCGGCTATATCATCTCTCTGCCAATTTTCGTAGTAATAATATCCGTTCGGCGCATTTTTCCATGTTTCCCGTACATACAGGATATCACCCCGCTGATACGGTGAATCATACGGGCAGAGGTTTTCATTTCCTCTTGGTTTCGTTATGTAGCCGTTAGGATGCACGATAAATGGATGTTTTAATGTTCTACGGGTGCAAGTCTTCCGTCCGTCCAGAATTGCCCGAACCATTTCTGTGTTGAATAAAATCGGTTTAATCGCCATCTTCCTTGCTCCTTTCCGGGATCCTCGGTCTCTCCGCAATCACAGGGTAACTGCAGTCATATGGTTTTGTCCGTCCGATATGCCTTGACATCTCTCCCGGATGCTCTTCCATCTCCCGTAATTCATCATCACTGTGAAATCCTCTGCTCACGTTTCTTTATCCACCTTTCTCTGTCGTATTTATGTCTTCTCTCGCGGTATGCAGGGTCAAATGCACGCTTATATTTCCAATGTGCATCCATTTCTTCCTTGCGCTCTGCCCGGAGCCTTATCGTGGCATCTTCATCAACCACAGCCTTATACCTATGCGTTTTCCGACACCATGAATCCCTATGCAGGCAGGTCCGAAATGTCTGTTCCGAGATCCCTAGGTAATCAGCCGCGGCTTTTGCCCCGAAGATATCCACCTTCACCGGCAGTTCAAATTCATCATTCGTCACTATCATGTACGCTTTCATCATTGCACTCCGCATGGATTAGTGCCATGAATTTATCATATTGCTTCTGAGAAATCTTATTCCCCCTCTTATCCTCTCTCAGATCGATTTTAAGGTGTTTTTCTGCGATAGATAGTAATTCCCTCGCCAACATCCTTTTACCCTGCTCTATGCCATCCCTATAGCCTTTGGCGGGGCGGTACTCGTCAATCTGCTTCTTGCCCTCGCCCTGTCCGCCGGCTGTTTTGTTCCTGAGCTGGTAACCATACTGTGCATACTTTTTAATCCAATATTTTTCCCAATAATCCAAGTCATCTACTTCATAATGAAAAAATCCTATGTTCCATCCATAAATATTTTCATCAACAGAAAGTAAACCATGACTTTTTATTGATAAATCTATATGTTGGTACCCGGAGAGGTGCTGTGCCAGTCTCGTCAACAGGTGTTTAGCCTGTCCTATGTACGCATACCGGATTCCATCCTCGTCTGTCCGGGTCAGAACGTATATCCCACTGCCATCATCAACGTTGGGATTAACATCCAATATTCGTTTCTTGTTCTTGGCTTCAATGGCCATTGCCTTTCGATAATTTTGATTGCTCATCGTTCTCCCTTCAATTTGCCAACATAGATTTTTCAAACTCAGACATATCTCCGTAGTTCGATGTCATCATACCTTTGTTGGCATCGTACTTCTTCTGCGCTGGTGCCTCTCTGCTTTGCCTACTGGATTTCTCCCAGGTCCTCACTGCTGCTTTCCAGTCCTTCATGTGGTTTTTCCCAACCATCCAACCCTTTGACGAGTAGAAATCAACAAAGGTCTGTGGATCAACGCTATTGTTCCGCTCCTGGCAGTAGGCACGTACATCATCAACGGTCGGAGGCTCAAATTTTTTCTTAGATACGTTAGTATCTTCTTTTTTATTATTCTTTCCTTCTTTCTTTTCTTCTATTGTTGTCGTTAGAATGTCATTAGAGTGTCGATTGCCTGTCGTTTGGCTGTCATTTTGTATGTCACTCGACTGATACTCACAGTAGTTTTTTACCGTAAATACGGTATATTTCGGATATGTTTTGCATGTCACTTCGCCTGTCAATTTTAGATGCGAAATTGCGGTTCTTACCTCCCGGATCGTCATGGATGTCTCATCTGCCAACTTTGGAAGTGATGAGACGAAGGATCCGCGGGGAATCACCTTGCCTTCAAATCTTCCATCTTTCCAATTTGCCCTGAGAAGCATATGGATAAATAACCGGCAAGTATTTATATTTCCGTACCACTCCCATTCCATGATCTTCCGGTTCAGTTTTATGTACTCCACGCAGACCACCTACCCTATTCCGAAATCTTTCAACGACATCTGACCGGTATTATCTGCTTTCGGTGCCAGGCACCGCCGTATAGCTTTACAACGCTTGCTACAGCTACTGGTCCTTGCCTGCTCCCTGAACAGATATGCCTTGACTTTCTGCCTGTCCGCCAGACTGCCGTCCGGCCGGAAGTATCCATTATCTATGTTAATAATCAGAGTACCGCGGATCAGAAGAGCATCTTCAAGTTCCTGGCGGATTTTCCGGTCACTCATATTTGTATCTGCCACCAGCTTCTGCCGTGATATCCGGTTCGCATAGCCAAACGGGATATAATTTTCAATCAGTATATTGACCACCTCCCGGGCGGATTGCCGTCTGCCCTGACACTAATAATGGCTGTTTGTGAGACACCACCACATGAACGGTTTCTTTCGCCCCGCAGGGCAGGTGTTTCAACCTTATAGGTAAGACCTTCCAAACTCTTTTATAAACTCCTCACGGGAGCCGTAATGTTCCTCGTAGTACCGCTGACATTCCTGTTTCAATCGCAGATCAAGTCCCTGATTCGGTTTCATATGGACACTGTCCGGCCCCCACGTATGCAGTGTGGGGTGCAGCGGCACCAGGAATCCTCTTTCCTCGCTGGCGGCCTTTCGGCTGCCATTAAATACATGATGGATATGGACAACTCCCAAGTGAGTGATATAGCAGGATGACATATCATCCGTAAGTACGCTCCAACATTTCTTCATGGTTTCCACGCTTTCATCATCGTTTCAAGTTCTGCCGGAGGAAGTGTCTCAATTCCCAGTTCTTTGGCTTCTGCTACGATCCCGTCAATAAAGCGGCTCATTTCCTTCGTGTCATACTCACTGGATCCCTTGATCATTGCATAGGCATTAAAATGTACCGTTGCTCTTGATCAGCATCCAGTGTCCGGTTATCCGGCTCATATCAACACAGGCTTTTACCGTAATCGTGATGGGTACACCATCCACCTCTTCCAGCACACCATAATCTTTCAGCATCTTCTCGTAGATTTCTTCTTTTGTGGTCGGATACTCTTGTGCATCCGCAATCTTGCTCATGAGCACCCAGGCATACGCATTTGCATCCAGGGACCTCTTCTTGCGCCACTTTTTTGCGGTAATCACAAGCTTGTCCAAATCTTTAATGCTGTCATACTGGCGGGACACTTCGTCGATAGAGTCAGCCTGGAATGCAATATTATATTTTCCCGTAGCAAAATCCATTGTGATTCCAGCCACTTTCCCGGTAAATTCCATCAGCCAGCCTCCTTAGTTGGCATATTCTTAGCCTTCTGCAGGAAGTCTTTAATCTGCAGATCTGACAGTTTATACACATTCTCAACTTTATAGGTCTTGCAAATAGATACGGCCGAATATCCTATCCTTTTCAGCTCAGCCTCTACCGGTGCCAACCTTTTCTTGTCCGCCTCCGTCTTACCATCCGGCTGTTGCGTAGGATCTGTATATTTGGTCTTATCAGCATCCCAGTACACGTCAGCACCGATTCCCAACTGCTTGCATGCAACCGAGATTGCATCGGTGGTAGCCATCTTATAACACTCATCCTCAACATAAGCAGTACCATCTTTCTGCTGCTTGACAAACATTGCTCCGCCCACACCGTGGATGGGCTTTGACCATTCATCCCCGACTTTTATGAAAAGCAGGATATTCACAAAGGCAGCCACCTCCGTACCGGACGGCTCCAGCCACTGTTTAGTAACCTCGTAATACCATCCAATTCCACAGGGGCCGAACTGCTCCGTGAGTACCTTGATCCGCCACAGCGGATTGATTTCTGTTTTTCCTTTCAACCTGCCGCCGTTGATGGCACTCTTGGCTTCGTCCGGCACTTTCTTCACCGCATTATAGATTTTCAGATTATCGTCCATCAAATCAGCTCCCAATCAATACCAACGCTCGTCAGATACATCTCCAGTTTCTCTTTTGCCTCCGCTGTCAGTGCCATGCGGTACTCATACAGATTGCTCGAACCTTCCAGATCCTGCGGGATCATGCTATCGATTACTTCCTGCGCAGCCTCTTCCTTTGCCTGTTCTACCGCAGCCAGCTTTTCCGCTTCTGCCGCCGCAAGAGCCTCCTGTTTCTCCCTTTCTGCTCTGGCTAGCGCCTCACGCTCCCGCTGTTCTGATTCCAGTTTCGCACGCTCCTCCCGGCGGATGCGTTCCTCTTCTTCGCGACGGATGCGTTCCTGCTCTCTGGCAAGGATTTCTTTCTGCTGCTGTTCATACTGGTTGATGTAGAGAATAGACTTTGTCAAATCATAGGATTCCAAAAACATGACAACGGCTTTCTCTTCTGCATCCGAGTGCATCTGTCGGATGGCATCCAGCCCCTGTTTTACAGTTTCCTTGCGCTCCATCATCTCCCTGCGGATCTGCGTCGGATTCGTGGTCGCATTCTCCCACTTGCTGTTATAGATCTTGTTCAGCGGCAGCTCTGCCTGCATATCACCCAGGCATTCCAGATATAAATCTTTGATCTTCTCTTTTTTCTCTTCAATGCGGCGCTGCTCAAATGCAGTTATCTGTCCGTTGATAAAATTGATAGGCTGATCGTACATGTCCGCCAGTTCCTTTGCCTTGGCCGCAAACTCTTCCAGAGGCTTCATATATTCATCACGGACCTCTTTCACACGATCTGTAAAGGCTTTCTTTTCCTTCCGGAGACTGGCCACCGTTGCCTTTGCTTCTTTCTTGCTATCTTCGGTAAATACCACATTTCGGTATTCTTCCAGTCTTTCATTCAGATAAGCCTTTCCTGCTTCAAAATCACAGGTAATCTTTCCTGCTTGCTGTTGTACCTGTACTTCGTAATTCTCCATCGTTTCTTTCCTCACTTTCATACGCTTCGCGCTGTCTCTTATATAGATCTTCCCGGTGGAGACCAAGCTCCACCAGTTCCTGCTCCATCACATCACCCATGTACCATCACCATCTGCCCGTCAGTCTGTTCCGCATATTTAGACCGAATCAGCTGATTGAGTTCCTTTCTTTTCTGAAGGCTTCGGGCTTCCACCCTTCGGAGATCTTCCTGGCGACAGTCATAACAGACACCATTCTCCAGTTCCCCGGCATCACACATCCCGCCGCAGCCATAGCATCTATACTGATACATTGCCTTATCCTTCCTTCTCTTCTCCAAGCATATTAACTACGGTATTGCAAATTCTGATTGCCATATCAGCCGGCTCCTCACCTAATGTTTTACCAGCAGCCTTGGAAACTTCCTTTAAGATTGCTCCGGCTCCAGCTATAATCTCTAATAAATCCCCTTCAGCCTTAATCGTGCTGTTGTGAGTCTCCTTGTCACATTCATACATCAGTGTTGTTTTTTTCATTGCATTTTTCCTTTCCGTGCCGTATAATAAGGCACATAAATAGCATTGACAGTGTTGTTTTTAGGATTCCTTGCTTTGGTCGGTGGGGAATCCTATTTTATTTGTCCATCTTCTTTCATAGACAGATATGCACAAGCACATCCAACTCCGGCACATGTCAGTGCGGATATGTACATTCCTGCTTCAAAGAATCCTGCCGGCAGAATAAACACTGCGATGAATGCCACTACTCCGAGCAGATTCGGCAGGTTAAATACCTTTCTCACGTTCTCCCTCCTTCCTAAGAATGAATGCTTGTCCGCACCCTCTACGTGATGCCCAGTTACCACACTGGACACCACTCGCTGATAATATTGGGGGGCTTGTGGTGCTGTCAGATACACCACGTACAGGGCACGGATACCTGTGGTTACGCTGATTCTTCTTTTTTCTTGACTGCATATCCCAGGGTCTTCAGACTCTGTTCATTCAGCCGTAAGGCAATCTCTGCCTTTTTCATGGGATCCATGTCATCCAATGACAATACCTGGTCCCCGATGTGGATTAAATTTACAATCCGCATATGTACCTCCTGACTGCTTTTCTACAGCTTATGGTGCTATGGTTGTCTAAGTTGCATTCTCCAACTCAAAGATTGCCCACCGCAGCGCTACCTTGGTGTTCTCATCAATGTCGTTACGCTCTAAGAGAGCATATAATTTGTCGATTTTCTCCATTCCTGTCATCTCCTTCCTACTGCACTTCGATTCTCCGAAATGATTCTTTCGATAAATCGAAATGCCTACCATATTGAATCCACTTTCTCCTTTTCCTATACTGTACTTACAGGCTGTTGCAGCAGCCGAGTAAAATGGAAAGGAGATTTTAACATGCATTTGAATGAGACTTCCAAGTACACACTTGCCAAAAGCTTTACTGAATTAGCTATTCAAAACGGGTTAATCAACCAGTATGCAGATTCTGCTGATACTGCAAAGGAAGTAACCACTTTTTTCAGAACAATCATTGACACTATTGATAAAGATGATAGTGACAATCAGTGAAGCGACGAAGCTCTTGCGGACACCAGCTCTGCGAGAGCCTTTGTCTTTTCGGTAATCTCATTCTCCATGTCGGTACCTTCATCGATACGCTTTTTGATGTGCTCAGCCAGTGCATCGATCAGTTCGTCTACTTTGCTCATTGCTTATTCCTCCCTTCTTAAATAGTTCATTGGCAGCTCCCCGTTCTTGTGATAAAATTAATTTGAAAGGTGGAGTTATGAATGTATAAAAAAATAAATCCGGTAAATATTGTCTCCAATGAACCAGGATACAGGTTCGAATACCCTACTCCAGGAGTTTGCCCTATCTGCGATACAGCTACAGATGCACAAGTTCTGACATCGTTCTATATTCAGCGAGAAAGTCTCAACTGTTATGTCTTTATTTTGTTTTTTTGTCACAGTTGTGAGGCCTGTTTTATGGGAGTTTATCAATGCCCCTATCCATCTGCCGGAACCACTAATCGTTTATCACAAATACGTCTGGTTCCTGATGGAGAAGAAGTTTCCTATTTTTCTGATAGAATTTCCTCTCTTTCTCCTAAGTTTGTAGAAATATATAATCAGGCCGAAAAAGCAGAACAATGGGGTCTTTCAGAAATATGTGGCATGGGGTATCGCAAAGCTCTTGAATTCTTAGTCAAAGACTTTGCAATTCTTATGTCCCCAGAGTCCGAAGAAACAATTAAAACAAAACAACTCTCTCCATGTATCAATGACTATATTGATAACAAACGAATTAAGGCATTGGCAAAAGCTTCTGCCTGGATTGGTAATGATGAAACACATTACACCAGGAAACATGAGAGTTATACTACTGATGACCTAAAATCCTTTATCACAGCAATGGTAACTTTCATCGACTCAGAACTTGCCTTTATGGATGCGGAACAGTTCCTACGCAAATAGACTCCTTGACGACCTTCGCGTCATATTCAATGAGTGGCTTACAATGTTCTTTATCCATCTCTGCCAGAAAATTTCCTTCGAAATCCCAGTACTGAACAACTTCACGTACTGGGTCTTTTTCTGTCCCCAGACCTCTTTTAGATTTTGTTTCAATCACTTGTATTACTTTTGCACTCTGTGTCCCATCCGGTCTTATCACGCCTGCTGCCTCCTTTACTGATTGAAATGTCACTTTTTGTGGAGTTTAAGGGTTAAAAAAAATTTCCTGTACGCTCTTGTTATAATACTTTGCCAGTGCAATTTTGATGTAATCTCTCGGAATTCTATCTCCACATTCGTACATCGATAATGCTGATACACTGATTCCAACAGCTTTTGCAACTTGTTCTTGCGTTTTTGATCCGCGTAGGTCTATCAACCTTTTCCCTATTTCTTTTGCGTTCACCCTATAGCCTCCTTTGTCACGTTTTGTGGAACACTTTGAATATATCACTCGTCACATTTTGTGTCAACCACTTTTTGTGGAATTTTGCTATTTATTTTTTCCACGCTGTGTGGTATTGTTATTTTACAAAGTTGAAAGGAGACATCTCATGGGTGATTTTCCAAATGTATTTAAATCATTACGAATAAAAAGCGGATTAACTCAACAACAAATGGCTGAAAAACTTGGCTTGTCAAGAAGTACAATCGGAATGTATGAAAACGGCGAACGTGAGCCCAGTTTTGAAACCTTAGAAGATATTGCTGATTTATTCAATGTCGACATGAATTACCTTATTGGAAAAAAGGAATCTACTGAAATTATTCCGGATAGCTATTATCTTAATCCCGAAGCACGTGACATGGCGCAGTTCCTCTTCGAGAATCCTGAATACAAGGTTCTCTTCGATGCTTCTAGGAAGGTGAAGCCGGAGGACATCCAGTTTGTAAAAGAGATGATCGACAGGATGAGCAATCAGCACGGATGACTGTGGCTCGTACATATTCAGAGGAGGTGGCTGACATGGATATCCATTCGGTACTGGCAACATTGCCAGGCAGCATTAAGGCATATGTGGTGGCAAATCCCGATATGAGCTTTACCATCGTTCTGAATGATGCCCTGTCCTTTGAGCAGAATCGGAAATCTTACCTTCATGAGTATGCACATATCGTCAACGGAGATTATGACAAGAAGTTCTCCGCAGATATGATCGAGTTGAATGCACACATTTAAGAAGGAATTATTATGACTTTTGTAAAAAAGCTTTTAGATGCTCTAAATATGGATAATTGGAATAAACAGAGAAAAAGTCCTGATGTTGATGCCGATACCTATTCTCCTAGCTTATATGAATTAATATTTACTTTCTGGACGCAGCATCCACAAAAATACTCCAATGATTTTTCTAACAAAAAAACATCCAATGAAGAGTATTTACTTTACGGAAAGGCTTTAATTCTGTGGGGATACGATAAAGCTCGTCCTCTATTTGAAAGTTTTCCATATTATTATGAAACAGAGTGTCATATAAGTAATCCATTGAAATTACAATCGGTATTGCTACAGAAAGGCTATATTGCCCCGGCATCCGCACAGTCCGTATTATTTTCTTATACCGTTGCAGATTTAAAAATACTTGCAGACAGTATTGGTTGTTCAAAAAAAGGCAAAAAGGCCGAACTTGTTAATAGAATATACTCGTCCCTTAATCAAAATGATTTAAATGAACTCGCTATTCAATCAGGCCTATATACACTTTCAGATAAAGGTATTGCTTTTATGGAAGACAATTACGATTATGTTGACCTGCATCTGCACTGGAAATATAATATCTCATTGTCTGATTATAATAAAAGCAGATTTTGTGGAAACAAAAAACGTACCTTTAACGATACCGCTTATACTATCCTATGTGAAAGAACATACAAAAAAACTGCTTCATTCAATTACTATGGATTAAGCCAAGATTATCTATCTTTATACAACATTACTTTTTCTGAAGGACGATACGATATAGCAATTAAATATTATTTGCAATATCTATATTTAAACACCTGTTGTATCCGTGAAGTAATGCTATACCAACCAGGTATTTATTATTCATCCGATGATTCGCTATCTTATGCTGTTATACTTTCAGCACATGAAGCTACTGAAATAGTTAAGTTAAAGGATTATTACAATCCTGTACTGGTTGATAATATCTATAAACAACCAGGTCAGCCACCCAGTTTTCTGGATATAAATGTCTTCAAACAGATGATACATGAAATGCTTACAGAAATTATATTTGATTATGAAAAATATAATGTACTTATGCGAAGCAAATTGAAAACTTATGTATCCATGCTGTAGTTGCACCGGTGCAATTTTTCAAAAAATATAAATTTTAGGAATAACTTGACAAGGCTTGAGCATAATAGTATAATGTCACTAATTAGTGAATGACTGGTGTCCGGTCACAGAAAAAGCCTTGGGTTTCCCTTGGCTTTTTTTGTTTTGGAGATTACTTATGGATAAAAAGATTGAGTATAGTACTATTTCTGAACAAATTGAACTTCTTCGTTCAAAAGACCTTATTATTGATGATGTCGATTTTGCTTCGGAACAATTGAAACAATTTGGATATTATAACATCATAAACAGTTATAAAGCTCCTTATCAAAAGGACTCTGATGGTAAAAAGGTTTTTATACCAGGAACCTCTTTCAAGCAGATTTTTTCTCTGTTTACTTTTGACCACACGCTCCGAAATGCTATTATGTCATCCATGCTAGCTTTGGAAGAGCATATAAAGGCAGCCGCTGCAGAAGTATTATCGCAGTCATTTGGAACCGATCAAAATAATTATCTTGCTTGGAAAAATTTTAGAGACCGACGACGCTCCCAAGAACGTTTTGGCTTAAAAGGTACTCTAGAAAAACTTCAGAAGGATCTTTTATCAGATAAAAATCCTATTAAATACTATCGAGAAACTTATGGGATCGTCCCTCCTTGGATATTATTTAAGGGATCTTACTTCAGTACCGTGGTGAATTTTGTAAGGCTTTTTAAGGAACCTCAAAAAAAATACTTCGTTAAATTGCTTTATAATTGTTCCGATGAACTATGTGCCAATAAGGATGTAAAAACGCTTCTTTTCGACACTCTCTCAATTTGCCTCGAGTATCGCAATCTTGCTGCTCATGGCGGACGTGTATATAACTACACACCTAATGCTGAAGTACGCTTAGATGATATTTCCTCTGTTATTCCTTTGGATAGTTCTCTGAGCGATTTGTATTCCTGGCATGGCTTGTGTCTATTATTAAACCTTTTAGACATATTCCCCTATAAAGAGCCCAGAGATATTATAGACAGAGCACTTACTTCCGAATTAAATCGTCATTTAGATCTTTATGAGAGAGACTTGGATTTTTTAGGTGAAGTTCTTAACCTGAATATTTTTACCGAATCTGATGATTGTATTCTTATCGAAGGCAAGGAGTATCCTATTAAAACGCGAAAGCAAAGCGGAATACCCGGTATGTTTATAGTTGATGCTCCAGAAGAATTGAGGGAAATGTGGGAAACTATTCCCGTTGATGCCCCACCAGATAATTAATAATAATAAAATCAGCCCCAGTGCGCCAACACCGGAGCTGATCCGATCTTACCGGGATAACCGATAAAAATCATCCTGAACAAGTGAATTTTATCATTTTCCCGGACAGATTGCAATGCAAACATATGTCCGGGCATTTTTATGCCCATTTTTCCGTACATTTACTTAGGAGGAATGTGCAATGTCTAAGAAAGTGATGCGAAAATCTTCGGAAGTCACGGAGCAGATCCGCACCGGTGCCGCTTATATTCGTGTCAGCACGGATGATCAACTGGAGTATTCTCCGGAGTCCCAGCTGGAAGAGATCAAACGGTACTGTCTGCAGCATAACATCCTGTTGCCGTCTGAATTTATCTTCGTGGAAGAGGAAGGACGCTCCGGCCGTAAATCCAGTAACCGTTATGCCTTCCAGAATATGATTGCAATGGCGAAGACCAAGCCGAAGCCCTTCGATGTCATTGTACTGTGGAAATTCAGCCGTTTCGCAAGAAATCAGGATGAGAGCACCTTCTATAAGTCCATGCTCCGGAAGAAACTGGGAATTGATGTGGTGTCTGTCAGCGAACCCCTGATTGACGGTATGTACGGTCGACTCATCGAAATGATCATAGAGTGGCAGGATGAATTCTATTCCGTGAATCTATCCGGGGAAGTGCGTCGTTCTATGCTCTCCCGGGCCCGGAAGGGACTCTATAACGGTAAGATGCCTCTGGGCTACACCAAACCCCCGAATGAGAATCCTGTTATAGAGGAGCAGGAGGCGGCCATAGTCCGGAAAATTTTCGACATGTACGCTTCAGGATCTGACATCAACTATATCACCAGAGAGCTGAATGATCACGGTTATAAGACCAAGACCGGGAAGAAGTTTGACCAGGAAGGTGTCATATATATTCTGGAGAATCCTTTCTATATTGGCAAGGTACGCTACAACATGAGAGAATCCAGTGCCACCAGTACCCTCCGTGATCCGGACGAATGGATTATAGCAGACAGCTTTCACGAACCTATTATTGATATGGAGACCTGGAATATCGTTCAAGAGCGCCGGGAACGCAGTAAGAAGCTGGCTGGCCGCTATGAGCATCCGGTCTCTCACGTCAAGCACTGGCTGTCCGGTCTGGTCAAATGCCCGGTCTGCGGTAAGTCATTGTCACACAAGGAAGGCTATCCCCGCAAGTCCACGAACGGGACCACGTACCTATCTGGGGAAGGCTTCCAGTGTCTGGGATACATGAAGGGGCTCCATAGTGGCTCACAGTTCATCTCAGCGAAGAAACTGACCGACTCTGTGATTACGTCCCTTAGAGACGTATTGGAGAGCACCACAGACGTATCCTTTGAACTTGTCCGGACCTATGAACCAACCATAGAACTGGATTGCCAGCGTTACCAGCGCGAGCTAGCTTCTCTGGATCGGAAACTGGAGCGTATCCGGGAAGCATATTTGAATGAAATTGATACTCTGGAAGATTACAAACGGAATAAAGAGATGATCGAGAAGCGCCGTGCAGATTTGGAAGCTCTGCTCTCAGAGCTGACGACTGCTGCCTCCGGTCCCGAGAACTACAAAGAGCAGTTCTTAAGCCGTGTGCAGTCTGTCCTGGATATTATCGAAAGTGACGCACCGAATGACCTGAAAGCGGAAGCCCTCCGTGGCATTGTGCGTAAGATTGTGTTCTACAAGGATACAAATACCCTTGAATTCCACTATTACCTCATGGTAGAATAAAGCCTGTAACCCGCATAAATGCTGGATTTATAGAATAGTAGCCGCATTTCCGACCATCCCCCACCATGCCCCGCATCCAATACAATCAATGACATAAAAAAACTCCCGCATATCCTTTTGTTTCATGATATGCGGGAGTTTCCCCATTTAGATATTTTTTGCTTACTTTAAAATTGCTGCCGTCACTTCCTGCGGAATCACAAATTCCGGTGCTCCCATAGAACCGGGAGCCACTTCGTATTCGTCAAAGGCAATGACCAGTTCGTCTTTTTCATTAAAATAGAAGTTCGTCTGCTCCGTGATCCCCTGAAAATTGAATTCCGGCATATCGTCATTATCCAGGAAATAGATCACGCCTTCGTCCGCCGCCATCTGCTCCTGCATCTGGGTCTTAATGTTCTCGCTGATCGCGGAAATATAGTCGCTCCCTTCCACAAACAGATCTTCCAGTGTCACCACATTTCCCGTCTGTTTATCAATCGTATAAAACTGATTATTCTCGTAGCCGCTGGCTTCCGTCTCCAACACGCTTAATTTTACGGTGTAATACCTCTCATTGTCCGTAACGACCTCCTGGGACACATGCAGACCATGGTATCCTTCCTCGGATAAGGTATCCTCGAACTGACGGATCAGTTCCTCTACCGTAGCCTCCATATCCTGGTTGACCGCTTCCACACCGTCTTCCGACAGATTTGCTACCGCAGCCTCCTGTCCGACACCTTCCACACTTCCGGCTGCTGTGCCCTTAGGAGTGGCTGCCACTTCTCCAACGGAAGCACCTTCTCCTGCGTCTTCTCCATAGTTGATCTGTGCAAGTTCTACTTCAGCATCATGGTTCTCGTCACTGTAATTGTACTGCCGCACTGTTACCAGCCTAAAAAAGCCACCCAGCAACGGAATATTTTCCATGGCATGGGCTATCTGTATATTGGTATTTGGCAGTGCGATCATCACGACTGCTGCAGCCGCCACTGCTGTCCATGCAGAACGCCTTCTGGCGTGCTCTACTCTTTTTTTCTCCATCCGGGCTCTGTCGATACCTGCCTGCAGCCGTTCCCGTCCCGCTTCGGGTATTGTCATATTCTCATACTCCTCTTTTAACTGTCTCAATTGTTCCTGTTCTGTCATATCTATTCTCCATCTGTCCGGTCTCCTGGAACCGGCCATGCTATCTCTTCCTATATCTTATCTATATCCTATATCCATCTGCATCCTGCGAATGTCTATGGCAACAGCCTTAGGGATCACCCCGTGCTGCCTTCAAGATTCAGCCGCAGCTTTTTCATCACCCGGTACAGTCTGCTCTTTACTGTGCTCAGATTTTCATCCAGGATCCTCGCGATTTCCTCCAGCTGCCTGTCCTCAAAGAATCGTAAAACAACGATGGCACGATCCTTGGGATCCAGATTTTCTATGGCCCGTTTTAAATCAATATTCTCATAGGTATCTTCACTTGCCGCCTGGATCTCGTCCACATCTGTGCTCTCCTTCCGGCTCCGCAGGAAGCTGCAGGCCTCGTTGACTACGATCCGGTATACCCAGGTCTCCACATATTGTGGTTCCTTCAGGCTGTCACTTTTCAGGATTGCTTTATAGGCTGCTTCCTGTACAATATCCAGCGCGTCCGCTTCATTATGTACATAACTATAGGCAAGACGGTAATACTTCTCATATCCTTCCGTCAGGGCACGCTCCACCGCCTGTTCTTTTTTTCTGTCCGACATATATCCTTTCCTCTCTTTATGAAAATTGCATGCAATGATTTTATCCAGTGTTCATTGTAACACATCTTGCTTTTTATGTCTTAGTCAAAAAAAAACGACTTTGCTGCCTACTGATTGCTCCGTGCTACGCACTCCCGCTTCTCCGCTCCGGTCCGTGCTAGACATGTGCCACTGGCACATAGCACCCTGGCATCATACTATTTTGACGCTGTATCTTTGCAAAAAGTTTCACCTGCGGATCGGGTAATTCTTCCCGGCTGCTTCGGATACACAAAAAATCCCGGGTTGCTCACCCGGGATCCTTTGAAAAGAGATGTATGAAACTATGCGTTGCATGTGTTCCTGTCGATTCAAAAATGTAAGCTCTTACATTTCGAATCATAATCATTTTACCATTATTTCGACTATTTGGCAAACAGATTTCTTACAGTTGCGACTTTTTCGCACTTTTAGCCAAAACCAGGACTTCTTTTTTGTCTAATCCTCATATTTAAAGTAATCAAAATCTGCGGCTTTGCGGCTTCCGCAGCCTCCGTTGTTGGCATAGATGCCTACCAGCGTACCAGTGTGACGCTTGGGATCGTCGGGCACGCCCTCGTCGCAGAGGTAAATACAGTTCTCCAGAGCTCCGACCTTTTCCCATTTTTGACCATCATAGCTGTAATAGAAAGTTCTGGTCAGCTTCTCCACCACTACCTTCAGATACACCGGGGTCTCCTTCACATTATCCACTTCCGCTATCAATTCCTCACCGTGGTTGCGGTTGATGACCAGTTGGATCTTTCGTCCGCCTTCATAACACAGGGAGCATCTGGCATAAGTAGCAGTACTGTAATAGCAGGTCAGACCCGCCTGTTCTCCGTCCTTATCCGGGTAGAACTCCAGCTTCGTCTCTGCCACGTAGGACAATTCCTGTTCTCTGCGCAGCAACGTATTTTTCGCCCGGATCTCATTCAGCTGTCCATCTCTGGTCCAGATCCGGAAATATCCGGGGTGCTCGGTCAGAGACCAGGAACCGTTATCCGGGTTGCGGACGAACTCCCATTCCAGATTCAGCTTTGTATCGTTAAAATCGTCGAACAGATTTCTCTCATAAATACACTCCGGCAGATCCGGTGCGATCTGTGTCAGGCTGGGACCTTTTCCTTCGTTGACGGTAAACCAGCCGTCCTCCGTCCACTGTACGGGATCCAGAGCAGACTCTCTGCCTACGGTAGTATAGTTGCCCTCGTTAGGTCTTCCGCAGAGATAATAACACCACCACTGACCGTTCTGATCCTGTACCAGTTTGCCGTGTCCGGCTCTCTGGATGGGGGCTGTGGGATCCTTCTGACGCATGACCGGATTGTAGGGCGAACATTCATAGGGGCCATAGAAATTCTTACTTCTTCCCACATTGATTCCATGACCGTAGCCGGTACCACCCTCAGCCACGATAGCGTAATAGTAACCGTCTTTTTTCATGATATGGGGGCCTTCGGAACAGCGCTCGCCTGTGCCTTCCCATGCAGTCTTCGCAGGACCAGCCACCGCCAGTCCGTCCGCAGTCAGAGGAACCGCCTGTGCCGCCTTGGCTATGATCATATATCTGCTGCCGTCATCATCCACAAAAAGTGAGGGGTCGATATCATCCACTTCCAGACATACCGGCTTGCTGTAGGGTCCTTCCGGCTTGTCAGATACCATCACCAGCTGTCTGCGCATCACGTTATTGTCACGCTTGCCATCCGCATTCAGACGCAAGGTTACATAGATATAGTATTTTCCGTCCACATATTCGATATCCGGTGCCCAGATTCCGTGGGAATCCCGGATGTCACTGATGTCCAGCCATTCCGGGTTCGTGATGGCATGGCCGATGATATGCCAGTGCACCATATCCCGGGAATGGGAAATGGGAATTGCCGGAAAATACTGGAAGCTGGAATTCACCATATAATAATCGTCACCGACACGGATCACCGAAGGATCCGGAAAAAAACCGCGTTGTACAGGGTTATGATAAGTTCTAGGTTCACTCATAGGGAGTCTCCTTTTTACATGTATTAGTCTTTCTATTTGCGCAAAGCTGCGTGTACCACGCTCATACTATAAGTGTATTCTTTACCAACTCTCCTGTCGTGCCAGTTTCCCTTTTATTTTATGACAAATATTGCGTTTTCTCCGGACATTTCAAAATTTGGCATAATTATTCCATAATGGAATACTGCATCCACTCGTATAACAGCTTCGTGCCCTCCATGATCTCGGGCGGAAGCAGCGCGCGGGCCACCAGCTTTAATTCATCGGATTCAATGTCTGTTCTGCGAAGATGGGCATAATCGCCGTCAATGCTTTCTACGATGTATTCAAAACGATTCATAGGGGTATACCTCTTTCTTTGATGTGTTTGAGATAAGTTTAAGAGGTTTTTGGGGGAGAGTCAAGAGGATCTGACGCAGCAGCGTCTTATCGCATAAATTGCTTCGCAATTCATGCGATATCCGCTGGACTTCGTCATATCCGTGACATAAAAAGTACCCGACCTCTCAAGCAAGCTTGGAGATCGGGTACTTTGCACATCCACGTTTATATCTTCGAAAATCGCTCTGCTTCGCAGAGCACGTGCTTCGCACTTATGATTTTCTCGATAAACACCCATAAAAAACAAATGCCACACCCGAAGGTGTGGCGCTTGTTTTTTCTATGGGTGTTTACATCATTCCGCCCATGCCTGCGCCGCCGGCGGGCATTGCAGGGGTGTCTTCTTTGATATTAGCTACAACGCTTTCGGTAGTAAGTAGTGTGCTTGCTACGCTGGTAGCGTTCTGCAGAGCGCTTCTGGTAACCTTAGCGGGATCCAGGATGCCTGCGCTTACCATATCTACATATTCCTCTTTCAGAGCATCGAAACCGACACCGACCTCAGACTCACGTACCTTGTTGATGATAACGCTGCCTTCCAGTCCTGCGTTTGCTGCGATGTGATACAGAGGTGCTTCCAGTGCTTTCAGGACAATGCCTGCACCGGTCTTCTCATCACCTTCCAGACTTGCTGCCAGTTTGGCAACTTCCTTGGATGCATGAATGTATGCGGAACCGCCACCACAGATGATACCTTCCTCTACGGCTGCTCTGGTAGCTGCCAGAGCATCTTCCAGACGAAGCTTAGCTTCCTTCATCTCGGTCTCGGTAGCAGCACCTACACGGATAACTGCAACACCACCGGACAGCTTAGCCAGTCTCTCCTGTAATTTCTCTCTGTCGAAATCAGAAGTGGTCTCTTCGATCTGCTTCTTGATCTGTGCGATTCTGGACTGTAATGCTTCCTTATCGCCTTCACCGTCTACGATCACGGTGTTCTCTTTCTGTACCTTAACGGATTTTGCACGACCCAGCATATCCATTGTGGTATCTTTCAGTTCATAACCAAGCTCGGAGCTGATCACGGTACCACCGGTCAGGATTGCGATATCCTCCAGCATAGCTTTTCTTCTGTCACCATAGCCGGGAGCCTTAACAGCTACTACGTTGAAAGTACCACGAAGCTTGTTAACGATCAGGGTGGTCAGTGCCTCGCCCTCTACATCCTCAGCGATGATCAGCAGCTTAGCGCCGGACTGAACGATCTGCTCTAACAGAGGCAGGATCTCCTGAATGTTGGAGATCTTCTTGTCAGTGATCAGGATATAAGGGTTATCCAGAACAGCTTCCATCTTATCCATATCGGTTGCCATGTAAGCGGAAATATAACCTCTGTCGAACTGCATACCTTCTACCAGATCCAGTTCGGTCTGCATGGTCTTGGACTCTTCAATGGTGATAACACCGTTGTTGCTTACCTTCTCCATAGCATCTGCAACCAGCTGTCCTACAGCCTCATCCCCTGCGGAGATTGCAGCTACTCTTGCGATGTGCTCCTTGCCGTTTACTTTCTGGCTCATCTTACCGATGGCTTCTACTGCACATGCGGTTGCTTTCTTCATACCTTTTCTCAGGATGATGGGGTTAGCACCTGCTGCCAGGTTCTTCATCCCTGCATTTACCATAGCCTGTGCCAGAACGGTTGCGGTGGTAGTACCATCACCGGCTACATCGTTGGTCTTGGTAGCTACTTCCTTTACCAGCTGTGCACCCATGTTCTCGAATGCATCTTCCAGCTCGATCTCTTTTGCAATGGTAACACCATCGTTGGTGATCAGGGGTGCGCCGAAGGACTTATCCAGTACTACGTTTCTTCCTTTGGGTCCTAAGGTTACTCTTACGGTATCTGCCAGCTGGTTTACACCAGCCTCTAATGCTGCACGGGCTTCTGCGCCGTATTTAATCTCTTTTGCCATAATAATCAGCCTCCAATTTATTTGTTCTTAGTCTTAATTTCTTTTTAGGTTTGCAATTACTGAATGATTGCAAGGATGTCGCTCTGCTTTACGATGATGTACTCTTCATCATCCAGCTTTACTTCGGTTCCTGAGTATTTGGAATAGATGACCTGATCGCCAACCTTAACTTCCATCTTTACTTCCTTACCGTCTACGACACCGCCGGGGCCGACAGCAACAACTTCTGCCTGCTGGGGCTTTTCCTTATTCTGACCGGGGAGCACGATACCGGACTTGGTAGTCTCCTCTGCAACTAACTGTTTTAATACTACTCTGTCACCTAAAGGTTTCAAACTCATGACAACTGCCTCCTTATAACTATTTAAATATCATATTACTCTTTTTCATTTGTTAGCACTCATTTTTATCGAGTGCTAATTTCTATAGTTTATATTAGTTTTATATGCCGAGTTTTTCAAACGCATTCACCGTTATTTAAATAACTATTTCTTTTATTTTCTCGTTTTATCTCCGTTTTTCTAATGTTTTTATATTACATGTGTAAAAATGCGATTTAATATTTCGTTTATAATTCTGAAAATCCATATCCGGTTCATCCCTTGCAAACTCCTGTACAGACATAAAGCTATACCGGTTACATCGTATAAGCAAAAAGCAGCCGGGGATCTTATCATTATCCCAAGCTGCTTCTGTTCCGCTCTGTATTTACTTTCCCGTCCTATGCGTTCTTGGATTCCTCATGCCATTTCTGCCACTTCTTCTTATAAATAAAGTAGCAGGGGATTCCTACGAATACCATTCCGCCTAAGATATTGCCGATGGTAACGGGAATAAAGTTGTTCAGGCTGTGCAGTACTGTCAGTCCCTGGATCTGCTCTGCGGTCAGGCCGTATGCTTCCTGTGCCTTTGCAACATACGCGGGATTCTGTGCAGCCATCATGCCTACGGGAATGTAGAACATATTTGCAACACAGTGCTCGAAACCGCCGACTACGAAGGCCATGATCGGGAAGAAGATCGCCCAGATCTTACCGACGATATCCGTAGCTGCCGCTGCCATCAGGATCGCAATACATACCAGAATGTTACACAGGATACCGGAGGTAATTCCTTTCAGCGGAGAAATGCCTACCTTGCCGACTGCCACTTTGATGGCATAAGCCCCCAGCAATCCGCCGGTGTAGTCCAGATTTCCGGAAAAGTAGATCAGGGTATCAATGATCAGCGCGCCGATCAGGTTGCTGAAATATACCACGATCAGATTGCGGATACATTCGAACCAGGTCACCTTTTTGCCTACCACGTCCATGACGATCAGGCAGTTGCCGGTGAAAAGTTCTCCACCTACAAATACAATGATCATCAGTCCCACAGGGAAGATGATACCGGCTACGAATCGGGCCAGACCTACGTTGTCAATAGCATGCGCCGCAGTACTGCTGGTAGCTCCGCCCAGTGCAATGAAAGCACCTGCCATAATGCCTAACAGGATCATCTTGCCCAGAGGAAGATGTGCCTTGCCCTCTCCGGCCTTCATGTTATTATCAATGACTTCTGCCGGGGTATTAAAATGCTGTTCCATATTTTCCCTCATTTCCGTACAGCCCTTATCTGCCGTACTTTCTCATACTCATTTACTACCTATATTACACGAAATCTGCGGCGGGAATCAAGCTTTTCCCCCTATGTATCTGATTATATACATTTCCTCTCACCGTTTTTGTCATAACACAATCTTTTTTTGTAAAATTTATGCAAAAAAATAGTAGACAAAAGCCGAAATGTGTAATATACTTAGGATGTTCGGCGAGAGCCGAACCGCTTATATAAGTAGATTTCCGGAAGAATTCCCCTTTTACACAATTAAAGTGGCTGCAGGTTTCCCGCCTGCGGCTGCTTTAATTGTGTTATAAGGTATTCTTTGTGGTTTTCCCCGGAATTGCAAAAGTTTTTGCAAAAATTTAAAATTTTCACTTGCTAAATGATAAACATCTATGCTATAATAGCTTTCGTCAGTGATTCAGCTGATACAATTTCATAGGGGAATAGTACAGCGGTAGTGCGGCGGTCTCCAAAACCGTTAACGGGGGTTCGATCCCCTCTTCCCCTGCTTTCAAAAGTCGATGTTATCGGCTTTTTTTATTTTCTGTTTTGGTAACACTTTTTACCTCACCATGGCGCGATCTGAAGAATCACGCCATGATGGGGTGTTATTTTAATGTGAATTAACAGGAATGTTTTTCATCATGATATTGAACATACGTTCGATTTATGTTATACTGTATTTGTGTAATCGAACAGAAAGCGGATGCGATTTTCCGATTGTTAGATGCCCTCTAGTCTTACAAAGGAGGGTGATGCCCATGAATACGATGGAAGTACTTACTCTGTTGTTAGTTGTCTTTGCAGCTTTATCATACATTGACAGACATGGTGACGATAATAACAAAAAGAAATAGCATCCCCTCGCCAAAGTAGATGCTATTTCTTTTCTAGTATTTTACTGAGGGCAAATCGGAATTTTCACCTCCGACTTACTTTCTAAATAGATTATACACCAAGAGGGATTGAGAAATCAATCCCTCTTACTTTTTTATTTCTCAAATCTCCTCTTTCTCCGCATCCGGCGCAATCACCGCCCCAATAGCGGTAGCATAATCGGAGTACTCCGGAATAGTGACCTTCACATCCCACAGGCTCTTGAAGTCTTCGATGATCTGGCGGCACTCGAAGAATTTGGTCAGACCGCCGATGAGGATATAATCCTTGATGCCGGTGTTCCGGGAGGCCAGGATTCCGGCCTGGCAGATGTTCTCGATGACCATATGGACGATACCAGCCGCGATGTCTTCGGGCTTGGACTGGGCATCCGCTTTGCCGAAGTTGGACGCAGTCACGTCCAGGTTCAGGCCGGGGAGCTTTTCCTTGGCCAGATCGCCGATCCGCAGGTCGATTTTTGCCACATCACCTTTCCGGGACAGAGGGACGATCTCATGGATGTCCCCGGTATTCAGTATGATCGAGGACAGTCCGCAGATGGTTCCGCCACCGAGGCCGACACCACCTAAATGCTTCATCTCATTCTCCGTCACCTTGACGAAAAAGCTTCCGGTTCCCATACTGATAACGATAACTTCCCTTTTATCCGTCAGATAATAGCCTCCGGTTCCTGTGGCAACGAATTCATCTACCTTATAGGTCGGACGATCGTATACCGCTTTCTCCACATATTTGCTTCCCACGCCGGTGATATAGACACCTTCCACATCTAAAAGCTGCAGATTATTCTCATACAGATATCTTCCGAAAGCACCGTAGAGGGATGCCACCTGGCTGTCTGCCTTGACTGCCATGGGCGGAAGCATATGTTCTCCTTCAAAAGCTACGATCTTGGTGGTACTGCTGCCGATATCAATTCCTATTCTTACGGCCATATCTTTGTCCTCCTCATAATGAAATGCTAAAAAGCTTCTTTAGAACAATCGGTCCATGGCATCCTGCACGGAGCTGACGCCGATGACACGGATTTTGCTTCCTTTTTTGCACTCTTCCAGTGACACGTAGGGCACCACGCATTCCTCGAAGCCCAGTTTCTCCGCCTCCGCCACACGCTGTTTTGCCATGCTGACCGCGCGGACTTCGCCGCTTAATCCCACTTCTCCGAAAGCTACCATTTTCGGATTCAATGCCTTATTCCGGAAGCTGGACAGAATCGCCAGCACGATTCCCAGATCAATGGCCGGCTCCTGGATCTTGATACCTCCCGTAATATTCACGTAGGCATCGCAGGAGGACAGCTGCACTCCCGATCTCTTCTCCAATACCGCCATCAGCAGGTTCACACGGTTGAAATCCGTACCGGTGGTCTGTCTTCTGGGGATGCCGAAATTACTGTGGCACACCAGTGCCTGCAATTCGATCAGAAGCGGTCTGGTGCCCTCCATGGTACACGCCACCACAGAGCCGCTGGCATTCTCCGGCCGTCCGTTCAGCATATATTCCGAAGGATTCTTGACCTCTGCCAGTCCCGTTTCCCGCATCTCGAAAACACCGATCTCGTTCGTAGATCCAAAACGGTTCTTCACCCCCCGCAGAATACGGTAGGACGCATGTCTGTCCCCTTCAAAATAAAGAACAGTATCCACCATATGTTCCAGCACTCTGGGACCTGCCACCGTACCTTCCTTGGTCACATGGCCTACAATGAAGATTGAGATTCCCAGTCCCTTTGCCAGCTGCAGCAAAATACCGGTGGATTCCCGCACCTGAGACACGCTTCCCGGCGCCGCCGACACGTTCTCGTTGTACATGGTCTGTATGGAGTCGATGATCACGACCTCCGGCTTGCTCTTGCGGATCACTTCACTGATGATATCCAGATTCGTCTCACACAGTAGCAGCATATGCTCCGAAAAAGCCCCCAGACGGTCCGCCCGCATCTTGATCTGTACCTTGGATTCCTCACCGGAAATATACAATACTTTATGTCCCGCCGTGGATAAGTTATGGCAGACCTGCAATAACAGTGTGGATTTACCGATACCGGGGTCTCCGCCTACCAGCGTCAGAGATCCCTGCACAATGCCGCCTCCCAGCACCCGGTCCAGTTCCTTAATTCCGGTGAGAGTCTTATTTTCCTCCCGGATAGCGATCTCCGACAGCACACAGGGCTCCGAAGCCTCTCTCCTGTCTCTCTTTGCACCGTTTCCGGTATTTTTCAATTCCGTTTTATCTATCGTCTCTTCCACGAAAGTATTCCACTCTCTGCAGCCGGGACATTGTCCCAGCCATTTCGTGGATTCATAGCCACAGTTCTGACAGAAAAATACAGTGGCCGTCTTTCCTTTTGCCATGCTCTCTCCTCAATCATTGTAATACCTATTCAGCCCCCGCAAAACCGCCTCCGGAAACTCTGAATATTAAAAAAAAGCCCAGTCACGAAGTACTACAATATCCTCCGTGCCTGGACTCCTTTGCAGTGCGTCCTTACGCCTCTACGATCTTAACAGGTACTTCACCTGCTGCTTCCAGTTCTACGCTCAGGCTCAGTTTGCCGCCAAGTCCGGTTTTCATGGTTCCTACGTTCTTACCGTCGATAAATACTTCGTACTCGGTATCGTCCTTCAGTCCTACAGTGATCTGGGAATCCTCGTCACCTTCTACGATGAACTCCACACTGTTGTCAGCTTCCTTGAACTCCAGTACACTGGTTCCGGGAACAGATTCATATAAAAACATGCCGTTCTTTTCCAGCTTTGTCATCTCATTGTAGGTCTTAACCTTCAGCAGATCTCCTGCATGCTCATAATCTTCCACTTTTGCCTTCTTGGCCAGCTTGTGATTACCAAAACTGATAGATCCGTCTGCTTCACTGCGAAGTATTTCTTCCACTACTGCCATCTGTCTGTCCTCCTGAAAGTAACTGCATCCGCAATACATCTTTCTCTTTCGTTCTTTGCGAATGGGGTTTGAATAGTTACAGTATAATATATCTCACCCTGTTTTTCTACAAAAAGTTTTATTTATTTTGTAACTATTCAGAGTCATGTAAATTGTGTCATAGGTACATTGAATGCTTGCATTCGTAAGAACCTTTGACGTAATTTATAGGACGAAGTAACCTCAATGAGCAAAAGGAACGCTCTGCAAGAGCGATTTTGCAAATTGAGTGACTGAATAGTTACAAATACTTAATTTTTCACGGTAAATACAACTTTTCCATCCTTGAATCCGGCGGATACCTTATCTCCCGGTACCACCTTTTTCTGCAGGATCTCCTCTGCCAGAGCATCCTCTACCACGGACTGGATCGCACGCTTCAAGGGTCTTGCTCCCATCTTGTTATCCGCATATTTGGATACCAGATGCTCCTTCAGCGCTGCTGTGATGGTCAGATGGATCCCCAGCTGATCCTCACATCTCTTGTACAGATTGGATGCCAGAAGATTCACGATCTCCTTCATGTTCTCATTGTTCAGCTGGTGGAACACGATAATATCATCAATACGGTTGATAAATTCCGGCTTGAAGCTGCGCTTTACTTCTTCCATGACATTGGATTTCATCTTCTCGTAATCCTTTGTCTCGCTCTTCTCTGTGGCAAAGCCCAGATTCTTGGGATCCACGATACGCTGTGCACCCGCATTGGAAGTCATGATCAGCACAGTGTTCTTGAAGCTGACCTTGCGTCCCTTGGAGTCCGTGATATGACCGTCATCCAGTACCTGCAAAAGTACATTAAATACATCCGGATGCGCTTTCTCGATCTCGTCAAACAGAACAACAGAGTAGGGATTACGGCGAACCTTCTCGCTCAGCTGTCCGCCTTCTTCAAAACCTACATATCCGGGCGGTGATCCGATCATCTTGGAGACCGAATGGCCTTCCATGTATTCGGACATATCAACACGGATCATGGCATCTTCAGAGCCGAACATGGCTTCTGCCAATGCCTTGGACAGTTCCGTCTTACCAACACCGGTAGGACCTAAGAACAGGAAGGAGCCGATGGGACGGTTGGGATCCTTCAGACCCACACGGCCTCTGCGCATGGCCCTGGCCACTGCGGTCACTGCTTCCTCCTGGCCGATGACACGCTTATGCAGCGTCTTCTCCAGTTTTAACAGTCGTTCGCTCTCTTTTTCCGCCAGCTTCTGTACGGGGATCTTGGTCCACTGGGCAACGACCTCGGCGATCTCATTCTCACCGATACTGATAACATTGCCCGCTTCCTGTTTCTCCCGCTTTTTCATCAGGCGGTCATATTTTTTCACCAGCGCATCCTGCTGCTTCTTGATCTCTGCCATCTGGTCAAATGCTTCCATGCGGATAGCTCTCTCCATCTCCTGATCCATCTCGTGGATACGATCAGCGATCTCCTTCGCTTTATCCGGGGCATCCAATGCACTCAGTCTTGCGCTTGCCGAAGCTTCATCGATCAGATCGATGGCCTTATCCGGCAGATTTCTGTCATTGATATAACGGCTGGACAATCTGACAGCAGCCTCAATGGCCTCCGGGGTGATCTGCACATGGTGATGATCCTCATATTTTCCTTTGATGCCCTCCAGAATACGGACCGCCTCTTCCTCTGTAGGTTCTTCCACAGTCACCGGCTGGAATCTACGCTCCAGAGCCGCATCCTTCTCAATATACTTGCGGTATTCCGCAATGGTGGTGGCACCAATCAGCTGGATCTCTCCACGGGCCAGGGAAGGCTTCATGATATTGGAAGCGTCAATGGCGCCTTCCGCACCTCCGGCACCAATGATCGTATGAAGTTCATCCAGGAATAAAATAATATTCCCGTCCTCCGTCACTTCCTTCAATACCTTCTTGATACGTTCCTCGAACTCGCCACGGTACTTACTTCCTGCCACCATTCCCGACAAATCTAGTGTCAGTACTCTCTTATTCTGCACGGTAAAAGGTACGTCTCCTGCCACAATGCGGGCTGCCAGACCTTCTACCACGGCGGTCTTACCTACACCGGGTTCTCCGACGAGACAGGGATTGTTCTTCGTGCGGCGACTTAAGATCTGCACTACTCTGCGGATCTCTTCTTCTCTGCCTACCACAGGATCCAATTTTCCTTCTCTGGCCAGAGCCGTCAGGTCTCTGCTGTATTGTTCCAGTGTAGACTGCTTCGCCTTGCGGTCTCCCTTTTTCCCCAGATCTTCCTTGTACAGATTGCCGTCCTGTCCGATGGCGATCAGGGTATCTACATAGATCTTCTGCACATTGGCTCCCAACGTGTTCAGCAGACGCACGGCAACATTCTCGCCCTCTTTGATCAGTGCAAGAAGCAGATGCTCCGTGCCGGTCTGCTTCTGTCCGAAACGGGCAGCCTGGCGGTGTGCCTCTTCCAGAATCCGGGCAGCTCTGGGAGAATATCCCTCTTTGTCCTTCACGGCCACACCGTTTTCAAAGGCGATCAGATCCCGGATCATTTCCATGACCTGATCCACTTCTACTCCGTTATCCGCCAACACTTTTGCGGCTACACCGGTATCTTCCTTCAGGAGCCCCACCAGAATGTGTTCGGTCCCAATATAGCCCTGTTTCAGGCCTCTGGCACATCTGCCGGCCTGGGCAAGCGCATTCTGCGCTTTATCCGTAAACTGTGACTGCATCAATTCAGTCCTCCATATTCTTCATAAATTTCATCAATCAATTCATGTACTTCCTGCCTGGAAATATTTTTGCAGCTGCTCTTAGCAAGTATTACCTGCAGTTCCTTCCGCAATTCATCCACCGCACGCATACGGTCCACATCCAGAGCGATCACGGCTCCCTTTCGCCTGTCGACCTTGACATAGCCCTCCTGCTTCAGAACCGTATAGGCCTTATTTACAGTATGCATATTGATCCCGATGGTATCCGCCAGCTGCCGTACACTCGGCAGGGAATCTCCCTCATGAAACTGTGACGTGGCAATTCCCATGATGATCTGATTGCGCAGTTGCATATAGAGCGCTTCATCACTATTGAAATCTATCTCTATTATCATCAAAATCACTCCCTTCCCACTGTCACCGATTGTTATACGTCTATTATAACAGTGAGGGCGGTGCTGTCAACTGCAGACCGGGAAAGTTTATCAAAATTTTAAAAAGAAAGCGGCATCCCACTCTCGTAAGATGCCGTTTCCGGTCTTTTTATTCCTATTGTTCTTCGTCGCCGTCCCAGTTCAGGAATTCGAATTCGAACTCGTCATCATCGGACATGAAGTTCTTGGACTTCCAGCCGGGATCCTGCGGATTACCGTTATTCTGTGCCGGTTTTACCGGTCTGTCTACTTGCGGTGCGGGTCTTCCGGTCTGGGGTGCTGCAGGTCTGGTTCCCTGCGGTGCGGGTCTTCCGGCCTGGGGTGCCGTAGGTCTGGCTCCCTGTGTCGCGGGTCTTGCCTGCTGGCCTGCCGGTCTCTGTCCCTGCACCGGTCTGCCGCCCTGTCCGGCGGGCTTTCCTGCGGGACGTCTCTCTGCTCCCACTTCATGCATCACTTTCTGGCCACCCTGGGTTCTGCCGCCCTGAGGTGCCGGTCTTCCACCCTGACCTCTGCCGGTCTGGGGTCTGTCCACTCTTCTTCTGCGAAGTGCTGCTTCCTCCGCATCAGAGAAATCAGCCGCATCCGTCATATCCTTGATCTTGAAGATCAGCAGAGTGACTGCTGCCGCCGCTGCCACCAGAAGAATGACAAGAATAATGATCACGACCTTCTGACTGGTGATCTTCTTCTGATTGGTCTCAAACTGCGCATTGATCTCAGTAATCTGGTCAATAGAGCTGAACAGATCATCAATCTTGTATTGTTTCTGTCCTACCATATCTAACAGATACCATGCATCTCCCTGCAACTGGGTATCCCAGTCCTTGGAAGTGGTCTGTGTATCCTCGGCGGGCTGTTCTTCCGAAGGCTGTTCTTCCGCAGGCTGCTCTGTGGAAGGTGCCTGCAGTTCTCCGGATAACGCCACATAATCGGAACGGATAAATCCGGTCACTTCGGTATTGTTGGCGATGAAATTCACCTGATACCAGGTATTGCCGTCCGTACCGGTAGCCTGTCCGGTGACGGTCAGAGCCATTCCGTTCTCTGCTGTGGTTACGATCTGGCTCGTGGTAGATGCATTGCTGCGCACACGCACCGACTGTCCGCCCGTCACGGTAGCACTTACAGGCTCCACCGCTGTGACATCCACCGGTGTTTCATTCACTGCCGGAGCCGGTGTTGCTGTGGTAGTCGTCGTTGTAGTTGTCGTAGTGGTCGTAGTTGAAGAAGACGGCGGTCTCGCCATCGCCGCCACCTGAATTGCCTCGCAAGCCGCCGCTTCGGCGTA
>OGXJ01000132.1_pt1 | contig 52838 bp, 54 predicted proteins | sample 1576231 | NCBI WGS metagenome assembly OGXJ01 (sample SAMEA3541539, study PRJEB24748) | human gut metagenome | biome: human gut; feature: human-associated habitat; material: faeces | place: China | collected 2012
TCAAAAACGCTGAAAAGGAACGGAATGTATGATGAGGCAAAGGAAATGTGCAGCATGCACAGCCGGTTCCACAGAGCTTAATCCGCCGCTGGAAAGAGTATTTTCCAAATCATCAGTATGATACGAACTATGGTTTAAGTGAGTCGATTGGACCGGGCTGCGTTCATCTTGGCGTGGAAAATATCCATAAAGTCGGTGCTATCGGTATTCCGGGATATGGCTGGGAGGCAAAAATTATTGACACCGACGGAAATGAAGTAAAACAAGGTGAAGTCGGTGAGCTGGCGGTTAAAGGTCCCGGCGTGATGAAATGTTATTATAACGATGAAGAGGCAACAAAAGAAGTTCTTCACGGCGACTGGCTTTACACCGGTGATATGGCGGAGATGGATGAAGATGGTTTTATCTATCTGGTTGACCGCAAAAAAGATGTTATCATCAGTGGTGGTGAAAACTTGTATCCGGTTCAGATTGAAAACTATCTGAGCAAACATGAGGCAGTAAAGGATGTGGCTGTTATCGGACTAAAAGATGACCGTTTGGGAGAGATTGCAGCAGCGATTATCGAACTGGTTCCGGGGGCTGTCTGCACGGAAGATGAGATGAATGAGTTCTGCAAAGGACTTCCACGTTATAAGAGACCTCGTAAGATTTTCTTTGCAGATGTACCGAGAAACCCAACCGGTAAAATTGAGAAACCAAAACTGCGCAAGATGTATCAGAGTGAAAACTTGGTAGATGCACAGAACCGAGGTTAGATTTATTGAAGCAAGTTATCATTGATTTCTACTGCAAACTCCATTATAATAGGATGTTGGCAGGAAAATACAGTTAGAAGTGAAAAGAACTTCAGAACGGAGGAAATATGAGTAAGAAACCAACGGTATTAATGATTTTAGATGGATATGGATTAAGTGATAAGACAGAAGGAAATGCTGTAAAACAGGCAAAAACGCCGGTTATGGATAAGTTGATTGCAAAGTATCCTTTTGTTCAGGGCGAAGCAAGCGGTATGGCAGTTGGTCTGCCGGACGGACAGATGGGAAATTCTGAAGTCGGACACACCAACATGGGTGCCGGAAGAATCGTATACCAGATGCTTGTTAAAATTTCAAAGTCAATTCAGGATGGCGATTTCTTTGAGAATAAAGCACTTGTTGCCGCTATGGAAAACTGCAAAAAAAATGACAGTGCACTTCATTTGATGGGACTGTTGTCACCGGGCGGTGTGCACAGCCATATGGAGCATTTATACGGCCTTTTGGAAATGGCAAAGAAAAACGGACTGGAAAAGGTATATGTTCATGCTTACCTTGACGGACGTGACGTTCCACCATCATCCGCAGCCGAGTATATGGAAGAATTAGTTGCTAAGATTAAAGAAATCGGTGTTGGTTCTGTTGCTACGATTTCCGGACGTTTTTATGCGATGGATCGTGATAATGCATGGGACCGTGAGGAAAAAGCATATTCTGCTTTGGTATATGGTGAAGGTGTACAGGCAGATGACCCGGTACAGGCAATCAAAGATTCGTATGCGAATGATGTAACGGATGAGTTTATGCTTCCTACTGTTGTTGATAAAAATGGTATGATTCATGAAAATGACAGTGTAATCTTCTTTAACTTCCGTCCGGACCGTGCAAGACAGCTGACAAGAGCTTTTGTAGATCCGGAATTTACCGGATTCGAGAGAAGAAACGGATATTTCCCACTCACGTTTGTCTGCATGGCACAGTATGATGCTGAGATGCCAAATGTATTAGTTGCCTTCCCACCGGAAGAATTAAAAATGACATTTGGTGAATATCTGGCAAAACATGGTAAAAAACAGCTTCGCCTGGCTGAGACACAGAAGTATGCACATGTTACATTCTTCTTTAATGGCGGCGAAGAGAAGCAGTTTGAAGGAGAAGACCGTATTCTTGTAAACTCTCCAAAGGTAGCTACCTTTGATATGCAGCCGGAGATGAGTGCTTACGAAGTTTGTGACAATTTGGTAGAATCGATTCGTTCGGATAAATACGATGTCATTATCGTAAACTTTGCAAATCCGGATATGGTAGGTCATACCGGTATTATGGAAGCAGCAATAAAAGCAATTGAGACAGTTGATGAATGTGTTGGCAAAACAGTGGATGCCATTTTGGATGTGGATGGACAGATGTTTATCTGTGCCGACCACGGAAATGCAGAGAAACTTTTGGATGAGTATGGCGAACCATTCACTGCTCATACAACAAACCCGGTTCCATTCGTTCTTGTAAATTACGATGAAGATTATACACTTCGTGAAGGCGGATGTCTGGCAGACATCGTTCCAACCATGATTGAGATGATGGGTATGGAACAGCCGGCTGAGATGACCGGAAAATCATTATTGATTAAAAAATAATCATGATTTAACAAAATAAAAAGGAGTTTCTCCTCTTAATTTGTATGAAGAGGAGAAACTCCTTTTTTAGCGGAATAATACACAATTGCCGCTTTCCCGATAATAGCGGATTCTTTTTTCAAGAGGCTCGCGCCCGCATCCCATCTTTTTGCCAAGGCAGTCCAGGCAGAGAAAACGGGATGCTGTGCGGTCCACTAATTTTAAGTAAATTGCCTTTTCATCGGAGGTAAGTTTCTTTTCACAGTTTTTGCATAAATTATGAGATGGTTCCATGTTCACACCAATTTTGCACGAACGACCATACAGTCACAGGATGGCACCGTTACGGCAAACCTTTCTTTAAAAGTACCGAGTTCTTTGTGCTCGTGGCAATCGTACATAGACAGTGCCATGCCGGAAGCGAAAGGAAGCCCTAAATCCCAGAATTGAATTGTTAATTCACGATTTTGGTCACTGAGGTTGAAAAGCCCAATTGCCAAATCACCATTCGACAAAACTTTTACCAGTACAAAGGCTTCATCCTCATGGAACCATTGAGGTTCGACACGGACACGGTAAGCCCCACGAGATTCGACATCCTGATTAATGGCAATTAAATCACGGTTTAATAGAATATCTTTTGTCTCCTGTGTGGCTTTTCTGATATCACATCCAATCATCAAAGGGGAACCCATCATAGCCCAGAGAGCAAAGTGGGTTTTGTACTGCGTATCGGTACAACCTCCGATAGAACCAATAAAATCATCGTTGCTGCCACCATGCATACCAACCACCAGCATGTCCATGTCATTGTGGCAGAAGGAGCCGGTGAACGCTTCTTTTTCAATTTGGGACAGGGCGATTTTTTGAATCGATTCCCAGTTATCCTGGATATCTGGTGTGGAGCGGTACATATGGGCACCGGATTCGCGAATCCAGTTACACCTGAATGGAATATCGCTCGAAATGCCATCGCCATGCAGGACGACGACCAATGGGATTTTATCAAAGAAATCGTGAAGGACAAGTCCATTGTCGTTTTAGGAGAACAGATGCACTTCGATATCACATCGACAACGGCACGAATCGGCTTGTTGCGTAAGTTGCATGAATGTGGTTTTACAACATTAGTATTTGAAATGGCGCCTATGCTTTCCGGCTATGCTTTCGGCCGGCTACCGTCAGGCGACATGCTTACATCTGAAGATCTGCTTTTTAGCACTCCTTGGATTATGCATCGTGAATCAATCGCCCCAATTCTGGAAATGCTCGATAGCGGATATTTCAAATTTTTCGGCATGGATTGCGATATTCCATATTCAGACATTTTTATTGCTAAACAAATTTTAGATGAATATTCCCAAACGGATGACTTGGGCATTCCCTGGACTCGATTACATACTTTATGGGGACAATTACAAAATCATTCGCATGATCCGGAATCGATAACTCCAGAAGAACAATTCGAATATATTTCCATATTGAACCAAATTAGAAATCGAGTCGATTGCTTGATAGACCAATATGGAATGACAACCGATTTTAGTGCAATAAAACAATGGCTGAGAAATATGGATCGTAATTTTTTCGATTTTTCATCTCGGCTTAAATATCGCGTATTCGGCGGTCTTCTCGGTTCTATGCGAGTACAGATACGAGACAACGCGATGGCTGAAAATGTATTATGGTACAAAAAGCACTTCCCCGATGAAAAGTTGATTATCTGGTGTGCGAATCTGCATGCCGCAAAAGATGTATCTCAAATAATGGATTGCGCATTAAATGATTACTATCACAATCTATTGACCGAAAACCTTTATCACGAACTGGGTAATGAGGTGTATTCTATTGCTATAACATCATTGAATCGTTCTGATTTACAGCAACCCGGCGAGTTAGAACAACAGATTGCGCATTTTACAAGTGATGCACCTTATGCGTTCATAAATTGTGAAAGATTGAGGTGGCTTGACGGATATAGAACAGCAGTTTTTGAATTTCCCGAAGTAGGTAAACGTAAAAACGGCCATTGGCTCAACATCTTCGACGGGATATATTATATCCGCGACATCGAATGTATGCAATTGAATAACAAGACAGAGGAACCTGAAAATCTGCAAACAGAGTAAGGAAAATTAAAAAAGTCATGAGTTATGAAAAAGTTGCAGTTGAAAAAAGAAATTGTCCAGGATTTGGATATGCTGAAGATTCGTGGCGGTGACGACACTACTACAACCCGAACTATTATTGGAGATTCCGGTGGGACGAATTGTGGAAGTTGCGGTGGTGTATGCCCAACAGAAAACCGCGCAACAGCCTGTCAAAAATCATGCGCTTTCAAGTGTGATGAAGTGCAGCCACAATTAACGATCGAAATTTATGACTGTCAATCCCAGGCATGTCCAACTAATCCCGTATCCCGTCTTGTAGTATGCAATGAGTAGGTTTTTGGCAATCTTAAAATAATACGCTTGGTAGGAATAGCGACGTATGATACGTCGCTATTCCTATTTTTTAGAGAATAATATTTATGCCCTTCCAAAATTTGACTATTGAAATTATTCCTTTCTACCTACTTCTTCCATTTCGTATTACTAAAATTACGCTCGTTTTCAAGCTAATTGTTCGAATCAGTCGTAACCCTGTTCATATACCAGGAATAATTAGGGACGCAAATACATACAAAATACCAGTGTCTCGGTTGAATACAATCGGATTCTGTTTATAAATCACTATATTTATAAAAACGAATCAATGATTATCCGGCTGCATACACCTTTCATCGACATATATCTGCTTTTTTGACAAGAAGAAAGGCAACCTGCGCATTATTCTTGTCAGTCGACATTCGTTTTTCTTTCCAAAGGTTTTCGTGCACGTTTACGTCTGCGGGAACCTTTTCTCTTTCAGGATATTTCATACGTCAGTTCACCCCGGGCAATGCCAGGGTATCTATAAATTAAAACCAAACTGCTATGAAATCGAACTTGAAGAACTGGGAACTATTGAAGATGCTGGAAGAGGCATCTGCCGGAGGGATGACTCTCTCTGCACCGCACGTATGGAAAGCATACTACGGGACTTTCTGCAAACATTTGGCTAAACTTACCGACAGTCCCTGTACACCGGGACTCATGCGGGAATTGTCTCATTTGCGGGTTGAATTGGCCTCGTATGCCGAGCTTTTGAAACATATCGCCTGCGGGGAGTGCGCGACGACTTATTGTAACAAAGCCTTGCATCTGGTCGATTGCGAGCTGCACATTCTGGAGCTGCGCATCGAACATCCGGCCTTTTCCGCGCTGCCGGAAGTTGTGCCCGTTTCCCCGCTATATCTGGGCAAGGACTATTGTGCGACAGACCTGGTGGAATTGATTACCCCCTTATATGAACTCGGCTTCCTGACTACGGCAAGCGGCAGTCCGGCCAAGCTGAAAACCATCGTTCGGGCCTTTGAGACGACTTTCAATGTCCGAATGCCGAATTACGATGTGCTGCGCCACGCCGCAATCAATCGCAAACTACGTCTCACGCCGCTGCTCGACCGTATGCACGAGGTCATGCTCCGTCTCAGTCAGGAGTAAACGAAGACCAGGGCTGTACAGACAGCCCTGTTTCCTGACAGAGAAGATGCCCCGGCGTGCCTGAAGATGACATATCCGCAATTCAATGCCCGAATTTTCTGCCGAAAGATACCTTTGCCCGAAAAAAACATGCAACAGGAAGACGACTTGCGGGGTTTGGGACAGACGATGCAATTCATGCGCGGCATCAGTCTGCTTTTCGTTCTCATCCACCTCTATTGGTATTGCCACGACTGGTTCGCCCAACAGGGATGAACGCTCGACTTGGCGGACCGTATCCTTACGAATTTCCAGCATACTACCCATCTTTTCTCTTCACCGCTCTACACGAAATTGTTCTCGGTGTTGTTTCTGGCTCTTTCCTGCCTGGGCACGACCGGTGTCCGTAATGAGCGGATGACGTGGCGCCGCATTCTGCCGTGCGCACTCGCAGGTTCGGTCCTTTATCTGGGCAGTGCGCCGCTGCTGCACGCAGCCGGCAATCCCGCCGTTCTCTGCCTGGGTTATATCGTATGCGTCTGTGCGGGTTACATCTGCCTGCTTACCGCCGGTGTCTGGACCGGACGACTGCTTATCGGGGCGCCTCCCGACGACCCGTTCAATGTCGAGAACGAGAGCTTCCAACAGGAAACCCGCCTTATCGAGAACGAGTATTCCGTGAATCTGGCCACCAGCTACTACTACCGTAAACAGTGGCGGCCGGGTTGGATCAATGTCGTCAATCCCTTCCGGGCGAGCATAGTTCTGGGCACTCCCGGCTCGGGCAAAAGTTACGCCGTAGTCAATCAGTATATCAAGCAGCAAATCGAGAAAGGTTTCGCCATGTACGTTTACGACTACAAGTTTCCCGACCTCTCGCTCATCGCCTACAACCATCTGCGCCGACATCGGCACAGCTATAAAGTACAGCCCAAATTCTACGTCATCAACTTCGACGACCCGCGCCGCTCGCATCGTTGCAATCCCATCGCCGCGAAATTCATGACCGACATCTCGGACGCCTACGAATCGGCCTACACAATCATGCTTAACCTCAATAAGACGTGGATCGAAAAACAGGGCGATTTCTTCGTCGATTCGCCGATTATCCTGCTTGCGGCAATCATCTGGTTTCTCAAAATCTACAAGGACGGCCGCTACTGTACGTTCCCGCACGCCATCGAGCTGCTGAACAAACGCTACTCGGACCTGTTCATCATCCTTACGTCCTATCCGTCGTTGGAGAACTACCTCTCGCCCTTTATGGACGCCTGGAAGTCCGGCGCCCAAGACCAGTTGCAGGGTCAGATCGCTTCGGCCAAGATACCTCTTTCACGTCTTATCTCGCCGCAACTGTACTGGGTCATGAGCGGCGAAGACTTCACGCTCGACATCAACAATCCCGACGAGCCGAAGATCCTCTGCATCGGCAACAACCCCGACCGGCAAAGCATCTACGGAGCCGCCCTGGGGCTGTACAACTCCCGCATCGTGCGTCTCATCAACCAGAAGGGCAAACTCAAGTCGTCCATCATCATCGACGAGCTTCCCACCATTTATTTCCGTGGCCTGGACAACCTGATTGCTACGGCCCGCTCGAACAAGGTCGCCGTGTGTCTGGGTTTCCAAGATTTTTCGCAGCTCGAACGCGACTACGGAGAGAAGGAGGCCAAAGTCATCGAGAATACGGTCGGCAACATCTTCAGCGGTCAGGTCATGGGCGATACGGCCCGCATCCTCTCCGAGCGCTTCGGCAAGAACGTCCAGTGCCGCGAATCCCTCTCCATCTCTCCCGAACAGCAGTCCACCTCGTACAGTACGCAGCTCGATTCGCTCATTCCGGCCGCCAAAATCAGCAACCTCTCGCAGGGCATGTTCGCCGGAGCCGTCGCGGATAACTTCGGCGAGGAGATCGAGCAGAAGGTTTTTCACGCCAAGATTGTCGTCGATACCGCCGCCGTCGCCCGCGAAGAGAAATCCTACGTTCCCATACCGCAAATCTCCTTCTTCGAGGACGAGAACGGGGAGGATTGCATGGAGCGTCAGATCGAGGAGAACTACGACCGCATCCGTGTCGAGGTGAATCAAATCATCAAGGACGAAATGGAGCGTATCAAAACCGACCCCGCGCTTCGTCATCTGATTCCTGAACCGAAAAAAGGGACTGCCTCCCGGTAATCCCCGTATCACGAGTGCTCGAACGTGCCCCACAGTGCCTGTCAGGGCCAGGAAAGCGACATCTGTATCGCGCATCAAATCAATGTCATACATTCGCACTGCAAAGACATACCAACCATTAAAATTTTACTATTATGGCAAAACAAGAAAAAACGAATTCGACAGCCTCGGAACGTCCGATGCCGGTCCATCCCGACCCGGACAAGGAGACCATTCTGCTGCGTTACCCCGAAGACGGCAGTGTCAAAGCGGTCAGCAACCTGATACAGGACAACAAGGGAAATCAGGAAATTGTTACGACCGACCCGACGACGAAGAATCAGCCGGCCTTTTATCAAAAGCGCGACAGCCTGTTCATCGCCAATTTCTTCAAAAACATGCGGGCCCAGATGCAGGATCCTGCCAAAATGCCCGAACTGTATATCGTTTCGTTCGACAAGGTAGGTGCTGTAGCTGCAGACCTTCGTAAATTGCATGAGGACCCCAAAAACGAAGTTTTGCTGGAGACCGCGAAAAAATACCGCACCTATACGCAAAACCTCGAAAAGATCATCTTCGATGAATGCCGTATGCCCAAGGCAGAACTGGCGGCAGCAGGGTTCGATGTCAAACAGATGGAGCAGGACGGTATTTTCAAGGAGATGGAACTGGGTAAAGAGCCGCAGAAACTCTATCCTCTCAAATCCAAACTGAACGAGCAGATACAAATGGATGGGCTGTATGCTATCAAGGCCGTCAAGAATGAATACAATGAAATCGGTTTCGAGCTGCAAAGCCCGCTTGCGATTCCGGAATTCGAGCAAGACGCCACGCTCAGCATCGAGTTGAGTGCGGAAGATAAGAAGGCATTGGCTGCCGGGAAAACGCTTGAACGTCCCATTCGTCACGATGGAGAGTATTGCGTAGCCGGTTTCAACCGCACAACCAACCGTATGACCTTTATTCCCTGCCGTGAGATTCAGGCCCCCGAATACGTCTTCAACGCCCGCATGAGCGAAGAACAGCAGGAGGAGTATAAGCGCGGTCGGAAGGTACATTTGGACAACTGCCACTATTACGGCAATGACAACACGTTCTCCTGCGATGTCCAATACGATACCCACACACGGGATTACAGAACGACCGGTCATCACTATCAGCGCCCGTATGTTCCCGATTACCTTGCTCGACAGTTGGACGACACCCGCATGAGAATGCTCCTGGCCTACGAGCCTATCAGCGGCAAGGGCCTTACGGACCGTAATGGAATGCCGCTCAAGCGCGATATCTGCATTGACCGGAATACCAACGGTGTAACTTATGTAAGTCTGCGCCGTATGGAACAGGAGAAGGCACAGGCACAGGCGCAGAGCCAACAGCAGGCCGGGAAACAGGCTGCCGGTGCCCCGGTGCAGAGCGAAAATGACATGCATGTAGACAACGATATTCCGGAGCAGTCGCAGAGCCGGGGTCACAGGAGATAAGCCGCCATGACAGGCTCAGGCGAGATCACTGCGGATTATTACCGCCGCAGGCTGGAGGAGTTCCTTGCAGAACGCCATCCGCAACTCACCGGTGCCCGGGAGCTGGTCGCAACCCGCAGCAATCGGGCATACGCCGTCTATCGGACGACGCTTGCCCAGGGTTTTTCGCCACTGAAAGCCACTGCCCGTGCCGATGCCGTACTGTACGAAGGGCTGATATTCTCGCGCTACGACTTGTTGCGGGATATTCTAGCCACGGATTATCCGCAAATTCCTGAATACCAACTGCGGCCGCTGGCGCTTCAGCTTTGCGACATCTGTGCTCCCGTGTTCGGTTCGTTCAACCTCGACGACGGCATTCTGCAACGACGGGAATACGGAACGCTCGTGGCTCGGCTGCGGGAGTTCCTGCAGGAATATGTCAGCCAGCACGGACTTTTCGTGCGGCTTCGCGGCAGACCTCGAAATCCCTGACACTTGAAAACCCATATTCATTAACCATTTCAAACATTTTACAACCATGAAAAAACATCTTATCTGGGCCGCAGCAAGCGCGGCACTTCTTGCCTCCTGTGCCAAAGAGGAGACACAGACCTTCACTCCGGCCGCCACCGACCTGCCTCAAGCATCCATCACCTTCGTCGCCGAAGAGAATGCCGACTTCACACGTGCTTTCTTCGACAATACCACCACGACCGAAGCGTGGGAGCAATCGCTTTCCTCGCTTACCGTATTCTGTTTTGAGGAGGGTGCTCTGGTCATGCGCCGCAATTTCACATCGGCGGAACTTTCATCCAGACGCTCCACGTTCGCCCTGCCGCGTTCGACAGCCGGTAAGAGTATCGAATTCTATGCGCTGGCGAATGCTGCCGTCGATGAAAACATTACGACCAAAACAGCCCTGCTCGCCCTGACGGAAGAGACTCCGGGCAGCTACAACGGCACTTTCGCCAATGTCTCGAGCAAGGCGCTGCGCAGCGGTGGATTTCTGATGTCCGGCACAGCGACGAAAAGCATCGGCGCAGCAGGTACGACGACCGAAGTGGCCATTACTTTGCGGCGCGACGTAGCCAAAGTAGCCGTTCAAGCCTCCCTGTCTCCTGCCTTTGCCGACAAGTATCCGGGAACGGTCCGGATTACCTCGGTCAAACTTTCCCGTTCGGCGATGCAGACTCCCTATTTCGGAGGAACGCCTAAAACCGGAGCCATGACTTTTACGCACACCCAAACCCCGGGTGAGACGAGCGGTCGATTCAACGCTCTGTTCTACTGCTTCGAGAACGCGGCTCTCGCCTCAGGCAGCCGCGTCCTGCTGACGCTCGACGGGGTGTATGACCGTGACGGCAAGACCTCGACGACTTCCGACCAGGTCCCTATCTCGTATGAAGTCGAACTATCCGGCACCGCCGGCAACGGACAGCTCGCACGTAACGGATATTACCGGGTGGCGATTGGTCTGACCGGTCTGACCGGACAGGATGTGACGGCTTCCATTACGGTCGCTCCGTGGGAAACCCCCGTCACTCAAAACATCAATATCGGCATTTAATCCCGGCAAGTGAAACGGACAGAGAGGAGGCTATCACTCCGCTCTGTCCTCTATTATATGAATCCGCGACATGAACCGCAAACTATTGTTTTTACTGTGTATGGCCGCAGTCTGCTTTTCGGCTCCGCGTGCTTCGGCTCAATATTTCAGCGTAGGCATCAACGCCCCGATGCTGGCTTCCGGAACCCTGAATGTTACGTTGGAGGCCGCTGTCGCACCGCATTGGTCCGTGGAACTCGCCCTGCTCGCAAATCCTGTCAGCACCGAAAGACTGGGCCTGACAGCCGCCGCTCTGCAACCCGGGGTGCGCTACTGGTTTTTCGAGGAGTATGCCGGACATTTTCTGGCGATGCACGCGGCTTTGGCGTCGTACAACGTGTGGAATGCCTCGCACCGCCACAAAGGATGGCTTTCGGGGGCCGGGATCTCCTATGGTTACTGCTGGCCGCTCTCGGCACGCTGGAACATGACGCTGGAGGGCGGCATTGGAATCTATCATATGCGTGAGAGCGAAAAACGACGCTTCACGCCCGATTCGGAACCCGAATATATCCGCCATCACCGGCGCTGGGTCTTCGGCCCCTCCAAGTGCGCCCTCACTTTTTCTTACCTGTTTTAACTCAATCTTCACGCAATCATGAACTTCATCATCAGCATCTTTCTCGTCCTCTTCCTGAGCATCTCTTCCTGTCAAAGGGAGGCAACCGGAGACATTGTTCCGACACCTGCAGCCCGTTACGGCGAAGTCGATCTCACCTTCGGAGAGAGCGGGCAGCCCTGGAATCTACCGGATGGAACCATGAGGGTCATCAACGGACGCCCCGATAATGTCAATATCTATATTTTCAACGATGCGCTCGACTACCGCAAACACGCCTATTACGAGAATACCGACATGCAACCCCGCCTCGAACTGCCTTACGGTACATACCGCATCTATGCGCTCGGGAACTTCGGCAGCGATTTGGGGCTTTTGACCGAAGAGCAGCTTCAGGCCCTCACGGTTACCGCCTCTTTTGCGGACCGATTTCCGACCGGCGGTCTGGAGTATGCCGTCACCAGAGAGGAGTTTGCCGTTTCGCAGGCGCTCTCATCCCTGGAATTACGCCTGACAAGGCCCTTTTGCAAGATTACTTTCACAGCTTCCATCTCGTCGTCACTCTCCTCGGACGCCTATATCGTGTCGATGATCCCCTACAATCTTCCGCTGCGCTCCTCCCTGTGGACCGACAACCGCTTGCTTTCGACTCAAGGGCAGTTCGACTTCCCGTACGAAAAGCTGACTTCCAAGAAAAGGCGTCATACCCTCACTTACTATCAGTTGGAAAATCTTCAGGGAACAGTTCCCGCAATTATTCTTCCCGAAGACCGCAATTACCGGAAGGCACCCCGCATGGCTACTTATGTCAATATTCGCATTTGCCTGAATCAGGCATTCTATGAATACAACATATACATCGGACAGAACGATACTTCCGATTTCAATGTACGCCGCAATACCGCATACACCTACAACGTGACCATCCTCGGAACGAATCCCGACGATTACCGTATCGCCAAAACGGAGTACACCTTCTGGGGAACCAAGGCCGGCGACAAAGAATATCTCAATACCTTCCGCTGGCAGAACGGCACCGCGCAAGGCGTCCTGGTCATTGTCACCGAGCATTGCGATCCGGACAACGTACTCTCGCTCTCTTTCAAGCGGACTTCGACAGGAACATATTATCCCAAATGGGAAATGCAGTACAGGACCTTCGGCAATGCCTACCGAACCTGGAAGGAGGGTGAACGCATCGAGGTCCACCGAAACAACGGAGGCAGTTCCGTCGAAATCCGCTTCATCAACTCCGACGGAACGACCCAATACGAAACGACCAACAACTACTTCGACTTCACCTTGACCGATACCCGGGGATTCAGCGATACCTTCCGTGTTTCGACCCGTAAAACGACATAAGTTTCATGCGAATCGCAATGTATATTTTCCTGCTGCTGGCCGCAGGTGCTGCGTGCAGTTGCAGCACCTCGGGACGCCTGGCCCGCCGTGATGCCCAGGCGCTGCTGAGTCATACGCCCCGCCCCCTGCGGGCTGTAGCGCCCCCTGCCGATACGGTCCGCCGAATACGCACGAACACGGAGTTCGACCTTATTCCCGTCGAAGTAACTTATGAGAACGGCGAGGAAACCTACAATATCTGGCTCGATGCCGTGACTGTCGTAGCTCCCTCACGTACCGTTCCCGAACGCTGCGGACATATTGAAATCGATTTTTTGGTAACCCTCCCGCGCATCCTGCAGAGTAATTGCCGCAGTATCGTCCTCCGCCCCGTTTTGCATCGTGAGCAGGAGCGGATACCTCTGGAGGAGATTTCCCTGCGGGGTACGTTGTTCGACCGGGTACAGAGGCGCGACTACTGGCAATACGTCCGTTATCTGGAGCGCTTCCGGCCCGACTCGGTGCATGCCGCACGGGGTTTCCGGCGCTTTGTACGGTATCCGCTGCCCGAGGGGGTGCGTGCGGATTCCGTAACCCGAGCCGGACAAGATATCTCGCTGCGTTATGTACAGCGCATTCCTGCGGCGGAAGCCGGTCGCCGACTGCTCGTCACCCTCGAAGGCGAAATCCGAGGGCTGGACGGCAGTGTTTATCCCTTGCCGCCCTCCGATACGCTGCGCTACAACATCTCTTCGATGCTTTTCTTCGCCGATACCACGACCCGTTATGTGGAACGCATCATCGAAAAACATATCCGTGTCAGCGACCGGAAAAGACTGGCATTCCGAGCCGGAGAATCCTGCATTGTCGATACACTGGAAAACAACGAAGTCCAACTGTCTCTGATAGCACAACTGATGGAAAAAATCTTCGACCGCCGCGAATACGCCGTGGACAGCATCGTACTTCGGGCGGGTGCATCTCCCGAAGGTCCCGTCCGACTAAACGAACGACTCTCCAGGGAAAGGGCCTGGAACCTGCAACACAGGTTCGCCGCCTGGTTTCCCTCACTGCCCCTCGATACGCTGATACGGACCGGCGGCATCGGCGAAGACTGGGAAACACTTGCAGCACTTATCCGTCAGGACGACAACATCGTCCACAAGCAGGAAATAGAAATGCTTATCGAACAGGAACAGGACCCCGACCTGCGAGAAACACGCATTGCGGCATGTTTCCCGGAGGAGTATGCCTATATGCAGCGAATGCTGTACCCCCGGTTGCGGGCCGTACACATCGACTACCGGCTGCATCGTACCGACATGGTGCAGGATACGCTCGTGACAACTCGGCCCGACAGTCTTTATGCCGAAGGTGTCGGGTTGATGCAGCAGCGGCAGTATGACGCGGCACTCGGCATCCTGGCTCCGTATGCAGACATCAACACGGCCATCTGTCTGTTGTCGGTCAACCGCAATGCACAGGCTCTCGAACTGCTGCTTTCGCTGAGCGATGATGATGCCCGTGTATGTTACCTGCGGGCCATCGCTTATGCCCGGCAGGGAAAACCCACACAGTCACTCCAGGCATTCGATGCGGCCTGCGCCTTGAACGAAGACCTCTCTTACCGGGCCGCCCTGGACCCCGAACTGAGCGAACTGATCAAAAACCGTTAAAGCATATGAAAAAGTTGTTATTGGCGGCAGCTCTGCTTGTAGCGATGAGCGGCTGCACGCTCTCCGAGCAGACGGAAACGGAAGTTATCTGTCCTCCCCAGGCAGACAATGGCATCGACATAGAACCCTGGCACCCCTCCGACGACTGTACGGATATCGGCAAATAGAAGCGTATGAAAACAAGGGAACACTCCGACCTGTATCTGACTTATGACAGCTACAAAAACGTCCTGCACGCAACACGTTCGAGCAACGGGACCGACGGATTCCTGCGCTACCTGCACGACGATGCGGAACATATTATTCGGGAAGGTCACAACCCGAATGTATGGGTGTCTTACGTACATTTCCATGACGGCGGGGATGTACCCGACTTGCGGGAAGCCGGCCGACACGGATTCTTCGACCGGGTACTCGACACCATACGCCGCAGCGGTGGGGAATGCCGCTATACCGCCAATATGCGGGACGTGCTTTTCTGTATCGAACAGGACATCGTACCCCTGACTCCTGCCGCCGAGCGGACCCTTTTGATGGCCCGGCCGGATTATCCCGCTCTCGAAGAGGAGATGGCGAGGAGTTACCCGCGCCAGAATGCCGTTATCCCCGAATACCGCTCCTACGATGCATTGGAATCCCGGCAGGGAGTGATGCTCTTTTCCAGAACGACCGAGGGACAGCGGCAGCGACGGGAGTACGAACACCGCCTGGAGCTGAACTTCTATAATCCCGCACAACCGGGCGGCCCTCTGCGTTATTGGGAAATCATAGCCGTCCCGGACCGCGTGGCAGAGATGGTGGACCGGCTGTCCGTACAGGAACATGACCCTCAGGCACAGCTTTATGCCGATGCGCACATCCTCGGCCAGGGACGCATCTTACAGGAATTCGACATGACAGCCAATGCGGTGAACTACGATATTTTCCGACGACGCACCCAGCTGGGCCAAAGAGCCGTACAACCTCTCTCGGAGATGACCGTAGGGCAGCTCTGGAAGCATATTACCCACATGACACGTCCTCGGTTTGGGCAACAGACCGCATTGTGCGTGGACCGCAAACAGTTTCCCGGAGAGCAGCCCGATATAACTTGCAAAATAAGACGATAAACGATGCGCGAAAACACTAAACCGGCGACCCTTTTTCTGTGCGTTGCCCCTGACGGCAAGACGGACTGCGTACGCATCATCCGCGACCGGACCGGCGAAGACGACTTCCGGCGATTCATCGACAGTTTGCTGGACGCTTCCCTGCAGACGGATGCTCCGGTACCCGACGACTGGGTTTTTCGATATATCATTCCCGATGGCGGCCTGCTCCCGACACTCGAAACCGGGCGCGACCACAGCGATTACCATCATCGGCTACGTCATCTCGACACGTTGGCGGAGCTGCGCCCCGCCAACGTCGTTGCCCTGCGCAATGCCGCGCTCTGCCGCCGCAGCGGAATAGACCCGCTTTCTACGGAAGGCAGCGACCGGGAGCTGGTCCTCGGAGAAACGGAACCCCGGTCGTTCCCTTCAGTCCGTGCCGTGGAACTGGCTCCCAACCGCGTTTTGCTTTACGACATGAGCGAAACGGTGGGCTGCGACGCATACCGGAGCTTGCACCAGCACATCGCCGACCACTTCTTCGACCGGGAAATCCAGACCGAAACACTCCGTCTGTACAATCTGCATTCCTTTTTCGATACCTCCGTGCTGATGAAACACATTCCGGCTCTGAACTTCAATTTCAATCACTACAGCCGTAATTTCAAATTGACGGATATCCCGGCTCACGCTTTTCTTGACAGCGATATTCTGAAAGAGGGATTCCTCGTAAAAGAGTACGACCTGCACCCCACGAGCGAGTGTTATACCCGCTTCTGTATGGGCGAAGACATCTCTCTGAATGTCGACATGCGGGCGTTCGAAATAGCTTTGCTGGACCACATCTCCCGAGAAGGCTATCCGAAGCAGAGGCTTTCCTCGGAGTGGCGATACATCTTTCCGCATAAAACCGATTTCAAAGAGCTGGAAGAGAACATAGCCAATTGCAATGACCGGTCATCCCTGGAGCAGTTGCAGATGCAGGCCCGGGAAAAGGCCCGAACGATTCTGGCGGAAGAATATCCGGATATCAGGCGGTCGCAGCGAAATTATTTGGAGGATGGCGTATCGTTGCATATTCCCGATGCAGCAGGAGAAACCAAGGGCTTGGGGCGTAAAGTATGATACGGTCGAAAATCCGGATAAATGGCAGGCGGAAAGAGCTGAGGGATTCCGTTCGTCTTCCGGCGTGTTTTCCGGTCCGGGCAGCAAAGGTAACGGCCGGGCCGCGCAGGGGCAAGGCCGAGCCTGACGGTTCGGGCAAAAAAACAGCACCGCAAGGGTGCTGTTTTTTTATGCCCGAAGCCTTGCCCTGCGCTGTGCTTTCGCCGCCCGTCCGTTCTCCATGCGCCCGTAACCGTACCACACGCCGGGGAGACGAACCCGTCGGTGAAAATAGCATATCAATAATTGTTGAATCTTAAAAGTCATCATTATGAACCCAGGATGGAACATAGACATCAACGGCGAAGACTGGACCCGGGAATATTGGACCCGGGAAGAACATCTGCGCGACCAGGCTGAAAATTCATCCAATACACCGATACCGGAACCAGGATACGGATTCGACGAATCGGATATTCCGGAACAAGAGGAAGAAATCGGTGAATCACGAAAGAGAAAATGCTTTCGCCGCTAAAGTTATCAAAGGTTAAACCTTATACGGTCAAATCATGGAAAAGACAACATTACAACAAGGACTTAACGAGGTGGCACGCAAACGTGTACACCGGATGATCGACAACAACCAGCCGTTGTTCCGGCAGACCATGCAGCGGCTTATGCAGGAGGCGGGCACGGCGAACGACTACCTGGCGTCGATAGGTGCGGCCAACCGCACGCAAGCCGCTCCCGATGTAATATTTCTCGAAGACGGCAACAAGCTCATTATGAATATGGCCGGCCGTAAATACGGGCTGCATCGCAATGCCGTGGGACAGTTGGCCGAGAAAGTCGCCGTACCCGCCAAATATTTACGGGAACTCTCCGAAGGCGCCGCCTGGCAGCGCAGGCTCGCGGCAGAGATACTCAACCAGCACTCATCGTGGACAGAGCGCAGCCGGCTGCTGGTGCGGACGGTGGACGATCAGGTACGCGGCGTACTGTCGGACAGCTACCGCCGTCTGAACAGCGTGGAGCTGGTCACGGCTTTCCTCTCGGCGGCAACGGCTCAGGGCGGCGTGCCGTGCGACGCACTGATGACCGACACCAAGATATACGTGGAAACCATCATGCCGGAACCGATCTGTATCCCTACGCAGCGGAACGGAACAGTAGCCATATACATGGGCGCACGCTTCTCGACGTCCGACTACGGGGACGGTGCCGTGGAGATGCGAACGTTCCTCCTGAACGGCGTGTGTCTGAACGGTATGGTGCGCGAGAGCGTGATGAAACAGATTCATCTGGGAGCACGCCTCTCGGAGAGTCAGATGCTTTCCGATAGAACGTATCGTCTCGATACCGCGACGATGGTATCGGCCATCGGCGACTATACCCGCAATCTTTATGACCCGAATAACCTTCGGCAAAAATCGCTGGAGATACAGGCCGCCTCGGAAGCTGAGGTGGATTTCGAGGCGGAATTGAAGAAACTGGTCAAGGGAGGGCGGCTTCAGAAAACGGAGGGCGAAGGCGTACAGAAACTCTTGATGGCTAATAATCCCGACGACGGACTTTCAGGCGGTGCGACGCTCTGGAAACTCACCCAGGCGATTACAGCTTGTGCTCGGGAGCTGGCTCCCGCACGCAGCCGGGAGTTGCAAGAGATATCCGGAGAGCTGATGGCCCGCGCATTATAAACAGCATCGAATATGAGAAAACTGACAAATAAAGGACCGCCGAAGCCAACGACACTTTTGAAAAGGTGAAGATATAAGTGAAATTCGCTTTTACAAAAGTGTTTTGTTGTATTTGTACTTGAAACGACCTTAAATCTACCATTGCAAATTAAACGGATATTCCTCTATGGATGTTCGGATGCTTGTATTAGCGACTGTACGGGATAATCAAAATCTTTACGGATATCGTCGAACAGCATAACCGGACGCTTGCCGAATAACTGTCCGACCTCTCCAAATTACAAATCGTTCACAATAACCGGTCCGCTCCCGAAAAGTCGGGAGCGGACATTTTGTTTAATTACACAACATCAACAATATGATAATCAAATGCCAAGAACGGCTTTGCGAAGCGCAGGAATACGCCGCGACACTCGGCGACAAGTCCTTGCAGAAGTGTCTTGCCAAGCTCGAAAGTTGGGAGCATGACGGACGCATAGTATCTCTTTACGGAGATTTCGCCCCATATTCGTTTGGATTTAGTTTATATGGCCCGGACGGGCAGCTCATTATGAACGGCGGCCTGCTGTACCACGGCTCGCCCGACCAGTCCTGTGCCGTCACGTTCAATCACGACGACCTCTGGCAAACACACACCTGAGACTTGCATAGAGAAGACAAGTGCGGTCGATCGACCGCACTTTCTCACCTTCTTTTTACAACCGGTTCCACAATGTAGAAAAAAACCATTCGTGTCGTAACCCGAAAACAACTGTCCGGCTGAATCGGGATATACAAATATAGTGATTTGTCGGCACCTGCTCGAAAAGCGGGTTGGGACATTCTCGGACTACACCTGAAATATCGACATAAAACGCCATATCGAAACAGGACGTCCCTATGACGATTAGAGTGGGTAGCGCATCATAAAAACCTGTACTTGTAAAATTCCTATTATAAACAACATTACTTAACTATTTATCGAAATGGAAAACAAACCTTATCCAAAGACCGGTCAGAATCAGAATTTGCTTGCAATATTCGATGAAATTCCCGCGGATCGACAAGCGCTTATTCCTGAAGAAGACACGGACTTTTGCCGCCAGTTACAGACCCAGTTCGACAATGTTCACGATGCCTTGGGCAAAAAATACGACGAGGTGCGCTTCGAAGCACAGTTGCTACAGGATTACTCCGTCGATTTTCTTCCCGACAGCAAGGTGACCTATAAGTTACCGCGAGATAAGACGAAACGAACACCTTTCGATCAGTTCTTGTTTCTGCCGTTCGAGAGTATCGACAAAATCGTATATTTGCACGATGCTGCTTGCAGGCGACTCTGCACGATGATTACCGATTATTTCAATCGTAAATACAACCTCACAATTCCGTCTTTCAACCTCGGTTCCGATACGCTCCGCATCGACTTCAGACCGTATTACGAGAATTGCCTCCGACACGTTCTCGACTATTTGGACGGTAAAAGTTTTCAGGCTAAAGCGGAACAGGAGATTATCGAACGACTGTTGCAAGACCTCAAATATTATCCTCCGGCTTTGAAAGGAGCGACGGTCGTATTTCCCGTAACCTATCTTTTCGATGACTTTTGGATGAAAAGTTCTACTCCCAGATGTTCGATAGCATATGGAAAAGAAAAAATCGTATCCGACATTTGTACCGCTGTCATCATGCACCGCAGCGGGTTGCTGACGGGAAGTAGCAACGATATTGTAGGATTACGGTCGCACGAAGTTGATACAAGTATTTGGTATCAAATCCAGAACTCGAAAGGCTGCGAGATCAAATTTTATAAGAATGGTCGTATCGACATACGCTTCCCATCGGCGAGGGAAGCGCTGGATTGTTTCGTGGCTCTGAAGCTCGGAACGATACGGAAATCATAAATAGTTCATATCCTATGAGTATTGTTTCCAAAGCGTGAAAATTTGTTATATTTGCAAAACAAGCGTAAAATACGACAACATGGAACAGCAAGATATACGTTGGCAACAACGGTTTTCAAATTATCGTAAAGCGCTGCGGAAACTCGCAGCAGCCGTTGAAATAGTGACCGAAGAGTCGCACATGGGGCACGATATAGATGAACTGTTGCAAGAGGGACTTATACAACGTTTCGAATATACACACGAAATGGCGTGGAAGGTGATGAAAGATTACGAGGAATATCAGGGTTATCACGATATTCGCGGATCGCGGGATGCCATTCGCCAAGCCCTGCAAATAGGAATTATAACCGATGAGAGGTGGATGCATTCAATCGTAGACCGAAACCTTACATCGCATACCTACAATGACGAATCGGCAGATAAAATAACCGCTAATATTTCCGAAATCTATTTTCCTCTATTCGTGGAGTTCGAGAGAAAAATGAATTCTCTTTTAGAGCCGGGAATCAATCTTTTCGAGCAATGAAATACGGATTGTCAGAAGATGCGTTAAAAAAACTGCATCATGTGTTTTCTTGCGAAGAGAATATCGAACAAGTCATACTATATGGCTCCAGAGCCAAAGGCAATTACAAACCTTTTTCCGATGTAGATATCGTTTTGTCCGGAGACAAGTTGGAATTTATGGATCTTTATCGGGTCATACTTACTATTGATGATTTGTTATTGCCGTATCTGTTCGACATATCGCTTTACAAAGATTTGGATAGTCCGGATTTAATAGAGCATATCCGAAGAGTCGGTATTGTCATATATGATCGTAGGAAAGAAGAGCAGCCTTAGCTGCTCTTCCTGTTTTTACTGTCAAGTCCATACTCTTGCGGAGTTCATCATCGAACTGCCATAATTTCATTATCATAAATTTTCGAGCCATACACCCAAGTCGTGTATGGCCTTTTTGTTTTATTGACCATGTATGAAATAATTCCACAACCGATTCCGCAGGCCAGGCGTGCGGAAATCAACGAAAAAATCCTCGCCGACATCGAATCCGGCGAAAACAGAATTCCCCGGCAAACCATTTACAACTGTTACACGGGTGTGGGCGGGTTGCACGACCTCAATCCCGACCAGTTTGCCAATTACCACGAATATGCCTGCGCCAAACGGGAGTTCGAGCAGGGACAGTTTTTCACGCCCCACGCCCTTTGCCGCCAGATCGTATCGCTTGCGGCTTCGGACCCGACGGAAACCGTTCTCGATATGGGCTGCGGAATGGGCAACTTCTTCAATTTCCTGCCTAACCTACACAACGCTTACGGCTTCGACATAGACCCTCGTGCAGTAAAAGTTGCAGGTTATCTATATCCAGAAGCGCATATTGCCGTGCAGGACATGCAACAGTACGAGCCAGCCATGCTGTTCGATCTGCTGCTCGGAAATCCGCCTTTCAATCTGAAATTCGGCAACGATTCTTCGCAGTTCTACTATTTCCGGAAAGCATATAGCGTATTGAAACCCGCAGGTCTGCTCCTGTGCATCGTGCCGTATTCCTTCCTGCAAAACGAATTTTGGGACAAATCCCAGATACGCTACATCGACAACTGTTTTTCATTTCTCGGACAGACGAAGCTGCCGCAGGATACTTTCGAAGATCTCGGCGTCGCGGAGTTTGCGACCAAGCTGGTGGTATTCTCCCGGGAATCCGCACATATCGAAAGCCGCCCGTATCGGGAGGACGAATTTATTACGCAGGAACAGCTCCGCGAGCGGATCGCACGCTTCCGGGAAATCAAATGTTCCCTGAAACTGAAATTACGACAGGAAACAAACCGCATAGAACTCGAAGAAGAGCAAGCATTCGAATACACGATGACGAAGTATCTGTATGAAATCAAGACCCATCCGCACCTGCGGCCGAAATACGAACAGGCCATAGCACTCGTATCGAAATTCCGCAGCCAGACCCCGCCCGAGAATGCGTCGAAAACGCAATATGAAGAGTACCAGCGCTCGAAGCTCACCTATGCGAAAGTGCTGGCCATATTGCGACGATACGTCCGGGAACAATACTTCGTGCCGCAGCGAAAAGTCGCTCTTGTGAAAAACAATTACTCCTACAAACTGAAAGCATACGCCCCGCACCTTCTCGACGACATCGCTGTCCGGGAAGTGCCCATTTATAAACTCACGATTGATAACGGCGGACTGCCCGATGCCGGAGCGTGGCTAACACCCGACATCGAAAAGCAGTATCGCGCGGCGCGGCGAGTGATCGGGCGAAAACACCGGGAGTATCTGCGACAAAGCATTCCTTACTTTCAGATGCCGCAGGATAGTCGCCTGGCTGAATATATCGACGGCTTGTCGTTCGTAAACAAGGACGGCAAGCGGTGCCGGTTTACCGACCTGCAACGGCACGATATGAACTGGCTTTTCCAGAAACGCTTCAACCTGCTCAACTGGCAGCAGGGGTCGGGCAAGACAGCCGTAGCATACCACTTCGCCAAATACATCCGGTCCCTCAAGCGTGTACACAACACCATCGTCGTAGCTCCGGCGCTGGCGATCGAAATGACCTGGGAGCCGTTTCTGACTCGGCAGAAAAAACGATATACCCGCATTACGCAGCCCCGGCATCTGGAAAATATCCGACCGGGAGAGTTTATCGTCGTTTCGGTTTCCATGCTCGGGAAACTGAAATATTGGCTCAAACGATTCGTAAAGAGCCACTCCAACAAACTATGTTTAATCTTCGACGAATCGGATGAACTGACCAACGACACCTCGCAACGTACACGCAATACGCTCAATCTGTTTCGTCGTTGCTCGTACAAAATACTGGCAACGGGTACAACCACACGCAACAACGTAGCCGAACAGTACAGCCAGCTATCGTTGCTCTATAACAATTCGGTGAATATGATGTGCTGGTGTCCCAAAGTCTATTACGAAGATCGGGAAACACACGAAATAGCAGACGCACCCAACGAATTTTACGGCGAGCCGTTCCCCGCATATGGCGGAGCCTCGCTGTTCAAATCCTGTTTTTGCCCCGGTAAAGTAACCGTCTTCGGCATCGAAAAGCACAATCAGGATATATACAATAAAGAAGTTCTGTGGGAGCTTAATGCCAAAACGGTGCTGACACGTAAGTTCCGGGAATTTGCCGGTGAAAAATACGAAATCAAGAATCATGTAGTTCTTCCCTGTGCAGGAGAAAAAGCCGTTTATGAAAAGATTCTCACAGAATTTTGTCAGATATGCAACCTCTTTTTCAATAGTACGGGCGACACTCGCAAAGACGCCGCAATGAAAATCGTACGACAGATCATTCTGATGATAAAAGCATGCTCGATTGCCAATACCATGCCCGGATATACGGGAGAGCCGTTCCCGGAGAAAGTAAGACATATAGCTGCAATGGTCCGGAATATACCGCAAAAAGTAGCTATAGGATGTACTACACTTGATGCGTTGGAGATGTATGAGGATTATGTCTCGGCGATAATTCCGAACAGGCCTCTATTTTTGGTTCATGGCCGGCAATCATTCAAAAAACGGAGAAGAATTATCGACCGATTCGACCGGACGACGGACGGGATATTGGTCTGCACACAACAAGCACTCAAAAGTTCGGTCAATATCCCTTCCTGCGACGACATAATCCTCGAATCCCTCCAGTGGAACATTCCCCGCATGGAGCAGTTCTATTTTCGCTTCATACGCTTGGATTCCGAGCAGAAAAAACGGGTACATTTCGTAACCTACGACGAATCCATCGAACAAAACCTGTTGGCACTCGTAACGACCAAAGAGCGGCTGAACGAGTTCATTAAACTCGGAGAGATAAGAGAGGAGTCCGAAATATTCGAGGAGTTCGACCTAACGCCCTCCCTTATCGAAAAACTGCTGACACGCCAACGGGACGACGACGGCAAGTTGTACGTATCGTGGGGCAACCAGCGTATCGTTGCGGCATAAGTCGATAACTCCATTTCGATATTGACATACTCGGTCGCGGCAAATCAGTCGATGTTCCGAAGCAGCATGGATAGACGTGAGGAATACCCGTCTTTGCGTCCGGCTGCCATTCGGTTTCGGCGACAAAAGTACCGGACGGGCGGCGACCGGACAAGGCCAAGACGAGTTTCGGCAAAAAAACAGCACCCAAAGATGTGCTGTTTTTTATTGCCGAAAGCCTTGCCGGATCGCCTCTGGCCCCGTCCGTTACCATTCGTGCCGAAAACCGAAAACAGCCGGACGGCTGAATCGGGATATAGTATTAATTTTTTTCAAGCATTTAATCATGAGATTGATAACCAAAGAAATCGAAAAGAAATTCCAAAAGCATCCTTTCCGTTCACAGGACAAAAAAGGAATCGACGCTACGGTGCTGGTCAAATATTTCACTCCGTGGGGTGCGGCGACATGGCTCGTGACTGAAGCCGAGCAGCAACCGGACGGTGACTGGATGTTGTATGGCTACTGTACCCTCGGCTACGAGTGGGAATGGGGAACTCTTATGCTTTCCGAATTGCAAGCATTACGAGGACCGTTCGGATTGACCACCGAACGAGACCTTTACATCGGTAACAACGCAATGGTGGCAGAACTGGCTTACTGACAGAGAGTGTTCAAAATACCAAAGCCTGCGTCGCAGATTCTGCGGCACAGGCTGCTTTATAGATTTAATTTTCAGTTATTATGAGTGATAAAGAATACAAAGCCCGACTCCTGTATATCGATGCGGGAGACTGCAAGGAAGTTTGGGAAGTGAAACATATCAACGGGGGCAGACAGTATGTCGGCCGCGATACTTTCGACGAACATACGTGGTGGACGCTTTGCGACGCTCCGTATGGATACTGCGAACGCAGCGGCCGAATCGTGCCGGGCGTCGTCTTCATACTTTGCGATGCGGAATGGAATCCCGTAGCCCGCGACGGCAACGACCGCACGGAATTTCCGACTCCTTATCCGACTCTGGAAGAAGCAAGCGCCGACGCTTGGGCGGCTGTCCGGGAACAATATCCTGAAGTTTCCAAAGATGGATTCGGAAAGTGGATTTCAGGCTTCGCTGACAGACCTCTATCGGGTGCGGATTACATGAATTGGCGGGATTGCCAGAGGGAAACGATACAACGCGAGGTCCTTTCCACATTCGATTATCTGGGCGAACAGCACGCCATCCTGCGATTTACGGTCAGGCATACCGAATGTACGGCGCAATGGCAGGAATATTATGTTGGTATTGCACAAGAGCAACCGCAGGAAGCATTTTCCATGTTTCTCGGGTATAGCTACTGACAACCGAAATATCTATATCCAATACTGGACGATTCTCAATACAGGTGCATTGCCATTACCAACTGTATAGATTAAATGATATCCGACAAAACTATGAACGACATGAAAACAGAACCTGTCCTCATTACGAGCCTTACCCGCCGTCTGACCGCAATTCGGAACGAAGCCTTCAGCCTCATTCAGAATGCCGTGGCCAAACATCGAATCTTAGGTACATTCTATCAAAACCTGGGTAAACATTATGCCCATGACCAGACGCTCGAACAGTACGATACTGCACCCATCGTAATTACCCACAACGACTCGTTCGGTACATACGGCGGTTATGCAGCCGCCACGGTATACGAACTTTTTATCGACGAGAAGGGCCGCCTGCTCTGTACTCTGAACGGCGAAGCGGGCGAAGATTTCAACGAACCTCTCGAACATATCCAGATAGAAGGGTTACTGTGCATCGTCCGTTGGCTCATGAAGCACGGCCTTGTCATCGACAACCCGTGGCGCTGCGAGGTGTGCGGCTCGCTCGCCGTGCAGGAACAAATTTGGGTCGATACCAACACCTGTGAGGCGTATTCGCAGGCATATAACCGCGATGAAAATTACTGTTGCAACTGCAACGAAAATACCTACCCAATCCGAGAAAGCGAATTACTGCAAAACCTCGACGAGTGGTGGCACGGTCTGGACTTCCGGCAGATGGAGCGCATTACCGGCTACCGTCAGGACGACTTTGACCCTGAAGATGGTTATCAAGATTTCGTAGATGTTTGTGACAACTGGTGGGAAAGTTTGTCAATCGAGGAAAAGACACTGTTATGGTCTCAAAAATAATAAACAAATGAAAAATAGCGACTTATCTATCACAGATTCATTCTGGAATTTCATCGAGGCGAATGTTCCGAACTACCACGAGCGCGAGGACGTGCTGCATCAGGGCGAACTCCAACTGTTCATCGACGGCCACGAGTCTACCGTACAGGGTATCACACGCGAAGAAGCCTTTCTGCTGCGTGACAAAATCCTGTACGGCCTTTTTGCCGAAGCTATCGCAACTTTTACAGCCAGGCACCCCGTAGAATTTCCGGGCAATGTCTCCTTGCGTGATTACTCCGAAACACTGGTCGATATCGCTTATGAAGTCGGCCGACGACAATATCGGCTGTCATCCAACTCCCGCGAAACGGTCCGCACAATTATCGGCTGGGCCGACGATTTCTCCCGCCGACACGAGAATACGGACTGGAGCACCATAGAATACCTTGACGAGATAGACAACTTCACGGAAGAGAAGCTGCGGACAGCACGAACAAGGCACGATAGTCCATACGTATTGGTGGAGTTCCCGGACGACACTGCGTATTTTGAGGAAAACGACATCGGATATCCCAGTTTCCAGAGCAAGGATAACGGTGCCCGCTATGTACCGGAATACGACTATATCCGATATTTTCAAAAAGGTCCAGCCGCAAACGTCTGTTATAAGCCGCTTCGTTGGCCCGAGTCGCAGCCGTATCTCTTTTCTGATGAATCGACCGATACGCTGAACGAACCTATCAACGACAAGAAAGGTATCATGGACTTCGGCTATCAGGCCGTATGGGTTCCACTCTGCAACATCGAAAGCTGATAATATGCCAAGAACTACGCTCGAAAAAAGCTGGAACGGCGGGAAGAAAGCCGCACCGAATGCACGCCGTCATTCGCAAAGCCCGACAGACAGAATCATAGTCATCCATATTCAAAATGATCGGAGAGCACAGAAATTAATTTCTACATTCTATTCTATTGTATGTTAATGAAATACAAAAGATTACAATACATGAGTAAACAGAAAACATTATCAATCGAAAAACAGGAGGTGGCATTGTGTCGCAATATCTGGCAGAATAGCTCTCAAAACGACTGCATAGCCATCACGGACGATGCAGGCGAAGTGATCGAGGTCGTCACGACCCCGAGGGTCAACCCCGGGATGTTCCGTCGTCGCGTCCGGAGTCTGATGCTTTCGGGATTATCGCGGGAAGAGGCTGAAAAATACGTGGCTTCGACACCGCAGAAATTGGAGCTTTTCTATGACGTGAATCTCGGAGCTTTCGCTATCGACGCTGAAGCGGTGGGCAATACGCCGCTCTATAACCCTTATTCGGGAAAGGAAATTCCCGACGAAACAAAATAAACGAAATCATGACAACATTCAAGAAAGGACAGCGGGTCTGGTGGAACGACCCGATCTGCGAGGAGTCCGGCGAGTATGAGGTGCTGGATTCACAAGACAAAATCAATGCGGACAAATCGGAAAGCGAGCGTATCATCCGTATCGGGGATGGAGAGAACACGCGGGATGTCTCCGCCCACTACTTGACAATCGTATGCCCGATTTCCGATGAGGACAGGGAGCACCTTGCCATGCAGGAACATCGTAACCGCATACGCGACAAAGAGCTGGTGGAGCAGATGCAGAGTCTCGTCGTTCAGTTCGAAGACCAAAATTTCGAAACCGAAGGATACTCCGTCCGCATCAGCGACGAAGACCACGACGCCTGCTGCGTGTACGGATTCCGAGTGAACGAAGATGTACTCTATGCTCTGTTGGATTACGACGACGGCAGACTGTGGATGGTACCGGTTTCTGACCTATGCGTCGTGGAACTGTTCGACGCTTTTTGGCTGTTGGTCCGAAACGCTTAAATCCAAGAAACGGCAAAATACGATCATAACAAGATTATATAATCGATTCTATGAAAACGAAATTTTTGTGTTACAGCCGCTCGAATCCCAATCAGGTCGTCTGGCATTATGCTGAACTGGAAAAAGTCGGCGAGGGCGTGTACACCTACCTTCAACAGAAGGATCAATATCGTGAAGAGGACGATATGATTGCCATCGTCCTGCAACTGGAAGACGTCTTTTTCGAATACGGTACTTACAATCGTCGATTTCTCGCTGATAAGGATGTAGTCGCTACCGGAGCCGAAGTCCTGAAAAACTTCCACCGGACCATTGAGCAGACCATGCAGGAAGGACGACATCTGCAACTCCTCCTCGTGCGGATTTATGAAGAACTGGGCCTCGATGCGGCACCTTTGATCCGTTACCGGGAAGAACGTCGGCTACGCTTGCAGCGAGAGGACGAGGAGCGGAAACGCCGGAAAGAGGAGCAGCGACGACAAGTCGAAGAGCAGCAGCGCGAACAGTTACGGTTGGCAGGGACCAGGTTCCTCGCTGGGGAATACATCTCCAGCGAGAATTTTATCGGGCTGTGCAAATTCAAGCGGATTCCCATACCGCTTCGCACACATGGGACCCTGTGCCGAAGCGTAACCGAACTCTCCCGAAACAGTATCCGTCACAGGCGCACGAAAGGCAAAGCCAATCCGAAACTCGACGGATGCTTCGCTGTGGTCGAAGCCCTGTACGAAAAACTCTCCGAAACAATGGATGCAAATATTTTTCAAAAAAATGCAGACTTTGTAAACATGAATTAAAGTTGGAAAAAGAAAAATGCCTGATTTTCTTCAACTACAGATCCCGATAGGATAGGGTAAAGACAAAGGCAGCTGATAATCGATCGATTATCAGCTGCCTTTCCGTGCTCTCGCAGGGATTTCAAGTGCTCCAACTGAAATCACCCTGTGAGCCGTCTGGGGGTTTCTGAAAATACCGTTTGTATGGTACTGTAATTTGTATTTTCAATCTTTTGATTTGTTTTCAACTTACTGTTTGTTTCTAACGTAGGTCACAAGGTGGTTATGCAACTCTATCGTGTTGTGTCGGATGTTATGTTTATAAAATATTACAGTTTTGCCTTCAATAAAGCTATATCCTTATTATTAAACTTGCGAATCAGTCCCGTCAGAATTTTATGTTCAGTTTCTGGTGTCCAATATATTTTTAGTCGCTCTTTGGCTCTAGTTATAGCCGTATAAAAAATGTTATGGGTTATCAATTCTTCAATTTCATTAGTGATAATTATTTTGACCGAATCATACTCTAACCCTTGCGCCTTATGTATGGAAACAGCATAAGCAATCTGAAATGGGACGATTGTATCCGAAGAGTCGTTATCGTCATCGGTACTTTTCAGTCTATTCACTGTAAAACGTATGATGGGATACCCGTTGGAGCTGACTTCGACTAAATCGAAATCATATTCTTCTACATCCAACTCATTTATAATAGCATCCATCACTTCAATGTCGAACCGTATTACGTCTTCTGTTTTGTCGATAGCTATGATTTGCCCTTTCATATTGTTGTAGATTATTGGGGCGAATCGATTACTTTCATTGAAAAGAACGGGATCACCTACCTTATATGTCTGTATGCCCCATTGAATAGGTTCGTGAGGATTGCAACTTTGCAGGAAACGATTGATATTGTTTATTCCGTATAACCCATCGTAGTTCAGGCACAATATGATTTCATCTTTTTCGGTTTTTTCGAATATTGATTCGTTCAGAGTAGCGGAATAATTATTCCGTGTGATATGTTCCAATATGTCGTTATCGATGTTCCTCACTTTTTGCCATAATGTCAATAAATTTTTATTTTTACTTCTATAAGGCTGCTCTAATTCGAAAACCGCTGATTGAGGAACGAAAGCTTTAGCAGCACCGAACCAGTTCCCGAAAGTAATGGATTCTATTTGAAATATATCTCCGACAAGAACCAACAATCTGAATTCTGCATCATTTAAGACCTTGAGCATATCTTTGTTGCTGACCGTACTGCATTCATCAATAAATAGGACATCACATACTTTATCCTTATTCCCCGATGAAATGAATTTAGTGATGGTCATAAAGCAACAATTCGCTGCATTAACTTTTCTTTTTAGATTATCTACCGCAGGATTTGTATTAGCCAAATATATTTTCTTTTTATCATTCAAAAAATTTGAAATATGGTTAATCATCGTAGATTTCCCGGTTCCGGCGGAGCCGTATATCAAAGCAACTCTGGATTTAGCGAACAAATATCTTAATGATTCCTTTTTTTCTTTACAATCAATATCGTATGTAGACGTTTGTAGCCAAACGTCTACCGAGTTTGTATAATTATTGACACTTTCTGCGGAACGTGCCTGAATTTGTCGGATGATTTCAATCGTATCGTTTTCATAATCTTGTATGTAAATATGATCATGAAAACTTAGGAGCTGGCGAGAAGCATGCTTTGGAAAATACAATTTAGCATTGTACTCTCGAATCAATTTGTCGATATTAACAAATTGCTCTAATTCCTTTTCGTTTGTATATAATTGGTTTTTTATCTCTATGTTGTTCCGAATAAACCGAGCAAATAATTCAGATTCTCTATTAATAGGATCGATGCATTGAAACAAGTCTGAGAGTCTGGGATTATGGTTGACTAAAGAAGTGTTGTAGGGGATTTGATCAAATGGAATGCAGCTGCAACTAAGGAAAAGATTAGATAATTTCTCACATTTTTTGGTGCTATATTGTTGTTTTACTATAACGTTATGTAATTTGTGCAATAAATATCTAATTACATTATTCCCCGGTAAATTTAATTCTGACATCTTTCGGCATCGATCGAGTATAGGGAGAAAATAGACATTTTTTGCAGATTTAGTTATCTGTGTTATCGTTTTTTGATAATAATGTTGGGGGGAATCAATAAATTCTACCAGACTTAATTTTGATTGATGTAGAAAAATCGCAGTCAAAAATTAAAATATGGTCTTTGCTTGAGAGAGAAACAGATTCCTCTGTAACAGGGATTTAGCAAAATAACAAATCTTGCCTACCGTTTTCCTGAAAACCCGAAATGGCAAAATTTGCTACACATTTGCGAAGAAAACCTTGAAAAATGTCCAGCCAGAATAAAGTCCTGTTGACGATAATGTAGATTGGACTAAGGTAGATTGATATGGACTTAAATCGACTGTTCTCGACACTTGAAAAATCAACAACGCCTCGTCGGATAATTCCCATCAACAGGTAAATTTCAGTAAACGTCAGTCCATATAAGTACATATCAGTCCACCATAGACCAATCGGCCTGCTGAACAATAGTTTTCAGCAGAACGAAACATTAATTTATCATCAGGTCTATGAAGCGGACTAAATCCATCGCTCCCGGTACCGGAAAAGCAGCAAGGAAAAATTTTCCGGGCCCTCACCCCAACAGTCGGCAATTACACACTACCCGCGTTTGCCGTTCCTGCGGTCAGAAATTCTCTGCCGCCACTTCCACCAGCGAATATTGCAGTCGTAAATGCTACCAGCACGACTACTATCAGCGCAACAAACCCCAAATCCTCGACAAACGCAACAAACGGGAACGAGCGGAAGAGCCTGCGATTCCTCCTGTAGATTCGGATATGATTTCCGTGCGGGAAACAGCCCGGCGGCTGGGTATATGCCGTCAAACGATCTACAATCTCGCGGCTAAAGGCATTATCACCATCTACCACGTTACCGGACGTCTTTCGTATGTCAGTTGGAGCGAGGCCTGTGCCACTATCTCCACGCGCACGGCTCCGGCCATACAGCAGAAACCGCGTCGTTCAACGCGGAAGAAACATCCCGAACAACCTGCCGAAACCTCTTCCAAAGCCGCCGTTCCTGCTCCACCCACAGCCGCTAAATGGGCTGCGGCCCAAGAGCTATGCGCACGTTATAACTGGGATACGGCCTATTTGTACCGATTCGTACAGTGCCATCGGATTTCGCGCATCAAAGACGGCCGTTACTCGTTGTACTCCATTCCTCAGATAGAGGCTGTCATTCAGGAAAAACAGACTCAAATCGTTCCGGCAGGTTATATCACCATAGATGATGCGGCCAAGAAATACAGTGTCCCTCCCAGTACGGTGACGTATCGCCTTGCACATTACGGTATCGACACGCAAAAGACGGTTATCGACGGCCGTCGCAAGGTTATTTTTTCCGAAGCGGCTTTCCGACAAGCTACGCAGGGTAAAAAGCATTGATTTACAATTATTTGAAAAACACTAATTTTTGTTTATCTCACTGTGCATTTATAACTTGCATCCTCAAATCGCATCATTATGAAATGTCCTAAAGTCACCCTTCGCAGCCGTCCGATTTCACACGGACGACGTTCATTATACCTCGACTATTACCCGGCGATCAGAATCCCCGATACGATGAAGAAGACCCGTACCGAAACGCTGGGTATCTACGTCTATGCCCGCCCGCGTTCGCAACACGAAAAGTCGCATAATGACGAAATGTACCGCAAAGCGCGTTTGATCGCTTCCACACGCTTGCCGGCCATCATAAACAAACAATACGGCTTTCTCGATACCGCACGCGGCAACCGGGATTTTCTGGAATACTTCAGGCAGATAGTAGGCGAACACAACAGCAGCCTGTGGAAAGGCTGCTACAACCATTTCCGGTTTTTCGTCAAAAACTCCTGTATCTGTGCGGAGGTCGATATCGAACTCTGCCGGAAATTCAGAAGCTACCTGCTCTCGGCGCACCAATTCCGGGACCCTACACGCCCGCTGGCACACAGCTCGATTGTCAATTACTATCTGAAATTCCTTAGTCTGCTGCATAATGCCTACCGGGATCATATGATTGAAGAAGATCTGGCAATACAAATGGAATATATTGCACGCAAACCTACACGTCGGGAATTTCTAACGCCGTCCGAACTGCGAACGCTCTCGCAAACGCCCTGCGAGATCCACGTCTTGAAACGGGCAAGCCTTTTCTCCTGTGAAACGGGCCTGCGACTGAGTGACGTGTTGGCTTTGAAATGGGAGGATATCGTACCCAACCTGGAAGGCAACGGTTATAACATGCGCATACGCACAGTCAAAACCGACGAAGAGGGATTGCTTCCTTTGAGCGATACGGCGTTACAGCTCTGCGGACCGCGCAGTACAGGTACGGTATTCAAGGGTTTTACACGCTCGATGACCGACCGTCCGCTCAAACGATGGCTTGAGGATGCGGGCATTACCAAACGCATCACGTTCCACTGTTTTCGCCACACCTACGCCGTTCTGCAATTAGCCAGCGGCACGAATATTTACACCCTCAGCAAAATGATGCTGCACAAGAGTATTCGCTCGACGGAAATTTATCTGGATCTGCTTGAGGAAACGAAGCTCGAAACCGTCGGACGTATCAGTATCTATATCGACCCGGAGATGTTCGACGAATAATCCGTACCTTATATATTAATGTATTAAAAGTATAAATCTATGGAAAGCAATGAAGAGATGAAAAGCCTGAGAGTTACCTATGACACGTTGCCTGCCGCCATCACATGAATTATCGATGAATTGCAGGAAATCCGTGTAATGCTCGCTTCCGTGCAGCCGCCTGCTCCGGGGCGTCGGCCGATTCTGATCGACGATGCCTGCCGGCTTCTCGGCAAGGCCAAACAGACGGTATATGCCCTGGCGTGTCGCGGCGAAATTCCCAACTATAAACAGGGTCGCACCGTCTATTTCTTCGAAGACGAGCTGCTCGAATGGATTGCCTCGGGCAAAGTCAAAACCAACGAAGAACTTCGCAAAGAAGCCGAACGCGCTTTATATAAAGGCACACGGCGTTAAAGGCTCCGTAAACGTAAGGAAACCCGACGAGGATTCGTTTCGTGTCGGGAAGCCTGTGAAAACCGGAAAATCGGCTTCGGGAATACATTTTATAGCCGATACAAGAGGGTGCGAAACAGGAGTTTTTGCGAAAAATCATTCCCGGAAACTTTCTTTTACTCCTCAAAAACAGAATGGCATCTGGTTGACGTAAACAGGTATTATTTAAGTGGCATGAGGTCGGTACAAGACTGACCTCATGCCACTTATTAATGCATCCATCTGACTTTTATGCGACTGGTTCAGATTTATGTTCATATCCTGTTGATCGTAAAGTTCAAGGTCGTTCCCAAGACCTCGAACGTTGCGGTTTTTCCGCATCCTTTATTGTATATGACATACTCTTTCGAAGTTTCGCTGCCTCCCCAGAGAACATTGACGAAAATCCGTACTTCACCGCCATTCGGGATATCCAGCGCATCGAGGTCTATGGTTCTCGAACTGGGGTTAAAGAAATATTCGGAATAACCGCTCTTTTTGTCGCCCCACGTGACACAGAATTTCATTTTGAATCCTCCGTGATTGATGCACTTGATAGAGCTTACAGCTTCATCGGAAGCGAGTTTGATATCGAAGGTTAGCGTAGCTCCCGTCACCGAATAGTTAGCCGTTTTGCCACATCCCCGTTTGTATGAGAATGCATCGGATGTTTTCGTGGCACCCATATATGCTGCCACTTCGACCGAAACGTTCGCTCCATCCGGAATCGAGTATTCATCCAAATCGAAAGACCGGGATTCCGGATTGGCATAATAATCGGTCCATCCCGTTGCATACTCTTTTCCATCGACGCTCCATTTGGCCTGAAACTTCTGTACAAATCCTGCCCTGTTCCAGCAGGTCACCTTGTTCGCTTGTACCATAACACACTGAGTTTAGTTTGACATTATGCCGCCATCTGCCGTATTCGCAGGACGGCATTTTAAATTTAACAAAAAAAAATCTGAAAAACATCTTTAAGCCATCAATAGCTTAAAAAATCCTTTGCCGGCAACAACGCATTTTCGCAGCAACAAAACTGCAATTGAAAATGACGGAAATGGAACAGCGACTGGCGGCCCTCGAACAAAAGTGCGACCGCATACTGGAGCAACTATCGGCGCTCCTTGCCGAAATTCAGGCGTTGTATCCGGAAGTAAAATCCCCGGACAAGCACGTTAAAGAGGCCGACGATACTGTTCTGGACTACTTAGATGTATGTCAGATACTCCACATCAGCATCAGACAGCTCAGACGGCTTCAGCAGTCAGGCGACCTGCAGGGATTCAAGAACGGTCGCCGCAGATACTATCTGTCATCTGAGATTTCAGCTTATCTGAAAACCAAATCCAATTACAAAAATCATTGAAGCTATGGCAAAAGAAAAGAAGTACATGCTTATTGAGGAAGAAACTTTGCGTGAAATGCTGCAGACTCGTTTCCAGCAAACCTATGCGCTTGTTCTGCTTTCACACATCTGTCTGAAACACAATTTAGATACTTCGCTTACGATGGCGGAGATAAGCGGCGTGCTGCAGCTCTCCGGCCGTCAGGTGGACGATGCCCGCAAACGCTGTCAGCTCCGGTTTCTCGGAATCGGCGGCGGACGATTGTACAGTGCCTATGATATAGCGATGCTGGCGGCTCGGTTACACCGCAAGCGGGCCATGACTCCTCTGCGTGACATTCCCCGATACGTCCGCAATCCGCAACCGGAAAAACAAACGACGGGAGCGATGAACACTGGTCCGGATATGTTGCAGGGCTTAACCGACCAAAGATAGGCACGCGGCCTTTTCCTCTCAAAATATTACGGCACGAATCGTACCCTCCATGCGTCGGGCGATTTGTGCCGTAATATTTTGCACCGGGGGCCTGGCGTGCCCTCGTTCTTAGTCGGTTAAGCCCTGCAACACATCCATGACCGGTGTGTAAAGGGAACAGTATAAACACGCAAAACAATAGAACACTTATCACTGATAGAAGCAGACGATTTCCGCAAGGCCGATGTCAATAACATGTCCGTATCGTTCACGGAGTACCGCATCGGTTGAGCTACATTTTAAAATTCAAGATTATGCACGGCAAGATTTTTCAAATTACCAAAACACGGGTAGCCGAAGACTGCTGCCTGAACGAGACCACGCTCATGCAAGGCGGCGATAGTTTCTTCGACTATTGTGCAGAGATTGACGACAAGCAACGCAAGTTCCATATCGAGAACTTGGTAAACAGTGTTCTGCCCGAAGGTATGTTCGAACTTATTTCCGAAGATATCATACGCTACAATGGCGGGGCTGAACAATGGAGAGAGGCTTTCGTCAACGACATCCGGTGCAGGGCGGAAATCATTACCCCCGACAGCGTACAAGAGTGGATCGGCCCGGTCTATCGACTCGAAAAGTTCCTGAAAAACCCGCTCGATACCGCCTACTGGTTCTACATGGACGAAGAGGGAGTGCAAGCCTACGCCGAACAATCCTACGAGTTCCTGCGGCAGGTATATGAATATGAACCCGGCACGCTGCTTTACATCGGCGGTGTTATCGACTATCATTTTTAACCGACAAATACAGAACAATGAAAGGCTTTATTCTGTATAAGGGCGATGCATGGTTATCGACAGCCTCGCTGCGACTGGTCGCGGTATTTACCCAAGCGGCTTCGCTCGGCAAGTTCCTGAAAGAGCTGGCCCGGACCGAGAATTTGTCCGAAAAAGAGCTGGAGTGTTTGATCCGCTGCAAACAGACACAGGGCCGGACGACCAACTACCTGATAGAATATCAGGAGTTCGACCCGGAATACGAACAACTAAGACATGAAATATCATAATAGACACCTATGCCACGCTATTCATTTTATCAGGATACCAAAGTAGAAACATGGGAACGCAGTCATTTCGATGTGACGGCAAACTCTTGCGAGGAGGCTGTCGCAATCGTCAAGGCGTTTAAAGACAGCGATGTCGATAATCATCAGGACGAGGAATATATAGAGTTCGGAACGTTCGAATCCATATATGAAACCTCGCAAAAGATCGAGCCCCTGCCGGGAGCCAGTCCGACCATCATGATTTTCGATGAGGACACCGACATGCCTGTTGTCGATAACAGAAAACCGCCGGCGGAAAACAACTACCTTAACGGTAAGGAACATGCCATTCCCGAAAACTGCGATTTCGAAACCGATATACGGAGTCTGCGAAACAGAATACTCACCGCTATCAAAAACATCTTTCTGCAATCCGGACTCTCCCGAATCGAGTTAACTTCTGCGACCGAAGAAGTACAAGTGGTTTGGTGGAACAACCACGGGTACACTCATGAAAGTCCGGTAGAGGCGGTCTGCCTCGACAACGGTGAACTATCGTTGCAGCTCTCGGATGAGGACGGAGCATCTATTTCGTTGTGGGAGGACAGCGATTTCGCGTTCGAACATCCCGCATGGCTCAACGGCATATTGAACGGCCTGAAAGAAGCTACCGAACAATCGTAAAGCCAGCAGGCTCCCGGTTAAAGGGAGCCTGCTCTGTCAATACCTAACACATGAATAAATGCCGGGGTTAAAGATACTCGGTAAAGCGAATCACATTAAATGACGAAGACGAATATGTTTACGACACTAAACAGCTACAAGGCAAGTCTGCTAAGAAGACTCGCTGCAATACGGGATTGGAATATCGTATTGCCACAGGTAGTGCACTTGTTACCGGAACATTCTGCGGTATGTTCGCCGGTTATCCTTTGCGATATCATGCAGCATAAATGCAAGATCATGACCTCGTTGTCGGGCGAAACAGAACAACGGGACCTGCAGGCATTTTGCATCGAAGACCTCGAAAGAGTATATGATTTATATGCGGCAGCGAAGACGGTTCCCGAAAGAAGCGTATTTGTATGGAGCGAAGCCTTACTGCCGCGCAATGCGTCCGATGACGACATAATCGCGGCCTTCGAAAAACATGCCGACGATACATCGCTGATTGCCCAATATGCGCCCGATGAATTTGCCGCTCTGTTCAACGATGGAGAAATCCCTTCTTACGAGAAGTGTCATATGCGCTTTATAAAATGCCCGCTGTAATAGGAGGGTACACATTCTCCACAAGATAAGATATGTGGCAATAAATTTGTTGACAATCATATATTTTGTATTTTTGTTCACAAACAAAACGCAATATGGCATCTATTGAAATCAAAAATGTCGGCCCCCTGGCCGATACCGGACAAATAGATTTAGGCCGTTTCAATGTCATCATCGGCAAACAGAGCACGGGCAAAAGTACCTTTATGAAAATACTGTGCTTCTGTCAATGGCTGGAGAAGAAGATTATGACAGGTGATGATAAACAACTGATATATAACTATACGCATTATCACCGATTCCTAAAAGAATTAAGACAGTTCCATCGTTTTCCGAACCATTACTTTACACCCCAAAGCCTGATTTCTTATTCCGGAGAAGCTGTTACAATCGAATTGCAGGGTAACAAGAATGTAAAAATCGGTCGTCAACCTGACCTCGAAAATATTCGTCATAACACGAAATTGAGTTTCATTCCTTCGGAGCGAAATTTAGCAACGGCGTTAAAGAATGTGGATCGCGTCTACAAATCCTATGAACTCGATGTTTTGTTCAACCATCTGTTCGAATGGGATGAAGCTCGGGAAAATTACACGGAGGAACATCCAGTTGAATTGAATATCATTGGAAATATGGATTATTATTACGATCCTAATCAGGGAGATGTGATCCATTTAAAAGACAAGCGGAGGAAGATTTCTCCATTCTATGTTTCCAGCGGTGTGCAGTCCGTATTGCCTATCGTTGCAATGACGCACTATTTTACCGGTCCGATATTTGTCAGAGGTGTGGATTTAAGTAAAAATGATGTAGCGGCTTTGTTCCGCAAACTTTCTCAGATGCCTGTAAAAGAATCACAGGACGCCGATTTTTTACTGAATAAGCTTGCCAATATCTACACCTATCAGAATACCCGTTTGTTCATCGAGGAACCCGAACAAAACCTTTTTCCCGAATCGCAGCAGGCCCTGATAAACTTCATTGTGGAAAGAATAAATGCAGCTACCCGCCAAACCGGAAAGCCGAGTTCCGTTGTCATCACGACACACAGCCCTTATATCATCACGGCTTTCAACGTATTGCTGAAAGCGGCCCGGGCAGAGAAAATCGATGCTGATGCCACATACAAAGTCGTACCTAAAAATGCGATCATCCCTTTCAGCGACATTCGTGCGTTTTACATAACGGACGAAGGTACGCTGTCGAATATTCTGGACGAAGAGGTGCAAATGATCGGCGGAATGGAACTCGACCATGCCTCGGATATCGTAGAAGACAAATTATCCCTGTTGAACGACGTGATTTATGGTCAAGCAGAATAATGATATTTGTACCGAGTTGCTTGCCGTCCACGCACCGGAACAGGAACTGAAAGTACGTAAGAGCATATCTACGTCTGAAAAAGGCGTACGTTACACGGCAACTGTGAATCCTGAACGCGAAACGGTCGTATTTCAAGTAGATGGATGCATTATCTGTGATGGCGATAAATGCGATAAACTGGTCTTATCCAAAAATCCAGCTGATACGAAGATGTGGATCGGTCATTTTGTCGAACTGAAACATTCCGATGTGGAACACGCCATCGACCAGCTCGAAGCTACCATACGACATACCGTGTTCAAGCACCCCTCGCTGACCAGAAAATATGCAAGGATCGTTGCGACCAGATTTCCTGCCAATAACGGTAATACACCCTTTGAGAGGGCGCGTGAAAGATTTGCTGATAAATACCGATGCAACCTTAAAAGACTTAAACCGAATCAACCGGACAGCATTTAATTATCGGCGAAAAAACGATTGTGCTGCCCCGACCAAAATACTTTGGTCGGGGCTATTATCATCTATCGACCAGTAACGTTCGATAGAATGATAATTGTGCTCTTTACGTTGATTCGGTAATGACGAGTCAATTCATGCTTATTTTTCGACCATGTATGCCAAGCTTCGGAACGGAGCGTAAGAGTACGCTTTCAGCCGCAGTCCCTTAACACACAGGCAAAGGTATTCCGTGTTCTTTCGACCGAACAAGGCCAAGCCCTCCGGTTTTCGGAGAAAACCATCCTCGGCCCGAGGGCCTGCGGTCTTTTCTCCGAAAACCTTGTACGGTCGGAACACGACACTTTGCAGCCTGTGTATTAAGGGACTTCGGCCTCAGGGCCGGAATATTGAATTTATTAAACTCAAGTTATTATGGAAAACACGTACACCATCGAAACCTTGCTGCTATGCGATGCAGCGTACAACAACAGATACGGACCGACACCGCACTCCCCGGATTTGAAACCGTAATACGAAATATCTGTTCAGCAGCGACGACCATCCGGCCGTCGCTACTGTTTTACATAAGCATTAATATTCATTCAATTTACCTTAAATCAAATTAAAACCATGAAAAAACAAGTTAAGAAGACGGTTAAGACCGCTTCGAACAAACAAACCGCCGATGCAGCCGTTGCCGCTTCGACTTCTCTGGTGCCGTTCCAGGCTATGCTTCTGAATCTCGACTTGGAAAAGATCGTCCCCAGCAAGCTGAATCCCCGCGGGGAGATTGCCGAGGCGCCGCTGGCCGAGCTGACAGACAGTATTCTCCGTTATGGTGTTCAGACACCTATCAAAGTGCGTCCCATAGACAACGACCGATACGAAATCGTATATGGGGAACGTCGGTACCGGGCGTCGCTGGCTGCCGGCAAGCCCTGTATTCCGGCCTACATACAGTCCATGACCGACGAGGAAGCTGAGATTTGTGCCGTGACGGAGAATATGCAGCGTGCCGACTTCTCCCCGTTCGAAGAGGCGGCGATTTTCCGTCGTTACGCCGAGGAAAAAGACTGGAGCATCGCCCGTATCGCGGAGACTTTTTCCAAATCGGAAACCTATATCCGCAAACGGCTCAACCTGACCTGCCTCATAGAACCATTCGCCGATCTGTTGCGTCGCAACGACATTTCGCTGGAGGTGGCTTTCGAATTGGCGAAATACGACGAGCAGGTACAGACGGAAGTTTATACGGAACATTTTGCCGGCAAGGAGTGGGGTTCGTGGATAGGAATCAAAGCCAAAGACCTTGCAAAAAGACTTTACGAACGCTATGCGTGCAAACTCGAAAATTATTCGTTCGACAAGTCCGACTGCGAGACGTGCCAACACAATACGCTCAACCAGACCCTTTTCAGGGATTGCGCCGAGGATTGCGGAGCGTGCCAGAACAAGGAGTGTCTGGAGGCTAAAAATGCGGCCTATGTGCTCGCCCGCTGTATCGAACTGGCACAAGCAGACCCTTACCTGCAATTGGCGATCAACGATCGTAGCAACCTGAAAGTCGTCGAAGCGCTGTCGGAAAAAGGGTACGAATTGACGGAACTCGATATTCCCGAATGGAAAATGGAACAGGAACCTCAAATGCCCGAACGACCTGTACTCGGCAGAGAGGACTACGAAGACGACGATGATTTCGCAAACGAGCAGGAGTGGTACAACCAAAACTATGAACGGGAATTGCAGGAGTACAACGAAACGGTCGAACACTTAAAGTGCGAAGCGGCCGAAGGTCGAATCTGGAAATATGCCCTCATCGGCTACTCGTCGATCGGAATTTTCTACCGTATAATCGCCGATAAACCTGCGGAAAATAACGATACCGCAACCGAAGTCGGCGCAGAATTGCAAGCTCCTACCGCCAAGCTGGAAGCAAAGGACAACCGCAACAGGGAGATCTGTTACGAACATACTACGAGTGATTTGAAACAGCTCCTGCGGTGCAAAAAAGAGAATTTCCCGCAGACGCCTCTGACCGACCGGGAGCGACTGTTCTTTACCTATGCGTTGCTCGCCGACATTTCCGGAACTTCCGAATCGCCACTCGAACTGGGACGCTATCCTTCGCAGCAGCAGCGGTTGGAGTATGCCGAAAGCATCACTCCCGAGCAGCAGACCGTCCTCACACGCCTGGTTATCATGTCCTACTTTGAAAAAATATGCGAAAACGGCGTAACGGATGAAACCCCCGATGTACAACTGCTTTCAGAATTTACCGACCTGCACTGGCCGGAACAGAGCAAGGCGATTCAGGAGAAACATCGTAGCATCTACGACAAACGTCATGCAGGTCTGCAACAGCGTATCGAGGCTATCCAAAAGGAAGCGGAATTGCTTCATCTGCGCCAGCAGGCTGCCGCCCGTGCATTGCCCGAAGCGGTCGTTTCACAGGACGGCATTACGGTAGATCCGGCGACCGGAGAAATCATAGATGGCGTAGAAGAAGTGCAGGCGGTAGAGGTCATCGACACGGTTGCAGAGGCTGACCGCACACTGAAGGCACTGCCCGCTGCGACGACGGAAAGCGACGCCTCGGAATCCGTGCAGCAAACGACCGAAGCCGGGCGAAGCGAAGAACAGCCGGCAGATTATCCGCAGACGCCGGAGCCGGAGATCGAGGAGCCTGCGGAAGAACAGAGTCCGCAATGGGAGGAAGACGAACCGGAATCGGAACAGGAACCTGAAACCGGGGAGCCGGCTTCGGCACCTTACGCGCTGCCGGACCTGCTGTCGAAATCCGACGATACGAAGCAGGCCGCATAATCGGCAGGCTGGACGGACCACTCTCTGCCAGAGCAGAGAGTGGCCTTTTCTCAAAAACGGTTTGCGGAAATCGGTCCTGAAGCGCACTGTATCTTGGTTTTTTAGCGGTGGAGCGGAAATTCCCGTTTACGGCCGATATGCTTTGCCATGGGTGATACGTTCCTCTGTTCCGGGCGGAAATCCCAGGTCTGGCCGGTTACTCATTTATCTGCCTAATATTATGTCTTATCATCCCTTGTGGCCCGACTTCACGCTCCGCCACGACGACCCTGCGGCATTGGCCGTACCCACGCAGGAGCTGCTGAAAATCATTCGGGCGCTCATGACCCTCAATCAGACAGGGACATGCACCGCTTTTTACGAATACTATGCCCATGTGGGCATCTTCGAGATTACCCTGTTCGAAGGGCGATGGAATTACAGGAAGAAACCCATCGCTCGCTACAACATCGATTGCCGCAACGACCCGTTGCTGGACGAAGATACGCAAATGCCGGTTGATGCCGAACGGTTGATCGAAAACATGATATTGCAGGTGCAGTAAAACCTTCAGCGATTATTCGTGCCTCTGTTATGAAATAAGAAAACATCGACACAATAGCGATAATTCTTTCAAATGCGATTTCGTATTATCGCATCAAAAAGCAAATAAGCCGTATTTTTATCCAATATCTGATATTTTTTCTTTTTACGAGCATAATTCTTTGATTCGTTCTTTGTTTTGTGAAATAATTTACATACATTTGAAATAGGATAAACCGCATCGTGACGATACGGCGGATTATCGGAACGGATTCTTTCGATGTGTGGAATTTCGAGGTTATGACAGGCCCGGTATCATGGTAATCTGATGGATGTGCAGCGTGCAATACCACAAGATTATCAATATCGGAAGCCAACGGCGGAGAGCGCTCCGCCACATCATTAATCTTAAAATTACACTGACATGAAAAAGACTACTATCGGTATGGTCCTGTTGTGTGCCATACTCCTCGGCAGTTGTACGAAAGAGGCCGAAATGAAGAACGAGGCGCTGCCTCAAAACACGGAAACGACTATGGATGCGTTCAAGCCGATGACTTTCGAGCAGACCCGCGCCCTGGTGGGCGAAGTGCTGGGCAGCGATGTGGCCGAGCGCATCGAGCCGACGAGCCGTTATGTGCGGGTGTTCTTCCCTAATGTGGACCGTCTGTTAGAGGAAATCCGCAAGGAGGGTCTGATTTATTCGTCCTTACCGGCTCCCGGTATCGAGATTACGCCCGTGACTGTGCAGGAGGGACGGCCGGAGCCTGTGTACACGGTATTGGAAGGTGACGCGCAACTTCCCGACGACGTGGAATACGAAGTGCTGGCCGAGTTCTTTGCACCGGGCGACCCGCAATCGGGACTGACCCCCGACGAAGCTCTTACGGTAGAAGCGGCTATGAATACGACGACACGGGTAGCGACTAACTGGAAACCGTCGGGACGAGTCGAATACCGGGATGAATTGACCGGAGAATATTATCCAATAGAGGGCTTACGGGTCGTTATATTCGGTTACTCCTCCTCCATGCAAATGATACAGGAAACCGTTCGGACCGATACGGACGGTAACTTCACGGCGACGAAAACATACGCGGCTCTGCCCGGTACCGCCTCGATCCAATGGCAGGACATCAAATGGAGTATTCTCAGCAACAGTTCCAGCCTTGCCAGTACGGGACAAGTAATAGACCCGAATACTATGCCTCGCTGGAATTGCATTATCTCGTCGACTAAAAGCGTGAGCTACGATTATGCTACGGCTCATTTGGCAGCGAAATACATGAACAAGAACGGTTACAGCGTGACAGGCGGTACGGTGCAAATCTGCTGTCTGGATGAAGCGGTACCTTCAGGCAGTGATGATAGATTCCTGCCGGATCCGTATGATGCTACTGTTATGAAAGTCTTGGTCTACTGTCAGGACAAAACCCCACTGGATATTATGGCAACGGTCCTTCGCGAAATGGGGAAAGCGGTACAGTGGCTTAAAATCAATGCGAAGAATAATGATTACATCCATTATTCGCGTGTCATAACCGAAAGTTGGGGCGAGTTTACCAAATGGTATTTTCTCGATGAATATTACAAGGAATTGGATGCTCTTTATAAGTTGCACGTTTACGACGACCTTTACTCTCCGTGGTATCCCAAGCCTGACGACCTGAATATACAGTTGTGGTATTACAACCCGACGAAATCACCATACGACCAATGCAGGACTCCGATGTTCATAGACCTGTGGGACAACTGCAATCAAAGTGAATTGGACGAGAATATCACCACTGCTACCGCGAAATATCCGGTCGATGCGGTGAATCTCAAGGTTAATGCGGATATTTCCGATCTTGCCGCTTGGTCTGTATCGTGTAAGAAGGTCGAGGCCGTAGAAGCGTTAAGTATTTCCACTGTCCCGGAACAAAGCAACAATATAAGGACGCTGATGACTCTTTACAAAGAGTTGGAGAGTACTTTATAGACGAATATAGTTCAACCTAAACCTACCTGATTATGAAAGCACGTGTCTATTTATCGTTAGGAGCCTTGCTCCTGTTCTTGGCCCCACTGGGCTGTTCCGACAAAGCGGAAAGTCCGGCACCGGAAGCTCCGCCGGAAGAACAGCCCACGCCGGAGCCGGAACCAGAAAAGCCGGAGTTCGTGGATGCGAATAAGTCGATGGAGGAATATATGAAAACAGAAGATCCAGACTGTTATTACACTTATTTCCGAATGCAGAATGCCAGTCAGGAGAATGTGATTTTCTTCATTTCAACAAAAATGAGTGCGAGCGGTGATATGATCAGAATCGCTCCGGGAGAACAAGGGACTTGGGGGCAGACGATGGAGAAAATGTCTTGGATAGATGACAACGATGTGTTGGTGAAAAATCTGGATGCGTTGGGATTCGTTGAATTGTATTTCAATGTTCCTCCAGCTGAAGACATCAATTATCGTTTAGTTAGTTATAGAGATGACACGTGTGCTATGTATTCTTTCTTCGAGCCAATGACCGAAGCACAGCACGGCACACCGCGCGATCAGTCGGCATGGGTGCTCGAAGAGTTCCCCGACCGCCCGAACGCCGTCCGTTGGACCTACCGGATTACCGACAAGGACTATAAGGAAGCCGTGCGTCAGACGCTCGAACGCTGGGCAGACCGGGACGAGGAAGAGAAGGAATGAAACTCTTGAATTTTGTGTATGAAACAAGGGCAGAAACATATGTTTCTGCCCTTGTTATTGTTTTTCGGCTCGACCGGATTATGCAAGTTTCCGCAAAACATATTCATCGAACCACTCCGGAACGCTTTCCTCCAATACGGACAAAGAACCGCTTTCTGCATCGTATTCCGCGAGCATCCGCCACTGCGCAGCACTATTATCGAAGAAATAGGCCCTGTCGCACAGCTTGAGGCAATCGTAAACGTTTTCCAACGATTTGGTATAACGGCGTATGATTTTTTCACGCGGCACATCGTGCCCTCCCAACTGTACCCGCTGAGCTACACGACCGATATTGATTTCGACATCCTGTGTCGATACGAAATACAGGTAAATATGATAACCGGACTGTTTGGCAAGACGAATATAATCCATTTTACGCACATCCGACATCACCGTTTCAATCGTGAATTGCCGGACGATATTCAGCATGTTGAAACGCAGAAAATCCGCAATAAAAGCAGCAAAGTAAGAATCGACCGATTCACGAGGAACATGCAGTACATTGTTTTCGACCGTAAGCCGGCTGATAATATCTTTTCCACTGCGCGATTTGTCGTAGAACCCCGATGTCCGGAATGCCTCCTTCAAGCTATCTTCCTGGGGAAGAATCGTATAATAATCGAAAGACAAACATCCCGTTTCGGAGAGACTTTTATATATCTCGTCTGCATTGACGAAATATTTGCACCCGACTTTCTTATCGACAGCAGAAAATATAGTCGATTTCCCCGAACCGTTCGGACCGGCAAAAATGCGAAGACGTTTCTTGGACATGAGTATCGGGAATTACTGTACGGTATAACACCGTTTGCGGACCTTCACTTCGGGCGCGACCTTGCCTATCTCGATACGTGTATTATCCGCTTGAATTTTGTAAATGATGCCGTCTTGCACGACGGTAATGGCTACTCCGTTCTCCTTTGCCAATGCGATTCCCGGATTCGGCGTCCGGTTAATCAGGGCCGCAAACGTCGATTCGTCCTCAATCTGAGCATCATCTTTGGTTTGTTGCTCGAAAAAGGAAGACAGTTTGGTTATAAGTTTTTGTTTGGCCATAGAATGTTTAATATACAAAAGTATGCAATTATTTTTACTTCTGCAATTTCCATACCTGTTCGGGTAGAAACTCTTTATTATCAAAACGACGGAAAGCCGTTTATGGTATTACTGGCAACGAAATTCTGTAATACGAGGGCCTCAAGCCTGCGAAGAAGTCCATTTGTCAGACGCTCGAACGGCGGGCCGACCGGGACGAGGAAGAGAAGTAACCGATTACGCTCTGAATAAATAGAGCCGCAATAGCTATTGCGGCTCTATTATTTTTCCCTGGCTCACAATCCGACCTTCAGATAGGAGTCCCGGCGTCCGAGGTACATGTCGCGGTACACTTCTTTCAGTTCGTCGGACAGGTAAGAGTTCCGAATCAGCTTGTCCAGCAAGGAATACGAGGCGCAGAATCGGTCCAGCTCCCGGCGTACCGTCTTCTCGGGAAGTCCCAGTCGTTTCCCGAACTCCGTAAAGGTCGCGCCGCCAATCATCCCAAAAGGCGTATGGGCGACAGCATCGCCTCTCAATAATCCTCTGTCGAGCGCGAAAATCCGGTCATCGACGTGCAGCTTAGTGTTTATTAGGTCGTATGCCGGAGCCAGCCGGAAATCACCCGATTCGGTTTCCAATACCGAAAAGTTTTTCAGGTGTGCATCGCCGTTGCAGACAAGGAAGTTGAACACGACCAGATCGAAGAATTTCAGCATCTCGACCCTCCACGCAGGCAGGTATCTGCGAATTAGGTCGCCGCACTCTTCATAGGTCAGCACATCGTATTTGTAGTTCTGGCCTCCGTTCTGTGCGGTCAGTCCTGCCAGCGACGCGAAATCCTCTTTGCGGCGTTTCGTACCGTCCGGCTTGACGTCGAAACGTTTTACGATGTAGGCCGCTTCGCCGCCTTGGAAGAAGCACAATCCGTTCTCGGCCGTCTCGATATCGAACACCTGTGCGGCTATCTGCATCGTCAGATTTTCGTTCGCCGCACTGTACAGACGGTTGCGGAAATCGCTCAACTTCGGTTTGAGAATATAACGGCCCTGTTCACCCTCTTCGGTCAGTCGCAATTTGCCGTCCCGGACGACCATCGAGTATTTCGGCTGCACGCCGGAGAGCGAAATCCGCTCCTGATTGTGCATGAACTCCTCCTGCGTCGCAGGCTGGCTGTCGTCGTCGATGGACGCATAGTCCAGATAGGGCGATACCGTCCGGCTATCGAACAGACGTCGGCTCGCTGCGGGAGAATAGGTGTCGTAACCCTCGCTCAATGTCGAGGGACATATCGTAATCGGATTCATTGTCGTCATAAAGGCTTAACGGTTACAGCTCCGGCGACATCGGTCTGCGCCGTTGCCAATAGAATGCCGAAATGGTCGTTCTCGTCGATATGCAGCAACCGGGACTGCACGGCGCGATTGCGTCCTTCAGAGAGCATATTGCTGAAAAAGGAGAAAAGGTAAGGCGACCAATACTCCTGCTGCGTCTTGGGCAGCGTCAGGCTGACGGCAGGCATCGCTGCGTCCGCATAATAAGCGTCTTCGTACCGGAACAGATACTCCGTCGGCGACACCTCGGTCAGCACTCCGGCCGGAATGCCGTTCATATAAACCATCCCTTGCCTCATAATTTATCGCTGTTTTTGATGCCTATCCGCAGTTCCAGCCCCAGCGTGTCGAGAATCCGTTCCAGCACGTCGAGCGAAGGATTCCCTTCGTTGCGTTCGATCTTTGTGAGGGTATTGATTCCTACGCCAGCCAACTCCGCCAGCGTGCGCTGGGTAATCTTCAGCATCTTGCGACGCTCCTTGATTGCATTGCCGATAGTCATTACAAAATCCCTTTATATTGTGATTTTAGTGCAAATATAATGCAATTCTTTGGAATAATAATCATAAATCACAATAAATGGTGATTTGTGCTATACTGCACGATAGATCCGCCATAGAACCGGCATGCACATCATGCATTCTCTGCCGGCTTAACTTATTTGTCATTTTTATTGGAAAAACGAGAATTTCCGCTATTTTATATTTTATTGCTTTTTAATAAGTTTGTGTATAACTTCGGGGTGTAGATGATTGATGGCAGTACGGGTTAGCCCCCACTGATGTCAGTGCCCCCAACCTGAACATTCGTAATCCGTACTGCCTTGCTTTGCAACAGAATAAAATAAAGGCCGGGATTTACTTCCCGGCCTTTATTTGTTCCCAAGGGCCTCTTGTTACTCTTTTCGTATTTGGCATATACGACGTTCCTTTGCTTGTATAAATATTCTCACTGAATATAGTTAAATAAAAGCATTTCACTTGTTTTGATAGATTTATATTTATTTATTAACCAAAGAATTACTATTATCCAAAATTTATTGTGATACTCAAATGATATTCCTTTGAAATTCGGAAGTTTATCGTTAAATTTGTTTCAATAGAAGTGCCCCTGTTTATTGGTCGTGTCCTTTACACGAGCATTTGAAAAACTAAAACTCTATGCCTATGAAAACCTTCACTCGAATTCTGTTGCTGTGCCTATTTCCCGTATTGGCTACCGGTTGCGAAAAGAAAGTAAATATTACCTATGAGCATCGTTATTGGGATGAATATAAGTTTATTAATGCCAGTTCTAAAGACGTATATTGTCTTTATGGTTCGTCTCACATCGTAAATAATCGAGAAAAAGAGAACCGTGACGGCTTTGTCGTTCCTAAAGGTAATTCCCATTCTCTGTTTTTATTCGCTTATGATGGCGAAAGTCCTTTTCTACTAATAAATGGGGACGAATCTAACTTCGACTGGATAATAATCCATAACAATGAACGATATGTAGAATATACATTTCAAAAGGACGGTTATAGTCCGTATTTCGATAGGTTCTATGACTCGACATATACAGATAACAATGTTACTTTCCATGTTTATACAATTAAAGACGATTTATTTAAGAATGGGAAACCAATCGAGGAACTTCAAGAATGGCTGATAAACAATCAATAAATCTGTTGATTATGAAAAAAATACAACTAATTTTATTGCTGACGTTGTCGTTATTTTTATTGAACTGCAAACCAGTCGAATACACAGAATATTATCCGCCAGAGATAATAACCTATTCCTTTCAGAATTCTTCTTCTACAGATGTAATTTTCAGAATCTATTCTTCCGAATCCAATGCAACAAAGGAAGATGGCTTTTTCGTACTTCGAAGTAATGAACATAAAGTTTATTCTTTTGACAGCACAAATCCGTTCTACCTGCTGCCGGATGCGACCGAGAATTATACGACCATATCCAACGGCAAGGTATATGTCGTCCAGCGTCCCGGCGATGCGGGAAGCGTGTACGACGATGCGTTTTGGGAAGAAGCGCACTATCAGTTCGTCGTAACGGATAAACTGTTCGAGAACGGAACACCTTTGTAAGACGAGTGTATCGCAGACAAAAAGGGAAAGATTTTGCATCTTTCCCTTTTTTAATTTATTATTTTTCAGTAAATTTATCTTGTTATTTAGTTGCGTGTGCCCGCACCTCACGCAACCGGATTTCCTACATAATTCGAATTTAATCTGTATTCGCCGCGAGAACCATTCTTATTACCCGTTGAACCATTATTGACTTTACCTAAAATTACTATTCCGATGAAACAGTTTTTATCTTGTCTTTTCATTATTCTGGTCTGTTTCTCTTGTACTAAATTCGAGGAGGAATATCAATGTGAGGAAATGCTGCCCGAAACGAGGACCGGAATGGCATTGAATAACGGCAATCCCTATTCATTCAAAAATATCCAATCGGCAGCCAATCAAATAGCTGTTTTTGAAGGGACAACCCCTATACGTTTAACTCCCACCCATCTATATGTCCGGTTTTTCGTACAAGATACGATTCAATATTGCATGTTGAGTGACAGTATGCGTTTATCGCTTTACCCGTATCCGTTGGACCGCCGATTAAGTTCCGGTGAAATGCACCAGTATTTGACCAATAAACACAATCAATATTTTTATTCCGTATTACCGATAAAAAATTTATCTATTCTTTCCATTGTGCAATGCAATATTTTGGATACCCTGTATATGCAGCCGACCAATTCTTTGTTGAGGACAAACTCTACGGAGAATGAAGAAGAGATGATGGACGGAAATACAGGAGAGTCTTCAGGAGTGGAGAATGGTTTGTATAGGACTTCAGCCACGGCTGTTCAATTGTCAGAAGCAGGCTGGGAAAAAGTGCTTAAGCAGGCCAAAAAAAATGTAGGTATAGAGCTTCCCACCGGGCCATCTTCTACTGCATCGGGCGACTGGTATCCTTCCGTCAGGGTTACGTATCAGGATGGCAAACTGACCGACCCCATCCCGTTACCCGGGGTAAAGGTCGTCGTAAGAGATTTTACGAATGAAGGATTCGCCTATACCGGAACGGACGGTGTTGCACGGGATATTGCAGCCAATTCCGGTCGATGGTTCACCGATTATGTGCAATATGTCCTACGGTTTGAGAATGACCAAGGCGGCACTGAGTGGATTATTCGCGATTGCGGGTATTTAACGGCGGAATATCACAACGAGAACATGATGAATACGAACTGGAATTTATTTATTGATGCCCGAAACAATGATACTCCCCACCGGTTACAATGTTTCGCAGCTACCCACTTGGGAACCTATGCCTTTATAATGGGGCAGAATGTACTGAACAAGAACTTCAAGAATTTCGACCATTTGATGATTATCGGTGTCTTCCCGGAAGAAAATTGCATAGAACATCCCGGAGCCAGCGGATGGTTTATTTATGATGAACGGCTAAACCGCTTGAGTAAGCGTACCGACATAAAAATATACGGTTTCATTAGTGTCCCGTTAAAATCGGGACAAATTAATATTAATCAAACAATCCCGGAAAAAGGGAAGAATTGAGTTCTTTGACATCGTTGAAATTAGTCTTCTCAAACAGTTCTTTAAGGCATGTTTTGTCCGTAAGAGAAATGCTTAGAATTTGTAGAACTTCATATGTTGACCGTTCCAGTTGCATGTCATGTTGCACTATAGCAACAAGGCAATAACTGATAATGGCAGTACTGATTTGGATTCGAACAGCGTTCTCCGTAGTACCCCAAAACTTCTTAATTTTGAGGTGCTGCTTTAGCCATTTGAAGAACAACTCAACCTGCCAGCGGTTTTTATACAGTTCAGCGATTTCAAGTGAAGTGAGATGAAAAGCATTGGTAAGAAAGACAAACTCTCTATCCTGATTTTCGTCTCTGTACTTCACTAAGCGCAACCGCTCAGGATACTTCTGCCGAGTGATTATGTCGGTAAGTTCTATTACAGAATCGGTAAGTACATTCTTTGGCAATCTGCGTCTCCATCGGATACATTTAAACTGTAGATTCTTCTTGGCTCTCACCACAAAGAAAGACTCGTGCAAATGTATCTTATAAAGTTCTTTGAAGGCATTGTAACCGCGGTCAAACAC
>OGXJ01000162.1_pt1 | contig 50627 bp, 36 predicted proteins | sample 1576231 | NCBI WGS metagenome assembly OGXJ01 (sample SAMEA3541539, study PRJEB24748) | human gut metagenome | biome: human gut; feature: human-associated habitat; material: faeces | place: China | collected 2012
CCCCCCGCCAATCCCTCCGTCAACGCCTTGCGGCGTTGCCACCTCCCTTTACACAAGGGAGGCTGATTATACACAATACAGCTCCCCTTGTTTTTATCAAGGGGAGCTGTCGCATTTATGCGACTGAGGGGATAAAAGCGGGCAGATACGATCCGCCCCTACCAAACAATAAAAAACGCCCTCTGTTTCACTTAAGAAACAGAGGGCGTTTCCTATTTACCAGTGCACGACTACAAAAGGTCGTCGTACCAAAAGCCATGGTTGTTGGTATTATAAAGGCCGATGACCGTGGTGTCCTTGCACGCAGCGGTCAGTCCTTGGCTGCTTCGGCTTCTTCTTTGTCCAACTGTTCGGAGGTCTTGTTGTAGATAAAGTCGATCAGCCGTTTTTTATTCTCCTCTTTATTGATGGCGATGATGGAGTTGCCGTTGATGGTGTCATACCACCAAGTGTCCGGGAAAGGAACCCGGGCCTGGTGGGTGCTGGTGGCGCAGCTGCCGGCCTTGGCCACAAAGCTGCACAGTTCGCTTTTGGTCATATCCGTCTCAATATACGGGGCGGCGTTGCTGGCCATTTTATACAGGGTAAAGGGGTTGGAGGACTTCATTTTCTTAATAATGGCGTTCATCACCGTGCGCTGGCGCTTGGTGCGTACAAAGTCCGTGTCGATCTTGCGAATGCGGCAGTAGGCCAGGGCCTGCTTGCCGGTTAGGTTGTGCTTGCCGGCCTCTAACTTCACATTGCCGTAGCGCTTGGGGTGGCCGGTGACCTCCTTGGCCTCCGCCTTGGTAACCTTCACTTCTACGCCGCCGATGGCGTCCACCAGTACCTGGAACATCTCAAAATCCGCTACCACATAGTTGTCGATCTTTACGCCGAAGTTGTATTCAATGGTGTCTACCACGCCACTGTAACCGCCGTACTGGCAGGCGGCGTTCAGCCGTTGACTCATATCCTTGCAAGGGATATACACCCAGGAGTCTCGCAAAAAGGAGGTCATCTTAATGGTGTGGTGCACAGAGTCCACGGAAATAAGCATCATGGTGTCACTGCGGGAGGCGCTGGCCTTGTCTTTGGGTCTGGCGTCTACGCCCAGCAGCAGCACATTCTTTACCCGCGGGTCGCTCTTTAGATTCGATGCTGTCACATATTCATTTTCTTTGTGCGTATTATAGGTGATCTTGCCCAGCACGCCGGTGGCGCAGCCTACAAGAATGAAAATCAGTGCCAGCAGCACGCAAAAAATACTTAGCCCCACTTTTGCCTTTTTACTGCCCTTGCCTTTTTTTGGCGGCTTGCCGTGCTTGTCGGTGGGGGTATGGCTGCGGCCCACGGTGCGGGGATCACGGCTTGTCCGCTCCCGGTTGTGGGCACGCGTGGGCGTAGGCGTGTTGCTCCGGTCCGTATAAAAATCTGCCGGGCGCTCGCTCTCAAACCGGCGGGGCGGCGCCGGTGGCTCTATGTAACCGTTTGGGTCATAGTCGTTATTTTGGCTGTACGGTGCCGAGGGGGCGTAGGGGTCCCGATAGTCGCAAGGGTTGATCCCGCTTTCGTCCTGCCAGTCGATCACATCCCGCTGCCGACGGTTAAAATCCAGGTCCACTTTCGGGTCCAAATGCCGGTCTTCCTCCGGCACCGTGCGGTCCAGGGCGTCGTTCTCCCGCCGACGGCGGGGGTCAAAGCCTTCCTGTTCAAATCTGGGCATTCCGATTACCTGCCTTTCTTTGCTCCATAGTATTACAAAAAGAACAGAAATGCAAGACCTGTTCTGTAAATTCTTGCCCGGCAGAAAAACTGTTGACATTCCCCGGTGCTATGGATTAAAATGGAGAAGATGAGCCGGGCAGGCAGTTGCGCGCAGGTTACTGCGTGAGGAAAGTCCGAGCAGCACAGAGCAGGATAACGGCTAACGGCCGCCGGGGGCGACCCTAGGGAAAGTGCAACAGAAATAAACCGCCGCTTTTGCGGTAAGGATGGAAAGGCGAGGTAAGAGCTCACCGAGGGGGTGGAGACATTCCCTGCCATGTAAACCCTATCCGCTGCAACATCGACTGAAGGGTTGTTTGCTCGACACAAAACTTCGAAGGATGGCTGGAGCGCACGGGCAACCGTGCGTCGAGATAGATAATTGCCCAAGACAGAACTCGGCTTACGCCCGACTCATCGTATTTTTTGATTTGTATTTGAGGTGTGCCTATGCTGGTGAATATGCGTGATCTGCTGGCGGATGCCCGTGTCGGCGGCTATGCCGTTGGCTCCTTCTCCGTTGCCAATATGGAGATGGTGCTGGGTGTGCTGCAAGCGGCAGAGGAACTGCGCGCTCCGGTGATCCTCCAGATTGCGGAGGTGCGGCTGCGCCAGTCGCCGCTGGAGCTGATCGGTCCCTTGATGGTGGCCGCTGCCCGGCAGGCAAGCGTGCCGGTGGCGGTGCACTTTGACCACGGCAAAACAGAGAAGAAGATCGGTCAGGCGCTGGCGCTGGGCTTTACCTCCGTGATGTTTGACGGCTCTCATCTGCCGCTGGATGAGAATATAGCGGAGACCTGCCGCATTATAGAGATGGCGCGCCCTTACGGCGCTGCCGTGGAGGCGGAGATCGGCTGTGTAGGCGGTTCGGAGGATGGCTCTGAGGAGATCGCTATGCATTGTACGGACCCGGCGGACGCGGTGCGCTTTGAGCAGGAAACCGGGGTGGACGCTCTGGCCATCGCCATCGGTAACGCCCACGGCAATTATAAGGCCACGCCCAAGCTACGGTTTGATATTTTGGCGCAGGTGGCCGAGGATACCCACACGCCCTTGGTGCTTCACGGCGGCACCGGCATTTCGCCGGAGGATTTCCGCCGCTGTGCGCAGACAGGGATCCAAAAGATCAACATTGCCACGGCCACTTTTGACAGCGTGGAGCAGACGGTGCGGGGCGCTTACGACGCCGGTGCCATCGGCGGTTACTACGATCTGCAAGGGGCAGAGGTGCAGGGGGCGTATAAGAACGCCCACCGCCACATTTTGATTTTCGGCACAGACGGCAAGGCATAAACCTGTCGCCTGCGCATAAATTTATGGAGAGGGAACTATGAAGTACATTGAATTTGACAGAACCAAACCGCTGGATTTTATCCCCATCGGCCGCATTGCCATTGATTTTAACCCCACGGATATGTATAAGCCGCTGTCCCAGTCGTCTAACTTTAACAAGTATGTAGGCGGCTCTCCGGCCAATATTGCCGTAGGTCTGGCCCGGCTGGGCTGCAAGGTGGGCTTTTGCGGCTGTGTGTCTGCCGACCAGTTTGGGGACTATGTGGTGGAGTATTTCCAAAATGAGGGGATCGACACCTCCCATGTGACCCGAGCCAAGAACGGCGAGTGTATTGGCCTGACTTTTACGGAAATTCTGTCTAAAGAGCAGTCCTCCATCTTAATGTACCGGGATAATGTGGCGGATTTTTGCCTGGCGCCGGAGGATATTGACGAGGCGTATATTGCTTCTGCTAAGGCCATTGTGATCAGCGGTACGGCGCTGGCCAAGTCTCCGTCCAGAGAGGCCTGCTTAAAGGCCATGATGCTGGCCCAGAAAAACAATGTGCGCATTATCTTTGACATCGACTATCGGGCGTACACCTGGCAGTCCAAGGACGAGATTGCTGTGTATTACAGCTTAGTGGCTCGCGGTGCGGATATTATTATGGGCTCTCGTGAGGAATTTGATCTGATGGAGGGCATTGTGGGCGTAAAAGGGTCCGACCCGGAGAGCGCCCGCTACTGGCAGTCCTTTGGTGCGACGATTTGCGTCATTAAGCACGGCAAAGACGGCTCCACCGCCTACACCAACGACGGCAATTATTACTCCATTAAGCCCTTCCCGGCGGTGGTGCTCAAGGGTTTTGGCGGCGGCGACGGCTACGGCTCCGCTTTTCTGTACAGCCTGCTGCAAGGCAAAGAGATGATCGAGTGCCTGGAGTTCGGCTCCGCCTCGGCCTCTATGCTCATCTCCGCCCACAGCTGCTCGGACGCTATGCCCACCGCAGAGGCGGTGGCGGCCTTTATTAAGAAAAGCAAGGAAGAATACGGCGAAATGGTGGCTCGCGCCTGACGAACCGCCACCCGGAATAAAAAACAGACTCGTATGTAGTAACCCTATATACGGGTCTTTTTATTTTCAAATGGGAGGTTCTGCAATGCAGGCATACAGATGGACGGCAGAGCGGGTGATGCGGGAGCTGAACAGCGCCCCCAGCGGGCTGAGCCGCAAACAGGCGGCTGCCCGGCTGGCAAAACATGGCGAAAACCGGCTGGCGCGGAAAAAGGGCGACAGCCTGTGGCGGCGGTTTATGCTGCAACTATCCGACCCGATGATCCTGGTGCTGTTGGCGGCGGCCGCCGTGTCTGCGGTGCTGTGCGTAGTACACCGGGAATTTCCGGCGGATGTGCTGATCATTATGACCGTGGTGACGGTGAATGCCGTCTTAGGTGTGGTGCAGGAGAGCAAGGCGGAAAAGGCCATTGCTGCCTTGCAGGAGATGACCCCGGCCACCTCTCGGGTGCTGCGGGGCGGGGCAGAGTGTACCGTGCCCAGCCGCACTTTGGTGCCCGGCGATGTGGTACTGCTGTCTGCCGGTGACCGTATTCCTGCAGATTGCCGGGTGTTGGAGAGCATTGGCCTGCGGGTGGAGGAATCTGCCCTTACCGGCGAGTCCCAGCCGGTGGAAAAATCCGCGGCTCCTTTGCCGGATACCGGGCAGGAGTTGCCGCCCTCCGCTTGCAGCAATTTGGTATTTATGGGTGCTAATGTGGTGTACGGCCGCGGGCGTGCTGTGGTGATTGCCACCGGTATGGACACGCAAATGGGACGCATTGCCCACGCCCTGAACACCGCCGGACAGAACGCCACACCTCTGCAACAGAAATTGACCCAGCTGTCTAAAATTTTGTCCCTGCTGGTGCTGGCCATCTGTGCCGGGATCTTTGCGTTAGATGTAGGGCGCAGCTTACTGGCAGGCGGGCTGACCTTTAGCGGCGCGCTGTCTACCTTTATGGTGGCGGTGTCCCTGGCGGTGGCTGCCATTCCGGAGGGGCTGGCAGCGGTGGTGACGATTGTGCTGTCCATCGGCGTGACCAAAATGAGCCGTCGCCACGCAGTGATCCGGCGACTGACGGCGGTGGAGACCCTGGGCTGTACGCAGGTGATCTGTTCGGACAAAACCGGCACGCTGACTCAAAATAAAATGACCGTTACCGCCCGCACCGGTGTGCCGCCGGAGCAGCTTATGACCGCTATGGCGCTGTGTTCGGACGCCCACCGAGCCGAGGACCGCATAGAGGGTGAACCCACAGAGGTGGCGCTGGTGCAGGACGCGGCAGACCTGGGGTTGGAAAAGGCGGCGCTGGAACGGCAGTACCCCCGGGTGGGTGAACTGCCCTTTGACTCTGCCCGCAAGATGATGACGACGCTCCACCGCACCCCGGAGGGCGTGGTGCAGTACACCAAGGGTGCGCCGGATGTGGTACTGAAGCGGTGCACCCACACCTGGCAGCAGGGGAGGGCGGTACCCTTGACTGAGGATCTGCGCCGCCGGATCCTGGACGAAAATCGGCGTATGGCGGATCGGGCGCTGCGGGTGCTTTGCGCTGCAACCAGGCAGTACCCGTCCCTGCCATCTGCCCGGTCGCCGGAGGCACTGGAGCAAGGGCTTTGCTACCTGGGGCTGGTGGGTATGATGGATCCGGTGCGCCCGGAGGCAGTGGCGGCCATTGCCGCTTGTCGCCAAGCGGGCATTCGTCCGGTGATGATCACCGGCGATCATCGGGATACTGCCGCGGCCATTGCCCGGCAGCTGGGGATCTTGGAGCCGGAGGGGGAGGTGCTCACCGGCGCCCAGCTGAGCCAAATGGACGATCGGGCGTTGGACGATGCCGTTTCCCGGTGCAGTGTGTTTGCCCGGGTGCAGCCGGAGCATAAGGTGCGTATTGTAGAGGCCTTTCACCGGCAGGGGGCTGTGACTGCCATGACCGGCGACGGGGTCAACGACGCCCCGGCCATTCAGGCGGCGGATATTGGCGTAGGTATGGGCATGACCGGCACGGATGTGACCAAGAATGTGGCGGATATGGTACTGACAGACGACAACTTTGCCACCATTGTGGCGGCCGTGGAGGAGGGCCGCCGGGTGTATGACAATATCCGCAAGTCTATTCAGTTTTTGCTGTCCTCTAACTTGGCAGAGGTGCTCACTATTTTGGTGGCCACTCTGCTGGGCTTTACCATTTTGGAGCCGGTGCACCTTCTGTGGATCAATTTGATCACCGATTGCTTCCCGGCGCTGGCACTGGGTATGGAGCGGGGCGAGCCGGAGATCATGCGCCGCCGCCCTCGAGATCCAAAGGAAGGCATTTTTGCCGGGGGTATGGGCTTCGATGTGGCCTGGCAGGGACTGCTGGTAACGGCGGTGACTCTGCTGGCTTACTTCAGCGGTCTGCTGCTTACCTGCCCGGTACAAATGGACTGGGCGGCACTGGTACATATTACGGATCCGCTGGCCCATAAAACCGGCATGACCATGGCGTTTTTTACCCTGTCCATGGCGGAGATCTTCCATAGCTTTAATATGCGCTCGCGTCGGGCCAGTTTGTTCTCTATGGGGCAAAACGGCTATTTGTGGGGTGCCATGGTGCTGTCTTTGGTGCTGTCCACGGTGGTGCTGTATGTGCCGGCGTTGGCTGCGGCCTTTGATTTTGTTCCTCTGTCCGGTACAGCCTACGGTGCGTCGATGGCGCTGGCCATGGCAGTGATCCCGGTGGTGGAGTTGGTCAAGGCAGTGCAGCGGGCCGTCCATCGTTAAAACTGCAAAAAAGTGCGGCAGGCAAGGAAATTTGCCCGCCGCCTTTTTCATTTTAACACTTCCTTTTCCCGCGGTTTTATGCTATGATAAAGGACGGTGATTTGGGTGCAACTCAAAAAGAATGACGAGATTCAACTGAATATAACCGCCCTGACTTCCGAGGGGAGCGCCATCGGGCGCAAGGACGGCGTGCCGGTGTTTGTGCGTGGCGGTGTGCCCGGTGATGTGGTTACGGCACACATCATTAAAGCCAAAAAGAACTATGCCGTGGCCCGGCTGCAACAGGTGCTGGAGCCTTCGCCTCATCGGGTGGAGAGTGACTGCCCGGTGTCCGCCCAGTGCGGCGGCTGTGCCTTTCGCACGGTGGATTATGCAGAAGAACTGCGATTTAAGCAGCAGCGGATTGATGACGCTTTTCAGCGGATCGGCCACCTGGATTTGCAGGTGGAGGGCGTGTTGGCAGCGCCCGATACCGTGCGCTATCGCAATAAAGCTCAGTACCCGGTGCAGCTGCAAGACGGCCGACCGGTAGCCGGTTTTTATGCCTATAAGAGCCACCGTGTGGTGCCTACCGGAGATTGCCTGCTCCAGTGCACGGATTTTTCCGCCGGTGTGGCGGCTTGCCTGCAATGGGCGGAAGAACATCAAATTTCCGTATATAATGAGGAGACCGGCACCGGCCTGCTGCGCCACTTGTATTTCCGCAAGGGCCAGGCTACCGGCCAGGTGCTGGCTTGTATTGTGATCAACGGCACGGATCTGCCCGGCGGGGACGCACTTTGCGCCGCCTTGCATGCCGCTGTGCCCGGTTTGGTGGGCGTGGTGCTAAACAGCAACACCCGGCGCACCAATGTGATTTTGGGTGACCGGGATCGGGTGCTTTGGGGCAAGGGCGAACTGCTGGACAAGCTGTGCGGCAAGACCTTTGCCATCGGCCCCCATGCTTTTTATCAAGTCAACCACGACCAATGTGAACACTTGTATGCGCTGGCAGGGGATTTTGCGGGTTTGACCGGAGAACAGGTGCTGCTGGATCTGTACTGCGGCGTGGGCACCATCGGCCTGACTTTAGCGGATCGCTGCCGCCGGTTGATCGGCGTGGAGGTGGTTCCCCAGGCGGTGGAGAACGCCCGGGAGAATGCCCGGCGCAACGGTATTGAGAATGCAGAATTTCTGTGTGCGGACGCAGCCGGTGCGGCAACGCAGCTGGCATCCCAGGGCGTGCGCCCGGATGTGGCCATCGTAGACCCGCCACGCAAGGGCTGCGCGCCGGAGGTGTTCGCCGCTATTGATAAAATGGGCACCCAGCGGCTGGTGTATGTGTCCTGCGACCCGGCAACCTTGGCACGGGATTTGGCATTGCTGGCCACCATGGGCTACACCGCCCGCCGCGCTTGCGGCGTAGACCTGTTCCCACGCACCCCCCATGTGGAGACCGTGGTGCTGGTGGAGAAAGACAACTGATTACAAAAATTGCGATGGATAAAAAAGAGAGAGTGAGAAGATGGGAAAAGAACTATATGACAATATTCCAAGCAAGGTGGAAGATCTGCTGTCAGATGTGAAAAATGGGCGTATCGGATTGCCTGATTTGCAGCGCCCCTTTGTTTGGAAAGACAGCAAAGTGCGTGATTTGTTGGATTCTATGATGAAAGGTTATCCGATTGGCTACATTATGCTGTGGGCTTCACCAGAGGACTATGAAAATGCAAATCATATAGGAAAAAATGACAAAATTTATAAATGTCCAGAAAGTCTTGTGATTGATGGGCAGCAGCGTTTAACGGCGTTGTTGGCCGCAATGTATGGTATTGCAATAAGAGATAAAAACTATAAAGAACGCCAAATTCGGATTTCCTTTAATCCTTTAACACGCGAATTTGCCGTTTGGTCCCAGGCGTATGCGCGAGATCCTGAATGGATTAGTGCAATCTCTGATGTTTTTGCTGCTAATTTGGAATACAATACATCCAAATTTCGAAAAAACTATATTCGAGTCTTGAATGAAGTTCGCATCAAAAATGGAAAACAAGAACTGACGGAAGATCAAGAAGATTTGGTAGAGCAAAATATCAATGATCTATTAAATCTTGGCATTTATTCTCTGCCAACATTGCGGATTAGTGCAAAGGCGGACGAGGAGAGCGTGGCGGATATTTTTGTTCGCGTTAATTCTGGTGGCCAAAATTTGACTGAAAAAAATTTCATTGAGACTTTGCTTGCTGTTTATGATAACAGCGTACATGAAAAGATTAGCAAATTCTGTGCGGACTCCAGAATTCCAGCAGATGGAACGTCGTATAATCGTATTCTCAAAATTGACCCGGCACATTTGATCCGAATGTCTGTGGGCATTGGCTTTAGACGAGCAAGGTTGCGTTATGCTTATATGTTACTCCGAGGTAAAAATCTGAAAACCGGCGAAATTACAGAGAATGTGCGTGAAGAAAATTTAGCCAAATTTAAGGAATCTCTGGACATCGTTATGAATTTGAATAATTGGCACGCCTTTATCAATTTATTTGCAGCTGCTGGTTATTTGAGTGGCAAGCTGGTTTCTTCAACCAATGCAGTGGTGTATAGTTATATCTTGTATCTGATTGGGAAATATGATTTTAATGTTCCTTCTGTGGATTTGCAAAAAATTATCAGTAAGTGGATATTTATGTCCACGATTACAGGGTTTTATACCACCTCTCCTGAAACAGAGGCTGAAAAACAGTTCGCCGATTTAAGAGAAATTCATACAGCTGATGAGTTCGTGGCCTACTTGGATGGAGTGACTTCTAATAAATTTACAGATGACTACTTTGAATATTCATTGCCGGCGGAGTTGAACAGTTCTTCGGCCAATTCTCCTGCTTGGTATGGCTATATTGCTGCCATCAATGTTTTGGGAACGCCACTACTTTTTAGTACCACTCCTCAGGTGCAGTGCTTTTTACCAGGCGCGAGTGGTAGCAAAAATGCGATAGATAAGCATCACATATACCCGAAAAACTATCTTACAAAGATAGGATATGAGAATGATCGCGATCGAAATCAAATTGCAAACTTTACTTATTTGGATTATGTGACAAATATAGATATTTCCGATGCCCCACCACAGGATTATGTAGAACGATATAAAGAAAAGCTGGGAGAAGTTGGATATCAACTGGCTTGTGCACAAAATGCACTTCCTGAGAATTTTGAAAAGTTGCCGTATTTGGAATTTTTAAGTCAACGCAGGCTTTTGATGGCACAAATTGTCAAAAAAGCTTATAAGCAGCTAAATAAGTAATCAATACAGTTACAACAGATTGCTTGACGAAAGGACGAGGTAAATGAAACTGAAAGACGGTATGGTGCTGGGGCATGTGGATGGCGAGGATTTTGCCATTGCTACCGGCAAGGCCATGAAGCACTTTAACGGTGTGATCCACAACAATCCCACGGCGGCGTTCCTGTTTGAGTTGCTCCAGACGGAGCAGACGGAGGACAGCCTAGTGGCGGCGCTCACGGAGAAATACGATGTAGACGCAGACACAGCTCGGGCGGATGTGCGTGAAATGCTGGATACCCTGCGGGCTGCCGGGGTGCTGGACTGAGTATGCAAATCGAAAATCAGACCTGCGCCTATTTGTTGGCACTGTTGCGGTGCGCGCTGACCGGTGCGTCTGCGCCTGCGGTGCCGGAGGGGCTGGATTTTGACGCAATTTTTGACCTAGCCCGGCGGCAACAGGTATATAACATTGTCTTTCCGCTGCTGGCGGCGCTGCCCGGTGTGCCGGAGGGGGAGAAAAAGCGCTGGGAAAACTATACCTACACGGAGCTGACCCGCACCATCACCATGGATCATGAGCGGGGACGGCTGTTTGCCCGGCTGGATGAAGCAGGCATTGACTATATGCCCTTAAAAGGACTGCTGTTGCGGGAATATTACCCCAAGACCTCTATGCGCCAAATGACGGATAACGACATTCTGTATGATCCGGTAGGGCGGAAGCAGCTGCTGCAGATCATGCGCAAGGCCGGGTACAAGATGACCGCTTGCGGCGAGAATTCCGACGACTTCCACAAGCCGCCTTATGCCACTTTTGAGTTCCATCGCACCTTGTTTTTTGACGAGAAGGACTTTTGTCCCCGGTTTGACGGGTTGTGGCAGCGGGCCACCCGAGACCCGGACCACCCGCACGCATTCGTTATGGATGTAAGCGACAATTATCTCTATACCGTTGCCCACATGTACAAGCATTATTCCACCAATGGCTGTGGCGTGCGCTTTTTGGCCGATGTGTATTTGCTTTATACCAAAGAAAACGCACGGCTGGATCGGCCGTATATTGAAGCGGAATTTCGCAAAATGGACATATTGGATTTTGCCCGCCTGGTATTGCGCCTAGCGCTGGATCTGTTTGAAGACAGGGAACTGGATCGGGACGAAATGCAAATGCTCACCGTCTGTATGCAGGGCGGTGTGTTTGGTGACAGCAAACTGACCCTGGTGCGCCAACTGAATGCCCAGGGTGCCCAACTGTCCGGCTCGGCGCAGCGGCGGCGGTATCTCTGGCGGCGCTTGTTTCCGGATAAGAAAAAAATGCACGCGGACTTTAAGGCACTGGACCGGCACCCCTGGTTGCTGCCCTGGTTCTATTTGTTGCGGATTTTGCGCCTGCCCTTTAAGCGCAAGGCGGTGCTGGCAGAGACCCGGCAGGTGCAGCAGCTGACTCGGCAGCAGGAGGAGAAATGACCAATGTAATTTTTGTAGGTCTGGGCGGCTTTGTGGGTGCAATACTGCGCTATCTGCTTGGGCTGATCCCGGTGCGGCAAACGCCTTTTCCCATCATCACCCTGTGCATCAACATGCTGGGTGCCTTTGTGATCGGGCTGCTGACCGCTTTGTGTGAAAAAAATAAAATCAATTCCCAGCCGCTGCTTCTGTTTTTGAAGGTGGGGATTTGCGGCGGGTTTACCACATTTTCCACCTTCTCGCTGGAGACCTATGACCTGCTGAGCAGCGGGCGCACGGCACCGGCGATCTTGTATGCGCTTCTGAGCGTAGGCTTGTGCCTGCTGGCCATCTTCGGAGCCCGGGCGCTGATTCATTGACTTTCGGAGGAAGACCATTGGCTGTAAAGAAAGAGAACATTCGCAATTTTTCCATCATTGCCCACATTGACCACGGCAAGTCCACTTTGGCGGACCGACTGTTGGAACTGACCAGTTCTGTGCAGCAGCGAGATATGCAGGAGCAAATTCTCGATGATATGGACCTGGAGCGGGAGCGGGGCATTACCATTAAGGCTCATGCAGTGACGCTGGGCTATGACGCCAAAAATGGCGAGCACTACGAATTTAACTTGATCGACACCCCCGGCCATGTAGACTTTAACTACGAGGTCAGCCGCTCGCTGGCGGCTTGCGAGGGGGCCATCTTGATTGTGGACGCCTCTCAGGGCGTAGAGGCGCAGACCCTTGCCAACACCTACCTGGCTTTGGATCACGACCTGGACATTATGCCGGTGATCAACAAGATCGACCTGCCGGCAGCGGACCCGGAGCGGGTGGCCCAGGAGGTAGAAGAAGTGGTGGGCATTCCCTGTATGGACGCCCCCCGCGTGTCTGCCAAGACCGGGCAGAATGTGGAGGAGGTGCTGGAGCGGATTGTGACGGAGATCCGCCCGCCGGTTGCCAACGACAATGCACCCCTGCGGGCGCTGATCTTTGACTCGGTTTATGACAGCTACCGTGGCGTGATCGTGTATGTGCGAGTCATGGACGGCAAGATTAAGGCCGGTGACACCATGCGTATGATGGCCACCGGTGCCCAGTTTACCGTGGTGGAGGTGGGTCGTATGCGGGCCACTTCCATGGAGAATACCGGCGTGCTCTCCTCCGGCGAGGTAGGCTATATTACCGCGTCCATCAAAACCGTTTCCGACGCCCGGGTGGGCGATACCATCACTTTGGCAAATGCGCCGGCAGCGGAGCCGCTGCCCGGTTACCGCAAGGTGAACCCAATGGTGTTCTGCGGTGTGTACCCGGCAGACGGTGCGGATTATGAGGCCCTGCGAGACGCGCTGGAGAAGCTGCAGCTTAATGACGCGTCCCTAAGCTATGAGCCGGAGACGTCCGGCGCCCTGGGCTTTGGCTTTCGCTGTGGCTTTTTGGGCCTCCTGCATTTGGAGATCATTGAGGAGCGCCTGGAGCGAGAGTACAACCTGGATCTGATTACCACCGTGCCCTCGGTGATCTACAAGATCCACATGACCGACGGCACCATGGTGGAGATCGACAATCCCACCAATTACCCGGATCCGTCCCTGATTGACTACTGCGAGGAGCCGTTTGCGGACTGCAATATTTATGTTCCCAGCGAGTTTGTGGGCACCATTATGGATATGTGCCAGGATCGGCGGGGGATCTTTAAGAATATGAGCTATATCACCCCGGACCGGGTGGATATTCATTACGAGCTGCCGCTAAATGAAATTATCTATGATTTCTTTGACGCACTCAAATCCCGCACCCGTGGCTACGCTTCTTTCGATTATGAGATCAAGGAATATCGCCGCTCAGATCTGGTAAAGGTGGATGTGCTGCTCAATGGCGATACCATCGACGCGCTGAGCTTTATTATCCACCGGGACAAGGCCTACCAGCGGGGGCGCCGCATTGCGGAGAAGCTCAAGGAGCATATCCCGCGGCATTTGTTTGAGATACCGGTGCAGGTGGCTATCGGTGGCAAGGTCATTGCCCGCGAGACGGTAAAGGCCCTGCGCAAGGATGTGTTGGCCAAGTGCTACGGCGGCGATGTGACCCGTAAGAAAAAGCTGCTGGAAAAGCAGAAAGAGGGCAAAAAGCGTATGCGCCAGTTCGGTCAGGTGGAGGTGCCCCAGGAGGCTTTCCTGGCAGTGCTCAAACTCTCCTCCGACGACGAGTAAAGCAGAAATATAAAAAATCCCACCCGATACAGGTGTTGCCTGCTCGGGTGGGATTTTTTGCGTTTGTCAAGTGCTTTTGTGCAACTTGTCCGAAAATATGGACTTAAACTTGACAAAATAGGCGAGAATATGCAAAATTTGTTTACTTTCTTATTTATTTGTGTTATGATGCAAATGTTGAAGGCGATAAAAAAGACCTGCAAAAATGCAGGTCTTGCTCACACACTGTGAGGTTGCCGCAACGGCAACGAGTTGAATCAATTGGTATTTGAACGCATAGTGTAAATCTCATAAGGTCTTGAGACAATTTGATATTAACACGAAAAGTTCCACTTGTCAATAGGTCAACTGAAAATTTTGATGAAAAAAGAAAAGGAGCGAGTTTATGGAACAAGGGACAAAACGCGGAGATTACTATTTAGGTCTGGATATGGGTACAGACTCGGTTGGCTGGGCTGTAACAGATATGGATTACCGTATTCCTAAGTTTAAGGGCAATGCCATGTGGGGTGTGCGCCTGTTTGATGAGAGCAACACGGCGGAGGAGCGGCGGCTGTTTCGCATCAGTCGGCGGCGTACCCAGCGGCGTCGGGAGCGGCTGGATCTGCTAGAGATGCTGTTTGACGGTCCGGTGAGTACCAAGGATCCGGCTTTCTTCCAGCGGTTGCGGGAGAGCGATCTGTATGCAGAGGATAAAACCACCAATACACCCTTTGCTGTGTTTGCGGATCCGGATTATACGGACACAGACTCTCATCGCCAATTTCCCACCATTTATCATCTGCGTAATGCGCTTTTGCATGAGAATGGCCCATACGATGTGCGCCTGGTGTTTTTGGCGGTGCATCATATTATCAAAAACCGCGGTCATTTTCTGTTTGACTCCTTAGGAGAGGCGCAAAACTTTGGTTCGATTTACGGTGCGTTTCGGGATTATTTGCAAGAAGAATATGAATGTGCAGTAGAATGCACGGACGAAAAAGCCTTTGGCGCCGTGCTCAAGGACAAGTCTTTGTCTAAGTCCAGAAAGACTGCGGCGGCAGCAGAGCTGTTCGGTGTAACAAAAAAGAGCGCTCCCCAGTTGTATGCCTGCCTGGCACTGGCCTGCGGCGCTACGGTGAAGCTGAAGGACCTGTTTAACGATGACACTTTGGCCGAGGCGGAAAAACCTAGCATCGCCTTTACCGGCAGCTATGAGGACAACGAACCGGAGTACCAGTCTCTTTTGGAAGAACGGTTCGATTTGGTGGTGCGGATCAAGGCCCTATATGATTGGGCTATTTTGGATGAGATCTTGGCCGGCCATCAGTATCTGTGCGAGGCCAAAGTGGCCACCTATGAGCAGCACAAGACGGATTTGCAGCGGCTGAAAACCTATGTGAAGACCTATCGTTCGGAACTGTACAAAAAGATTTTTAAGCTGAGCAGCAAGGACGACAACTATGTGGCCTATTCCGGTCATATCAAGGAAAATGGTCACACCGGCGTGCTGGAAAAGACTTGTAATCAAGAGGCTTTTTGCGCCTATTTGAAAAAGACGCTGGGCGACAATGAGGACCCGGCGTATGCGGATATGTTCGCGGCTATTGAGAATGGCACTTTTATGCCCAAGCAGGTGTCTAAGGACAACGGCGTGATTCCTATGCAGTTGCAGAAAAAAGAACTGGAAGGTATTTTAGACCGGGCGCAGGGATATTTGCCGTTTTTAACAGAAAAGGATGAGACCGGCCTGACTGTGCGAGAAAAAATCATTTCCCTTTGCGAGCACCGTATTCCGTACTATGTTGGCCCGCTGAACAAGCATAGTAAAAAAGCCTGGATCGTGCGGAAAGAGGGAAAAATCTATCCCTGGAATTTTGACCAAGTGGTGGATTTGGATCGCAGCGCCGAGGCATTTATTGAGAATTTGACCAGCAAGTGCACCTATTTGCCCCAGTACGATGTAATCCCCAAGTATTCTTTGTTGTACACCAAGTTTATGGTGCTCAACGAGCTAAACAATTTAACGCTGGACGGCCAGCGTGTTAAGGTCAAACTGAAGCAGGAGATTTACCGGGACCTGTTTGAAAAGCGCGGCAAAGTCACCGGCAAGGGACTGAAAAACTATTTGCAGTCCCGGGGTATTGCCTATGAGGTGATGGGCGGCTTTGATGAAAACTTTAAGGCCAGTCTAAAGCCTTGGCAGGATCTGGCGCCTTATGATTTGACCTATGATGAGAAGGAAGAAGTTGTACGCTTAATTACGATCTTTGGCGACGATAAAAAGTTGCTGAAAAAGCGGCTGCGAGATCTGTTTGGCGATCGACTGACAGAAACAGAGCGGGGCAAACTGGCTCGATTGAAGTACACCGGCTGGAGCCGCCTGTCTCGGGAATTTCTGACCCAGGTGGTGTGCACCGACAAGGATACCGGCGAGGTGACCAATATCATTTCCGCGTTGTGGGATACCAACCTGAACTTAATGCAGCTGCTGTATAGTGCGGACTATATGCCCACATTCGGGGAGCAGGTCGCAGCATGTAATCAGTTCGATAAGGATGTTTCCCTGCGCCAAATGGTGGAGGATCTGTATGTTTCACCAAAAGTAAAGCGACCGATTTACCAGTCGCTGCTGATCGCTCGCGAGATCGAAAAGATCCAAAAGTGCCCGCCGAAGAAAATCTTTATTGAGGTGGCGCGAGGAGAAGAAAAGAAAGAGCGCAAAAAGTCCAGAAAAGCCCAACTGTTGGAGCTATACCAAAGCTGCAAAAAGGAATATGCAGACCTGTATGCGCAGCTGGAGGGGACCGAGGAGGACAGATTGCGCAGCGATAAGCTTTACCTATATTATACCCAAATGGGCCGGTGCATGTACACCGGCGAGCATATTGACCTGAACAGTTTGCTGAGTGGCAACGTTTATGATATTGACCATATTTTTCCGCGCTCTAAGGTAAAGGACGATAGTCTGAATAACCGAGTGTTGGTGAAGAAGGTGGACAATGCAAAGAAAACGGATGTGTACCCTCTGGATCGAGAAACCCAGGCCAAAATGCACGGCTTTTGGCAGCTTCTTTTGTCTAAGAACTTGATCAGCAAGGTTAAATACCAACGCCTGATCCGTACCACGCCCTTGACCGATGAAGAACTAGGTGCCTTTATCTCCCGCCAACTGGTAGAGACCCGTCAATCCACCAAGGCGGTTGCCCAAATTATGGAGCAGTTATATGACAAAGAGCAGACAGAGATCGTGTATGTAAAGGCTGCGCTGGCTTCCGATTTTCGCCATACCTATGATATGCTTAAGTGCCGTGAGGTTAACGACTTCCACCACGCTAAGGACGCGTACTTGAATGTGGTGGTGGGCAATGTTTACAATGTACGGTGCACCCATAATCTGCGCAATTTCATCCGTGGCTTGCAGGAGAACGGCCCGCGGGGTTACAGTATGAATGCCATGTTTAAGTGGGATATTCCCGGCGCCTGGGTAGCAGAGGGCGGCGAACTCCAGAAAACACATACCAAGAGCCTGAAGATTGTAAAGCAAATGATGGCCAAGAACAATATTCGCTATACCCGGTATGCGTTTTGTCAGCACGGTGGTTTGTTTGACCAGATGCCGGTGAAGAAAGGCAAGGGCCAAATTCCGCTAAAGCAGGATGGCCCCAAAAGCGATATGGCTAAGTACGGTGCATATAACAAGGCTATGTCCAAATATTTTGCCCTAATTTCTTATTTGGACAAAAAGGACAAAGAAGTGCGCCAGTTAGTACCTATTGATGCGGTAACGGAAAAGGCTTATTTGGCAGATCCGGATGGGTATGTGAGTAGCTATGTAGGTGCTCCGGCGAAAGTGCTGATTCCGTGCGTGAAGTACAACGCCTGCCTGTCTTTTGACGGCTTCCGGATGCATATTAGTCAAAAATCGGGAAACCAACTTGGATATAAGCCAGCCATGCAGCTGGTAGTCAGCTATGAACAGGAAGAGTATGTGCGCAATATTACTAAATATTTAAGCCAAAACAAAGACCGTCCGTTGAACAAGTATGACGGGATTTCGGCTGAAGAAAATGTAGCACTGTTTGACGCATTAGTGGATAAAATGAGTAATTCCATTTTGAGTTTGCGCTTCGGCGATATGGGCGCCAAGATTGCCAATAAAAGAGAAGTCTTTTGTGCACTGACTCCGGAAGAACAGTGTGTAGTATTAGCAGAGGTGTTAAAAATTCTTCACGACAATGTAATGATGGGCGATTTGACTTTGATTGGGTTAGCAAAAAATGCGGGAAAGTTGCAGACGAATGTAAAACTATCCGAAATCAAAGGCGTAACCTCAGTCAAACTCATTCACCAATCCATTACCGGCTTGTTTGAGCAGCAGGTAGAACTGTTGCCATAAGGAGGGCTTGCCATGAGTTGGCGCGTTGTGGTGGTGACCAAGTCCGCCAAGTTGGAGTACAGTATGGAGTACCTGGTGGTGCGGGATGCAGAGAGCACCACCAAGGTGCACCTTGGTGACATTTCGGTGCTTTTGATCGAGAATACCGCCTGTGCGATTACCACCGCTTTGATGAGTCAGCTGCTGCAGCATAAGATCAAGGTGATTTTTTGTGATGAAAAACGCAATCCCTGCGGCGAATTGACGGCCTATTACGGCTGCCATGATTGCAGCCAAAAGCTCAAGGATCAGCTTAGCTGGACCCGGGACGCTAAACAGTTGATTTGGACCGCCATTGTGGGCGAAAAAATCAAGAACCAAATGTTGGTGCTCCGCGCGGTCCAGTCCCCGCGGGCAGATCAGCTCTGTCGGTATTTGGACGAACTGGAGTTTGGGGACCGGACCAATCGAGAGGGTCATGCGGCCAAGGTGTATTTTAATGCCCTTTTTGGTTCCCATTTCAGCCGCAGTGACGACTGTCCCACCAACGCGGCATTAAATTATGGGTATAGCTTGATTTTATCCTGTTTTAACCGCGAGGTGGTGGCAGCCGGGTATTTGACCCAGCTGGGCTTGTTTCATGACAATATGTTCAATACTTATAATTTAAGCTGCGATTTAATGGAGCCTTTCCGACCATTGGTGGATGCGTGCGTACATAAGTTAGCGCCCAAGCAGTTTGAAAAGGCGGAGAAAGTGGCCGTTTTGTCCATCTTAAATCAAGAGGTGCAGTTGGACGGCCGGGTGCAAACGGTGCTCAATGCCATTCGCCTGTATGCAGCCAGCGTGTTCCGCGCTTTGGCTGCCCAGGATGTGGCAGAAATTCATTTCCCGGTAGCTGCGTATGAGTTATAGATTTATGCGAGTGATTGTGTTTTTTGATTTGCCGGTAAAGACTGCTCAGGACCGGCGTGAGTATGCCCGCTTTCGCAAGAAGTTGGTCAAGAGCGGATTTATCATGATGCAGCAGTCGGTGTACTCCAAGATCGCTTTGAACCAAAATAACGCAGCCGGTATTTGCGCCGGGGTGCGGAAGTGTAAGCCCCCGGCCGGCGTGGTGCAGATCTTGACCGTAACGGAGAAGCAGTACGCCAAAATGGAACTGGTGGTAGGCTGCAACGACAGCAATGTGGTGGCCACGGATGAAAGGTTGCTGATTTTATGAGGATCGCTTTGGACTATTTTCCGGAGCCGTTGGCTTTTGAAAACCAAACGGCCATAGTTTTGACGCTGGAAAATAAAACGGTTTTTCGTCGGGTGGTCAACGCCTTTTTAGAGGATTGTGCAGATGAAGTGTTCACCTTTTCCCAGGAATGGAAGCCTTTTGCTTTCTCCAAACAAGGGCTTTATATTGCGAATCTATTGCAGCCGGATGCGGATGCCAAAAAGTTAATGAATCATGTGGCATCTGCTATGGAACAGACACTCAACACCGAGCTGGCAGAGTCTTTGGCGCTTGTGCGCCAGGACTTATTACAGTTAGGAGATGCACTTACCGCCCGGTTTGATTATGATGTAGCCTACCAGGATGATTTAGAAGCGGCTGCCGTTGTGAAGCTTTTGCAGTTCCGTTTGCGGCGGGAAGAAAGTACAGCAGCCGAGCGTCTGGCGCGATTTTTGATTTTAACTTCCCGGTATTTGAAGGTGCGTATTTTTGCCATATCCAATTTGTATTTATATTTTGAGTCGGAGGAGGTGAGTCAGCTGCTACATACTCTATCTTTGCATCAAATTCGGATTTTAGACTTAGAGTGCCAGGCGCCGGTGTGCGTAGATGTGCGCGCCAAACTCTATGTGCTGGATCGGGATTTGTGCACCCTTGACAATTCCGTTTCGCCATAGTACTATGGTACTAGATCTTGTGGATTTGCCCTGCGCTGTATAGTGGGCGCAGCTTATTTGAGGTTTGAGAATAGTGTAAATCCATAAGGTAGTAAAACGGATTTCCTCGATGGACTCTGTAACCATGAGTTTGAGAATAGTGTAAATCCATAAGGTAGTAAAACATGGCAGCGGCACTATTTCAGACTTCAAAAGTTTGAGAATAGTGTAAATCCATAAGGTAGTAAAACAGGTGCTTAACTCTTCAAAGATTGAAAGCAGTTTGAGAATAGTGTAAATCCATAAGGTAGTAAAACTTCTACATTATTATCGTCTATTTGAGACTCGTTTGAGAATAGTGTAAATCCATAAGGTAGTAAAACCTGCATTGACCGCAGCGATTACTACAAGTGTTTGAGAATAGTGTAAATTCATAAGGCAGAACAGCTTGATGATCGACGATGGATATGCTGAAAAACACAGTGGAAAGTTTGAACAAAAAGTCAAACTTTCCACTGCGTTTTTATTGTTGGATTCAGAAATAAAAGCATTTATCAATATCCGAATATTGAAAGAACACAGACGGTGTGATCAGTCTGTCTATTTGCAATACCCAAAATAGTTTGTTGCGCTATTTAATTCGGGTTATGCGGTTGTGGCGGACTTTGTAGGCGGTGCGGGAGAGATGGATCATGGGCAGGTCGGCGGCGTTGTCGGTATAGAATGCGTCCGGTACGGCGCTTGCTCCAAAGCATTTGCGAAAAGCGGACACCTTATTGGCGCTGAAGTTGATATACTCCACCGTCAGGGTTTGGCGGTCCACCACGGAGCAGATACAGTGCTGTACCCCCAGGCGGCGGCACACCTCGTCCATAATCAAATTCAGCGAGGCGGTGACGATCACATCGTCCTTTTCCGGGTGATACCAGGCTTTGATCTTGCGCATATTCCCGTCCCAAAAGTCCCGAACCAGCCCCTCCGGATCATCAAAGCTGCTGAGATATTGGGCGGCGTACTTGCGTCCGGCCTGCTCCAAGTCTGCCATGGTGGTGCGCCCCAACTTATAGCGCAGCAGGTGATACAGCACCACCGGCACATAGCGTGCTACCTTTGGATTGCGGCGCAGGCTGAACAGATAAAAGTCAATGACGCTCTCACCGTCATAAATGGTATTGTCAAAATCAAATACGCGCATAAAAATCCCCCTCTTGGTACTTTCAGTATAACACAAAGCGCCAAAGGGGGACAATTTTTTATTTTTTACCGCCCAGGTGACTGCCTAAATAACCGAACAGCAGAATTTCATCGTCTGTTAAAGCGCTGTTGCCGTTTGGTTCTTCGGATTCTTCCGGTTCTAAGGTCAGGGTCAATTCCCATTCCTCCGGCGGGTTGTTTTTGTCCTGTTGCTTTTTCATCCTAAACCCTCCCTTTGATCTTACCATATCACAAAAAAGCAGGCTGTGCAAATGTGTGGGAGAAAAATGGGACAGAAAAGTGGCGTAGCCCGGTACAGGCGACATTTGTTTTTAGCTTCTTTTCTCGCTTTTTGGCATGGCACGCAGGGCCTTGCGGAATTCAAAGAAGAAAAGAACGCCGGTGAAGGCCACGGCCAGCACATCTGCCACCGGTTCTGCCATAAAGACGGCCTTGGTTAGGTCAGCGGTATACAGGTGGGGCATAATATAGATTAGCGGCAGCAGCAGAATAAACTTGCGCATCACCGCCACGATGATGGACGCCTTGGCGTTGCCCAGAGAGGTGAAGGTCATTTGACAGGCGATCTGAATGCCAAACAGCCCCAACGCCAGAGTGTAAATGCGCAACATCGGCTTGGTAAAGGCCAGCAATTCTGCGTTAGAGGTGAAGATGGCGGCAAACACGCCGGGGAACAGCTGGATCAGCAGGCAAAAGACCATGGCGTAGCAAACGCTGCAAGTAAGCAGCAGTCGGTATGCGCGACGTACGCGATTGCTGTTTCCGGCACCGTAATTGTAGCTGATAATGGGTTGGGCGCCTTGTCCAAGCCCTTGCAGCGGCAGCATGGCAAACTGCATGACGCTGGTGAGAATGGTCATGGCACCCACTGCCAGATCGCCGCCGTATTTCAGCAGTGAGGTGTTAAAGCATACGGAGATCACGCTCTCGCTGGCCTGCATGACGAACAGGGCACTGCCCAGCGCCAGACAGGGGAGAATGACCTTGGCGTGCAGACGCAGATTGCACCGGCGAATACGGATAAAAGTCTTTTTGCCAAGTAAAAAAGACAGCACCCACAGGCAGGACAGTCCTTGGGACAGCACGGTAGCCAGCGCGGCGCCCCGCACGCCCATGTGGAAGCCGAAGATAAACAGCGGGTCCAGCGCCGTATTGGCAACGGCACCAATGAGCACTGAGAGCATACCTACCTTAGCGAAGCCCTGGGCGGTGATAAAGGCGTTCATGCCAAGGGTCAGCTGCACGAATACGGTGCCCAAGGCGTAAATATTCATATAGGCCACGCTGTAATCAATAGTATTGGTGCTGGCGCCGAATGCCAGCAGCAGCGGGCGGTTCCAGATGAGTACCACCGCTGTTAACACCGCAGACACCAGCAGCTGCGTGACAAAACAGTTGCCCAGAATCTGCTCAGCTTCTGCCGTTTGCTTCTTGCCTAAGGCGATGGAAGCCCGAGGTGCGCCGCCGTTGCCCACCAATGCCGCAAAGGCGGAGATGATTAGGATAAGCGGCATGCACACGCCCACCCCGGTAAGCGCCAGCGCGCCCTCGCCGGGAATGTGGCCGATGTAAATGCGGTCCACCACATTGTAAAGCATATTGATCAGTTGGGCGGCTACTGTGGGCAGGGACAGTTGGAGCAGCAGTCGTCCGATGGGCCGGGTGGCTAAAAAATCTTTGCTTTGTTCCATAGTCGTCAACTCATTTCTGTAATCTAAGCGTACTTATTATAACGCGATGCACGGCGGTGTCAAGACACGGATTTTGAACATGGGTCACTTATGCGGCGGATGCAGCAATGTGTCGAACATACAAAATTCACAATTTGCGCGGCTCAAAGCGTTTACATTATGGTAAAAATATGGTAAAATAGACGGCGTGAAAACGCACGCATTTTTATTTCACTCTTTACCCGATCCGACGCGCTGCGCCCGGTCGGAATTTCAGAAATGGAGAATGAGTATGCATTTGATTCCCAATCCCCGCGCATATCAGGCGTTGGACGGCGCCTTCACCTTGCAGGATGGCGAGAAGGTGAAGAGCGAACTGCGTATTCCTTTGGTACGCACCACCACCCGGGAGGCACGGATTGTTGTCACCCGCAACCCGGCGTTGCAAAAGGAAGCATATACCTTGAATGTGACCCCGGAGAAGGTGCACATCACTGCCGCTACGCCTATCGGTGCTTACTATGCGCTGCAATCCCTGCGTATTTTGGCGGATTATGATATCGGCGGGCGTACGGTGCCCTGCTGCAGCATTCACGATGCCCCCCGTTGGGGTTGGCGCGGTATGAGCCTGGATGAGAGCCGCCATTTCTTTGGCAAAGAAGAAGTCAAGCGACTGCTGGATATGCTCTTTATGATGAAGCTCAATGTGTTCCACTGGCACCTGACGGACGATCAGGGTTGGCGCATTGAGATCAAAAAATATCCGCGCTTAACGGAGATCGGCTCTAAGCGCACTTGCACCCAGGTGGACGGCTGGCATACTTCTCACATGGTCAACGAGCCTCATGAGGGCTTTTATACCCAGGAGGATATTCGGGAGATCGTGGCCTATGCCAACGCCCGGGGCATTATGGTTGTGCCGGAGATTGACATGCCTGCCCATTTTGCGGCGGCGCAGGCAGCTTATCCCTGGTTGGCTTGTCGGGAACTGGAACGCGAGGTGCCCGGCTACTTTGGCGGTCGTGTGCCTACATTGCACGGCGTAATGGACTGGAACCGCTCTGCCTGCCTGGGCAAGGAGAGTACCTTCCAGTTTATCTTTGATGTGATTGATGAAGTGTGCGAACTGTTTGACGCGCCTTACTTCCATATCGGCGGCGATGAGGCGCCCAAGGACGAATGGAAGAAGTGTCCCCACTGCCAGGCGAAGATGAAAGAGATGCACCTAAACGATGTGGAAGAGCTGCAAGGCTGGTTCAACAACCGGGTGCTGGAATATGTAAAGCAGAAGGGTAAGCGCCTGATCGGCTGGAATGAGATTTTGGCCGCCGGCAATCTGGACCCCTCTGTGATCGGTCAATACTGGACCCCCAAGCGGGATAAGAATGTGGAGCGCCACATTGCCCGCGGCGGCGATGTGATCCTAAGCAATCACCGCAGTTTTTACTTTGATATGACCTACGGGCAGTACCCGTTGAGCTATACATACGATTTCGACCCGGGTCGTTATCATATTCCGCCTCGTTCCTATGACCATGTGCTGGGCGTAGAGGCTGAGATATGGACCGAGTGGATCGACAAGCGTCCAAAACTGGATCTGAATGTGTACCCCCGTATGCAGGCCCTGGCAGAGGTTGCCTGGTCGGCCGAAGAGAGAAAAAAATACGCGAACTTCAAAGAGCGACTGGAGGCCTTTAAGCCTACGCTGGACGCCTTGGGAATCGGTTATGCTGTAACCAGCGTGGCGGAGCCGGGCACCTTCCAGCGGCAAAAGCCCCGCCGTTTGTTCTACTGCGGCGACACCCATTATGAGTTGAAGCTCAACGAAGAACGCAAAGCAAAAGGAGAAAAATAAGTATGAAATTTAGCCAATTTCCCCAGCAGGTGATCGACGAAAATGTGGATTACACAGTCAAGGAGATCACCAACATCATTAAGAAGTACGGTCCCCGGGAGTCCGGCAACAGCAACTGCCTGGCTGCCGAGAAGCACATTAAAAAAGAGATGGACCCCTTCTGTGATGAGACCCACTTTGAAAGCTACAAAATGGCGCCTAAGGCCTTTTTGCACTTTACAAAAATCGTCAGTGTAGCCATCATCCTGGCTGTGGTGGTGTGTGCCGCGCTGGTGTTTACCAGTGTGCTGCCTTGGTGGATCGCCCAGTGTATTGTTGGCGGTGTGACTTTTGTGGGGCTGTTTATCACCGTAATGGAGTTCCTGTTTTACAAGCAGTTTATGGATCCGCTTTATAAGAAGGTAGAGGGCCACAACTTTTGCGCCACCCGCAAGCCCACCGGTGAGGTTAAGCGCCGCATTGTAATCAGCGGCCATATTGACGCAGCCTATGAATGGCGCCATTTGTACTATGCCAAGGGTAAGCTGCCCTTGATGGGAATTTTTATGGGCGGTACCATTGTCTGCGCGATCATCTCCTTTATTATCGCAGTGGTCTGCCTGATTGCTCACTTTGCGGATATGGGCGCTTTCGGCGATTTTATGCTGAATTACAGCTACTATTTCCATTTTGTCACCGCGCTGTTTATGATCACCCTGTTCTGCTTTGTGGACTTTAAGACCATTTCTCCCGGTGCCAATGACAACCTGACCGGTACTTATGCGGCGGTGTGCGCTTTGCGTATGCTGGATATGGCCGGTGTGGAATTTGAAAATACCGAGGTGTGCTGCATGATCACAGACGGCGAGGAGGCCGGTCTGCGTGGCTGCAAGCAGTGGGCCAAGGACCATAAAAAAGAGTGCGACGAGATTGAGACCGCCGTGCTGTGTGTAGATACCTTAACGGATCTGGAATACCTGAATGTGTATAGCAAGGATATGACCGGCACGGTGAAGAACTCTAAGCCCTTCAGCCAGCTGGTGATGGACAGTGCCATTGAGGCAGGTCATAAGGATTTGAAGTTCGCCAGCGTGTTCTTCGGTTCTTCCGACGCAGCGGCATTGTCCCAGGCGGGGATTCACGCCACCTGCTTGGCTGCTATGGACCCGACACCGGCCGACTATTACCATAATCGCCGGGATACGGCGGAGCGCCTGGTGCCGGAGGCCCTTAAGACCGGTTACGAGGTAGTGCTCAGTACCATTCTGAACTTTGACGAGAAAGGGCTGGGTACAGCAAAATAAGCGTGTAAATCCAATACAAATGTATAAGCGGTACCCGGGTTTGGGTGCCGCTTTGCAGATTAAGGCTGTTTTTTACGGAAAGGGGAAAAGAAAATGACGGCTTTGTACATTATTTTAGGCTTGCTGGCTGCGTTTATCGTGATCACGCTGATCCGCGCAGCGTTCTTTACGGCGCCCAAGCCCCAGCGGGAGGAATTTCCGCCGGAGCAGGTGAACGGGCAGCGGGCGTGCGATCGGCTCAGTCAGGCAATTCAGATCAAGACCATCTCCTGCGAGGATGAGAGCCAAACGGATTGGGGTGCGTTTGACCGCTTCCATGCATTTTTGGAACAGTCCTATCCGCTGATTCACAAAAATCTGAAACTGGATCATATTTCCACTGCCAGTCTGTTGTTTTACTGGGAGGGGACGGATCCAGACCTGGATCCGATTGCCTTTTTGGCTCATCAGGATGTAGTGCCCATCAGCGAGGGCACCGAGGAGGACTGGGAACACCCGGCCTTTGACGGCGTAAATGACGGCCGGTTTATTTGGGGTCGCGGTGCGCTGGACATGAAGAACCACCTGATCTGCCTGATGGAGAGCGTGGAGACGCTGCTGGAGGAGGGCTATACCCCAAAGCGCGGGGTGTACCTGTGCCTGGGGCATAATGAGGAGATCGTCAGCGGCGGCAATAACGGTGCCCGGGAATTGGCGCGGGAATTGGAACGCCGGGGCGTGCACCTGGACAGCGTGGTGGACGAGGGCGGCGCTATGCTGCCGGCGCATGTAAAGGGGCTGCTGGACGCCAACTTGACCGGCGTGGGCGTGGCAGAGAAAGGCTATGCGGACTTTAAGATTACTGTAAAGTCCAAAGGCGGCCATTCTTCTCAACCACCCAAACACACCGCCATCGGCCAGTTGGCTAAGAAGGTGGAGCGACTGGAGAACCACCAATTTAAAAGCACCATTTTGCCCTTTGTTTATAATATGTTTACGGACATCGGCCGCCACGCCACCTACCCGGGGCGGGTGGTACTGTGCAACCTGTGGCTGCTGCGCCCGGTGCTGAAGCTGGTGATGAAGCAGATCCCACCGGCTGCATCTTTGATTCGCACCACGACCGGTGTGACTATGGCCAGCGGTTCGCCTGCCGCCAATGTGCTGCCCCAAAAGGCCAGCGTAACGGTAAACTTCCGCATTATGCCGGGCCAGACCATTGCGGATGTGCAGCGGCATATTGAGAAATATATGGGCGGCGACAATGTGGAGATTGAATTCATCAAGGGCAAGGAGCCCAGCATTGTATCACCCACGGACACCCGGGCTTTTGATACTCTGCGTCGGCTGTCCGTCAATCTGGACGAAAAAAATATTGTGGCGCCCTATTTGGTGATGGGCGGCACAGACGCTTATAATTACGAGAATGTGTGCAGCAATATTTATCGCTTTGCGCCCTTTACGGTGGACACGGCGCTGCTGCTCACCACCCACTCCACCAATGAGCGCATTCCCGTGGGTCAGATGACCCAGGGCGTCACCTTCTTTAAGCGCTATATTCGGTTGATGACCGCAGAGTAAAGGGGGAAGTGATATGGATTTTAAAGAAAGCGGATTTATGTATGCTCTGGGCGGCTTTATTGTCATCTTTGTGCTGGCCCAGTCGCTGTTTTTTCTCATTCGTGCCTGGAAGCAGGGCAAAAAGCTGGGGCTGTCCACCGCCACCATGCGAGGTACGGTGACCCAATCAGCGCTGTTCAGCCTGGCGCCTGCCATCTCTATTGTGGCAACCATCCTTACCCTGTCCGGTGCGCTGGGCATTGTGCTGCCCTGGATCCGGCTGACAGTGATCGGTGCCATTTCTTATGAGGTGCCGGCAGCGGAGTCTGCCATGGAGGCACTGGGTTATACCGGCGGCCTGTCCACGGAGATCACGGATCCCCTGGGCTTTTCTACCGCCGCGTGGGTGATGACTCTGGGCTCTGTGATGCCGCTTGTAATCATTCCCTTTGCCATGAAGAAGATTCAAAACAGTATCGGCAAGGCGGTAAGCAAGAATACTGCCTGGGCGGATGTAATGAGCGCCGCGGCGTTTATCGGTCTGATCAGTGCCTTTGTGGGCCGTGCCATTGTGGGCCAGGGCGACAAGGCGGTGCTGGGCGACGGCGCCGGGATCATGAGCATTACCGCTTTGGCAGTGTCTATGCTGTCTATGCTGCTGTTTATGCAGATTGAGAAAAAGAAAAAGATTGCCTGGCTGCAAAGTATGGCTATGCCGCTGGCGATGTTTATCGGTATGGGTGTGGTGATGCTGCTGGCCAAGGTGCTGCCCACCCACATTGCTTGGCTGGAATGGAGGGGCTAATATGAAAGATTGTAAAGATTATGATGAAAAGACCCACCTGTACGGTCGCTTTTGGGTGATCTCCGCCCTGTTTATTTTCTTAATGCTGCCGGTTGCTATCAGCGCCCATCTGCATGCTTTTCCCTCCGCCCAGGTGGTGTTTGAGGGGTTGGCGCCGATTGCCCTGCTGTTTTATCCCACCGCGGTGATTGAAGTGATGACCTACACGCCGCTCCTGGGTACCGGGGCAACCTACCTGGCTTTTGTAACCGGGAATATCAATAACTTAAAACTGCCCTGTGTGCTCTCTGCCCTGGACTCTGCCCAGGTGCGCGCCCAGAGCAAGGAGGGCGAGGTGCTCTCCACCATTGCCTGCGCCACATCCTCTATTGTGACCACCCTGGTGATTGCCGCAGGGGTGCTGCTGTTCAGCCCGGTGCTGCCGTATTTGACAAATGACGACTCTGTTTTTGCCCCTGCTTTTAAGCAGGTGGTGCCCGCACTGTTCGGCGCACTGGGTATGAGCTATTTTGCCAAGCACTTTAAGCTGACTGTTGTGCCTGTTGCCGTCGTCTGCTTGATGTTGCTCTTTAAAGGCGACTTGGCGGTAGGCGTACTGATCCCTGTGGGCGTGGTGGTATCGCTGCTGTCTGCCCACCTGATGTTTAAGAAAGGCTGGGTCAAATAACAGACCGCATTCTTGCCAGTTAATCAGCAGATCGCCCAACTTGACTTTTATTGGTATGGTGGTGTATAATCATCATACGATCATTAGAGACGGGGGATATAAGTAATGAAAGAGACCGATCTGCGGTATGTGAAGACCGAGCGCGCCATTCGGGACGCCTTCTTTGAACTGCTGGAGGAGAGCGAATTTGACAAGGTATCCGTTACGGATATTACCCAGCGAGCCCAGATCAACCGAAACACGTTTTACCTGCATTACAGCGATAAATTCAATTTGGTCAATTCTATTTTAATTGACTTTGTGCAAGAGCTGTCCCAGCAGGCATTAAAGGTGATCGACCAGGCGGAGAAGCCGGACACAGCCACCTTTAACCAGTATTTCTTAACGATTTTTGTCAGCGCCAATCGGATTAAGAAAAAATATCGGATCTTGTTTCGCAACCGAAATATTGAGCCGTATTTGGATATTGCTGCCATTACGGATGTGATTGCGGATCATATCGGCAAAAACAAATTTTTGGATTTTCGCAGTCAGCGCTCCTCCGTGAGCAAGAGCTTTTTGGCTTTTGGCTTTTTCGGTGCGCTCAACGATTATTGCAGCAATGATTATACCAAGGAAGAGACGGTGCGCATGATCTCCGCCATGTCTGCCGGCTTGGCCGAGATTGCCCAGCAGCTACACGCTGCCGGGAACAAAGTCGGCAATGAAAACAAGAACAATAAATGACAGACGATACAAAGCAAAAGGGACCTGAATCCAGGTCCCTTTTTGTATAGATATTTGTCATTCGCTCAGCAGACCATACCGCCTTCCACCCAGCGCATAACAGCCGGGTATTCCTCTTTATAGTTGTCCAGCTGGTCTGCGTTGGAGTCCACAAAGGCCTGAAATTCGTCCGTGTCCTCAAACTCGTAGGTAAAGTCTTGCTCAAAGTCGTAAGTGGCGGTAAACAGGTAGTCAAACAGATCATCGGCAGAGAATTCCTCTAACAGCTTGTCCGCTGTGCGCTCAGTGATGGTGTCCAGCGCGTTCTTTACCGTTAGCTCGAAATCCTCCGGCTCTACCAGAATTTCCGGGTCGTTCTCGCAGTATTGCAGAATATCGTCCTCGCCGATAGCCAGGGTGCCCAGGTACTCCAGTACATCCTCATATCCGGTTTCGTTGACTGTATCATACAACCGGTAGGCAAACTCGCCTACCAGATTTTGCAGTGCCACCGCCTTAAACACACTGTCAATCTCGTAGCCGCTCTCATCGGTGATTACATAGCCCACCTCCTGCAGGTTCTCCCACATCAGGTAGTAAAAAATGCGGTGCTGTTCTTTCTCGCCAAAAATGGCTTCGTGAATAAAGGTATCAATATCCATTGCCGTTCTCCTCTGTCTGTCGCATTTGCGCAAGGCTACTCATATTCTATACTATATGCAGGGGATTTGCAACATTTTGCAGGTAGATTTTGGCTTTTTTGTAAACTCTGAAACCCCCGCCTGTTTTTATTGCAATGCCGGTAGGGATAAGCTATAATAAAGGGGACTGGAGGGTTCTTATGGAACTGACATTAAAAAATGAACACTGTGCCGTTACCGTTACGGATGCGGGAGCGATGCTCCGCTCCCTGGTGCGGGACGGCCGAGAATATCTTTGGCAGGGAGACCCGGCTTACTGGGCCGGTCAGGCGCCGGTTTGCTTTCCCATTGTGGGGGTACTGCCCAAGGGGGCGTCTACCGCATTTGGCAAGCCCTGCCGTATGAAGCGCCACGGCGTGGCCCGCATTAACCCCTTTACACTGACGGAGCACCACCGCAACGGCGCCACCTTTACCCAAGTGGCAGATGACAATACCTTGGCGGCGTACCCCTTTGATTATCGGCTGGAGATCCGCTATGAGCTGGTGGACAGCACCGTTGCCGTGACTTATCATATCATCAACAGCGGCGGGGAGCCTATGCCATTTGTGATCGGCGGCCATCCGGCCTTTAACTGCCCGCTGGCAGCAGGGGAGCGGTTTGAGGATTACAAGGTGCGCTTTGATCGCCCTGTGACGAAGGCGCCTTTGCGCCCGGATCACCAAACCGGGATTGTGGATCCGGCGCATCGGTACAATGTGCTGGTGAATGGGCAGGAGCTGCCCCTGCGGCACGATCTATTCTATGACGACGCATTGATTTTTGATCAGGTGGAAGCCAAAGCGGCTACCTTGCTGGGTCCGATGGGCTACGGCGTGCGGGTGGAATACCAAGATATGGCCAACTTGCTGGTTTGGTCCGCAGAAAATGACGCCCCCTTTGTGGCATTGGAGCCATGGAGCGGCATTTCTCATTGTACGGATGAGGACGGCACCCTGGAACACCGTCGGGGCGTGACCGTTTTGCAGCCGGGGGAGACAGCCACCTTTGGTTATAAAATTACCATGCTGAGCGGAGAGATGAAATGAATTACGGATTTTTCAGAGTGGCGGCGGCAGCGCCACGTTTGCGCGTGGCAGACCCGGATTATAACGCCGGGCAGCTGGAGGCAGTAATCGACCGGGCTGTGGCGCAGCAGGTACGCCTGCTGGTGACCCCGGAGCTGTCCGTCACCGGCTATACCTGCGCCGATCTGTTCTTTAGCGCTGCGTTGCAGCAGGCGGCGGATCGGGCGGTGCGGCGGCTGGCAGCTTACACGGCGGGCAAGGACATTGCGGTGCTCATCGGCGCTCCGGTGCCCTATAAGAATAGCCTTTATAACTGTGCCCTATTGCTCCGGGACGGGCAGGTGCAGGGCATGGCGCCCAAGGTGCATTTGGCCAATTATAATGAGTTTTACGAAAAGCGCTGGTTCGCCTCCGGTGCGGATTTCGATACGGTACAGATGGTGAACGGCGTTCCCATGGGCAGTCAACTGTTTGACCTGGGCAGCGGCGTGCTGCTGGGTGTGGAACTGTGCGAGGACCTGTGGGTGCCTCAGCCTCCCAGCGGTGCTTTGGCGCTGCAAGGCGCCAATTTGATCGCCAATCTGTCTGCCAGCGACGAGTATGTGTCCAAGGCGGCCTATCGTCGGGACCTGGTGGCCGGACAGTCCGCCCGCTGCGTGGCCGGGTATGTGTATGCCGGCGCCGGGGTGCATGAGAGCACCACGGACCTGGTGTTCAGCGGCGCCACCTTAGTGGCGGAGAACGGCGGCATTTTGGCAGAGGGGGAGCGGTTTGTCCGAGAAAGCGTGCTCACCGTTGCCGATGTGGATGTTGAGAAGTTGAATGCCCAGCGGCGGCAAAATATGTCCTTTGAGAACCGGCCCGGCGCGGCGGTACAGTCTTGCCCGGTGCCCAATGCAGAGAATGATTTGGCGTACCGCTTTGTGGACCCGCACCCCTTTGTGCCGGCAGCGGACGCCCAACGTCGAGAGCGGTGCAAGGAGATCTTCCTGCTCCAGGCCAGCGGCTTGGCCGGGCGGCTGGAGCATGTAGACTCCAAGGGCTGTGTGCTGGGGATCAGCGGCGGTCTGGACTCCACCTTGGCGCTGCTGGTGGCTGTGCGCGCCATGGAGCTGCTGGGTAAACCGGCCAGCGCCGTGCTGGGTGTGACCATGCCCGGGTTTGGCACTACGGACCGCACCTATCGCAACGCACTGGATCTTATGGAAGCGCTGGGGGTCACCCGGCGAGAGATCTCCATTGCAGACGCCTGTGTGCAGCACATGGCGGACATTGGTCACGACCCGTCGGTGCATGATATTACTTATGAGAATACCCAGGCCAGAGAGCGCACCCAAATCCTCTTTGACCTGGCCAATAAAGAAGGCTGTTTGCTGGTGGGAACCGGCGATCTGAGCGAGCTGGCCATGGGCTGGTGTACTTACAACGGCGATCACATGAGTATGTACGGAGTGAATGCCTCCGTGCCCAAGACCCTGGTTCGCTACCTGGTGGATTATGTAGCCGGGGAGTTGGGTGGCCGCACGGAAGAGATCTTGCGGGATGTGCTGGACACGCCGGTGTCGCCGGAGCTGCTGCCCCCGGACGCCAATGGCAAGATCGCCCAAAAAACGGAGGAGAAGATCGGCCCCTATGAATTGCATGACTTTTTCCTCTATCACTTTGTGCGCTTCGGCTTTGACCGGGAAAAGCTGGCCATGCTGGCGGAGAAAGCCTTTGACGGCCGGTACGATCGCCCCACCATTGACCGGTGGCTGACGGAATTTTTGCGCCGGTTTTTTATCAGTCAATTTAAGCGTTCCTGTATTCCGGATTCACCCAAGGTGGGTTCTGTGTCACTGAGCCCCCGGGGCGACTGGCGTATGCCCAGCGACGCGGCGATGCAGGCGTTTTTACAACCGGATGAACGGATATAAAGGAGTTGTTATAATGAAAAAAGCAATGGCATTGCTGCTGGCTTGCAGCATGGTACTGGCATTCGCTGCTTGCAGCAAAAAGCAACATACAGAACAGGAGGTCACAGCTGTGGTGGATGTGACCGATGAGAACGGCAAGACCGTTACGGATAAGGACGGCAAAGCCCAAACCCGGGTGGTTACCATACCCCAAACGGACGCCAAGGGCAACACCGTGGCGGCAGGGGAGAGCGCTGCCGACGGCAAATCCGCCGGTAACGGCGGTTCGGCTGCAAAGGACGGCAAGACCGGCAAGGACAAGACGGAAAAGGCAACCAAGAAGAACGAAACTACCACGAAAAAGACCACAACCACCGTGGCCGCCAATCGAAAAATTCACATTTCCGTTTCTCTGCCTGCCGGCACAGATACCCGCACGGACAAGCTGCGCATTACTATTAACGGCAAGCAGGTGGACGAGAAAGAAGTGACTCTGGAGATCGGCAACACCTTTACCTACACCACGGAGAAAAAGTACCGGGGTGATGTAAAGGTGCAGGTGGAGCTGGAACATACGAAAAAGAGCGCCAAAGTCACAGTGAAGAAAGGCACGGACACCGCCAAATTCAATTTTGAAAATATTGAGAATCTGCTGGGTGACGACGACTAAGCGACAATTGGTGAAAAAAACGAAATAATCGACAAAAAAGCAGTGTCTATGCGCTGCTTTTTGTTGTTATTATACAGAAACGCTAAATTGTTGTGTTGAATTTCGCACGCGGGAGTGCTATAATTGCTATAGTTATGGGCTTGCGCCCAAACTGAGGTTGTTATCTGTAAGATAAAATGCAGGAGGAAATTCCATGAACAGAAAGAAAAAAACCATGGACGGTAACAGCGCCGCTGCCCATGTCAGCTACGCGTTTACAGAAGTTGCCGCCATTTATCCCATCACCCCCTCATCCACCATGGCGGAGGAGACGGACGCCATGGCCGCTCGCGGGGTCAAGAACCTGTTTGGCCAAACGGTCAAGGTGGCGGAGATGGAGTCTGAGGCCGGTGCCGCCGGCGCCGTGCATGGCTCTTTGTCTGCCGGTGCACTGACTACCACTTATACCGCGTCACAGGGTCTGCTGCTGATGATCCCCAATATGTACAAGATCGCCGGCGAACTGATTCCGTCCGTTATTCATGTGTCTGCCCGCTGCGTGTCTACCCACGCGCTGAATATCTTTGGCGACCATTCCGATGTGATGGCCTGCCGCCAGACCGGCTATGCCATGCTCTGCTCTGCCAATGTGCAGGAGGTAATGGATCTGGGCGCTGTGGCTCACCTGTCTACCTTAAAGAGCCGTGTGCCGTTCTTGCATTTCTTTGACGGCTTCCGTACCTCTCATGAGGTGCAGAAGATCGAGACCTGGGATTATGAGGATCTGCGGTCTATGGTGGATATGGACGATGTGCAGGCGTTCCGCGCCCGCGCCCTGAACCCGGAGAAGCCGGTGTTGCGCGGCTCTGCGGAGAACAGTGATGTGTTCTTCCAGCACAGAGAGGCCTGCAACCGCTACTATAACGACGCGGTTGCCACTACGGAGATGTATATGAACACCATCAACGAGAAGCTGGGCACGGATTACCGGCTGTTTAACTACTACGGCGCGCCGGACGCAGACCGTGTGATTGTGGCTATGGGCTCTGTATGCGACACCATTCAGGAAACCGTAGATTTTCTGAACGCGCGCGGCGAAAAAGTGGGCATGGTCAAGGTGCACCTGTATCGCCCCTTCAGCGCCAAGCATCTGCTGGCTGCCCTGCCGGAGACGGTGAAGCACATTTCCGTGCTGGATAGAACTAAGGAGCCCGGCTCCTTGGGTGAGCCGCTGTTCCTGGATGTGGTGGCTGCGCTGAAAGGCTCTGCCTTTAACGATGTGCCGGTGTACGGCGGTCGTTTCGGTTTGGGATCTAAGGACACCGTACCGGCGCATATTATCGCTGTGTACAACAATATGGCTGCGCCCCAGCCCAAGCCGGAGTTCACTCTGTCCATTGAAGACGATGTGACCCACCTGTCCCTGCCGGTGACCGAGAACCCGGACACCACCCCGGCAGGCACCACCTCTTGTAAGTTTTGGGGCCTGGGCTCCGACGGCACCGTTGGCGCCAACAAGGACTCCATTAAGATTATCGGCGACAATACGGATATGTTTGCCCAGGGTTACTTCTTCTATGACTCCAAGAAGTCCGGCGGCATTACCGTGTCCCACCTGCGCTTTGGCTCGTCACCCATTACCTCTACCTATTTGATCAACAAGGCAAACTTTGTGGCCTGCCACTGCCCGTCCTATGTGACCAAGTATGATATGGTACAGGATCTGGTGCCCGGCGGCACTTTCCTGCTCAACTGTATTTGGACCCCGGATCAGCTGGACAGCCAGCTGCCTGCGTCCATGAAGCGCTATATTGCAGAGAACAACATCCATTTCTATATCATTAACGGCATTAAGATCGCAGAGGAAGTGGGCCTGCCCGGTCGTGCTTCCACCATCTTGCAGTCTGCATTCTTTGCCATCTCCGGTATTTTGCCGGTAGAGAAGGCCATTGAGCTGATGAAGGCCGCCGTGGTCAAGAAGTTCTCCAAGAAAGGCGAGGCGGTGGTGAATGCCAACTTTGCCGGCATTGACCGTGGCGCCCAGGAGATCGTGAAGGTGGATGTACCGGACAGCTGGAAGACTGCAGAAGACGCACCCCGAAGGCTGGAAGTACCCACCGATCGTCCGGAGATGAAAAAGTTTGTCAAGGAAATTCTGGATCCGGTTGGCCGCCTGCACGGCGACGATCTGCCGGTATCTGCCTTTGCTGATCGGGCGGACGGCGTATATCCTGCCGGTTCTGCCGCCTTTGAGAAGCGGGGCATTGCCATTACTGTACCCCAGTGGGACGGCACCAAGTGCGCCCAGTGTAACCTGTGCGCCATGGTCTGCCCCCACGCAGTCATTCGCCCCATTGCCATGAATGCAGAGGAAGCGGCGGCCGCACCGGAGGGCACCACCATGGTGAAGCACAAGAGAGCGGATTATCAGTACGCCCTGATTGTGTCCGTACTGGACTGCACCGGCTGCGCCTCCTGCGCCAATGTGTGTCCCACCAAGTCCCTGACCATGAAACCCATTGCCAGCGAGCTGGATCGGCAAAAGATCTATGATGCACTGGTGGACACCTCTGAAAAACCGGAGCTGCTTACCAACAATACCATCGGCGTGCAGTACAGAAAGCCGTATTTGGAGTTCTCCGGCGCTTGCGCAGGCTGCGGCGAGACGCCGTATGCCAAGCTGGCCACCCAGCTGTACGGCGACCGTATGTACATTGCCAACGCCACCGGCTGCTCCTCCATTTGGGGCGGTTCCGCACCCTCTACGCCTTACACGGTAGACAAGAACGGTCACGGCCCCGCTTGGTCCAACTCTCTGTTTGAGGACAACGCTGAGTTCGGCTACGGTATGCTATTGGCACAAAAGCAGATCCGCGAGCGGCTGGCTATGGACGCCCAGCAGCTGCTGGACACCCCGGTGGCGGACAAAGCCCAGGCTTGGCTGGACACCTATGAGGACGCTGCTACCAATACGGAGCCTGCCCAGGCACTGATCGCTGCATTGCAGACGGCAGCGCTGGAGGGTGACGCCAAGGCGGCGGCTGCCGATTTCCTGAAAGACGCAGATTATGCGGCCAAGAAGTACCAGTTTATCTTTGGCGGCGACGGCTGGGCCTACGACATTGGCTTTGGCGGCCTGGATCATGTGATCGCATCCAATGAGAATGTGAACATTGTTGTGTTTGATACAGAGGTGTACTCCAACACCGGCGGTCAGGCCTCTAAGGCCACCCAGACCGGCGCTGTGGCCAAGTTTGCTGCCTCCGGTAAGGTGGTCAAGAAGAAAGACCTGGCGCAGATTGCGATGAGCTACGGTTATGTGTATGTGGCTCAGGTGGCTATGGGCGCCAATGCCAATCAGTGCTTAAAGGCGTTCCAGGAGGCTGCGGCTTATGACGGCCCGTCCATCATCATCTGCTATGCCCCCTGTATTAACCACGGCATTAAGATGCCCTTTAACCAGGCAGAGCAGAAGAAGGCAGTTGCCGCCGGGTACTGGAACCTGTTCCGCTTTAACCCGGATCTGGCCAAGGCAGGGAAAAATCCCTTTACCCTGGACAGCAAGGCACCCAGCGCCGATTATGTACAGTTTATCGAGGGCGAGACCCGCTACTCTGCGCTGAAGCGTTCCTTCCCCGGCAAGGCGGAGCAGCTGTTTAGCATTGCGGCGGAGAACTCTATTGAGAAGTACAACAAGTTGGCTGCACTGGTAGACTTTTACGCACCCAAGGGCGAGTAAAGCCAAATAAAAAAACAAAGCGCTGCGGTTCTTCCGCAGCGCTTTTGCTTTGTGATAAAAAACAACCCCTGCACACCGGGTGCAGGGGTTGTTCCTTTATGTAAGGGCTTAGCCGTTGAGAATGGCAAAGTTCTCTTTGTTGGCCTTGTACAGGTTCTTAAACACTTTGAAGTTGCGGTCATAGACTTCCTTGTTGGCCGGGTTGGGCTTGTAGGTAGTCTTTACCGGGATCAGCTTCTTTACATCAAAGATGGAGGGGATAGCGCCCATACCTACGGCGATACAAGCGGCTGCACCCACGGCACCGATGTTTTGCGGGGACTCTACCACCACCACATCACGCTGGAGAATATCGGCCAAAATCTGGCAGGTGGTTTCGCCCAAAGCGCCGCCGCCGCAGAAGCGCACGGTCTTGGACTTCTGATACTTGGCGGTCTTTAACTCCTGGCGCTCCAGCATCCAGCGCATGTGGAAGCAGATGCCCTCCACAACGGCGCGGATCAGCTCTGTTTTGCCTACATTCAGCCGAATGTTAAAGAACATACCGGCGGCATTGGGATCCTCAAAGGGACAGCGGTTCCCGTGGAGCCAGGGGGTAAAGATCACGCCGTTGGAACCGGCGGGAATGGTGTCGATCACTTCTTCCAGGTAATCATACATATTGAATTCTACCTGCTCCAGGCTGTCGGTAGCGTTGCCGTAGCGCTTTAAGAACACGCCGATCTCGTCCAGTGCCAAATGATCCTTGACCCAGCCTACGCACTTGTTGGAGGTTTCCAGCTCACCAAAGTAGTTAAAGGTCTCCGGATTGGCGCCTACAATGGCAGCCATCATCGCACCGGTATCAACCATCTGCTCCGGCACAACGGTGCCCACCCAGCCGGATGTGCCGCTGTAAATGTGCGCGTCGCCAATCTCTACCGCACCGGCACCGACACCGATCAGAGAGGCGTCGCCGCCACCGCCGTACACAGCGGTGCCCTGAGCCAAACCCAGCTCCTCGGCAGCCTTGGCGGTTACTTCGCCCACTTTATCGGTGCACTTTTTGATCTCCGGCAGGTGTTTCATATCTACGCCCACCATATCGCAAATGGGCTTGCACCAGCCCTCATGGCCCTTGCGGGTGTCATACAGCAGCGTGCCGAATGCAGAGTCCTGGGTCATCACGAATTCACCGGTCAGGCGGCAGATGAGATACTCTTTCACATCCAGCCATTTATAGACTTTCTTAAAGTTTTCCGGCTCGTGCTCCCGCACCCAGCGGTACTTCCAAATGGGGTCCTTAACAGAGGAGGATACGGCACCGGTATAGCGCAGGTACTTGAGCAGCTTGGTCACTTCCGCACCGGCGATTTGTACGCCGTGGGCAATGCCCTTCTTCAGCTCATCGCCGGCTCGCTGGTCCATATAGGTCATGGGGCGACGAATGCAATTGCCCGCTTTGTCTACCAGGACTAAACCCTGCATGGCAGAGCAGAAGCTAATGCCCTCTACCTGGTCTTTGGTCACGCCTACGCACTTATTGAACACATTGCGGGTGGTGCTGCACATGGCGCTCCACCATTCATCGGCGTCCTGCTCGGCGCCGCCCTTTACGCCGGTCTCATCATCCACATACAGACCGTAGCCTGCGGTGTCAGAGGCCAGAATGCGCATGGTGTCGCCGATCTCAATCAGACAGGTCTTGACCCCGGTGGTGCCCACATCGTAGGTGATTACATATTTGCTCATAAAATATCCTCCCATGGTGTTGTACGCGGTAAATACCGTCACTTCTTTTCAAATGTAAATGCGCTCTCCACAAATTTCAGCAGTTGACCGATCACCCGCTCCTCGTCCATTTCCTCCACATCTACGCCGGTGTAGAACTTGAACCGCTCCTTGTAGTAGTCGCAGGTGTAAGAGAATTGCAGGGACATCAGCAGATTGTCCAAAAAGAAGGCAAAGAGCCGAGGGTCCAGATCCGGGCGCACATCTCCCTTGGCCAGCGCCTGCGCAATGGCCGTGGTGTAGATGCCGCTGGTCTCGCTCTCAATCTCCCGCACCAGCATCTGGGCGCGCTCGCTGTCTTTCTCCGAGGCGATCTCATTATACAGCCGAATGTAATTGGCATTTCGCTTGGAATGGACGCAGGTGGCGCGAATGAGCTTTTCTGCCTTGATCAGCAGCTTGTCGTCGCTGGCCATAATCTCCTCGATCACCTGGGACAGAATACGCATACCCCGCTGAATGCAGGTGATGAACAGGTCCTCCTTGGTAGCAAAGTACTTGTACATCAGTCCGATGCTGATCCCTGCGTTCTTGGCGATCACATTGATGTTGGCATTTTCGTACCCTTTGGAGGAAAACTCCTCGGTGCCCACTTCCAGTATGCGCTCCCGTCGCTCCTCGGAAATGCGGTCAAATGCGTCCTTGTGATGTTTATTTACCATTTCAAAAAATTTTGTAGCCTTGCACAAAGAACGGAAAAGCCCTTTGTGCAATCCGTACAAATACTCCCTCTCTGTAAAGCGTGAACCGCAATTCACTTTTCTTATATTATCATTATTTATCCGTTATTGCAAGAAATCTGAATAAAAATGCGGGAAAATTGAACAAATTATTGCAAGTATCTATTTGACAAATCATTAAAAAGTGATATACTAAAGGTGTATTTTATGTGAGCGATGGCTCACGCCCTTTGGGGTGAGCGACGACTCATGAATTTTAAGGAGGAACGACCATTATGGATACCCGATTTGCAATTTCTGAGTATCTTGATGCAGCGCAGGTCACCGCTCAGCTGGACGCGCTCATCAAAAAGCCTATTTATTCCATCAGCCCGGCTGCACTGAAGAAGTATGAAGAAGAATACTTCGACAAGAAGTGCGCTAAGTCTAAGGCGATGATCACCGAGGCGAGAGAGATCATTCCCGGCGGTGTGCAGCACAACCTGGCGTTTAACTATCCTTTCCCCATCGTGATGACTAAGGCCAAGGGTGCTAAGCTCTATGATATTGATGGCAACGAGTATTACGACTTCCTGCAGGCCGGCGGTCCCACCATCCTGGGCTCCAACGACGATGTGGTGAAGGAGAAGGTTAAGGAATTGCTGGACGATTGCGGTCCTTCCACCGGTCTGTTCCATGAATATGAGTACAAACTGGCCAAGAAGATCTCCGACTGTGTTCCTTCCGTAGAGATGTTCCGTATGCTGGGTTCCGGTACAGAGGCTTGTATGTGCGCTGTGCGTGTGGCCCGTCTGGCTACCGGCCATAAGAACATCATCAAGATGGGCGGCGCTTATCACGGCTGGTCCGATCAGCTGGCATGGGGCATGCGTGTGCCCGGCACCCTGAATTTGCAGTCTCACGGCGTACCGCTGTTCGTATTCAAGCACACCCAGGAGTTCTTCCCCAATGATCTGAAGAGCCTGGAGCGCAAGCTGATCCTGAATAAGTTCCGCGGCGGTACCGCTGCCGTGTTCATTGAGGCCATTGGTCCGGAGTCCGGTACCCGTCCGGTAGACAAGGACTTCCCCAAGGGCGTACAGGCACTGTGCCGCAAGTACGGCGCGCTGCTGGTTTGCGACGAGGTTGTGACCGGCTTCCGTATCGGCGTGTCCGGTGCGCAGGGCTACTTTGGCATTGATCCCGACATCACCATCTTCGGTAAGGTGATCGCCGGCGGTTACCCGGGTGCAGGCGGCATCGGCGGCCACAGAGAGGTTATGAAATACTTAGGCGCCGGCCTGGATAAGGGCAACGGCTCCGGCAAGAAGATTCATAAGGCAATGTGCGGCGGCACCATGGCTGCCACCCCCATCTCCTGCTGCGCAGGTTACACTGCCATTTGCGAGATCGAGAAGCGCAACGCCTGCCAGGTAGCCGGTAAGATGGCGGATCGTCTGGTACACGGCTTGCAGGCGCTGATCAAGAAGTATGACCTGCCTTTCGTGTGCTTCAACCAGGGTTCTGTATGCCACCTGGATACCGTTGGTACCATGCACTTTAAGGTGGACTGGAAGCATCCGTGGACCATTCCGCACACCTTGAAGGAGACCGGCAAGCGTCAGTCCGAGATGGAGCACATGGGCGCTGCTTACATGGCAGAGGGCTTGGTAACTCTGGCCGGTTCTCGTCTGTACACCTCCGCCGCTTATACGGAAGAGATGATCGACGACTGCCTGAACAGATTTGAGAATGTGTTCAAGAACTGCGTTTGCATCGAGGCGTAAGATTTTTTACCAAGGGCGGTACCGGGCAGTGATGCCCGGCCGTCCTTTTGGTGCTTTTGCCCCCGGGGCAAAAATACGATTTTAAGGGGAAAACACATGGCTTACGAATTAGAAGAAGCAAAAAAGCTGGTCGTTGCGGCCGGCAAAAAGCTGGTGGAAAGCGGTCTGATCGCCCGTACCTGGGGCAATGTATCCGCCCGTATTTCTGACACCCAGTTTGTGATCACACCCTCCGGTCGGGCGTATGAAACGCTGACGCCGGAAGAAGTGGTTGTGGTTAATATTGAGGACTGCTCCTACGAGGGCGATATTAAGCCCTCTTCCGAGAAGGGTGTGCACGCTGCGGCGTACCGCCACCATCCCACCGTGGATTTTGTGATCCACACCCACCAAAAGGCGGCCACCATCGTCAGCATTACCGGCATGGAAATCCGCAATGTTTACAAGGAATTTCAGCCGGTCCTGGGCAATAAGGTGCCCTGCGCCGATTATGCTATGTCTACCACCAATTCTCTGCGCAAGAAGGTAGAAATGTGCATTATGATGAACCCGGGCTGCCGCGCCATTATGTTGATGCACCATGGCACTCTGTGCATGGGCGATACCTATGAGCAGGCCTTTGAGATTGCAGACGCACTGGAGAAGTGCTGCCAGCGGGTGATCAAGGACAACTATCTGCGCCATTCCTGGGCAGAGACATATTCTGACGAAGGTAAGCGCAACTTTTACCTGAAAAAGAATGGCGCTGTGGCTATGCCGGAGAGCATTTGTGATCTGGGATCTTCCGTTCGCAACGGCAAGACCTTTAGCTTGACCGTTGGCGGAGAGACCGTTGATGTGGATTTGGAGACCGGGCTGGGCATTACCGGCATTGCACCCAAGTGCGCCAAGATCCATAAGGCCATTTATGACAGCCAGGATTGCTCCATCATCAAGCATGTGACCGATCCGGATGTGATTGCTGTGTCCTGCACAGGTGAAGATATGATTCCTATGATCGACGACTTTGCACAGATCGCCGGCGTGGATGTGAAAAACCGTCCGTGGATCGACGGCGATACAGACGCTTGTGCCAAGGATATTGCCAAGGCCATGGACAGCCGCAATGCAATCCTGATTCAGGGCAACGGTGCCATCATCACCGGCAATTCCGATGGGGATATGCAGGCGCTGGAGATCATTATGGATAAGGGCTGCGAGGCCGTGATCGACACGGATATTTTCAATCGCCCCCATTATGTGCCCAAGGTGGAGTGCTTCCTGATGCGTACCGTGTATTTGGCCAAGTATTCCAAAGAGATCAATAAAAAGTAAGGTGCTTTGCACCACCGCCACCCATTGCCTTGCAGTGGGTGGTTTTTTGTTTGGAAAAAGGGATCCCACAATAGCATAAGGACGGCAATCTGCCGCCCGCTTTTCCATACATACGCGCAAAAAAGGAGCCTCGCTTCATCAGCGAGGCTCCTTTTTTGCTTTGCTTTTACTTTTCCAGCACCAGGGTGGTGACGGAGCGGGCAGGGAGGGCAAAGGCATCGGTGGCGGTGCCGCTGTCTGTCCTTGCCAAGTCGTTGTCCTTGTCGGTTACATAGGTGGTGTGGCGGGTGTAACCGTCCAGCGCCAGGGTAGTGCTGCGGGCCTTATCCGTGTTGTTGATGAACACGGCGGTAACAGTGCCGTTGGGGTTTTTGAATGCCACGGACTGCACATCGCTTAGCTCCTTCGGTAGGGTAATGGAAATGCGTACGCTACCCTCGTCTGTGAATTTGGAGAAGTTGCCCAGTACCCACAGCCGCTTGGAGGTTTCGATTTGATGGCTGTCCTTGTCCAGGTACACCAGGCCGTCGGTGTAGCCGCCAAAGGCGCAGGCGGTCCACCAGTCCCATTCTACCGCGTTTAGCACCGTCAGATCCTGATGAATGATCCCGGCCAGTGCCAGACCGTATTCCATGCCCAGGCCGCTGTTCATACCGTTCTTTTGGATCAGGTCGTACACGCCGCTGTTTTGGTCCTCGGTCATTTGGCAGTATTCCGTCAGCGCCAGCTTGTAATTGCTGCCGTAGGTGGTGGCTATGGCGTCGGCAAAGGTCTGCTTCTCCTCCGGGCTGGCCCAGTAGGAATGGAGTGCCAGCGTGGGCATACCTTTGCGAATGGCGTTGTTTTTCAGCCAGTTGACACCGCTTTTGCCAAACATGGTCTTGAGGTATGCCATACAGGTGTCCGTGCCGATGTGGCCGCTTTCCCAGCCTTCCAGCCGGCAGTCCTTTAGCGCGTCCTCCTGCGCCATTTGCTTCAAAAATACCTTGTACAGATCCCGGCATTGCATCTTGGAGTAGTAGCAGCCCTCTTGTTTGGCGGTGCCGTCTTCATAACCCCGCCAGCTCCATTCCGGCTCATTGATGGGGGACAGTCCGGTGACCCGATACCCGGCCTCCGTAAAGTGCTTGGCGCAGGCAATGCTGTACTTGGCAAAGTCTGCGTACCGCTCCGGCTCCAGGTTGGTTACATATTTTTCATCGTCCGGCAGGTAGTCGCAGTAGGCTTTGCCGTTGGCGGTGTAAAACACCGGGGCACTGTTAGAGAACAGGGTCACCCGCAGGTCTTCGTTCATACTTTTTGCCAGGGCCAGGGCATTTTGCGCTGCTGCGTCCCGCTCCCAGTGGTAGCTGCCGTCCTTGTCTATAAAGGCTTCTGCCCGGCGGTCCGGGTCGGTGATGGTGGCGTCGTCCTTGGATCCGGCGCCCAGGTTGTAGCGGTAAATATTCAGCCCAATGCCGCTGTTCTCGTCATACAGCAGGGAGAGAATATCCTTGGCGTTCTCCCAATTGCCTACCTCCTGGCTCCACCAGCAGGCAGAAGCGCCAAAGCCGTTCATTGTCTGATAGACAGCGGTTGGTTCAATGGTGATGGTCTTGACCTGTGCGGTGGTTGCGGCAGGCTCCGTGTTGTCGGAGGTGCCGGCGGCGCACCCGGCCAGTAGGGCAGTGGTGCACAGAACAGCGGTCACTTTTTGTAAGCGTTTGGTGTATGCAGTCATTTTTTCGTCCTTATGTGAATTTAGTCTGTAATGGTAATGCCTTTTTTCTCCCGTTGGGCAGCCAACTCCGTTTCCATTTTCTCCCTAAAGTCGCCGGTCAGGTTGTAGAAGAACATGGGAATGGTGCATACCAACAGACTGATGGCGGGGATCAGCGATACCACGCTGAATATACCGTTTCGCACCCCATGGCTCATCAGCAGCGGGTTGGCGGTGACAGAGGCGTTAATGGAGCCTACATCCAGATCTACAATAATGTACATGAGAATGATAAAGGAGGTGGAGAGCGCCGCCCCCAGCTTGGTGACAAAGCTCTGAATGGCAGAGCCCATACCGGTGAGCCGGGTGCCGGTCTTCCACTCCATGTAGTCCAAACAGTCGCCGATCATGGCAAAGGCGCACACATTGATAGCGCCGCAGGGCACGCAGCTGAGTACCAAAAACGGCACGCAGGCCCAGAAATGCTGATACCCGATGCACCACATGATCAGACTGGATACGGCGCCCAGCAGGCTGGTGGCAATAATGATCTGTTTGTAGTTGAATTTCTTAAACAGTACCGGCATCAGCAGCATGGCGCCGAACATACCCACGGCGCTGGCCACGCTGAACACGGTGCTCACCAGCGAGATATTGCCTTGCAGCGCTGCCTCCTGCTCCACGGCGGACAGACCGGTCAGGTCCTTGCCGATATAAAAGCTGTAACGGGCGGCGTGCACTGCGCCGGCCTGGTACATATACCGGGCGGCGGAGAGAATACCCATCAGTGCTGTGAGCATTAAGGGCTTGCAGGTGAAGATCAGCTTCAGCGCAGAGGGCTGGCTTTTGTCCTTCTTAGGCGGAATCGGAATGTTCACCCGTTCCTTGGTCTTAAAATATACCCGGATAAACAGCAGATTGCCCACAATGGCGCAAAACAGGGCAATGCACATATACTTCGTCTTTTCCAGCTCCGTGCCGGACAAATTGAACTTGGGCAGAATAAAGCCCAGCACCATAAAGAAAGCGGTAGGCACGGCAGAGCCCACGCCGTTGGCGGTGCGCGCCTTGCTGATAATGCCGCCTCGCTCGTCTGCATTGGGCGTTAAGGCATTGGGCAGTGCCCAGAAGGGCACATCCGAGGCGGTGTAGATCATACCCCAGGCCACATAGGTAACGGCGGCGTAGATCATCTTGGCTGTGTCGCTGATATTGGGCGCGTAGAACAGCAGCACCGTCAGTATGGCAATGGGAATGGGTGTGTAAATGAGATACGGCTTCATTTTGCCGTTCTTTGGATTGGCGTGGTCCATAATATAGCCCATGATCGGGTCGTTAATGGCGTCCCACACCCGCGCCAGCAGCATCAGCAGCAGCACAAATAAAGGCGTGAGCTTCAGCACGCTAATGTAAAAGTCTGAGATATAACTGCTCATAATGGCATAGACCATGCCTTGACCCAGTGCGCCGACGCAGTAGGCCATCCATTCTTTTTTCGGCACATGATTTGTGTGATCCATGTGACCGTCCCCCTCTGTATTTTATTTTTAGAATAGAATATTCCAATACTAAAATACCATAGCCGCCTACCTGCCGTCAATGAAAATGTACAGAAATCTGCATAAAAATAACCGGATTTTTACATAGAATGGAAGTAGTCAACACTGCGCAAATATGCTACAATGGGTTTGATAAGATCATCAAAGGAAGGAATTTGTATGCAGATCAAACTCATTGCAATGGACCTGGACGGCACTTTAATGCTGCCGGATCATCAGCAGGTAGGCGAGGCCACCCGCCGGGCGTTGGCTGCCTGCCGCCAACAGGGTGTGCGCCTGGCGTTGGCCACCGGTCGCACCTTGGCGCTGACGGAGCCGGTACAGGCCCAACTGCCTTTTTTAGATTATATTGTATTCAGCAACGGCGCCGGTGTGTGGGATGTGCAGAACAAAAAGCGGATCCACAGTGACCCGATGCAGCTGGCGGACGCGCGGCAGATCTGCGCTTATTTGGACAGCCGCCCGGTGTACTATGAATTCTATGCCGATGGGGTGCCGGTGGCGCCTGCCCGGCGCAAGGGTATGGCGCGGCTGGACGGCGTGCCGGACAGCTTTGTGGACGAACTGCTGGAAAAAGTGGTGTACCGGGACAGTGTGGCAGACGCACTGGTTGGTATGACGGTGGAAAAGCTCAATCTCTTTACTATACCCATGGAAGAAAACCGAGCACTGCGCGCGTTTTTGCAGACCATGGGCCATGTGGAGATCACCTCCTCCATCGGGTGCAATGTGGAGGCCGGCAAGGTGGGCACCAGTAAGGCCACGGCCTTGGCTGCCTTGTGCGGGCAACTGGACTATGACCCGGCCCAGGTGATGTGCTTTGGTGACGGCGGTAACGATGTGGATATGCTGCGCTACTGCGGTTGGTCGTATGCCATGGAGAACGGTACGGACGCGGCCAAGGCGGCTGCCCGCTTTTTGGCGCCATCCAATGATCGGGAGGGTGTTGCCCGCGTGGTTCGGCAAGAGATACTGAAGGAGAATGCAGATGAATAACAAAAAAATCGCCGCCATCGTGCTGATATTTGTGATTCTGTTTTTGGTGCTGGTACTGGGGATCGGCTTTTTTGGCGCCATTCCGCTGATCGGCAAGTGGATCGCCTTTGTGCTGGCCTGTCTGCTGGTGGTGTTTTGCGTGGTGTTCTTTTGGCTGGCCGGGAGACGAAACCGATGAGTCGTAGATACACCCGGCGGGGCACGGCGCTGCTGCTGGTACTGGCGCTTCTGGTGAGTATGCTGGGGGCGGCTCTGCCTGTGATGCAAAAATCGGGTGCCGCATCCGGCGCCTTTGCTGCTGCCTATACTGCTCTGTTGGAGAAAGCCCCGGTGGCGCAAGCGGATTTAGAGCGTGATCCTTATGGTCTGTGCCGCCTGGTGGTTACCGGCTACGGCGGCAAGGACTACGGCGCTGTGGCAGCGGCGGTGACGGACGGCTTGGCGATTTTGCAATATGACACACCGTTGGCTGCCCGCAAGGCAGCGGTACAGTTGGTGCAGGACGGCGCCACGGCGGAGCCGGACAGCCTGTGCCAATTAGAGACGGATACGAACCTAACCGGCAACCTTTGCCCCTGGGCGGGGGAGATGGTGGGCACCACCGCTTTTTGCGCCCGGCGGCAGATCCCGAGTCACCGGGTAGTCATCGCTCAAATTGATACAGGTTTTATGTTGGATCACCCGGCGCTGCAAGGGCGGCTGGTGTCGGACGGCATAGATCTGTCCGGCGACGGTAGAGTCAATGCGGCTTATGACACCCGGCAGCGGGGCGCCACGTATTGGCACGCCACGGCGGTGGCCTCGGTGCTGGCCGGGAATACAGATGAGAATGTAAAAATATTGCCTTATAAAGTGGTGCGCTTCGGTACGGACACCTGCGCTGCCTCGGCGGTCTTGGCCGCCATGGAGGACGCTGTGGCGAAGGGCGCACGGGTGCTGAATATGAGCCTGAGCACCAGCCAAAATCGGGCGGGCTTTGCAGCCATGATGGACAAGGCTGCGGCACTGGGCGTGGCCGTGTGCTGCTCTGCCGGCAATGCGGGCGAACAGATCAGCAACCGCTATCCCTCGGCATTGCCCCAGGCCATTACCGTCAGTGCAGTGACGGCGGACAAGACGGTGGCGGGTTTTTCCAATTACGGCGACCTGGTAGATTACTGCGCCCCCGGCAGCCACATTACCGTGGCCACCATGGACAGCGGCGGTGCACCTGCTGCTACAACTGCTTCCGGCACCTCTCTGTCCTGCCCCTATGGGGCGGCCTGTTGTGCGCTGCTGCTGAGTCTGCACCCGGATTTGACCCTGGACCAGCTGAACGCGCTGCTGCAAGGGAGTGCAGAAGATCTGGGTGACCCGGGCTTTGATCCCATTTACGGCAACGGTCTGCTACGGCTGGACAACCTGACTCAAACCGGCACCACAGGCAACCTAACCTATACCCTGACTCTGCCGGAGGGTACGCTGGCTCTCACCGGCACCGGTGACGGCGCAGATTATGACCGTGCGGCAGCCACGCCCTGGGCGCTGTGGGCGGAAAAATTACAGCAGATTACGGTGGCGGATACGGTCACCGGGCTGGGCGATTTTACTTTTTTCGGCTGCCAAAACGCAGTGTTTACCCTGCCGGAGACTTTGCAGCGGCTGGGGGCTTATGTGTTTGAAAACTGCAAGGGTCTGCACACCATCACATTGCCCCGCAATGTGGTGCAGGTGGGCACCGGCGCCTTTTCCGGTTGCAGCGATCTGACGGTGCGGGGCTGGCGCAACACCCCTGCGCCCCGGGCTGCGGCTGCGGCAGGGGCGGCGTTCTTGCCCCTGGGGTGCGTGCATAACTATGTGTGTCAGATTTTGCGACCCACAGATACGGACCCGGGCAGCCTGACCTACACCTGCGCCGTGTGCGGTGATACTTATACAGAACCTTATGCGGAGCCGCAGGCGCTGGGCAGCGGCAGCTGCGGCCGTGGGGTTAACTGGACCTGCTATGCCACCGGGCAACTGGAGATCACCGGCGCCGGGCGGCTGTCTGCTTACAGCAGCGGCGCTGCGCCCTGGGCTGCCTATGCGGATACGGTGAGCAGCGTGTTCATCGGCCAGGGCGTCACCGGTGTAACCGGTTACGCCTTTGCGGATATGCGGCGGGTGACGGCGTTCTCTGTCACCGGCGATGATTATACGGTGGCAGAGGGTGTGCTGTACAGCGGAGACGGCACGGAGCTGATCTGTTACCCCGGTGGTCGGGTGGCTACGGACTTTACGATTCCCAATGGGGTGACTGCCGTGTATGCGGCGGCGTTTCTGTCTGCCTGGCAGCTGCAACAGGTGGAGAGCGCCTCTGCCGCTCTGACCGTTACGGCAGACGGCCTGTTGTACGGCAAAAATGGGCGCACTCTGTGGATGGCGTTGCCTCAGTTCCATCAAGATACCCTTGTGCTGCGCCGGGCGGTGCTGATCGCCGGCGGCGCGTTCTTACTGAATCATACCTTGCGTACGGTGTACGCCACGGCCGCCGTGTCCGTGGAGCCCCACGGACTGGGGACTACCTTTTCTGATGGCTTTGTGCGCCGGGCGCTGACGGTGTACGGCTTGCCCGGCTCTGTGCTGGAGACCTACTGCGGCACGGCTATTCCTTTTTACCCGGTGAACAGCGGCGCCTGCGGTGCGGAAACTGCTTGGCAGTATGATTTGGACACAGCGGCGCTTACGATCAGCGGCAGCGGACCGGTGGCGGATTTTGCCGCCGATGTGGCGCCATGGGCACTGTTTGGTGCAGAGATACGGCAAGTGACAGTGGAGGACGGCGTGACCGCCCTGCCGGAAAGCAGCTTTGCCAATTGCACCGGCCTGACCCGGGTGACCCTGGGCAGCGGTATAGAAAAAATGGACGCCAACTGGTTTGCCCATTGCCCGGATTTAACAGAACTGACGGTTACCGCTACGGACACGGTGTTCCCGGCTGCTGTCTTTGCAGGGGTGGGGGACGGTCTGACTCTGTACGGCTACTATGACACTTCGGTGATGGACTATGCCCGACAGCATGGACTGACTTTTGTGCCGCTGGGCTGCCTGCACCGAATCTATACGGACAGCGGACCGGCGCCCACCTGCAC
>OGXJ01000180.1_pt1 | contig 48807 bp, 46 predicted proteins | sample 1576231 | NCBI WGS metagenome assembly OGXJ01 (sample SAMEA3541539, study PRJEB24748) | human gut metagenome | biome: human gut; feature: human-associated habitat; material: faeces | place: China | collected 2012
CAAAGCCTTCAAACGCAAGGCGGTCGAAGCGGGTTCGGCCGACGAGAAGAACCGCTTATAATAAGAAATTTCAGGGCCGATGATGCTTTCGGGTCGGCAACATTCTCAGGAGATACACAACATAAATTGTGTTCAAGACAACATCCGCAGCCTAAATATGCGAAAACCGATGCCCGGTAACGACATCAACTCGGGTTCCCGGAGTACAATCCGCCTTTCCATCGGGAAGGCAATCGACTTCCGTCGTAGTGATAATCGTGTAACAACAATCGTTTTCATTGTATATATCTCTGGTAGTATGCGTGTTTATCGTATAGTTATTATTACCGACTTCCCCGGCATCCAGTGATTCGTTTTGCGCCAAAGCCTCTATATTCGCAGCGATCAAACCCGATGTCGCCGCAAATTTGTAGCTTTTCACCAACAACGAACCAATAAATACAATAAAAGCAAATGCAAATACAACAAGAATAGGTTTCTTCATAATAGTAATTTATTTTAAGGGTTAGCGACGATATCGAATTCCAGCAGCAACGGATTGTCATTTTCCGATACTTTGGAAACCACATTCCATACGATTTCATTATTCTGTATCCTTTTCAACCTGTCCGCAGATATTGCCATGATGAAATGTCCGTCTTTCGTGCTTATATCCGTCAGGAAAGGAAGTCCCATATCCCAAAGATTGCACAGAGATTCCTTTCCGCTTTCAATGTCCCGGATATACAGAGGCGGATAGTAGAATTGATTTTGCCAAAGCTGCCCCAATATTATACGCCCTACATGGAAAATCGACCGGAAACCCCTGAAATCATCTTTATCACCGGCTGCCCAAACCGGCAAGCCACTGCTGAATTCGTAAGGTATCTGCCACCCGGACTGGCCAAGTTCATGTACTTGACGGGAAAACCGCTGGTTGAATAGAACATTGCCGGAAGATTTGTAAAAGCTTCGGGGTTTGACTTCAAACCGATCATCGGATGACAAGTCGAATTCGGCCCGAATTCCGACCAGGGGATCGACCGTACCTTTCGTAATATCCAACACCCCAAGCCCCACGAGACCATCAGGAGTATGCATACCTCCGGTATATATCTTGTCCCCAACGACACAGATTTCCGTCATGGAACAGTTTATGCGGATCTCATCAAATGAAATATAGGCCGGATATGCATACTTGATTATCTTTTTACTGTATGCGCTTAATATAAACAGATCGCCGTTGTCACCCACATCGAAATCCTCTATACTCGCATATTCGCCTCCAGCTCTACCGATTTTGTCTATTTTGGTCAAATAGTGCCCATCGTAATCAAAAATAAAAATCACTTTCTGCCTTGAATCGAGTATATAGATGTAAGGGGCTTTGGATATGATTTTGTCGACCCTCGCAATTAACGATTCCTCGGTAGTTTCCAACGGGAATAAACGTGCGTTTTCAACGCGAAATGCACATTCCCGTTTATTTACGACGTCAAGATCAATTTGTTCGAACGCAGCAATCGGAGCATCCGATTTGCAACACGTACAAATAGTCATTATAAAAAACAACAGAAAACACCTTCCCATCTATCACATTTTTATACAAATGTAATAATATTATTTAAATATGCATTCAAAAAAAAGCATATAATTATATCAATTTTACCGTTGTCAATATTATTTTCCAAATTATTTTATCATCAATTCAAACTATAATCTGAAATGAAACATGCTTCATCAATAATGACAGCAAAGCCAATATGGCAAAACCCTGATAATATGGATAACAACATTTCCTCATGGAAGTATTTGGGAAGCTCCGAAGACGAAAACTAACAGGAATCGGGGTGGTTCAACCTAAAGCACAGCAACATATAAATTACTCCATTACAAGGTGTTTCTACCTCACACAACAATTCGTTTATCCGGCACCACCTCCGGACAGGACGGTTACTGGCAGTCTATGCGCATGCGCATCCAAGGAGAGACTACGAACACTTACCAGTCTCCGAACTGAGGCCATTTCGCATTCGGCCGGCCCCCCTGCAACAGTCTCGGGAAACGGGCAGACATTTGGCGAACATGTAAACCCCTCACCACGCACGGCGACGGGTTCGTGCGCATGGTCGACGTCAAACAGCAGTGGAACGACCGCAGCTTCACGATCGGGGTGACCTACAACTTCAAGTCGGGCAAAGCCTTCAAACGCAAGGCGGTCGAAGCGGGTTCGGCCGACGAGAAGAACCGCCTGTAAAGTTCCCGGGGCAGCACCGAGGGTCACAGCCCGGATCGCGTGACCGGGAATGCAACAATCCGGAATGCAGCAACCCGAATCACGACATCCCGGAACGTACACAGCTCGGCGGCACATAGCATCCCAACGTGCACAGCAGCGCACAGCACCGCGGGACACACAGCCCGGATTGCGCGCACACCGCGGAACACAACCCGAAACGCAGCATCCTGAAACGCATCCCTCCCGGCCAGTCGGTCGGGAGGGATGCGTTTGGCCGTTTGCCAAAGGCCGGCAGGGAAAGGCAGACGGCAATGGCTAAACTCATTCCGAACGATATTCAAGCGTATGTATTTTCTTTTTCTATCTCAATACCTCCGTCGAACAAACAGATTTATTGCTCAATTCCAGTGAATCGTATATTAATATTTCTATCTTTGTGTATGCTATGTTCTTTGCAGCAAAGACAAATGGGAATCCCCATTTAAATTCTTTAATATTAGACAAAATTATTTTACCCGACACAGAAACCGACTTTGAAAAATAATAGAGGTAGTAAAGGTGGTTGGGCGCAATTCACAAATGTGCAAAATAAACTAATGAAAGATGAAACTCGAAGATCGAATAAAATTGTTGATACAACTTCTGAAAAGTAGAGGAATCCAATTTGAGAAAGGATTGACAAACGAGGAATTGATAACAGTCGAAGCAAATTTCGACATAACATTTCCACCGGATTTACAAACATTATTATGTTTGGAACTGCCTGTATCGAAAGGATTTGTCAATTGGAGAAAAGCACTTTCATCAAAAGAATACGAAGATGAAGTATTCGACAAATTGAATCGGCCGCTTGAAGGAATGTTATTCGACATTGAGAATAATGCGTTTTGGGACGAGAATTGGGGTGAAAAACCTGAAATATTCGAACAGCAAAAAGAAATTGCGACTCAAAATTTCAAGAAATATCCGAAATTGATACCGATTTATTCTAATCGTTACATTCCGAGTAAGCCGCATGAGACAGGAAATCCCATCTTATCCGTACATCAAATGGACATTATTTATTATGGATTTGACTTAGCGACCTATTTTCGAAACGAATTTCATTTGAGACTACCTGACAATTTTGAAATTCCACAAAGTCCAAAATATATTGAATTTTGGAGCGAGCATACAAGTTGAGAAACACACCCAACTCGTACCGAGGATTCTCAAAAACTCCGCTAAAAGCTAACGATCTATCGGTTAAGCCAAATGGATGAAAACCTAAAATAGTATTTAATCGACCGAATAATTGTAAAATAAATTATTATCCGTATATTCGATTTAAATTATTTTACAACTGCAAACCCAAAACACATTGCGTCCCCGCTTTTCCCGGGTCTGAAAATCAAAAAACAAGGTCGACCATGATACGAAAAATTTTCGGGCTGCTCATTTTCCCTATTCTGGGCGCTTCCGCCCATACTTATGCCCAGGAGGAGTATGACCAGCAAATTTTCCAATACATCAACCAGGAAAAATGGTTCGATGCCAAATCCCTTTACGACACCCACGACGACGACCTGTCCGAGGTTATCCGCCTGATTTCCGGCGCATTCCTGGGAGCATATTTCAACAGGCCGGCCGAGGGGGTGGCCGCTGTCGAAGAGCTGCTGGCCAAATACGGCGGACAGCTCGGGGGACAAGCCGTCATGTACAGGATGCTGATGGCCAAAAACCTCGCCCCCTTGCGTGCCTATGCGAAAATGGACTCCGTATTCACCTATATGCTGGCCTACGACGCCCCCTACCTCGACGACCAGACCCGGAAGGGGATCGCCTCGGGGCTGGAGCAATGCCGGAAAATTGCCAGGCTGCCCCGGATGGAGGTGATCGACCGCTCGCGGGAGGGTTCCCCCGGCACGGTCGGCATGGAGTTGGAGGACGGCCTATTTTACCTGAACGCAAACTATTGCGGCAAAAGCGTGAAAACCCTGTTGGATATCGGGGCCGAATATACTTCGATAGACCAGAGCCTGGCCGACGAACTGGGTGTCCGGATATTTCAGGATTCACTGCGGATGTCCCCGGCATCTTACATGAAACTGGGAATTCTCGACTCCCTGCAAATCGGATCCATCACCCTCAAAAACGAGATTTGCTGTGTCTTCCCCGACGGCCAGGCGGCACGGGATCGGGAAGCGGCCGCCGATTCGGGCATCACACGGATCCGGGCGATGCTGGGGATTTCGACGCTCAGGAAGCTATCGGCCCTGACCGTGGATGTAGAGCACGGAACCATCACGTTCGACACCGGGAAGCAACCGCAAACCGGGATTGCCAACTTCATGCTGAAAGACAACAGCCCCTACTTGTGGCTGGAACTGAACGGTATCCCGGCGATGATGCACTGGGACACGGGGATGAACGCCAAACCCCGCTTATCGGGCAGGTTCTATGCGGAACACGCATCGTCGCTCCCGGAACTGGGTTCTGTCCGCAAGGGGTCGGAAATAACCGCGGCCGGGGCAGCGGAATACAGTTACCATACACTCGGCGGCATTTGCGCGAAGATAGGATCGCGGGAGGTGATCCTGCCGGAGATGCGGGTCGTTTTCAACACGGAGGACATGCATACGGCGGAGGTGACCGGTTATGACGGGCAGATGAACAACATCGTCGATGTACGTCGGATACGGATCGATTTCGAAAACATGTGCGTGACGATGGAATGACGCCGGGCAATAACCGAAGGGCCGCAAACGTGGGTTCAAAACTCTCACGAATCAATTTATCTCTTATTCAAATCTCCTCATTTCGATTTTTTTATTTAATTGAGGAGATTTAAAAATAAAAAAGATTATGAATCGGATATCGGTTATTATTTCGGCCAGCATTATAATTATCTGTCTTATTAGTTGTGATTCGACACAATCTGCGGATCGTATCGACGAGAGCCGGGCGACTACAATTAAAATAGCCACAAACAACGGCACACCCGATTTGGACAGCATTGTCCGCAACCATAAATTCACCCGCCTCGAGACATCGGAAGAATGCCTTGTCGGCGAAGTTTATAAATTATCATGCCGGAATGAAAAGTACTACATACTGGATCGGCACCTGCAAAAAGCCCTGTTCGTATTCGACGAGGAGGGTAAATTCCGCAATCGTATAGGACGCAGAGGCCGCGGCCCCGGAGAGTTTATCGAACCGACGGATTTCATCGTATCGGATTCTTCCGTGACGGTGTTCGACATGTTCGGCCATAAACTTCTCTATTACAATCCCGACGGAACATTCATAAGATCGGTACGCCTGCCCTACTCAATTTATGAGATAGAGTCGGGCCGCGACGGTTCTGTCATTTATGCCGTCGGCGGGGATAATTCCAAATGCGATTCGCTGAAAAACTACGAATTGCTCGAGATAGGCCCCGAGGGGGATATTCGGGCAAAAGTCTATAAAAACAAGTACTCGATGGATTTCAGCAACAAATACGATTTGCAGGGCTTCGACGAAGATGTTATCTACAAAAAGGCATTCCGGCCGGCAGTATACATGCTCCGGGATAAAAATTTATATGCAAAATATATATTCGACATTCCTTCCCATGCACTCCCCGGCGACTATGAAAAACTGTGCAGGGGGAATTTCGAAAGGTTTATAAAACAATACAGGGACGAATCTATTTCAACGGTCAATTCTGGGAGACAGACCGTTATGCAGGAATCGGCATCACGGCCAAACGCATGCCCTACCTGGTGGTTTACGACAAGGATACGCACCGTACCGTATCGGGACTGGTCGGTATCACGTTCGGGGGAAACGAGACAGACAGGAACGGACTGTTCGCCACGGTAATGAACGGCCCGGTAGACGTAGCCGGGAACCGGATTACAGGTGTGCTCGACCAAACCAGGTTATCCCCCGGCATGCAAGCGGCATTGTTCGGCCAACGGGAGGAAACCGGCTATGCCAATCCGGTGATCGTCACGTTGGATTTGATGCCCTGAGTTATTCGAGCGCACCCAGTTCGGGATCTACGAAACCAATATTTCGGTTCCAGCCCAAGCCGACCCGGCTGAATTCCCCGCCCGGCTTTCGATGGCAGGACAGAGCGCGGTGCGGTATATAAATTGCTGCATGATGGGAAAAACACCTCGTCATGCAGCAATTCTATTATCTGGCAGTCCTGTTCGTAGCGGGCGGCATCGGCTCGGCGCTCATCGTCGCGGCTGACCTGCGTACACGCCGGCAACCGATGCGCATTATGGAAAGCGTATGGGTACTCACCGCCCTCTGGGCCAGTTTTTTCGGGCTATGGGCCTATTACGCCCTCGGACGCGCCGCGCGGCACATGCCCGTGCAAAACAACGGCACCGGAAAGCAGAAAGACTCCGCGAAAATCAGCGAGCCGGCAAAAGGCGGCGGCATCGGGGAAACCGGGAACGAGCGGCAGGTCGACAGCGCCGGGCAGAAGGTAGGAAACGAAAAGCCCGGAACGGACGGACGCAAAGACATGTCCGTAGCGGGAACGGATTTATGGAAGGTTTCGGAGCCAGAACGGGCCATGAACATGCCGGAACCGGGGATGCACGGGATGCAGATGGAGAACGGAACCACGACAGGAGCGGACGGGGCGGAAGATATGCCCGGAATGAAAGGGACGGCGCTCAAAGCGGGCATGGCAGATGAGGCGGGCATACCGGACATGGCAAGCGGAGCGAGCATGCCGGGAATGGCAGACGGGACGGACATGCCCGGGATGACAAACGGGACGAAGATGTCCGGGACGGCCGGGCCCCGGGGTATGGAAGGCATGGACGGGATGGACGGGATGAGTGATATGCCCGGGATGAAGGGGCGGCCGCGGTGGCAGTCGGTCGTCTTGTCGACGCTCCACTGCGGGGCGGGGTGCACGCTGGCCGACATCGTCGGCGAATGGTTCCTCTTCTTCGTCCCGGTAGCCATAGGCGGAAGCATACTGGCAGGGACATGGGTCGTGGATTACCTCCTGGCCCTGGCATTCGGCATCGGGTTCCAGTACGCCGCGATCCGGGGCATGGAACGCACGCTCCCGCGCGGCGAAGCGATACGCCGTGCCGCCAAAGCCGACATACTCTCGCTCACGGCATGGCAGGCCGGCATGTACGGCTGGATGGCCGTGGCGATCTTCGCGCTCAACGGCGGTGAGGCAATGCCCCGCACCTCGTTCGTATTCTGGTTCTCGATGCAGGTCGCCATGGCATGCGGATTCCTCGTGGCGCTGCCCGTAAATATCCTCCTGATCCGGGCCGGTATAAAAAAAGGAATGTAGCCGCACCGCATCCCCGGCGGCCGACCGTGAAATTTACGCGGCTTTGCCCGAAAACTCCGATTTAATCGTTATCTTTGCGCCGACAGCGGAAAAACCGCGACGAAACGTAATTTCAGGTATACACAGGAAAACTTTATGGAAACAAGCACCAATTACAGCAAGACAGCCGGCGTGCGCAGGGCTGACAAGTCCGAGAACACCACCCTGTTCCGCAACGTCTACCTATGGATGACGATGGCCCTCTTCATCACGGGCGCAACGGCCCTGACGGTCTCCGACTCGCCGACGCTGCTCAATGCCATCTTCGGCAGCAAAGTCGCATTCTTCGGCCTGATCATCGCCGAACTGGCGCTGGTCATCATCCTCTCGTCGTTCATCTTCCGCATGTCGTTCCTCACGGCAACGCTGATGTTCATCGCCTACTCGATCCTCAACGGCGCGACGCTGGCTTCGATCTTCCTGCTCTACACCGCATCGTCCATCGCATCGACCTTCTTCGTGACGGCCGGCACGTTCGGCGCCATGGCGCTGTTCGGGTATTTCACCAAGCGCGACCTCTCGGGCATCGGGAACATGGGTTACATGGCGCTTATCGGCATCATCATCGCAACGGTGGTGAACCTTTTCCTGCGCAGCGAAACGATGATGTGGGTGATAACCTACATCGGCGTGCTGGTGTTCGTCGCCCTCACGGCCTATGACACGCAGAAGATCAAGAAGATGGTGATGAACGCCGAGGTCGTGGACGAATCGACGCAGAAAATCGCACTGCTGGGATCGCTGACCCTCTACCTGGACTTCATCAACCTGTTCCTCTACCTGCTCCGGATTCTCGGAAGCCGCAAGTAGTCAGGCACCGACAACACAAAAGGGACGGGATACGCTGGCGCGTCCCGTCCCTTTGCTTTCTACCCCGGAGCCGGGCTAAAACTGCACCCGGGGTGCGGTTTCGGTGCCTTCGGCAGCCTCGAAGTAGGGTTTCTGTTCGAATCCGAACATCTTGGCCACGAGGTTGGCCGGAAAACGGCGCACGGCGACGTTATAGGTCTTGGCAACCTCGTTGAACTCCTTGCGGGCCACTGAAATACGATTCTCGGTGCCTTCGAGCTGCGCTTGCAGTTCGAGGAAATTCTGGTTGGCCTTCAGGTCGGGATAACTCTCCGACACGGCGATCAGGCGCCCCAGCGCCGAGCGCACCTGCGCCTGCGCCTGCTGGAACTCGGCGAGTTTCTCGGGCGTGAGGTCGTCGGCCGAAAGGTTGATCGAGGTGGCTTTCGCACGGGCCTCGGTTACGGCCTCGAAAGTCTGCGACTCGTGTGCGGCATAGCCCTTGACCGTGTTCACCAGGTTGGGAATCAGGTCGGCACGGCGCTGGTACTGCGTTTCGACGTTCGACCATGCGGTCTTCAGCCCCTCCTCCTTATTGACAAATCCGTTGTACGTTGCGTAAAAGAAGATCACCACGACGGCGACGACTCCAATCCAAATCCATTTCTTCATAATATAAAGTGTTTTAAATTCATTCCAATCTTATCCCGTCGGGGCCGGGAAAACCATTCCGGCCGCCCGCAAAGCCAGCCTTTGTCCGGCAAACAGCCGCCCGGCACGCCCTGCGGCCTTTACCAGCGCGAGCCGGCACCGCCGCCACCGAACGAACCGCCGCCGAAACCACCGCCTCGCGACCCTCCGCCGAAGCCGCCGAAACCACGCCCCCCGATGATCGTGCCGCCGCCCGCGCCGCCGCCGAAATTGTCGTCGCGCAGGTTTTTGGCCTGCCGTTTGACCACGGCGCCGCAATTCGAGCAGACGTAGGTATATTCGACCAGCCGGTAGTTGGGCGTTACCTTCAGGATGTCGCTCGACTGCTGCCGGAGTGTCAGTTTATGGCATTTCGGGCAACGCTTGCGGGCGTAGTAACCCAGCAGGATCACGCCCATCGGCACTACGACGAACCCGGTGACGATCAGGAAAACCGCCCATGCGGGCAGCTCGTCGCCGCCCGTATCGGCACCGCCCAGATCCAGTTCGCTCCCCTCGAGCAGCTGCGACACGGCTTCGACCCCCTGCACCATGCCGAGGCTGTAATCGCCCTGGCGGAATGCCGGGAGCATGTATTTGAGCTGGATGCGCTTGCAGATCGCATCGGGCAGCACACCCTCCAGCCCGCCGCCCGTGACGAAACGGATCTCGCGGCGGTCTTTGACCAGCAGGATGCCCAGCCCGTTGTCGTTGCGGGCCTGCCCTACGCCCCATGCGGAGAAGAGGTCGATGGCGAATTCGAAGACGTCGCCGCCCGCGATGTCGTCCACGGCGACCACGGCGACCTGGGCGACGGCCCGCTCGCGCAGCGCAGCGCACAAACGGTCGATATGCGCCACGGCCTCGTCCGAGAGTATCCCGTCGGGGTTCGAGACGTAACGCGTGCGGTCGGCGCGCTGGACATTGGGGATGTCTTCGACGCGGTAGGTTTCGGCCTGTGCCGCGAGGCACGGGACGAACAGCAGGCAGAGGAGAAGGAAGCGTTTCATAATCATGGGCAAAAATAGGAAAAATTCCATAAAAGGAACGCGACCGCGCAGGGATTCGTGTTCCGCGGCGGATAAAAACGGCACGCCGGCCCCGAGCGGGCGTCCCGGGCCGGGTTTGCAGGCCGCAGCCGGGCATCGGGCGGGGACACGGCCGCCGCACTCCGCGGCCGCAGGGGTCAGCGTGTCAGGATGCGGTAGCTCCACGGCGCCATGTCCTCCTCGACATGCCCGCGCAGTTCGCAGGCAACGCCCGTCATGGCATCGGTGTACATGCCGGCATAGATGCCCGTGTAATAATCGGCATGGATGGCGTAGGGCGAGAGGTTCATCACGGCGACGACGCGGTTGCCCTTCACTTCGCGCACGAAGGTCATCAGGCAATCCTCGGCGTTGTTGCGTATCTCGACCATCTCGCCGCCCGCCTCCCCGGCGGCGAGCGCAGGGTTGGCATGCCGGAGCCCGGTCAGGCGGCGGTAGAGATCCGTGAACGAATTGGCCGCATAGGAGGGGATCGGGTCGCGGTCGAAGAAAGCGAACGAATGGTCGTAGCCGATCTCCTGCCCGGTATAGACCAGCGGCAGGCCGCGCGGCACGACGAACGTGAAGGCGGCCATGATCTCGCGGGCGTCGCCCATGCGCGCGAACTCCGAGCCGTTCCACGAATTCTCGTCGTGGTTGGAGGTGAACACCAGGCGCATGGCGGACTGCGGGTAACGGTTACGGTCAGCATAAATGTAGTCGCGCAGGGCGGTCACGCGCACCTTCTGCTGCGCCACGTCGTTCATCAGGTGGTGCATCTCCCAGGCATAGCAGGCGTCGAAGGCACCCGCTTCGAAGAGGTAAGGCTCCTCGGCCTCGGCCAGCAGGAACAGGTCGGGGTTCACCTTCCGCAGGCGGCGGGCAGTCTCATTCCAGAACTCCACGGGCACGAGCATCGCCATGTCGCAGCGGAAACCGTCGACGGCGTGCCGGCGCACCCAGAACTCCATGGCGTCGGCCTCGGCCCGCCACACGTCGCGGTTCGCATAGTTGAGTTTGGCGGTGTCCGTCCAGTCCCAGGGCACGGCGGGCGCCCCCGCGGCATCGCGCTCATACCAGTCGGCAGGCTTCTCGCCGACCCAGCGGGCGTCGCGCGCCGTATGGTTGGCGACCCAGTCCAGCAGCACCTTCATGCCCAGGCGGTGCGCCTCGGCGACAAACGCATCGAAATCCCCCATCGTCCCCAGCCCGGGGTCGACGGCGCAATAGTCGCGGATCGAATAGTAAGAGCCCAGCGAGCCCTTGCGCCCCTCGGCGCCGATCGGATAGACGGGCATCAGCCACACGGCGTCGATGCCCATGTCGCGCAGGAAGCCGAGCTTCGCGGCGGCGGCCCTGAGGGTGCCTTCGCGCGTCAGCTGGCGCACGTTCATTTCATAGATTACAGCCTGGTAACTCCACTCGGGATGCAACATAATTTCCATATTTTAATGCGGAATCTGGATTCCGGGATGTCAAATGTACGCTTTTTTCCGGAAAAAATCCGGGCGGCGACCGAATCCGGTGCAATAGGGACAAAATAGCAAGGGGCACATGTAGGTTTATTTCACAAAAATTACTACCTTTGCGCACGATATAAAACGCCTTAGTAAAAATGAAGCATTACCGCCTCTTAGTCCCGGTCATCCTGGCCCTGCTGGTCTCGTCATGTGCCTCGCAGAAACGTGCCTGGTACCTGCAGGACGCGAACCCCTTTACGCCTGAACAAATCGCCGAAAGCGGCCAGATCCGGATCAAACCCCTCGACCGGCTGACGGTCGTGGTCAACAGCAAAGACCCCGAACTGGCAGTGCCGTTCAACTCATCGACCTCGCTGAGTTCCGTGACGGGAGTCGCCTCGTACAGCTCGGCGACCAACCAGTCGCTGCAAATCCGCACGGTGGACGAGAACGGCATGCTCGACATGCCCGTGATCGGGAAGATCGACTGCAAGGGAAAGACCCGCAGCGAACTGGCACAGGCCATCGCCGACAAGATCGTCGAGGGCGGGTATATCAACGACCCGTCGGTCAACGTGCAGTTCGCCGACATGAAGATTTCGGTCATCGGCGAAGTCGCCCGCCCGGGGCATTACGACGTCACGCGCGACAAGATCTCGATCTTCGACGCCCTGGCCATGGCCGGCGACCTGACGATCTACGGTATCCGTACGGACGTGGCCGTGGCCCGCGAAGTGAACGGCGTGCGCACGATCGAATACCTCGACCTCACGTCGAAAGACCTCTTCAACTCGCCGGCGTTCTACATCCAGCAGAACGACGTGATCTACGTCAAGCCCAATAAATATAAGGCACAGGCCGGTGAAATCAGCCAGAACCGCAACTTCTACCTCTCGCTCGTAGGTACGGCCATCTCCGTGGCGACGCTTATCATAACCTTAACCAAATAAGCCGGGCCATGACCGAATACAACAACCAGCAGCAACACCTGCAGAACGACGAGAACGAAAACGGCAGCGGCCTCACGCTGCACGACCTGTTGCAGATGGTTCTGGCCAACTGGTACTGGTTCGCCTTGTCGGTGCTCATCTGCCTCGGCATGGCCTACTACTACCTGGCCAGCACCCCGAAGATATACAGCCGCACGGCCACCATCCTCGTAAAGGACAGCCGCAAGGGCGGCGACATGGAACTGGGCGCATTCAGCGACCTGGTAGGTTTCCAGAACCGCCGCAACGTCGACAACGAGGTTTACATCCTCCAGTCGCACAGGCTGATGTCCGAGGTGGTAAAGCGCCTCCACCTGACGGTCAACTACTCCGTACGGGACGGGCTGCGGACGCTCGACCTCTACGGCCGCTCGCCCATCGAAGTCGATTTCATCGACGACGACAACCAGCGCCTTTCGCTCGAGGTGACCGAGCTCGAGGACGGCCGGATCAAACTGGCGGACTTCGACGACAAGTACCTCACCAAGCAGGAGAAGCGCAGGGTCATCCGCGGCCAGTACGGCGATACGATCCCCACACCGCTGGGGCAGATGGTCGTACACAAGACGCCGTTCATGGACTCGACCTATGTGGACAGGCCCATCACCGTCACCAAGAGTTCGCCGATGGTCACGACGAACGCCTACCGCGCCACCGTGAAGAGCGACGTGGCCAACAAGCAGGCGTCGATCGTCACCATCTCGATGAACAGTTCCGTACCCAAGCGTGCCGAGGACGTGATCAACACGCTGATCGCCGTGTACGAAGAGGACGCCATCGCCGACAAGCGGCAGGTATCGGTCGTGACCAACGCCTTCATCAAGGAGCGTATGCTGGCCATCGGACGGGAACTGGGCGTCGTGGACAGCGAAATCGAGGGGATCAAGAAGAGCAACCAGATGATCGACATCACCTCGGAGGCTACCCGATCCATCACCGAGAGCAGCAAATTCAAGGTCGAAGGGCTTTCGATCGAAAACCAGATCAGCGTCGCCAACTACATCCGCGACTACCTCGACGACCCGTCGCATGCGGGGGAACTGATCCCGATGGTCGCCTCGCTGACCAACAACGGGATCGTCGCCCAGATCACCGAATATAACGACGCCATCCTGCGCCGCCAGAAACTGCTCGAAAACAGTTCGGAGCGCAGCCCCGTGATCCAGGACATGGACAACGTGCTGGCTGCCGTGCGCCGCTCGATCATCGCTTCGCTCAACTCGCACGTCTCGACGCTCGAAATACAGCTTACGAACATGCGCAAGGAGGAGGCGCTGGCCAACCACCGCATATCCACCATGCCGTCGCAGGAGAAAGTCCTGCTCGACATCATGCGCCAGCAGAAGATCAAGGAGGAGCTGTTCCTCTACCTGCTCAACAAACAGGAGGAGACGCAGCTCAACTATGCCGTCGCCGAAAGCAATTCGCGTACGATCGACCAGGCATACGGCAGCCCCAGGCCCGTGTCGCCCCGTTCGATGATCATCCTGGGCATCAGCCTGCTGGCCGGCCTGGCGATCCCCTTCGGCATCATCTACCTGATCGGCATGCTCGATACGACCATCCGCGGCCGCAAGGACATCGAAGAGAACATCAGCGCCCCGTTCCTGGGGGACATCCCCTTCCTCGAAGGAGAGAACAAGGGCGGCATCGTCGTCCGCGAAACCGGACGCGACGCATTGTCCGAAGCTTTCCGCATCCTGCGTTCGAACATGACCTTCATGAACGTATCGTCGGGCAAGGAGATCAAGTGCGTGCTCTTCACGTCGTCCGACCCCCATGCGGGCAAGACGTTCGTGGCGATGAACCTGGCGATGACGCTCGCCATGGCCGGAAAGCGGATCCTACTGATCGACCTCGACCTGCGCCGCCACGCGCTCTCCACGACGCTGGGCCGCAGCAACAGCAAAAAAGGCATCACGAGCTACCTGGCCGGGACGATCACCGACATCGGCGAACTGATCACGCCGATGGAGATACACAAAAACCTCGACGTGATCTGCGCCGGCATCCAGCCGCCCAACCCCACGGAGATGCTGCTTTCGGATCGCCTGGACAAGCTGGTCGCCGAGCTGCGGGAGAGCTACGACTATGTATTCATCGACAGCACCCCGGCCATGTCGGTAGCCGACGCGGTCATCACCGACCGGCTGGCAGACCTCTGTATCTATATCGTACGCGAAGGCGTGCTCGACCGCCGGCAACTGCCCGACATCGAACGGCTTTACCGCGAGAAGAAATTCCGCAACATGTGCGTCGTACTCAACGGCACGCGCACCCGCCGCCACGGATACGGTTACGGCTATGGGTACGGATATGGCTACGGGTACGGATACGGGTATGGATACGACGATTACAAGGAGACCAGCTACCGCAAGCGCCTGAAAATCTTCTTCAGCAAAATCGGACGTAAAATAAGGAACAAGAAATAAATGGCTATACGCAATGCATTGATCGCCGTCGATTTCGACGGGACGGTCGTGACACACGCATATCCCGAAATAGGCGACGACGCCGGGGCCGTACCCGTACTGAAGGAACTTACGGACAACGGCTGCCGCCTGATTCTCTTCACGATGCGCCACGGCAAGCTGCTCGACGACGCGATCCGGTGGTTCCGCGAGCGGGGAATCCCGCTCTACGCCGTGAACGAGAACCCTTCGCAGCAGCGCTGGACATCCTCGCCGAAAGTCCATGCCGACCTCTACATCGACGACAGCAGCCTCGGCTGCCCGATCCGGTTCGTGGACGGCGTGAAACGTCCCGTAGCGGACTGGACGCGCATCCGGGAGCAGTTGGTGAAGGAAGGTTTTCTGGACTGAGCCGCCGCGCCGCCGGTTGTGTGACGAGGGGGGGGGCAAAGGGCTGACGAAGGGCTGACAGAGGAGCGCGTCAAGGCGAAGAGCTGGACAAATCCGGGAACCGGAGGAGCAAGTAAGGCTGAAAACCGCAGAGGCGGAAAGATGAAAACCGGAGAAGCGGACAACACCGGGAACCGGAGGAGCAGGTAGGCTGAAAACCGCAGAGACGGACAAGATGAAAACCGGAGAAGCAGCCAACACCGGAAACCGGAGGAGCAGGCAAGGTTGGAAACCGGAGAAACAAGCAAGGCCGGAAACCGGAGATGCAGCCAACGCCGGGAGCCGGAAACGCGGACAAGACAGAAACCTGAAAAACGGATGCGGCCGGGAGCCGGCCAGACCGAAGGCAAATCAGGCTTTCCGAAGCCATTCGCGACAAGCGGCACTGCACAAGCAATAAGCAAAAAGCGGATGAAACATTAAGCAAAAGGGCGGGTGAAAATATCCGCCCTTTTGCATATGCGATGCCGCAGCCGGCGATTATGCCCAGAGGTTGCGGGGATATTTGCCCTCGGCGATCATCTTTTCGATCGAGGCCACCAGCGCGGGTTTGTCCTCCTTATAGGTGACACCGTGCCACTGCGCCGCAGAGCGGAGCACACGCAACGAGGCCGTGCCTTCGCCGATGAGTTTGTTGACCATCGTCGGGATGTAGAACTCGGCTTTGAGGTTCTCCTTGTTCCCGGCGAGCCACGTCTTGAAATACTCCCTGGAATAGGTAAAGAAATCGGGGGTGAAGCCAAAGAGGTTCATCGACACCGGCGTGTCCCCGGCCAGTACTTCGTCGGCGCCGCCGTCATGGAAGACGATCCTGCCGTCGGGCATACGCTCGATCTGCGTGCGCTCGACCATCGAGGTGAGGTTGCCCGCAGCATCCACACCGCAGACGCCGCGCGAAACGGTACCGTTGTCCGAAAGGGTCTTGTCGAGGTCGTAGGCGACCATGCAGTAGCTGTTCCGGCTCTCACCCAACTGCGAAAGGTAGTCGCCGATGGTCTTGTAGGCTTCGGCACCGTAGAAGTCGTCGGCATTGATCACGGCGAAGGGTTCGCGGATGGCGTCCGCCGCCATCATCACGGCGTGGTTGGTGCCCCACGGCTTGACGCGCCCTTCGGGAACAGCAGCCCCCTGGGGCAGGTAGTCCAACTCCTGGAACACGAACTCCACGGCGATGCGGCCGCCGAAACGCTCCGCGGAGAAGACTTCGCGGAACTCCTTTTCGAAAGAGTGGCGGATGACGAAAACGACCTTGCCGAAACCGGCGCGGATGGCGTCGTAGACCGAATAATCTATGATGGCCTCGTTGTTGGGGCCGACCCCGTCCATCTGCTTGAGCGAACCGTAACGGGAGCCCATACCTGCGGCGAGGACGAGTAATGTAGGTTTTACCATACTTTTCAGCTGTTTTTTGCGTTGATTTTAAACGATCACAAAGTTAAAAAATTCGGCGCGTTCCGCAAAGGTTTTCTATGAAATTGGTTATCTTTGCATTCATAATGTCATAAACCGATGAGATTTTTCAAATCCATACGGGCATGGTGGCGCGGGCTTTTCCGCAAACGCCGTTTCAACATGCTCAATGCCACGGACAACAGCGAGGAGTGGCACATGCACCTCTCGCCGGCCAGCATCTTCGCGGCCTTCCTGTCGTTCGTGCTGCTGCTGTTCATCCTCATCCTGTCGCTGGTGGCCTACTCCCCGATCCTGGAACTGCTGCCGGGATACCGCACCGAGGCAGACCGTTCGCGCGAAAGCCTCGTGCAGAACATCATCCGGCTCGACTCGATGGAGCGCATGATGAACGACATGCTCACCTACAACCAGCATATCGCGCTGATCATGGAAGGCAAAACCCCCGTGGCGCGCACGCTCGCCACGTCGGACAGTACCCGCACCAGCAAGGTGCTGGTGATGCCCTCGCCCGAGGACTCGATCCTGCGGGCGCAGATGGAGGGCGACGGCCCGTACGCCATCGCGGGCCGCAGCGGCGGGTCGCGGCGTTCGGTACGCGAGGCGATCGAGCTGGCCAAACCCGTGGAGGGGATCATCACCGACCGCTTCGACATCCGCAACGGCAATTTCGGGGTACGCATCGCGGCGGCGGCCAGCGACCGCATCACGGCCATCGACAACGGCACGGTGGTGCTGAGCCTCTGGACGCCCGAGACGGGTTACATGGTCGAGCTGCAGCATGCGAACAACCTCCTCTCGGTCTACAAGGGGCTTTCGCAGTCGCTCGTCACCACGGGGCAGACCATCCGCGCGGGCGAGATGGTCGGCTACAACGCCGAGGCGGAAGAGGGCGAGGTGCGGCTTTTCGAATTCGAACTCTGGAACAACGGCAAGCCCGTAGACCCAGAAGGGTATATCGTATTCTGACGCACAGGCATGAAACAACGACTTGCAATACTGGGTTCGACGGGCTCGATCGGCGTGCAGACGCTCGACATCGTGCGTGAGAACCCCGCCTTATTCGAAGTGCGCGTGCTGACGGCCAACCGCAACTGGCAGCGGCTCGCGGCACAGGCACGGGAATTCGACGCGGACACGGCGGTCATCGCCGACGAACGCTATTACGGGCAGCTGCGCGATGCGCTGGCCGGCACCGACGTGAAGGTGTACGCCGGAGAGGATGCCGTGGCTCAGGTCGCGGCGGGCGGCGATACGGACGTGGTGGTCAACGCGCTGGTAGGCTACGCCGGGCTGGCGCCGACGGTGGCCGCGCTCGGCGCCGGGAAGAAACTGGCGCTGGCCAACAAGGAGTCGCTCGTGGTGGGCGGCGAATACGTGATGCGGCTGGCGGCCGAAAAGCGTGCCCCGACCCTGCCGATCGACTCGGAGCATTCGGCCATCTTCCAGTGCCTGGTGGGCGAGCAGTCGCCCATACGGAGGCTCATCATCACGTGCAGCGGCGGCGCATTCCGCGACCTGCCGTGCGAAAAACTGGCCGATGTGACCGTGGAACAGGCGCTGCGCCACCCCCAGTGGGAGATGGGCGCAAAGATCACGATAGACTCGTCGACGCTGGTGAACAAAGGTTTCGAGGTGATCGAGGCACACTGGCTGTTCGGCACCCCGGTGGAGAAAATAACGGTGCTGCTGCACCCGCAGTCGATCGTACACTCGATGGTGGAGTTCGAGGACGGGGCGATCAAGGCGCAGCTGGGCACGCCCGACATGCGTATGCCGATCAGCTTCGCGCTGATGTACCCCCGGCGGGCGACCCGCCCCGGTGAGCGGTTCGACTTCATGGCGCACCCGCAGCTGACATTCGCCGGGGTCGATCGGGCGAAATACCCGGCGCTGGAGATCGCCTGCGAGTGCCTGCGCCGCCGCGGCACGGCGGCCTGCACGATGAACGGCGCCAACGAGGTGGCCGTCGCGGCGTTCCTCGGCCGCAAGTGCGCATGGCTGGATATCGTGCGTGCCATCGAGTACGCCCTGGGGCGCGCCTCGTTCGCCGCCGCCCCCACCCTCGGGGACTACGCCGAGGCGAACGACGAGGCCCGGCGGCTGGCTGCGGAATACTTAGCGTTGTAACCAAAAGACAGACATGGATATAATCATCAAGATCATTCAGTTTTTCCTCTGCTTCACCATCCTGGTGGGCATTCACGAATTGGGGCACTTCCTTATGGCGCGGGTTTTCAGGATCCGCGTCGACAAGTTCTATATCTTCTTCGACCCGTGGTTTTCGATCTTCAAGTTCAAGCGCGGCGACACCGAGTACGGGCTGGGCTGGCTGCCGCTGGGCGGATACTGCAAGATCGCCGGCATGATCGACGAGTCGATGGACAAGGAGCAGATGAAACAGCCCCCCAAGCCCGACGAATTCCGCACCAAACCCGCATGGCAGCGTTTTCTGGTGATGATCGCGGGCGTGGTGATGAACGTCCTGCTGGCGATCGTCATCTACTGCGGCGTCTGCTACACGTGGGGCGACAACTACTTCTCGAACGAGGACGCCAAATGGGGTTACAACTTCAACGAGGCGGGGCACAAGCTCGGCTTCGAGGACGGCGACAAGTTCGTGACCATCGACGGCGAACCGGTCGACGACATCAACAAGATACTCAATTCGCTGCTCATCACCGAAGGCGAGCGGAAGGTAGTCGTCGAGCGCGGCGGGAAGCACGTGGAGCTGACGTTGCCGCTGGACGAGCTGATCGAGATGCGCCAGGCCAAAGGTTACGAAGACCTCTTTACGCTGCGTGTGCCGTTCCTGATCGACAGCGCGGTGTACGAATCGGCGGCGGCGCTCAGGCGCGGCGACGAGATTGTGGCCATCGACGATGCACGGGGGCTGGAATACTCCGGCTACCAGCAATACCTCAAGACCCGGGCGGGCGGGGAAGTGACCCTGACGGTGAAACGCGAAGGCGACAGGCTGCTGCAGATCGCCGTCCCGGTGTCCGACCAGGGCAAGCTGGGCGTGATAGCACGCAACCCCTATACGCTGCGCACACAGGAGTACACCTTCTGGCAGTCGATCCCGGCAGGCATCGAAAAGGCCGGGAAAGTCATTTCGTCCTACTGGGAACAGTTGAAGATGATCGTGCAGCCCAAGACCAAGATGTACGAGGAGCTGGGCGGGTTCATCGCCATCGGCAGTATTTTCCCCGGGGACTGGAACTGGGAGGATTTCTGGTTGAAGACGGCGTTCCTGTCGATCATCCTCGCGGTGATGAACATCCTGCCCATACCGGGCCTGGACGGCGGGCATGCGATCTTCACGTTCTGGGAGATGGTCACAGGACGCAAGGTGAGCGACAAGGTGCTGGAAGGCGCGCAGTACGTCGGGCTGGTCATCATCCTGTTCCTGCTGCTGTACGCCAACGGAAACGACATATACAGGTTCTTTATCAAGTAGGCATATGTTGCTGGGGCATGTACAGGACATGATCCAACGGCTCGCGGCCAACCGCCGCGAACGGCAGCCCCGCAGCAAGAAAGAGAAGATGCTCGACCTGCTGGGCAGGGATAGGGCCAGTCATCCGACACACCGGGAAGAACTCCCGCCCGAAACGGTCGAACGCGTCAAAGCCGAGATCCGGGAAGAGACCCGCCGGGAACGGCGCAGAAAGCGAGTCATCGGATGGATCGTGGTAATCCTGGCACTCGGGGCGGCGATTTACCTTATAATTTCGTACCTTAATTATAGCCCTGAGGGATTCCTCGGGGGCGGACAATTCGAAACAGATGAAACTGGCAAACTGCGCCGAAGCATTACGGCGACACCATTTTGAGGTTGAAACGGTGAAGGACACCACCGAGGCGTTCGCGGTGCTGAAAGCCATCGCGGAGCGGGAACGGCCGGAAATAGTATCGTTCGGCGACTCGGAAACGATGCACGCCACGGGCATCGTCGGGTGGCTGCGCGGCGACGGACGCTGGAAGCTGCTCGACGGGTTCGACCCCGCGATGAACTATCCCGAACGGTTGGAGATACGCCGGCAGGCGCTGATGTCCGACTTCTTCATCACGGGGGTCAACGCCATCAGCATGGAAGGCTCGCTCCACTGGCTCGACAAGGTGGGCAACCGCATCGCCCCGGTGGCGTTCGGGCCCCGCAAGGTGGTCATCGTGGCCGGACGCAACAAGATCGTCGCCGACCGTGCCCAGGCCGAGGAGCGCATCCGCACGATCGCCGCACCGCAAAACGTCGCACGGCACCCGGGGTTCCGCACGCCGTGCGCCCGAACGGGCGTATGCTCGGACTGTAACTCGCCCGATCGCGTGTGCAACACGCGTATGGAGATGCTGCGGTGCTGGCCCGCAGGGCGCGTGCTGGTCGTGCTGATAGACCAGGAACTGGGACTTTGACAAATACCGGAAGGATGAAAGCCATAAGATACATAGCCATACTGATCCTCGCGGCGGCACTCGCGGCCTGCGGGGAGAAATCGGAACCGTACTACACGACAAGCTATCCGGTGAGCCGGGTCGAAGCCACCGTCACGCTCGGCCCAGCAGCAACGGCAACGGCCGAAGACGAGCCGGAACCCGAACCTGAGCCTGAGCCTGAACCCGACCCGGTAATCGAGGCCATACGCGCGGACGTGCTGGCCGAAGCCCCGGTACAGGCCGGGGGCGGTTACGTGCTCGAATTCCTCTACCACAACAGCGGATGGCTCTATATCACACCCGCACCGGACGCCGCGCCGGTCACCGGGTCGTTCAACAAGGAACCCGACAAACCCGACCAGCTGCGGTTCTTCTACGAGGACGCCGACTACACCTATGCGGTTTCCTACTATTCGGAGGAGGGCAAGAGCCTCACGCTGCTGACCGTAGACCTCACGGCCAAATACCAGGCGCTCTACCCCACGGCCGGCATCACGAAGGTCGAGAGGCTGGAATACACGACGCACCCCTTCTAAGGGCTGCGAAGACCCTTTACAAACCGACAATACACCGATGGCAAAAGTCAAAAAGGCCTTTTTCTGCAAGAATTGCGGGTTCGAAGCCCCCAAATGGCTGGGGCGCTGCCCCTCGTGCGGCGAGTGGAACACCTTTACGGAGGAGATCATAGCCCGTGAAAGCGGTTCCGTGGCGGCCAATGCCGCAGGGCCGCTGCCCGCGGCGAAACCCCAGCGCGTAGGCGACATCCGCGAAAGCGAACACCGCCGCATAGACGTGGGCAACGGCGAGGTGAACCGTGTGCTAGGCGGCGGGATGGTGCCGGGGTCGCTGATCCTCGTGGGCGGGGAGCCGGGCATCGGCAAGTCGACCCTCTCGCTGCAGATCGCACTGGCGGCGAACGGGCTGAAAACGCTCTATGTCTCGGGCGAGGAGTCGGCCGAGCAGATCAAGATGCGCGCGGGGAGGATCGGAATCGGCAACGACGAATGCCTGATCTATCCCGAGACGCTGCTCGAAAATATCGTCAGGCAGATCGGCGAACACAGGCCCGACCTGGTGGTGATCGACTCGATACAGACCATCTATACCGACCTGCTGGACTCGTCGGCGGGAAGCGTGTCGCAGATACGCGAATGCGCCGCGACGCTGCTCAAGTATGCCAAGTCGACCGGGACGTCGATCTTCATCATCGGCCACATCACCAAGGACGGAAGCATCGCCGGGCCCAAGATCCTGGAACACATCGTCGACGTCGTCCTGCAATTCGAAGGCGACAGCAACAATATCTACCGCATCCTGCGCGGCATAAAGAACCGTTTCGGCGCGACGTTCGAAATCGGGGTGTTCGAGATGCTGGACAGCGGCCTGCGGAGCGTGGACAACCCGTCCGAGATCCTGCTGACGCACTACGAGGAGCCGCTGAGCGGCATCGCCGTGGGCGCTTCGGCCGACGGCGTGCGCCCCTACCTGATCGAGGTGCAGGCACTGGTGAGCGGCGCGGCATACGGTACGCCCCAGCGTTCGACGACGGGCTACGACACCAAGCGCATGAACATGCTGCTGGCCGTGCTGGAAAAACGCGTGGGAATGAAGATGTTCCAGAAGGACGTCTTCCTGAATTTCGCCGGCGGGTTCAAGGTCGCCGACCCGGGATTAGACCTGGCAGTGGTCGCGGCGGTGATCTCGTCGTACTACGACCGCCCCGTCGCCGAGGGGGTCTGCTGCGCGGGCGAGATCGGGCTTTCGGGCGAAGTGCGCCCGGCGCCCCGCACCGAGCAGCGCATCAGCGAGGCCGCGCGCCTGGGATTCAAACGCATCGTCGTATCGGGGTATCTGGGCAAGGGCGCCAAACGCCCCAAGGGGATCGAGGTCGTGACGATAAACAGCGTAGACCAACTGCCACGGGCGCTTTTTGTGGAATAGATTTTGCTCTTACACCCGTAAAAAGGAGTAAGAGATGCAAAAACGAATAGTCGTTCTCGGCGGGGTGGGTTTTATCGGCACGCACCTCTGCCTGCGCCTTCTGGAGGAAGGGCACGAGGTTTTCTGCGTCGATATCCGCGATGCGGTCAACTCGCCCCTGCTGCGGGGCGTATTGCAGCACCCCCTGTTCCGGTATGTACACCACAATATCATCAACGGGTTCAGTATCCGCTGCGACGAGATATACAACCTCGCGTCGCCGTCGCGCGTGCGCTACAACAAGGCGCTCCCGGTGGAGACGCTCCGCGTGAGCGTGCTGGGCGCCATAAACGCGCTCGACACAGCACGCACCGAACATGCACGGGTGGTCTTCGCCTCGGCGGGAAACATCTACGGCATCGGGCAGCGCGACCCGGCGAGCGAACCGGGCAACTGCTGCTCGACGCACTACATCCTCTGCGAAGGCAAGCGCGCCGCCGAGGCACTGCACAGGGCATACCACAGCGAATACGACGTCGACACGCGCATTGCCCGCATATTCAACACCTACGGCAGCGGCGCCGACCCGATGGATCAGCGCGTGGTGATAAAGATGGTCGTGGCGGCCTTGCAGAACCGCGACATCGTCGTCAACGGCAGCGGGGAGCAGCTACGCACGTTCTGCTGGGTCGAAGACCTCGTGGAGGGGCTCGTCAGGCTGATGGAAGCACCGCCGTCGGCCGGGGCGGTGCGCACGGTGAACCTGGGCAGCAACCATGAAATCGCCATCCGGGCGCTGGCGGAGAAGATCGTGGCCCTGACGGGAAGCCGCTCGCGGATCGTGCACACGGCGGCACGGGCCGACGACGCAAGGCGGCGCACGCCCGACATCTCGGCAGCACGCAGGGAGCTGGGCTGGGTGCCCCGTACACCGCTCGCGGAAGGGCTGCGCCGCACGATCAGCTATGCGGAAAAGGAGTTGGCGGACAAGGCCTACGCCGGGGTAACATGGGCAGAGATGAACTGAAAAAGAAGATAGAATGACAACTACGGATTTTGATAAGATCATCTGGCGGGACGCGCTGACGTTCGTGGACTTTTTCGCCACATGGTGCGGGCCATGCCAGATGATGCACCCCGCCATTGACAAGTTCCAGCGGGAGATGAACGGCCGCGTGGATGTATACAAGGTGGATATCGACGACCGCGGAATGCTGGACGCAGTGCACCGCTACAACATCATGTCGGTGCCGACGCTCATGTTCTTCCGCCGCGGCGAAGTGCTGTGGCGCGAGAGCGGCCGCGTGGGTTACGACCATCTGGTAAACGTGCTGCGGGAGCTGGAAAAGCGCGAACAGGTGGCACAGCGATGAACTCCCGCGCGAAACAAACAATGCATGAAAGGGAGGCCTATGCCTCCAAACGCCAGGCGAGCTCCTCGTGGACGTAGTCTTCGGCAGGGAGCTTACCCAGAGAACCGGCTGCGCGGAGTACCGCCTGCCGGTTCTCCTCGTTTTGCGCCGCGACGGCCGCGAGCAGCGCCACCGCACCCTGAGCCGTAAGGCGGGCGGCGGGGACGGGATGCTGCGCCAGAGGCCGGGAGGAAACCTGCTGCCCGGCAGCACACGGGGAGGCGACATGCGGGTCAGAGGCCGGAGAAGCGCCTGGGGCGGCTGAGACAATTGCAGCGGAAGGGGTGTCGCCAACGGAAGAATCGCCGAAAGCAGGCGTGGTAACTTCCGGAGAAGAGGCCTCCGTAACAGAAGCATCAGAGACAAAGGCACCCGGTGCAACAGAGGTATCCGCAGCGGCGGTCGCCTCGGTCATCGCTTCGACCGGCGTTTCGACGGTCGCCTCGGCCGTTGCATTGCGGTGCACGGCTTCGACGGCCGGTGCAACCCATGAGGCCGTAAGGCGGGGACTGCGCGCGGCGGCGAGCAGGGCGGCATACTGCAACAACGCATCGGGCGAGGCGATCCACGCCGAGAACAGCGCGGGGAACGCCTCGGCTCGGCTCAGCAGGGCAAAAGCGGCTTCCTCGGCGATTTCGGAATTGACGATGCCTGCGGCCCATGCGGGGAACTCCTCCGGCGTAAGGCACGCCGGACATGCAATATGCAGCGCCGCAAGGCGCAGTTCGCGGACATCCTGCCGGTAGAGGTAACGGGCGAAACCGTGGTCGGGCGCCTCTGCACGCGCTATCCGGCGCAATGTGGGCAGGCTCACCCCGTAATTCAGTCCGTAGGGCGTGCCGTAATAGCGCATCGAATCAGCTACGGCACCGTTACGCTCGCGGCGCAACTCCCTGAGCAGCGCCACCATACGCGACGTATAATCCATCGGTAAAAGCTATTTGCGGCGGGGAAGCGCGACGTTGATCGTGCGGCCGAACTCGAACAGGGGAAGCACCGCGCGGGCATACTCGCGGCCGCCTGCGATGACCGTGCAGACCGACGGGTCGGCCACACGGCAGGCCACGGTATTGGACTCCTTGGCCGAAGCCTCGACGGCGGTAGCCGTATTGCCCGAGGGTTCGATCTGCAGCAGCACCATGTCGCCCGAAAGGTCGCTCTCGGGGAGCAGCCCGGCGGCGGCACTGAAACGGCAGACGATATATTGCTTCTTGTCGGATTGCGGATAGACCACATAGCGGCGGGTCTCGGTGGTGACGACACGCTTGCCCAGGAAGAGCTCCAGATAGCTCTGTTCGAGGCGTTCGATCTCGGCCAGGGCGGCTTTCAGCCCTTCGCCGAAGACATTTTCGCCGGCTTCGCCCGTGATGAGCTCGATACGGTGCCTGCGAAGCGAAAAGATCGTGTTGGCGGCTTCGCGGGCGGCGTCCTCCAACGCCAGCACCGCCATGTCGTTCTTGTCGGCCTGGAGGCGCGAAAATTCTTCCTCGGACGTGGCATGGGACATCACCGTGCGCGAAGGCTGGGCCGGGGCGGGCGCGTCGAGGCACGCCTTGGGATCGAGCAGGGCGACCGAAGCCCCCGTAACGGCCCATGACATCTTGTCGGTCAGCGGGGCGCGGACGCCGAGGAATTTCTGCGCATAGCGCGCATAGGGGCCGCTGAGAGTCACGTCGCGCTCGGCCGTGACGTCGACAGCCAGTACCGTGCGGGGCTGCGACACGACGATGCCGCCGGATGTTTCGTCGGCCCCTTGCAGGGCTATGTATGGGTTTTGCGCCGCGGCGCCGCCGCATACGAGGAGGGCGAGCGCCAGAAGTCTGAGTTTCATGGGTTCGAATTTTTTAATCGCTAACGCAAATGTAACTTATTTTGCCGTGCTATCAAAATTTCAGGTAAAAATCGCGCGTCATGGCGCGGTATTCGGGGGTATACTGCTCGTGCACACCCGTACCGATAACCAGCTCAGTGCATTCGGAGGCCGGGGCGGAAGGCGCAGAAAAGAGGGGGACGCCATCCGACAGGGCCGCCGGGTCATCGGGACAAAGGCCGAAACCCGCGGCGGAAAAACCGGAGGGAAAAGAACCGGCGGCAGAAATATCGCCGGCGGGAGCTGCGACAGGAGAACCGGAGGGAGGCAAAGCGGCGGCGGGCGGAAAAACGTCGCCGGAAGGAGTACGGACGAATTCGAGCAGCACCCGTTTGGCCGCGCGGCGGGGCGTCGTGCGCACGTCGGTACGGCGAACCGGAAGCAACACGTCCCGGCAGATGCCGATGAAACGGGCGGCCTCGTCCGCAGGCAGAACCACGGCGAAGTGCCCGTCGTCGGAGAGCAGACGCACGACGGCGTCGCGCAGGTCGCCGAACGGCAGCCGCACGGCATGGCGGGCCGTGGTACGCCCCGCGTCGGGGCAGGTGAGCGAACCGACGAAGAACGGCGGGTTGGAAACGACCAGGTCGAACCGCTCCCGCGGGGCGAACTCCTGGACGGGGCACTGCACGAACGCTACCCTGCCGCCCCACGGCGAGGCGTCGGCGTTCTCGCGCGCCTGCGAAATGTCTTCCACGTCGACACCCGTGATCCGGGCCCCGGGGACGCGCTGCGCCATCATCAGTGCGATAAGCCCCGTGCCGGTACCGATATCGAGGATGCGCCTGTCCGACGGACGCACCGAGGCCCAGGCGCCCAGCAGCACGCCATCCGTCCCGACCTTCATCGGGCAGCGATCCTGACGTATGGCGAATTGTTTGAAACGGAACATCGGCCTTACTCTTTGAGATAACCGTCGATACCCGCGCCGAAAAGCGAGAAATCGTAGCGCACGGGGTCGGCGGGATCGAACATGCGGAGCGAAGCGGTGGTCTGCTCGACGGCACGCCAGTCGTTCTGGCGGCGTGTGAGCAGCCCCAGCGCACGGGACATATTGCCTGTATGGACGTCGAGCGGGATATAGAGCGCCGACATCGGGATGCGCGTCCACTCGCCGAAATCCACGCCACGCCCGTCGCTGCGCACCATCCAGCGCAGGTACATGCAGAGCCGTTTGCAGGCGGCGCCCTTCTCGATGGACGAAAGATGTTTTTCGCAACGCGGGGCATGGCCGCAGCTGAAAAACTCGCGCCGGAATTCGGCAAAGACCGCCGGGATGCTCCGCGTCGCCTCGTAACGGGTCTCGAAGAAATTCCCGATGCCGCCGTGAAGCTCCTCCATACGGCGCAGTGCCAGCACGAAGTCACGCAGGTCGCCGCCGTTGAACGTGCGGTGGGCATAGGACGAAAGCGATGCCAGCTCCTTCTCCGAGGCGTTGCGCACGAAATCCGCCGGAGCGTCGTCCATGCAGCGCATCATCCGGTGGCCGTTCGCCACGATCGCCTTGCGGTTGCCCCAGGCGATCGTGGCGGCGAAAAATCCCGCGATCTCCCGGTCGGTACGCCCCGCATAGCGGTGCGGCACCGAAATCGGGTCGCACTCGATAAACTCGGGACGGTTGTATTTGTCGTGGAGCCGTTCGAGCAGCTCTCTGAGTTCTGTATCCATAATACAACTGTATTTATGCAATGATCCGCAACCCCGGACGGCTTCGGGAACAGCCCGAAGCAGCCCCGCCACGCCGGGAAAGCCGCCGGATACCGGAAGCGATGTCAGACGGCAGGGCACCCGGGGAACCCGTACGGCGCCGCGAACCGCCCACCGGGCGCAGCCTTACAGAATCCGGCCGTCGGACATCGTGATGCGGCGGTCGGCCATGGCGGCGAGGCGTTCGTCGTGGGTCACGATCACGATGGTCTGCCCCAGCCGGTCGCGCAGCTCGAAAAAAAGACGGTGTATCTCGTCGCGGTTGTGCGAATCGAGGTTGCCCGAGGGTTCGTCGGCCAGCAGCACGGCGGGGGAATTGATCAGGGCCCGGGCGATGGCCACGCGCTGCTGCTCGCCGCCGGAAAGCTGGCCGGGCTTATGGTCGCGGCGCCCGGCGAGCCCCATCATTTCCAGCAGCTCCGCGGCGCGGCGTTCGACCTCCGCACGGGGGTGTTTGCCGATCAGCCCCGGGATGCAGACGTTCTCGAAGGCCGTGAACTCGGGCAGCAGGTGGTGGAACTGGAACACGAAACCGATGCGTCCGTTGCGGAATCGGGACAACGTCTTATCGCCCAGCGAAAAAACATCCTGCCCGTCGATTTCGACCCGTCCGCCGTCGGGCCGCGAAAGCGTACCCACGATCTGCAACAACGTGGTCTTGCCGGCGCCGCTGGCACCGACGATCGAAACGACCTCGCCCCGGGCGACGTCGAGCGAAACGCCTTTCAGCACTTCGAGGTCGCCGAAGCGCTTGTGTATATCGGTAACTTTAATCATCGGTCGGTTTTTTATCCAGTTTGTATTTCGCTTCGATCGCCCGTATCGACCGATCGACGTCCGCCAACACTCCTTCGATATATCCCTCCGGAAAATAATAGGGCGCTGTCAGCATGAATTCGGCAAAACACGGCACCGAGAAAATACATTCCCACCTCTCGTACATGTCCCCGGTATAGAAACGCTCCCGCTGTTTCTCGCTGAAGTCCTTGGACATGTCGTTCTGGGCAGTGAGTTTTAACTGGTAGTACATCGAGATATTCTCCTCCAAATCGGCCAGCACGGCGTATCCCTGCGTAACGGCCAGCAGGAAGTCCTTGTCGGGCACCGAAGACATCAGGCCGGAATTCTTCAGCACCTCGAAAGCATCCCTGCGCGGATGGAAGAAATGGATCCGCCCGTAAACCGGATCGAAAGAGGCCAGCGTATCGGACGGTATCCGTTTCAGGTCGCGGCGGTTGTCCGTCAAGAACTTGCAGGCGCGCATTTCCCATTGCTGATAGTCCCAGACCTGCATGAAATCCGCGCGGTTGGTTTCCAGTTCGGCATGTACCAGCAGCATCGTCGCACGCACCTCGCGCGCCACGCGCCAGCGTTCGATCAGCCCCGAGCCGGCGAACGTAACGACAATACCGATGATGACCACCGAGAGTTGCAGCGCGTATTCGCGCCATGTCCGTGCCGGAAAAGACTTGGATTTCTTTGTCATTGCCTCTTATTTCTGGACGCCCTGCCGTTCGAAACGGTATTTTTTATTTATGGAGGCGATCACATCGTCGACCGCCCGTATCATATGACCGAAATAATCGCCCCCGCCGAAAAATAAGCGGAAGTGCCGATGAAGGCCGCACACAACGGATCTTCAAAAATTATCTTCCACGACCCGTATGTTCCCATGGGAGCGAGCGAAAAGCCGGGAGTATTGACAAACAGGTGGTTTTGCGCATCCTGTTTCCGCCCGGAATACATAGCGACATTCTCCCGGAAATCGTTGAGCCGGTTATAGCATCCGAAAATATCTGCCAGGAACTGCTTGTCCCCCACCGCCGAAACGATATCCGAGGACTTGAGCACTTCGAGCGCCTCCTGCTGCGGCCTGTAGGACGGCAGGTAGCTCAAGAGCAGGCTGTAATGGGCCAGCGAATCGGCCGGAATGTCTTCCAGTTCGTCGTATTCCATGAACATCAGCATTCCCCGGCGGTCGTAGTCGAGGTTGCTGTAAACATCACGCAGCATTTCGCGGTTCTGTTCCAGCTCGGAAACCACCAACTGCATGACCGTTCTGACCTGTCGCTGGCTCGCCCAGCGGGAAATCAGGCCGGAACCGGCGAACGTAACGACGATACCGATAATGACCACCGATAACTGCAACGCATAGTCGCGCCATGTCCAGTTGAAAGCGGGCTTCCCGACCGCCGTCCCGGCCACCGGGCGGGAGCCCCCGGAGCGGCCGGAACTCCCGGCAGGGCGGCCTGACTGCGACCCGCCCTGCGGGTTGTCCGGCTGGACGTTGCGGCGTCCCCTCGGCGAGCGGGCCGACTGTCCGCCTTCGCGTTCGCCCTGCGGTCTGTTTTGCTGACCGCCCTGCGGCCTTCCCCGCCGTCCGTCACGACGCCCGGCAGGTTTCCCCGCCCCGTTTTCCGACACCTTTTCCGCAGGTTTCTCCGCCGGGTTCCCCGTTATTTTTTCATTTGGCATATCTCTCCGCTGTTTTGTACGTATGCGTTGAAGATCCTCACCGTATCGACGGCTTCCCGCACGTCGTGCACGCGCAGGATCGCGGCGCCCTGCCGCAGGCACTCCCACCCCAGGGCTACGGTACCCGCGAGGGATTGGGCAGGGGTGGCGCCGAGCACACGGTAGATCATCGACTTGCGCGAGAGCCCCGCCAGTACGGGATAGCCCAGCGCACAGAGGCGGTGAAGCCCGGCGAGCAGTTCGTAATTCTGTTCCGTGGTCTTGGCGAAGCCGAAACCGGGGTCGAGGACGAGATGCTCGCGTGCGATCCCGGCGGCGAGCAGCGCGGCAACCCTGGCCTCGAAATAGGCGACGACCTCGGCCGTGATGTCGCGTTTGTAGTCCGTGAGCGACTGCATGGTCTTAGGGTCGCCCTTCATGTGCATGGCGATGTAGGGCACCCCGTATTTCGCAGCGACGGCAGGCATGGCGGGATCGAGTTCCCCGGCAGAAATGTCGTTGATGATCAGGGGGCCGAACCTTTCGATCGCCCGGGCAGCGACCTCGCTGCGGAACGTATCGACCGAAACGGCCATGCCGGGGGCCAGCCGCCGCACGGCCTCCACGCCCAGCTCCACGCGCCGCCACTCCTCCCCGGGGGATACTTCGTCCGCCCCGGGACGCGACGAGTAGCCGCCGACGTCGATGATCGACGCCCCTTCGGCTACGGCCTCGCGCACGCGGCGCTCGACATGCGGCGCATCGGGCATACGGCTGCCGGCGAAAAACGAGTCGGGGGTGACGTTCAGGATCGCCATCACCCGGGGCTGTGAGAAATCGAACAAGGGGTTATTTGCTGCCATGGCTGAAAATCCGGTCGAGTTTGACTACTGCGGGTTCGAGGTCTTCCTCGAAGATATTGACCACCACATAATCGGCGCGGGCGCTCAGCGCATCGTCGTCGAGCTGCGCGGCGATGCGGCGCACGACCTGATCGGCCCCGCACCCGTCGCGGCGGCAGGTGCGCTCGATGCGCAGTTCGCGCGGCGCGAGGACGGCGACCGTCTTGTCGACACAACCTTCGAGCCCTGCTTCGAACAGGATGGCGCTTTCGAGGATCACGTAGCTACCCTCCTGCCGCGCCGCCCAGGCATCGAAATCACGCATAACGACCGGATGCACCAATGCATTGAGGTCTGCCAGCGCCTGCGGGTCGGCAAAGACGATGCCCGCGAGGTAAGCCCGGTCGAGCACCCCGTCGCGGAAAGTCCCCTCGCCGAAACGACCGGCCAACTGCCGCCGCAGCGCCCCATCCTCCTGCATCAGCCGTTTGGCCGCAGCGTCCGAATCGTAAACCGCAATGCCCTTCTGTGCAAAAAGGCGGCAGACAGTGCTCTTGCCGCTGCCGATGCCGCCCGTAATTCCTACTTTCATCATTCCTGTCCGTCGGGAAAATCTATCTCGGGAACCGCGTCGATAGAGGTTATCTTAATATCGCTGAATTTCACGGAAATCGCATTCTGCAACGACTGCGGGTCGATGATGATCCGCCCCTCGTGCCCCTCCTCGCGCGAGCGCTTGTACTTGAGCGCCGAGAGCGGGATGCGCAGCGTCTTGTTCATGTAGACCTGGTAACCGAACAGGTTGGTACCGACCCCTTCGACGGTACATGTCACATCGAAAACCTGCCCGTCGACATCCACACGCACCTTCTGTTCGGTGGTGTAGATATAACTCAGTTTGGCGATATACCACAGGATGAACGAGGCCATGAGCAGCGCCAGAAAGACCGGCGAGACATAGCGGTGCATCCACTTCAGCAAACTATCTATTGCACGTTGGAGTTCCATGACGCAAAGTTAAAAATAAAATGGACTGCACCAACCGTGCAATCCACTTTATTTGCATATTAAATAGGTGTATTACTCCTTGTCGATCTTGGCACGCTTGGCCATCAGGTCGTAAGCGACCGGCGTAGCGATGAAAATCGTAGCCACAGTACCCACGATGACGCCGACCGTCAGGGCGAAGATGAAGCCGCGGATGGTCTCGCCGCCGAAGAAGAAGATGGCGAGCAGCGTCACGAGCGTCGTACCCGAGGTGTTGATCGTACGCGACAGCGTCGAGTTGATGGCGTTGTTCACGTTATCCTTGAGGTTGCGCTTGGGATAGAGGCCCAGGTACTCGCGGATACGGTCGAAGACGACCACCGTATCGTTGATGGCATAGCCGATGATCGTAAGGATCGCGGCGATGAACGCCTGGTTCACCTCGAGGTTGAAGGGCACGAAACCGTAGAGCATCGAGAAGAGGCCGATGATGAACAGCGCGTTGACGGCCAGTGCGAGCGTGGCGCCCGATGCCCACTGCCAGCGCTTGAAGCGGAACGTGATGTAGAGGCCGATGGCGATGAGCGAGAACAACACCGAGTAGATGGCGTTCCAGGTCATGTCCTTGGCGATCGAAGGGCCGATCTTGTCGGCTGTGAGGATACCGTTGACGTCGGTCTGGGTATTGCGGAACTGCTCGAAGGTGATGTCGTACGAATAGAGCGGCTTCAGGGCATCGAAGAGAATCTGCTCCACTTCGGCCGTAGCCTCGTCCGACGTGTCGTCGTAGCGGTACTGTGTCACGATGCGCATCTGGTTCTCGTTGCCGTACTGCTTCACCTCGAAACTGATTGCCGAAGCATCGGCATCGGCACGCTGCGAGAATGCCTCGCCCAGGTTCCGGCGGACTTCCTCGGCGGAAACGGCCCGGTCGAAACGGATCACATAGGCACGACCGCCCGTGAACTCGGCACCGAGGTTCAGGCCGCGGGCCACGAACGAGATGCACGAAAGGGCGATCAGCACCACGGCGATCGTATAACCGACCTTACGCACGCGGATGAAATCGAAATGGGTGTTACTCAGGAAATTCTCAGACCACTTGTACGAGAAGGTGATGTTGCCCCATTTGCCGACGATCCACTCGATCAGCAAGCGGGTGATGAAGATCGCGCAGAAGACCGAAGTGATGATACCGATGATGAGGGTCGTAGCGAAGCCCTGTACGGGGCCGTTACCGAAGATGAAAAGCACGATACCGGTAATGATGGTCGTCAACTGGCCGTCGATAATAGCCGAATAGGCTTTCGAGAAACCGTCCTTGATGGCCAGCGAGAGCCCCTTGCCGCCGCGCAGCTCCTCCTTGATACGTTCGTAGATGATGACGTTTGCGTCGACGGCCATACCCATCGTCAGCACTATACCCGCGATACCCGGCAGGGTCAGCACGGCACCGAACGACACCAGGACGCCCATCAGCAGGAAGACGTTGCAGAGCAGGGCGATGTCGGCCATCCATCCCGCCGTCTTGTAGAACAGGCCCATGTAGAGCAGCACGAGGATGAAGGCGATCACGAACGAGAGCATACCCGCGTTGATCGACTCCTGACCCAGCGAGGGGCCCACGACGGTATCCTGGATGATCTTGGCCGGAGCGGGAACCTTACCCGAGTTGAGTACGTTGGCAAGGTCTTTCGCCTCCTGAATCGTGAAGTCGCCCGTGATCTGCGAGGAACCCTTGTCGATCTTGGTGTTCACGCGGGGTGCGGAATATACGTACCCATCGAGGACGATGGCGATGCATTTGCCAATGTTCTCGCCCGTCAGGCGCGCCCACTCCTGCGTCCCCTCGCCGTTCATGGTCATCGACACCTCGGCCGTAGCGCCGCGCTGGGCGTACTGCTCGGTGGCGCTCGTCACGACCGACCCGTCCAGCGGAGCCTTGCCGTCGGGCGTGGAAATCTTGATGGCATAGAGGTAGTAGCGGCCGTCGATCTTATCGTCGCCCTTGACACCCCACTTGAAGTCGATGTCGGCCGGGAAGAGCTCGCGCACCGCGGGGTTCGCCAGGTATTCGTTGACGGCGGCCATGTCGGCCTTATAGGCGGCACCGATGGCGGCACCGCCCGCATAGTTCGGGTCGAGTACGGCCAGCAGCGGGTTCTGCGTACGGTCGTAACGGCCTGCCTCCACCTGCCCGGCAGCGGCAACGGAATCGGCGCCGATCTCGGCGATCAGGCCTGCGACGTCGCCGGAAGCGGTCTGCTCACCGACGGCCTCGGCTTCGGCCGAAGCGGTCTCGGGCTGCGTGGCGGCGGGGAGCTCGGCCAGCTCGGCCCTGACGAGCTTATCGGCTGCTGCCAGTGCGGGAAGCACCTCGCGGGCATCGTAGGTCAGCCAGAATTCGAGCGACGCGGTACCCTGCAACAGGTCGCGCACACGCTGCGGCTCCTTCACGCCCGGCAGCTCGACCAGGATGCGGTGCGAGTTGGGCAGGCGCATGATGTTGGGCTGCGTAACGCCGAAATGATCGATACGGCTGCGCAGGACGTTGAACGAAGCGGCGATGGCGGCATCGGTTTCCTTCTTGAGGATTTTCTCGACGTCGGCATCGGAGCTTTCGAGCGTGATGTCCTTACGGTCGGGGCTGACGAAGATCGCAGCCAGCGAACCGCCGTTCGAAAGGCGCTGGTAGGCCTTCACGAAGTCGGAAATATAGTCTTTCGAGGTGCCGTCCTTCAGGGCCGCGTTGGCCTCGGCGATGGCGCCGACGAAGGCGGGATCGTTCTGGCTGTCGCCGGCGAGCGCCTTGACGACATCCTCGACCTGCACCTCCAGCATGACGTTCATACCGCCCTTGAGGTCGAGACCCAGGTTCAGTTCCTTCTCCTTGCACTCCTTGTAGGTGAATTTCTTGAACCCGAGGTTATAAACACCCAGATTCTGAACCGAATCGAGGTAATGCTGTTCGGCCTCGCCCTGCTGGTCGAGGGGGAACTGCGCGGCGTACTCCGACGCCTTCTTCTCTACGCTCCGCGTCTTGAACGTGAAGGAGAGCTGGTAAACACACGCAAGCGCCAAAAGGACTGCGAGTAATTTAATAGCACCTTTACTTTGCATTTGAATTGAAAAATTTTGTTATTATTTGTTGTAATTATTGTCATTACGCATAATAGCACGCAAAGATAGGAAAAAAGAATTGAAAATCGGAAATAACGAATTAAGATTTGCGTCGGGAAGATAAAAAAACTGTAATTTTGAAGCCGTATGATAAAATATACGGAGTACAAGTACCACCTTGCGGCGCTCTTCAGCGTGGCGGTATGGGGAGCGACGTTCGTTTCGACGAAGGTGCTCATCGCCAATTCGCTGACCCCGGCGGAGATATTCCTGCTGCGGTTCGCCATGGCCTACCTCTGCATCCTGCCCCTGTCCGGCAGGCGGTTGTGGGCATCGGGATGGCGTGACGAACTGACGCTCTCGGTGGCCGGAATCACGGGCGGCTCGCTCTATTTCCTGACCGAAAACATGGCGCTGGAATACGCCCCGGCCTCGAACGTCTCGCTGATCGTGTGCACGGCGCCCGTATGGACGGCCGTACTGCTGAGCCTGCTCTACCGCGGCGAACGGATGACGCGGCGGCAGGCCGCGGGTTCGGCGTTGGCGTTCGCAGGCATGGTACTCGTTGTCCTCAACGGCCGTTTCGTGCTCCGGCTCTCGCCCAGGGGCGACATGCTGGCATTGTCGGCGGCACTGCTGTGGATGGTCTATTCGCTGGTCATCAAACGCATCGGCGGCCGCTACCCTGCCGTATTCATCACCCGCAAGGTATTCTTCTACGGGCTGCTGACCATCCTGCCGGTATTCGTTTTCCAGCCTTTTTCGATCACTTCAGAGGTGTTGGCCCGCCCCGCCGTGTGGGGCAACCTGCTGTTCCTGGGGATCGTAGCCTCGATGCTCTGCTATGTCCTGTGGAACGCCGCGATGCACAGGCTGGGAGCCGTGCGCACGACCAACTACATCTATTTCAACCCGTTGGTGACGATCATCACGGCAGCGGCCTGCATCGGCGAGCGCATCACCCCCGCAGCACTGGCAGGCGCGGCACTGATCCTCTACGGCATGTGGCGGGCGGAACGGGGATAGGCGCGGGATCGCCTCAAAGGGCTATTTCCGGCAACTAACCGCGTAAACGGAATCAGGAACCCGAAAGACAGCCACACCAGCAAGGAAGAGCAGCGCGGTGCAAACAGCAAATGTGGCTGGACGGCCATATACGCAGGGAGTTGGCAGGTATCCCAAAGATAGCGATAAAAACCGGAAATCAGGATGCCGCCGGACAAAAAAAGGTGCGACCCGAAAATCCGGATCGCACCCCTGGGAATTTATATGAAAGCCTTGCGGCTGAAGTGTTCGGAACACTTCGCGTGTTACTTCACCTCCTCGAACTCGACGTCCTCAGGCTGAGAGCTGTCGCCGCCATTCGACGCGCCGCCGGCATTAGCCTGCGACTGCGACTGGCCGGCATCGGCCCCGGGCTGTGCGCCCTGCGCCTGCTGCTGTGCGTAGATGTCCTGCGATGCAGCCTGCCATGCGGCGTTCAGCTCGGCGATGGCCGTGTCGATAGCCGCCACGTCGGCGTTCTTGTGCGCCTCTTTCAGCTTGCCAAGGGCGCCCTCGATCGCAGACTTCTTATCGGCGGGGAGCTTGTCGCCATACTCCTTGAGCTGCTTCTCCGTGGCAAAGATGTTCGAGTCGGCGGCGTTGATCTTGTCGATACGCTCCTTCTCTTCCTTATCCTTGGCCTCGTTGGCCTTGGCCTCGTCACGCATGCGCTGGATCTCCTGCTCGGTAAGGCCCGAAGAAGCCTCGATACGGATCTTCTGTTCCTTGCCCGTGCCCTTGTCCTTGGCCGAGACGTTCAGGATACCGTTGGCGTCGATATCGAACGTCACCTCGATCTGCGGCACACCGCGCGGAGCGGCAGGAATGCCGTCCAGGTGGAAGCGGCCGATCGACTTGTTGTCGCGGGCCAGCGGACGTTCGCCCTGGCAGACGTTGATCTCGACCGAAGGCTGGTTATCGGCAGCCGTGGAGAAAGTCTCCGACTTGCGGGTCGGGATCGTGGTGTTGGCGTCGATGAGCTTGGTCATCACACCGCCCAGGGTCTCGATACCCAGCGACAGCGGCGTAACGTCGAGCAGCAGCACGTCCTTCACCTCGCCCGTGAGCACACCGCCCTGGATAGCGGCGCCTACGGCCACCACTTCGTCGGGGTTCACGCTCTTGTTGGGCGTGCGGCCGAAGAACTCCTCGACGATCTTCTGGATCGCGGGGATACGGGTCGAACCGCCGACGAGGATCACCTCGTTGATCTGCGAAGCGTCGAGGCCCGCGTCGCGCAAAGCGAGTTTGCAAGGCTCGATGGTCTTGCGGATCAGGTGGTCGCACAGCTGCTCGAACTTGGCACGCGTGAGCGACATAACGAGGTGCTGCGGAATGCCGTTGACGGGCATGATGTACGGCAGGTTGATCTCCGTGGAGGTCGAGGACGAAAGTTCGATCTTCGCCTTCTCGGCAGCTTCCTTCAGACGCTGCAAGGCCATCGGATCCTGGCGCAGGTCGATCTGGTGCTCGGCCTTGAACGCCTCGGCCATGTAGTCGATCAGCACGTGGTCGAAGTCGTCGCCGCCCAGGTGGGTATCGCCGTTGGTCGACTTCACTTCGAAGACGCCGTCGCCCAGCTCGAGGATCGAAATATCGAACGTACCGCCGCCGAGGTCATACACGGCGATCTTCATATCGCTGCTCTTCTTGTCCATACCGTAGGCCAGTGCGGCTGCGGTAGGCTCGTTGATGATACGGCGCACCTTCAGCCCGGCGATTTCGCCAGCCTCCTTCGTAGCCTGGCGCTGCGAGTCGGAGAAATAGGCGGGAACCGTGATGACAGCCTCCGTAACCTCCTGTCCGAGGTAGTCTTCGGCCGTCTTCTTCATCTTCTGCAGGATGATGGCCGAAATCTCCTGCGGCGTATACTGGCGGCCGTCGATATCGACGCGCGGGGTGTTGTTGTCACCCTTGACGATCGGATAGGGGGCACGCTCTATATCGGCCGTAACCTGATCGTAGCGCTCGCCCATGAAACGCTTGATCGAAAAGACCGTACGTTTGGGGTTGGTGATGGCCTGACGCTTAGCCGGGTCACCCACCTTGCGCTCGCCGTCCGCCGTGAAAGCCACCACAGACGGGGTCGTGCGGTGTCCCTCGGAGTTGGGAATAACCACGGGCTCATTGCCCTCCATCACTGCTACGCAGGAGTTCGTAGTACCTAAGTCAATACCAATAATCTTTGCCATAATCGTATATAAGTTTAATGTTATTTTTTACGTTGCCTTGTGCCCCGCCCCTTCGCCCTGCGGTTCCGGCTGCCGGTCACGCCCGTAGATCGAACAAAGGTTGTACCAAACGGCAATCCCTGCCAAATTGTCAGCATAATGGCAGAATTCCCCCGCACGACCGTCCCGGCAACTCCAGCCCAGGTGTTATTTTGGCAGAAAGGCCGGGGCGAAACGGAATATGCCAAGCGGGAGGACGGCAAAAAAACAGGAGGGCGGACAAGGGCACCCGGCAACTACACGGGCAACCTGCAGGGGCGTCCGGCAGGGATGGGGAAAGGAACAATCGGAGAAAAAGGGCAACCGGGGAAAGAAAGGGTCGCCGGAAAATAGAGCGAAAAAAACAGGCCTGCGAAAACGCAGGCCCTACGACCCGGCCCGAAAGCCGGTCTGAATCTTAACAACTATTTGTTCTGGTCGCCAAGGATACGCATTGCAACATCGAGGATCGTCGTGTCGTCCAGTGTAACGACTCCACCGTCCGGGCCCGGTTCGAAATGAACCCCCACGCACTCCTTAGCCTCGTGCTTGCCCCCGAAATAATTGCGGACGGTTTCTACGTCGAGTCCCAGTTCATCTGCAATGCGTTGCGAGCTGCCGCTGGGCAGCCTGTCCTTGATGCGGCGCAACTCGTTAAATGTGATAATCATATCCGTTGAATTTTAAGTTGAAGTTCTGCATCACTAAGTTAATACAATTTTGCGGAACTGCAAAATTTCTGCCTTAAAAAGTGAAATAAAAACGTAACATGAACAGAACAAAAATAAAACCGCCCCTTCTATTGCGAAAGGACGGTTTTTCCACACCGGACAGCGAAGCCGGATCAATCTTCCGGTTCGATGTAAAGCTGGAAAATAAGGGGCGTGAACGACGGGATCTCGGTGGTGATGGTCGTCACGGTGGTACCCGTGCTGGAACTGTCGTAGCCGTAGCCGTACATGCTGTCGTAGTAACCGCCGTAGTAGTTGCCGTAATAGCCGCCGTAGTACCCCCCGTAGTAGCCGCCGCTGCCGTAGTAGCTATTGGCGTAATTGAGGTAGTTGAGATAATCGAGGTAACTCGACGAATAACCGCTCGACCCCGAAGTGGACGAACTCGACGAGCCGCTCTTGCCCGACGAACCGTAGGCGTTGGTCGACGTGGTGATGAGCTCCGCCCACTGACCGAACTTGAGGTTGGGAATGGTATAGTAGAACGCCTGGATCATCCCGCCGCTCGACGGGGTGTAGTCGAGCGCCGTGCCCTTTTGCGCGACCTCGCCGTAGATGATCTTCTTCACCTCGTCGATGTTCGTGTCGAAGATGAACCCGTCGAGGAAACGGCCGATATACCAGATTTTGGCCGTACCGTCGAGCGTCACCGAGTCGGCTTCGAGCGCCTTGACACCCTCGTACTTCTGGTAATCGTCGCCCTCGCCGTGGAAACGCTTTTTGAGCGCCTCGGCGATCTGCATGTCGATGTCCCTGACCGAAGCCTCGCTGACATAGGGCTCGTAGCCTACGTGGTAGGGCGCAGGGAAGGAGAGCTGATCCCGGGGCTCGGCCGGGTTGTAGCGCACGTTGACGTAGACCTGGGGGATCGAGTCGCAGGCGCTGACCCAGCGCTTGGACGTCTCGTTGTAGGGGTGTTCGGGATCCTCGGGGTCTTCCGGCACCTCCGTGGCGGGCGTGTCGTCGTCGCCCTTGCTGTAAATCTGCAGGCCGCCGTTCAGTTCGCAGAAATCATCCACATCGGTACCCTCGCGTTCGAGCGGGTTGCTGACCGTGTCGCGGATCTCCATGGTCACGATGAACGGACGTTTGGAACTGAGCGAATAACCTTCCTGCCCCTCATATCCGCCCGTACCCTCGACGCCGTTGCCGACCACCGACGAAGGCATGTAGAGCCGGATTTTCGAGCCGTAGCGCAGCGTCACCTCGGGGGAGGTGATGCCCAGCCGGTCTTTGTTATTCCGGAAATAGGTATCGCCGAGCGTCAGCGTACGGCGCATGGCCAGCCACGTCCCTTCCATCAGTCCTGAGTTTTCCGAGCCGCAGTAGCGGTAGAAAGGCACATAGTGGGTATACTTGGAGAAAGACCCGGCCAGCACGGCATCGTCGGCATTGCGCGTGAGGATGATGTTGCCGCTCAGGTCGCGCCCCGAAAAATCGAAAGACACCCAGATGTCCTCGGTGTTGATCGGATCGGACGCAAGGTCGCCCGCATCGAGCAGGTCGACATAGTACAGCCCTTCGGACTGGAGGTTCTCCACCAGGTCGCTGCGGTGCTGGGTCATCCATGCCTCGAGCGCCTGGTTCTCGAATTTGTCGTAAGATTCCGTTTCGTCTTTCGCGCAGGACGTCAGCACCAGAAGGCCGGCGAGCGGCACGTACAGAAAACGAGCGATAAATTTCATATATTCGGTTTGTATTTTACTCAACTTTTAATTCGCCGGTTCCACAGGGGCGTCCGCGTCGACCGGATCCACTGCGTCCACCGTAAAAAACCAGGCTATGGGACTCTCATTCGGGATAAGGCCGAAATAATCGTCGCCATAGGCCATATTGTATGTCATATACACCTCGACGGCATCGCCCTCGCGGCAACCAAGTAACGCATCGGCCAGCCCTTTTATTATGTCAGGGTGCCGCATATCCACCGTCAGCGGCTCGAACTTCCACCACTCGGTATTGAGCCCCCGCCCTTCCAGAAAACTTTTCAGGGCGGCATCGTTCGTATAATAAGGTACTGTCCAGTTGTTTTCCGAGCCCGTCGTCACGATATTCGCATAGGTGAAGACGTAGGCGCGGAACGTGATCTTCACGGTAGAGGCCGGGGTTACCTCCGGCCAGTTGACCCGGTCGGGATTGTAGATGTCGGTAATGTAGCGGTATACGGCATCGCCCGAAACCGTGTAGTAGGGCTGGTTGCTGCCCTCCTCCAGGTTCTCCTCGGCGACGAGCCGGGGTGCGTGCGTCCCGGTCAGGAAAGAGACTATCCTCTCCTTCTGCGCGGGCTGGACGTCCTCGTCGTCGGAACAGCCGGCCAGCGACACGAGCGCAGCGGATATGCATATGACAAATAGTCTTTTCATCGTCGTATTATCGTGCAAATTTACAAAAACAATCCGATTTCAAAGCATGAAACGCAAAAAAAGCCCCGGTTAGCGTGCCGGGGACAAAAAAAAGACGACCGAAGCCGTCTAAATCCCTTCCTGCCATCAGCGGTAATAGTCTTTCCGCGGGTCTTTGAGCCGCTGGAGCCGCCGCTGCTTCAGCACGTAGATACCTATCGCTACGGCGACGGCACCACAGACGATGCAGAGCAAGAGGATAATAAATCCGAGTGGGAGCGCCTCTTCCATTTACAGAGCATGCAAGTTTAACAAAATATTGCGGTGTATAAAATACGATGCCGCAAATGTATAGCAAATAATCTGCCCGGCCAAATTGTGGGGGGGGGGGAATTTTCACACTTTTATTGATTAAAAAAGCTTTTTCATAGGATTTTTAAGGCCATCCGCACCAGATCCTCGACCGAAACAGCCGGATTATCGCGCAAGATGCCGCGCAGGGCCTTCTCGGCGGGGGCCTTGGCGAATCCCAGCATGACCAGCGCCGAAAGCGCCTCGTCGAGCGATTCCCCGCCCGCAGACGGCATCGCCGGGGTATCGCCCTCGGCCAGTCCGGTGAGTTTGCCGCTCAGCTCGACGATGATTTTCTGGGCGGTTTTCAGCCCCAGTCCCTTGACGTTTTTGAGCAGCACGGCATTGCCCGAGGTGATGATCCCCTGCAGTTCACGCGGCGAATAGGTCGAAAGGATCATGCGCGCCGTATTGCCTCCCACGCCCGAAACGCTGATCAGATGGCGGAAAAGTTCGCGTTCGACTTTCGTTGCGAAACCGTACAGGATCTGGGCATCTTCACGCACGATGTAGTGCACGTATAAACGGGCGTTTTGCGCATGCTCGACGGCCGAAAATGTTTCGAGCGAGATATGGAGGTAGTAACCGACACCTCCGGCGTCGATGACCGCATAGGCCGGGGTCGCCTCGGCGACCGTTCCGCTGATGTATTCGTACATGAAATTCAAAATTTACAAGGCGTGGGGCAAAAATAAAGATTTTTTTTTACCTTTGTGGTTCAAAAGCCGAATATTTAACTAAAACAGATAAAAAACGACATGAAAAAAATGCTTTTTACGGCGCTCGTTGCGGCTTGCGCCATGACAGCCTGCGGTACGAAGACCACCGAGACGGCCACCGCCGAGGAGGTTGCCCGCGAAGTCGGATCAAGCGATATCGCTTATGTGCAGGTTGAAGCCGTGCTGGCACAATGCGACCTTTTCCTGAACGAGGGCGCAGCCCTGCAGGAAAAGACCCAGAAAGCACAGAAAAGCTGGGCCCAGAAAGAGCATAACCTGCAGGCCGAAGCCGCCCAGCTGCAGGAAAAATACCAGAAAGGGCTGATTACCACCAACGATGCACAGGCCCAGCAGCAGAGCATCGAAAAGCGCGTGGCTTCGTACCAGAGTTCCGCACAGAAAGAAGCCCAGGCGCTCGACGAAGAGAACTACGTGTTCACCAACCGTGCGCAGGATCTGTTGCACCGCGCCGTGCAGGAGATCAACGGCGACAAGAAATACAAGCTCATCATCAACGCCACGGCACTGATCGACGCCGATTCGACGCTCAACATCACGCCCGCCGTGCTTGCGAAGGTCAACGAGCTCTACGCAGCGGACAAGAAAGCCGCCAAGAAATAAGGGAGCGTGCATATTGCACCCTGGCCGAGCCGTCCCGATCCGGGGCGGCTTTTTTTTCGGACGGCGGCGCGTCCACGGGGCCCCGGCAGACAGCGTACCGCGCCGGGTAGCGGGCAGAAGCAGACACAGCTGACAACGGGCGGACGACGGGTACCCCAAGCGGAGGGCGGCAGGCAGCGAAGGACAAAGGGCAGCAGGCCGCGGAGGATACTGCGGGCAACAGACAGCGGGTACTGCTGGCGGCGGGCAACCGGGAGACATAATCGCGGCGCAGAAGCGGAATGTCCGTAATTTTTTATACATTTGCAGGAAAACTAACAGCAACACACAAGCAATGGGTTTCGTTCCGTTCACATTCGTCGATTTCATAGACATCATCCTGGTCGCCGTGATCATGTACTGGATCTACCGCATGACCAAAGGCACCAACGCGCCCTATATCCTCTCGGGGATCATCGCCATCTACCTGCTGTGGGTGGTGGTGCGGACGCTCAACATGGAACTGCTGTCGACGATACTCGGACAGCTGATCTCGGTCGGGGCCATTGCGCTGATCATCGTATTTCAACCCGAACTGCGGCGGTTCCTGCAGGTGATCGGGATGCGCCAGAAGCACTTCAATTTCATCACCCGCATCTTCTCGACGGGTGACGACACGGTGCAGACCAACGTCGTGCCGATCGTCACGGCCTGCCGCGAAATGTCGGAAACGAAAACCGGTGCGCTGATCGTCATCGGCCAGCAGAGCGACCTGCGGCTGATCGCCGAGGGCGGCATCGCCCTCGACGCCAAGGTTTCGACGTCGTTGTTAAAAAACATATTTTTCAAGAACGCCCCCCTGCACGACGGCGCCGTACTGATCGAAGGCGACCGCATCGTGGCTGCAAAGTGCATCCTGCCGGTGACGCAGAGCGACGTCCCGAAATCCTACGGCACACGCCATCGCGCCGCGATCGGCATGAGCGAAATCTCGGACGCAATCATCATCGTCGTCTCGGAGGAGACGGGCGGCATCTCGATTGCGCAGGGCGGGGAGCTCCGCCGCAACATCGACCCCGTGCGCCTGCAGCAGACCCTGCAACGCTATCTGACGATCAACACCCGCAAGCGCTCGAAAAAAGAGGTGGCCGAGTAAGGCCGGAGCCAGGAAAAACCGGGGGGGGGCGATAGTTTCAAGGAACGGCATCGGGCAGACGACGGTCGGGTAACGGAAGCCGGGTGACAGCAGCCCGATGACGGCCAGCCGGACGGCAGAGACCGGAAACCACGGCGGCATGACGGCCAACGGAGGACGGCGATCTGTAACAGCCGGCTGATGACGTCGACCGGGTTAAGACGACCGGGTAACGGCGACCGAATAACGGCAAGCAGATAACGGCAACCGAAAACCAATCGCTTAAGGACAGCGACGAATGGCGGCCAGCAGATGACGGCGACCGGACAACACGGCAAAATCCCGGGCGGAACCAAAGCTCAGGTTCACGGCTTGCGGCAGACCCCGCATCCATTCGAAACGCAACATTCACACGATAAAAATTAAAACCATGATTTTTCCCGCACAGACTTCCCGCCTCGTACTGCGCGCATGGAGGGAGGATGATTTCGACGCATTTGCGGCCATGAACGCAGACCCGTGCGTAATGGAGTATTTCCCCGCCCCGCTGACCCGGGAAGAGTCGGCAGCATTCTTCGGGCATATCCGCGAAGAGTTCCAAACGGAAGGGTTCGGGCTTTACGCCGTGGAAAGGATTTCGGACGGGTTGCTGCTCGGCTACACGGGGCTGCACCGCGTGACATTCGACGGGCTGTGCGGCCAGATCGAGATCGGATGGCGGCTGCGTGCCGACGCCTGGGGCAACGGTTACGCCCCGGAAGCCGCACAGGCGTGCCTCGCACACGCCACGAAACTTGGCATCGAGGAGATAATAGCCTTCACAGCCGTCGCCAACCGGCGCTCGCAGCGGGTCATGCAAAAAATCGGCATGGAATGCGTGGGCCAGTTCAACCACCCTACCCTGCCGGAAGGACATCCCCTGCGGCGGCATGTGCTCTACTGGATCGGAATTAAGGGATAGATTCCGTTAACGGGCAGGCCCGCAGTCGCATTGCGGCGGAATACCCCGGGGCTGCTGATGCCGGCAACGACAACCCCCGCAAACCATCGAGTTTGCGGGGGTTGTTGCCATTCCGGGCAGAGGCCCCCCCGGGAGGTCTTGCCCGCGGGAAAGCGGCCGCCGCCTTTCCGCTGCACGCATTCATTCCGCAGCGCCCGGTTCCGCGACGCCCACGCAGCGGGGATTATTTCAGCACGAAATCGACGGTTCCGCGGATGTCGTCCGACGCGGCGCCGACATAAGCGGTGAATTCACCGGGTTCAGCGACCCAGGCCCCTTTCGCATCGTCGTAACAGGCGAGCATCCCGGGGTCGATTTCGAACGTGACGGTTCGGCTCTGGCCGGGCGCGAGGTGTACCTTTTCGAAGCCCTTGAGCTCCTTCACGGGGCGCGGCAGCGACGAGAGTTTGTCGCCGATATAAAGCTGCACGACCTCGGCGCCGGCACGTCCGCCCGTATTGGTCACGTCGGCAGAGACCCGGAGCCTGCCCGTCGTTGCAAGCGACGTGCGATCCGCCTGCACGTTGGCAATGTCGAATGTCGTATAACTCAGGCCGTGGCCGAAGGCGAACAGGGGTTCGATCCGCTCCTTCTCGATCCAGCGGTAACCGACGAAGATCCCGTCGCGGTAGACGACCTGCCCGTCGCCGGGATACTCCCCGGCGGAGTGGGCGCTGCAATCCTCCAGACGTACCGGGAAGGTGAAGGGCAGTTTACCCGAAGGGTTGACGGCACCGAACAGTACGTCGGCCAGCGCATTGCCGACCTCGGAGCCCGAATACCAGGCCTCCAGTACGGCGGGCACGCGGTCGATCCACGGCATCGCCACGGCATTGCCCGAGACGATCGCCACGGCCAGGTTGGGGTTGGCTTCGGCCAAAGCCCCGATCACGGCATCCTGTCCGTAAGGCAGCCCGAGTTGCAAACGGTCGGCGCCTTCGGAATCCTGATGGTCGCCCTTGTTCAGGCCGCCGATAAACACCACGGCATCCACCTTGCGGGCTGCGGCGATGGCATCGGCGAGGAGCTGAGCCCCGGAGCGACCTTCCGAGAGATCCTGTCCGGTCACAACCCCGTTGTAGTCGCCCGTCACGTCGCCGACGTAACCGCGCTCGTAGAGCACCTCGGCCTTGTTGCCGACGGCCGCACGGATGCCCTCCAGGGGGGTACACTCGTGTTTCACCTTGAGCGACGAGGAACCGCCGCCGACGGTCATCATCTTCACGGCGTTCTCGCCCACGACAAGCAGTTTCTTCGTTTTCGAAAGGTCGACGGGAAGCACCCCGCCGTCGTTCTTGAGCAGCACCATACCCTCGCCCGCGATGCGGCGTGCGGCGGCATTATGCTCCGGCGAGCAGAGCGACCCGAAGGGTTTGCGGCTATTCATCGCCGTGCGGAAGATCAGGCGTAGCACGCGGCGGGCCTTGTCGTCGAGCTCCCCGGTACCCACCTCGCCCCTGCGGAGCAGTTCGAGGTAGGGATTCGCCAGGTAGTAATTGCCGTAGGCATTGGTCGCGCCCCAGTTCAGGCCGTCCGTCCATGTGCCGAACTCCATGTCGAGCCCCTTGAAGATGGCCTCGCGCGTATCGTGCACGCCGCCCCAGTCGGAGATAACCACGCCGTCGAACGCCCAGTCGCGCTTGAGGATGTCGTTCAGCAGGTATTGGTTGTGGCAGCAATGCTCGCCCTTGTATTTATTGTAGGCGCCCATGATGGCCCAGGCACCGCCCTCTTGCACCGCAGCCTTGAAGGCCGGGAGGTAGATCTCGTGCAGGGCACGGTCGTCGACCACCACGTCGACCTCATGGCGCCGCAGTTCCTGGTTGTTCACGGCAAAGTGCTTCACGCAGGCGGCAACCCCGTTCTGCTGTACCCCCTGCACGTAAGGCACGACCATGCGGGCCGACAGGAAGGGGTCTTCGCCCATATACTCGAAGTTGCGCCCGTTCAGGGGCGTACGGTAGATATTGACCCCGGGGCCCAGCAGCACGTCCTTATCCCGGTAACGCGCCTCCTCGCCGATGGATTTGCCGTAGAGGGCCGACATTTCGGGGTTCCACGTCGCGGCGAGGCACGTCAGCGCGGGGAATGCCGTACACGAGTCGTTCGTCCAGCCGGCCTGATCCCACTCGTCCCACAAGACCTCGGGGCGGATGCCGTGCGGGCCGTCGGTGCACCACACTTCGGGGATGCCCAGCCGCGGGACGCCCGCCGACGAGAATTTAGACTGCGCATGCAGCAACCCGACCTTCTCTTCGAGCGTCATCCGCGAAAGAGCGTCCTCGACACGCTTTTCAAGCGGCTGCGACTCGTCCAGATAGACGGCCACATCGCCCCGGGATTGCTGGACGCCCGTGCAGGCGACCGCCGCGAGGGCGCACAATGCGGCAACGCCCTTTACATAAGTTTTGGCTTTCATTCGAAAATATATTTAAAATAAATATGCATATACATATAATTTTTTAATCAATCACTTGAAACAACAAAGATAAAAATTATTTTAAGACCCGACAAAAATAAAGTTATTTCTTTACAGACAGAACCATTAAAGGCATTAATTAGGATCCGAGACGGACACAGCAGGAAGAGGATTCGGAGGGGTGGAACGCGGAGAGGAGGACACGGAAAGGGATGCCCGAAAAAGAGGTTCAAAAAGGAGACTCGGAGAGGATGCAGGACGGGGTGCAGGAAAAGGACACCCGTGAAAGGAGGCTCAGAAAGGATGCAGGAAGAGCCGCAGGAAAAGAACAGCAGAAAAGGAGGGTCGGAGAGGATAGCAAAAAAGAACGAAATGAAAGAACGCACGTGAACAAGCTGTGCCGGAAACAAGAAGTACAGGCCGGAAGGACAAAGCCAGAAAAGCAGGGGCATAAAAGGACGGAGGGACTAAGGACAGGAACAGACAGGAATAAACAGGGGTAAAACAGGGATAAACAGGGGACGGAGGACGGAAAAATTAAAGGCAGAGGCAGAGAAGAGGGGCTGGACGGGGCAGAGAGCGAAGGCGAGTGAAGGAAACGGCGGGGGCGAGGACGGGTGGTGGACAGGCGAGGACAGGCGAGGACAGGCGAGGACAGGCGAGGACGGGCGAGGACGGGCGGGGACGGGCGGGGACGGGCGGAAACGACAGAAACGGCGGAAAC